>OBID01000322.1_pt1 | contig 20557 bp, 16 predicted proteins | sample 1519781 | NCBI WGS metagenome assembly OBID01 (sample SAMEA3991478, study PRJEB22521) | metagenome | biome: anthropogenic terrestrial biome; feature: sewage plant; material: sludge | place: Sweden | collected 2012-09-26 | reverse complement strand
TATGGTTCGGTTTTTAGAATAAACCCCTAAAAGCTTACGATTCTCACGTTGATCTAGAAAAAAACCTGTTTTTTGACCTTCGAGTGCATCGATATAAAATTTATATCCATGTTCCATACATTGAATTTCAAGGGTATTTCCATAAACAATTTTATTGCTGATCCCTCGTGCATATTCTTTTGGAAGACTGGATGCACTTTTGTCAATTATGCATAGTTCTGTGTTGTTAATCACTCTGGGAATGCATTTCACCAAACTTGCGACTATTTTATGCATACCTATAGTATGACATTGTATCACAATTGTTTGATCATACACATCGATAATTAAACCGGGCAATTGATCTCCTTCACCATGAACCCATCGATAACAGTTGGTGTCTGAATTTGGAAACATTAAATTCTTTCTGGATTGTAATGCTTTACTCAGCTGTTGTTCCCAAAATGCTTCCTGATATGCTTCTTTTCCAAAATGCAACATTTTAATTGCAATCGAACCGTGATGAAAATGTCCAAAGCCTAAACGATTGTGGTTCGAATCTTCCACATAAACTAATTGCCCATCTTCGAGTGCATTTGTATTCGTATGTATAGCCCCGGAAAAAACCCACGGATGCTTGCGTAACAAGCTAATTTCTTTTGATTTCTTTAATTCTATAATAGTTTCTTTTGTTAAATCCATTTTCTGTTTAATTTCGTAATAACTAATAAGTAAATTTTTCTTGTTATGAAAAAAGTATTGAAAGCCGTTTTATATATCGTGCTGGTTTTAATAGTGCTTGTGGTCTCTTTTGCCGCGTTTATTTATTTTAGAGGCATTCCAACCTACGATCCGCCCCAAATTAAGGAATTTACCTTATCCCCAACAGAACAAAAAATTGAAGAGGGTGCACGCATTTCAGCTTTAATCTGCAGTTCCTGCCACATGGGCACCGATGGCAAACTCAGTGGTGGACTCATGAAAGACCTCGATCCTGCTTTCGGTACGGCATATATAGCCAATATCACCAACCATCCGGTTTATGGAATTGGAAAATGGACCGCTTCCAAACTTGCCCATTTTCTTCGCACAGGTTTACGTGCAGATGGACGGTATGCCCCACCTTGGATGCCAAAATTTAACCATTTGTCTGACCGTGATCTTGAAGCTGTCATTTGCTTTTTAAAATCTGACCGACCTCAGGTACAAGCATCTGAACGGGTGCACCCTGCAAGTCAGCCAAGTTTCTTTGCAAAGTTTTTAGGAAATACTGTTTTCAAGCCTTTAGCGTATCCAAATGCCCCAATCATGGAACCCGATACCAATGATCTCGTAAATTATGGTAAATACATTGCCCAAGGTAAGATTGAATGCTATTCCTGCCATTCCGCTGATTTTTCTAAAATGAATCTTGAATTTCCAGAAAAGTCGCTGGGTTATATGGGTGGAGGAAATACCCTGATTGATCTGGATAAAAAGAAAATATTCTCAGCAAATATCACCATGGACACTGAAACAGGAATTGGAAGCTGGACCTATGAAGACTTTTACAAAGCCCTCAAAGAAGGTAAACGACCTGACGGGAAAACTTTAAGGTATCCTATGCTGCCCTTAGGCAACCTAAAAGATTTTGAAATTAAAGGCTTATGGGCTTATTTGCAGACTGTTCCTAAAATTAAAAATCCTGTAAACAGAACCTGGAACTAAGCCAAAAGTAAAGCCTTAAGGTCGAATCCTAAAATCGACTGTACTCCAATATATTTTGTAAACTGGCAGGATGCGCATTAAACATCGCCTTTGGGAGAAACTGTTTAGCTTCTCTTAATAAACGTTGTTCTTCCTGCAATTCAATATCATTGATCAAACACTCTTCAAGCATTTGATTTTCTGTGACGCTGCATTCTTGATAAACAAAACGGAGTAATTGAAATGATGTAAACGTATCTACCATAGGCTTTTTTGTTATTTTAAAACAAGATTTTGCAGCCTTTTATTGTTTTGGTTTGCTTTTTTTTAATGGAAACCCATGAATCTGCTTTGTACCATGCAATCCCTGCTTATATATTAATTCCAAATAAAATCTCCGGCTCTGCTCAAGTCCCCGTAAACATTGGGCTTTCCACTGATTTTAAAATTTATTTATCCGATTTTATAAAAAATTGGCATAGTATTAGAATAATATACAATATGTAACGTAAAAATGATTATCACTAAAAACGATATAAAAGAAGTAGTTTTCTTTATTTGAGACCTTTAGTCACCTGTAAATACGATGGTATTTACAGGTGCTATATTTATATATATATGGTTTTTTATTTTAGCCAACTTATCTTAGAATGGCTTTACTAATTTCCTAATTACAGATTGGCAAAAACTGAATTCTAAATCCATTTAAAAGTAGTTGGATTTTCAATGCCCCTTCCAAATTAGAACAGCGGGTACGCGGGATATTAGCTCCACTTCCACAATTCTTCCCGCAGGTAAGCGGGATATCCGTTCCGCTCGCATAATTCGTAATCCGTAATTCGTAATTACTAATTGACCTCCCCCTCCCATAATTCTTCCCGCGAGTACGCGGGATGTCCGCTCCCCTCCCATAATTCGTAATCCGTAATTCGTAATTACTAATTGACCTCCCCCTCAGGGTCCCAAAAATACTTTTCTAAATGCTGCACCTTGTCATCTTTAACCGGAACTCCTTCTGCGCGAAGTAAACGAGCCATGCGTTTTCCGGCTTCCCCAAACATCAGGCGGCCACTTAATTCACCCTTCACATTAACCACACGATGTGCCGGGATATCATGAACATCGCCTTTTAATTGATTCAGCGCCCAACCTACCATTCGTGCTGAACCTAATGAAAGATAATTCGCAATGGCTCCATAATTACATACACGACCTTTTGGGATTAAACGAACCAAATCATAGACTTGATCAAAATAATGATCCTGTTTTAAAAATTCATTCTTGTAACATGTTAGGGCCTGGTCTTCCGCATCTCGCATCGCGGATTTATCTGCTTCAGATTTATCTTTAAAACCTATAAAATGCAAAATCCCATGGATGATGACTCTTAGCAATTCTAAGGTTTCATCTTCTTTAAATTTCTTTGCATTGTCTCGTACCCGATCGATGCTGATATACAATTCACCTGAGATCGGTTCAGCACTGAATGGAAAACTAATGATGTCCGTATAATAATCATGCTGCAGGTATTTCTTATTTAAATCTAAAAGAAATGCATCATTGCAAAAGATGATCGTGATCGTATCGGCTTTCTTATCATACTGCTGGATTGTTTTTTCAATCCATTGCCTTACTTTTCGAGAATTAAACTCAAAGGGATCTACCTGATATTCAAATGCTATCTTAGCCTTCATACGTTCTTCAAACAAAGGTATAAAGCTTCTGCAGATCTGCGAATGAAGACTAATTTAGAACGGTTAAATTTTACAACGAGTCGTTAAACACGGAATTTACCAGGGTGTGCTTTAAAATAAAATTGGATTACTCCGTAAAATTTGTTTGGCGAGCTTCCTTAAACGATAAACTTAATTTCTACCGTACGCCCATTGTCAGAAAAAACAACGCGATCCGATAATTTTTGCATTAAGAAAACACCTCGTCCGCCGCAGGTTTCAATATTTTCAGGAAGCGTCGGATCTGGAATAGCGGCAGGATCAAATCCTTTCCCTTCATCAGAAATTCGAAAACAAATGTGTTTTCGCTGACGCGTTGTTTTTACACAAACAAACTTCCGTGCATCGGATTGATTTCCGTGTAAAATCGCATTATTAACAGCTTCTGTAATGGATACCAATACATTTGGGTATAAGGTATGATCCAATTGATATTCCTTGAATATCTGTTCCAGGTATTCTTCTATTTTGGCAATGTTATCCGGTACAGAAGAAATTTTAATCATCCCTGCTTTTTGAGATTTTGATAATACTGCTCGACCAGTTTCTTGTAAAAAGGTTTTAAATCCGGTGAAACTTGTTTGAACCATTCTGTTTCAGCCTGCCTTTGTTTTAAATATTCTTCAAGGGCAGCTGGCATTTTACGCACAATATTCGTACCAGTTTCAGATTTTCTTTTTTCATCCCAGTCCCGCTCACGTTCTGCGCGATCCGCTTCAAGCAATCGGGTAGTGATTTCTTGTTGTCTGCGCAGCATGTCATTGTTCAGCTGCTTGTTGACCAACTGCTTTTCCATTTTCTCCATTTCATCCAAAATTTCCTGAGCTTGCTTCGATCCTCCTCCACTTTGTTTTTTTTCATCTTCCTGTTCTTGCAACAGCTTTTTCAACTTGGCTTGTTTGGCAGCCAACTCTGCAAATTCCTGAGCAGTTCCTGATTTTCCATTTTGCATTTTTTGCATTTGCTCCTGCATCCCTTTCTGCATATTTTTTTGTCCTTCCGTTATTTTATCGGATGGGACTTTTCCTTTTTTACCACTCTTACCGCTTTTATTGCCGGGTTTCTTGCATGCTTTTTTTCCAGGTTTATCACAGGAACTGTTGCACTCCTTTTGTTTTTCATCCAATGATTCAGAGAGCATTACCGCCAGATCATTCAGATTTTTCATAATCCGCCGTTGATTGTTAGAGGCTTCACCACTTCTTCGCTCTTCCAATAAATCAATGCCCTTTTTAAAGTTCTCATTGATCTCGCTGATCTTTTCCATAACAAAGGATTGAATATCAACTATCCGTTGGCTAAGCACTTCAAGTGTATCCTGAACAATTTTAAAATTATCCTTAATCTTAAACTGATCTTGTAATAAAGTCAGGTAATGCGGTGTTTGCGGATTTAAATTGGCCATTTCATTAGTCACCTGTTCCTGATCAAAAGACAGTCCCACTAAGTTTTCAAGCAACTGCCTTAACATGCGCGCATCTTCTTCTGCTTGCTCCTGATCTGATTCTTGCATCTCCCCTTCCATTTTACTGGCCATCTCCTTCATTTTATCTGAAGCTTGTTTTTGTTTTTTGGATGCACCGCTGTTATTGGATTTACTCAATTCATTTTTTGAATCGTTTAAATCATTTTTAATATCTTTTGATTGCTCTTTTTGGTCTTCCAGTTTACGAGGTGCCTTTAATTCCTCGTTTTTCTTTTTGATCTCCTCTTGCTTTTTAGCAAGTTCATCAAATTTCTTATTGATGGAATCTTGTTTGTTTTTCAATGACTCCTGATCTTCAGATTTTTTTTCTGTCTTCTCTGCCAATTGCTCTTGCTTCTCAGCAAGTTTATTTAATTCATTGATCTGATCTTTCAGATTTTTCTCAACTTCCAATTGTTTAAATAATTGAAGCAGTCGATCCATTTCTTTGGTTAGATCTGTATTTTGTTTTTCAAATTGCTCAGACATTTGAATCGCCTGATCTTTATTGAGCTCATTCATTAAACTTTGAATTTGCTCCATGAGTTTTTTAATCTCATCATTGCCGGTTTCATTAAACAGTTTTTGCAATTGCTCTTGCTTCTCCTGTAAATTCTCATCCGGATTGCGTTGTTTCTTTAAATTTTCCTCCAGCTTCTTTTTTGCTTCTTCGAATTGTTCCTGCAATTTTTTCTGCTGCTCGGTCATTTTCTCAAGGTCTTTCTTGGTTTGCCAATCCAGACTTTTCTTTTGCCGAAGTTTATCTTTGTAGTCTCCTAATTTTTCTAATAATTTTTTCGATTGTTTAACCGCATCTTCCAAATTGTCTTTAATGGCTTCATTGTTGATTTCTTCCTTCTGTGCCAATTCTTCGTCAGAAGCTTCCTTGTATTCTAAAAATTGACTTCTGGATGATTTGCTGCCATTGATTCCGTCATTATCCCAAACTTCAAAATAATAATGGATGGATTCTCCGGGTGCTAATTCAAATTGACTTGCATCAAAAACATAATTAAAACTACCGCTTGCTTTATTAATGGTAGCTTGAACCGCTTTGGTTTGAAGCGCTGTTTCCGTTCCGTCTTTTTTCTTAATGGAATAGTTAAAATTCAAATTGCGAATTCCATAATCATCTGAAAAATCTCCGCTGTAATAACGAACTTTCCAATCGGTACTGTCTTCAAATTGTTCGACTTGAATTTGAGGAAACTGATCAGGAATTATACTGATCTGATAATTTACTGAATCGGTATTTTTAAGTTGATTGTTTTGCAGATAAAGTGAATACGATTGATCTTTCAGTACTTTTTTAGAAAATTGAAAATCGTGTTCACCCTGACGTGAAATCTCAAGTTGCGATTTATCTTCACTGGATTTAAAATACAGATGATCTGTATAAGCCATATTAAAATTCCATCGAATTTTAGTTCCAACAGGTATGATCAGGTCTCCTGTATTTTCTAACAGTTCATTTTTCTTTCCAATATAAGCTGGATATTCCAAGTGCACTTGAAACGATTGGATCACCGGTTTCATGATTACTTTCAAAGTATATTCCGGCGAAACGATAGTGCCCGCAAACAATTTAAAAGGAAGATCTTTCTGAACATTGCTAAACGTATAGCTAAATTCATCCGGACGATCTTTCTTTAAACGATATTGGAAATGATCTACATCAATATAAGCTTCAGCTGGCGTTGTACTTCCATCAATTTTTATTTTTAATTCAAACGTGCCGTTTTGTTCGACATGTAATTCTTCCGTTTCCAATTTGAAATGAAAGGGTGCTTCCTTTTCAAAATCCTTATTGATTTGAATTAATCGCTGTGTAGGTTTTTGTATCATTCCGGGAGCCCACACCAGCAAAGAAAATAATATTAATAATGGAGCGATTGCATATTGGATGTATTTGCGGTTTTTTTGCAAGTCAATTGCCTGAACAAACGGAATGGGATTTAACTCAACTGATTTTTGTTGAATGCTTGCTTCAATCAAACTCCGATCCGAATAATTAACCGATTGTGATTTAAGCTGAAGTACATTTAATAATTTATCCTCGACATCTGAAAAATGCGTACCTATAATTTTTGCAGCTTCTTCGTGTGAAATCAATTTACCCAATTGGAAATAATGCATCAGTGGCGTAACGATCCAATACCACAAGCTAAATCCAAACAATCCGAGGTATGAAAAACTTAAAACCGTTCGGACTGATTTACTAAAGTAAAATTGATTTTCCAGCAGGTTGTAAGCCAGAAATACCAAGGTAAGCAATCCGGTAAAATACAGGGCACCCCGGATCAATTGATTGATATAAAATTTCCGGGTAAACTGATCAATTTTTAAAATGAGCTGATCGTAGTAATTTTCATTCCATAGCATAACGAAGCATAAATTATATAAAACGCAAATTAGGTCTAAATAATTTCAAAATTGAATTATTTAACGTTTTGAAATCAGGCACTCAGACAATAGCAAGAACAACTAAAAAGCCTCCCGGGTTTAGCCGGATACATCAAAATCGCGAAGGGCACTATTCAAGCTAACTTTCTTATCGGTAGATTCTTTGCGTTGTCCAATAATTAAGGCACAGGGAACCTGGTAATTGCCTGCCGGATACTCCTTGGTATAAGAACCCGGAATCACCACAGCCCTTGGAGGCACATAGCCTTTATATTTTACTGGTTCAGAACCAGTTACGTCAATTATATGGGTGGATCCGGTGATTACCACGTTGGCACCCAAAACGGCTTCTGAGCCGATATGGGCTCCTTCTACAATAATGCAACGAGAGCCAATAAATGCATTGTCTTCAATAATATTTGGTTTAGCCTGTGGGGGTTCCAATACGCCTCCAATTCCGACCCCGCCAGCCAAATGCACATTTTTGCCGATTTGGGCACAAGAACCTACCGTAGCCCAGGTGTCAACCATGGTTCCGGACCCCACATAAGCTCCAATGTTGACAAAACTTGGCATCAAGATGACCCCGGGTTCGATAAATGAGCCATACCGGGTAATTGCTCCTGGCAAAGCACGAATCCCAAGTTTTTCAAAATCCCGTTTAGGCATGATCTTATCATAAAACTCCAGATCGCCGGCCATGATCACTTTATTTTCAGAAATAGGAAAATAAAGCAAAATGGCTTTTTTAATCCATTCGTTGACAATCCATTCTTCTCCTTTCTTTTCCGCCACCCGAAGCTTTCCGGTATCAAGCATGGCAATGACCTGGTGAATAGCCGCTTTTACTAAAGGATCACTTAAAAGACTCCGGTCTTCCCAGGCATTATCTATGGTTTGTATCGTTGCATTCATGATTAAAAAATGTATGTAAAGGCCAATATAGAAGAAATTATTCCAACGAAATAACCTAAATAAATTTCTTCTGCGGAATGTGCATTTAAATAGAGGCGACACGTACCAATCCAGCCTCCGACCACACAAGAAACTGCTATCAAATGATTGACATTAAAAGCGGACAAACCACTTTTAAGAAATCTAAAATTAAGCAACGAAGCATCTGAATGATTAAAGCGAAGTAAAACCCAAAAAGCAATAAATGCACCGAAGGCGATGCTGTGTAAACTGATTTTGAATTTAGTATTAATTGCGAATGCCATAAAAATGGAAATAATCGAAGCCAACATAAAGCAGATCATCAATTTGGGAATTTGCCCCTGGGATTTTAGATTGACATACATCCAAAGATAAAACACGGCACATATTATCAATGGACCAAAACGATCCGTACGCTCCCGCATTTCAAAACTTTGGATAAATCCGGTAAACCGAAGCAAGGCAAAACCGATTGCAGGTACAAAACAGGTATAAATAAATAATAAAATCAACAACAAGCTTTGTTCACTCCAATGCATGGATCCAAATAAATGTGGATTCTGGCATAATAATAAAAATAAGGAATAAAACAAAACCAGCAATGGGTGAAACAGGTAAGAAGATATGTTGGCGAGAATGCGCATTAATTAATGGCAAAGCTAATTATTTTTTATCGCCACGAATGCGAAGAGTTGCCACGAATGCACGAATGAATGCACGAATGAAGACACGAATGAAGATTCGAAGTATAATTTAATAATTCGTCTTTAATTCGTGTATTCGTGGCATTTCTTCCCATATCCATTGTAAAACTTACCTGAATTTTTTAAACAATTCCTCCAGACTTAAATGAAAAATACATTTTTTACCCGACGGACTGGCATACGGTATTTCACACAAAAACAATTGTTCCACCAGAGCTTGCATTTCCTCCTGTGACAAATTTTTTCCACGCTTAATAGAGCTGCTGATTGCCATGGAGCGCGCAATATTTTCCTCCAATGCCAATTCAAACTCCAGATTGGCTTTATACTGATTTAATATCGTTAGAATCAATTCGTGCTCGTTGTATTTTCCTTCAAGCAATGCAGGAATGCCATGTATCACAAAAGAATCGGATCCAAAATCTTCCATGTCAAATCCCAATTTCTGCAAATAAGGAAGTAATTCTTTTAATTGCTGTGCATCAACCGTACTCAAATGAAGATTCTGTGGAAAAAGCAAGCCTTGCGTTTGCCGATTTTCAGACTTTAAAAGCAATTTGTAGTATTCATACAGCACACGCTCATGTGCTAATTGCTGATCGATGATACTGATCCCTGATTTCAATTGTACTAATAAATAACAAGCATGAAACTGTACAATTTTAATCGATTCCGGAACATCTTCTGCACTTGGTTGAACCATCGTACTAAACGATAGATCCTTGTTTATTTCCGAAGAATAATTGTCCTGTGAAATACCAGAAAGATTTCCTTGCGGACTCAATTGTTCCCATGAAGCATAGCTGCTGCCGTTCAAGCCATCGCCCACCATGGCCAATCCAAAATCTGGACCATCCATAATCTTACGAATGCCCACATCAGAAGAATCAAAATCAATTTGTGGTGTGAGGGAATGTTGTGCCAGACTAAATCGGACTGCCGCTTTTAAAAACTGATAAATCAGACGCTCGTCTTCAAATTTAATTTCATGTTTGGTGGGGTGGACATTGATATCAATTTGAGTAGGATCAATATTTAAAAACAGAATATAAAAAGGTAAATTTTCAGCTGGAATAATATTTTCAAAAGCTGCTTTCACTGCATGTTGTAAATAAGCACTTCGAATAAAGCGTCGGTTTACAAACAGGATTTGTTCACCCTTCGCCTTTTTGGATAATTCGGGCTTACCAATAAATCCGCTGATTTCTACAACATCGGTTTGCGGTGAAACCGGTACTAAAAAATCCTGATATTTTTTTCCGTAGATGCCAACAATTCGTTGCTTAAGGCTTCCTGCCGCCAATTGATAAACCAATTGATCGTTGTTAAAAAAACTAAAGGATAATTCCGGATATGAAATCGCCTGATAAATAAATTCTTCGTGAATATGACGTGACTCAATGCTATCGTTTTTTAAAAACTTGCGTCTTGCAGGAAGATTGTAAAATAAATTTCGCACCTGAATTTGTGTACCCGTCGGACAAGCACAAGGTTCCAGGGACTTTATTTTAGAATCAGAAATTAATATTTTGGTACCAGTTGCATCTGCTGCCGGTTTGGTTCGCAATTCCACTTGAGCAACCGCTGCAATGGATGCAAGCGCTTCTCCCCGAAATCCTTTGCTTTGAATGTGAAATAAATCTTCCGCAGTATTTATTTTAGAAGTTGCATGACGTTCAAATGACATGCGTGCATCGGTTGGCGACATTCCACAGCCGTTGTCGTTGATTTGAATCAGTACTTTTCCTGCTTCGCGAATAAATAATTTGATGTCTGTTGCTCCAGAATCTATCGCATTATCCATCAACTCCTTCACAACGGAAGCCGGACGCTGGATGACTTCACCGGCCGCAATCTGGTTTACAATGTGATCTTTAAGTAAATGAATAATATCGGGCATAGCGCATTCGGAAAGAGCCCAAAGGTAGAAGAAAATAGCTATTTACGGATCCCCTTAATGACCGCCTGCTATCTGTTTGTCATAATCAATCCCCTGCTTAAGCAAGATCGATTTAACACGCCAGGCGAAAAAAGCCAGGTAGCCAAAACATGCTACTGTAATCCAATAGGATTGATGAATGCCAATACTGGATAAATCCGCCAATTTTCCCTGAATGGGGGGAATGATCCCTCCACCCAAGATCATCATAATTAGAAAAGCAGCACCCTGGCTCTCATATTTTCCAAGGCCCGCTATGGATAATGAAAAAATACATGGCCACATTACAGAGCAATACAAACCTCCACTTAAAAAAGCGTAAATTGAAATCGTGCCTTGGGTCATGAGTCCAATGATCATGGCCAACATCGCCAAGCTGGCAAACAACATTAAGGTATAAACCGGTTTATCGCCTGCTACAAAAAAAGCTGCGATTAAAACTGCCACACAGGCAATGTAATTGTAAAGTGGACTCATATCTCTTGCAGCGATGGTATTCACTAAAATCACAACTGCAAATGCTAGAATCGGAATCACAAGCATCATTATTTTTTTCAACTTTGCTTCCAACTTAAAAACAGGAATGGCACCGGTCCATCGCCCGATCATCAAACTTCCCCAGAACATGGAAATATAGGGTGGAATTGCAGACGTTTGCAAACTTCCATATTCAACACTCTTGAGCAATTCACCCATATTGCTTTGAATGGTAACTTCTACACCCACATAAACAAAAATTGCAAACATGCCCAATTGGATTTGTGGAAATTGCAAAGCACCCCAGGAAGCTGTATTTTTTTTCGAACTAAAATGAACATATACTAAACCTACTATTAAAACCAGTAGCGCCGATAGCAACCATTTCATGCGCGTCCACTCCAAATCTTGTAAAGCACTTTCGGATAAACCATCTGTCACATTTCGGTAGCTATTAAAAACAGGAATAAAGCAGGCGATCAATCCGATAGTAATTAATACCATGGTCCATATCGCTTTATTCTCCGGTTCAATCATAGCCGAATTAATACTATCCGGAACTTTCTTTGAAAAATAGAACAGTGCTGCTGCAAATAAAAATAAAAATCCAACACCGATATATAAAAAGGTAACCCGATTCAAACTTAAAGATTGAATGGCGCTGTCATCGTAATGGGTTGCTCCAAACAAAGCCAAGGCAACGACAATAGGCCCAATGGCTGTTCCAAACGAATTGACTCCTCCTCCAAAATTAACCCGGTGCGAACCGGTTGCGGGATCCCCCAAGGAGATTGCAAAAGGATTGGCGGCAGTTTGTTGCAATGAAAATCCTAAAGCCAAAATAAAAAACGAAATAAGAAAAAAACTAAATCCATTTTCAGGGGTCCCTACATTAACAGAAACAATCATAGCGATTGCTCCAAGCAATGAAAACAACAATCCATACACGATACTTTTTTTATATCCCCAATTCGAAACAATGTCGCGACGTTTAAGTGCACCAAATACAAACAATGCCAAAGCACCAATATAATATGCTCCATAAAATGCAAAATCAACCAACTGACTTTGAAACTGATCCAGTTTAAAATAACTTTTACAAAATGGTATAAAAACACCATTGCCCGATGCAATAAATCCCCAAAAGAAAAATACAGTAATTAAAATACTTAAAGCACCATAATTCGTTGGCTTCGTCTGATTAGAATCCATTGTATATTGTTTGAATGGTAAAATTAGAATTATTATTGGAAAGGAGGGAAGTCTGTTGTCTGTAGAGAAGAAGCTTATAGGCTAGAGGCTGTAGGCTAGAGGCCAGAGGCTAGAGGATTGAGGCTGAATGGCTGTTGGACCAAACAGGAGTCAGGAATTAGTAATCAGCGGTCAGGAGTCAATGAAGAAGCTGTTAAGATTCTTCTCCTATCAGCCATGCAGCCGCAATTCAGGAGTCACCAGTCAGAAGTCAATAAAAAGAAGCTGATAAGCTAAATCATTCAGTTCCAGCCTCTGGTCTCTAGCCTCTAGCCTTCAGCCTATCCGCCTTTCAGTAATACTCGCCATGTACCAAATAATTACTAACATAATCCTGAATCGCATCTTTAAATGGCAACATCGGCGTATTATATGAAATAGAATGCAATTTCCTCATATCCGCACAAGTATAATTTTGGTAGGTCTTAATCAAGTCTTCGGGCATTGGAATAAATTCAATGATCGGATGCTTTTCCAAAGCCTCAAACGTATGTTGGACCAGATCTATAAAACTGTTTGCTTGTCCACTGCCAAGATTGTAAATTCCATTTGGGCGCGGATTTTCAAAAAAGAAAAACAGTACATCTAATAAATCACGAATGAAAATAAAATCCCGTTTCTGTTCACCGTCTTTGATCTGTGCATCATTCGATTTAAATAAACGCACGCATCCCTTCTCCTGAATTTGATTGTAAGCATGAAATATCACAGAAGCCATTCGCCCCTTATGATATTCATTCGGACCAAATACATTAAAAAATTTAAATCCAGCCCATTGCGAAGGATGTTGTTTTTGCAACAAAACCCATTCATCAAAAATTTGTTTGGACTGACCATATGGATTCAAAGGTTGAAGGCTTGGAATCAGCGATTCATCATCCGAATATCCTAAAACACCATTCCCATAAGTAGCTGCACTCGATGCATATAAAAATGGAATATCATGTTGCGCAGCAAGATTCCATAAATTTTTGGAGTATGAAATATTTAATTCTTCAAATATTTGCACATCCATTTCCGTAGTATCGGTGCGAGCTCCGATGTGAAAGATAAAATCAATGTCCGAATGATTTTTTTCCAACCAGGCGATAAATTGAGTTCGATCCAGAAACGAATGAATGTTTTTATTTACTAAATTGGGATGATCCTTTTTATAAATGGCATCGACAGCTATTATATCCTGAAACCCTTTTTGGTTTAGATAAGAAACCAAACACGAACCAATAAATCCGGAAGCACCCGTTACAACAATCATACTGCGAAGATATAACGGGGAATCATGTCCTGCTTACATATAACTTTCCATGGGCGGACAAGTACAAACTAAATTGCGATCTCCAAAGGCATTGTTTACACGACCCACACTCGGCCAAAATTTTGACCCATGTTTCAAATAAGCCAATGGATAGGCCGCTTTTTCACGAGAATATGGCCGTTCCCACACATCTGAAGTAATGACAGCGGCTGTATGAGGCGCGTTAGATAAAACATTATTTTCAGCCGGATAGTTCCCCAAAGCGACCTCTTGGATTTCTTCATGGATCTGTAACAAAGCATCACAAAAACGATCCAGTTCATCCTGATTTTCAGATTCTGTTGGTTCGATCATAATGGTACCCGCGACTGGAAACGATAAAGTAGGTGCATGAAAACCATAATCCATCAAGCGTTTGGCAACATCTTCAGCGCTGACCCCGATACTTTTAAACGGACGAAGATCTAAAATCAATTCATGCGCAACCCGACCCATTTCGCCCGTGTACAATACCTTAAATTTTTCTCCCAAACGAGTCGCCATGTAATTTGCATTTAATATCGCATGAGAAGTTGCTGATTTCATTCCATCGGGACCTAACATTCGAATGTATGCATAGGAAATTAATAAAATACTGGCACTGCCATAGGGCGCAGCTGAAACCGGTGGCGTTGCACCTTTTTCCGGATTTACATTTAAGTAAGGATGTGATGGCAAGAAAGGTTTCAGATGATCGTTTACACAAATCGGACCAACCCCCGGACCACCGCCACCATGTGGAATTGCAAATGTTTTATGCAAATTTAAATGACAAACATCCGCACCAATCCGAGCCGGACTGGTTAATCCTACCTGCGCATTCATATTGGCACCGTCCATATACACCATGCCCCCATTGTCATGAATAATTTGACAAATATCTTGTATAGAAGTTTCAAACACACCGTGCGTTGATGGATAGGTCACCATCAAACAGGCAAGATTTGATTTGTGTTCTTCTGCTTTTGCTTTCAATTCAGAAACGATGATGTTTCCTTGTTCGTCGCAAGGAGTTACCACCACATCATAGCCAGCGATGACTGCACTTGCCGGATTGGTACCGTGCGCTGAAGAAGGAATGATTGCAATGGTGCGATGATGATCTCCGCGCGATTCATGGTATCCGCGAATTGCCAATAAACCTGCGAACTCACCTTGTGCACCAGAATTCGGTTGTAAGGAACAAGCAGTAAAACCTGTAATGTTGCAGAGATAAGCTTCCAGTTCTTTAGCCATTTGGATGTAGCCGGATGTTTGCGATGCTGGAGCAAACGGATGGATGTTTGCAAATTGAGGCCAGCTCACTGGAATTAATTCCGTTGCGGCATTCAACTTCATAGTACACGAACCTAAAGAGATCATGGAATGCACCAAGGAAAGATCTTTGTTTTCTAAACTCTTAATGTAACGCATCAAGGAAGATTCCGTATGATGCATGTTGAAGATCGGATGCGTAAGATATTCTGATTGGCGCACCAAAGCCAGGGGCAATTTTACTTGCGGTGAAACGGATAGTGCAGCAGCCGTTTTTTGTGTAGCCTCTGCAATAATTTTTATAATCGTTAATAGATCTTCTTCAGTACTGGACTCATCCAGATTGATTTGGATTGCGTTGTTTGCGTACCAAAAATTGCACTGATATTTTTCAGCAATGGCCTTGATTTTACTTTGTGTGTTCTGATCCGCTTCAATGGAAACCAAATCAAAGAAATGTTCGTTTGACACCTTACATCCCATGGCTTGTAAGGCTTGTGACAAGGCACAAGACATATCGTGTACCCGACGTGCAATTGCTTTTAAACCAATCGGACCATGATACACAGCATACATGGAAGCCATGATGGCCAAGAGCGCTTGTGCAGTACAAATATTTGATGTTGCTTTTTCGCGACGGATGTGTTGCTCACGTGTTTGGAGTGCCATGCGCAAGGCACGATTACCATGGACATCAATAGAAACTCCGATAATTCTTCCCGGAATATCCCGTTTAAAGTCTTCTTTCGTTGCAAAAAAAGCGGCATGCGGGCCGCCATAGCCCATGGGTACTCCAAAACGTTGGCTATTGCCAAACGTGATGTCGGCACCCAGTTCGCCCGGACTTTTGAGCAAGCACAATGCAAGCAAGTCCGTTGCCATGGCTACGAATATTCCGGCTGCTTTTGCTTTTTGGATAAAGTCTTCATGGTTGATAACGCCACCTGATTTGTCGGGATATTGAATCAATGCTCCAAAGCAGTTGTTTGGGATGGCATCGGTTTGACAGTTGCCGGTGACAATCTTTATGCCTTGTGGCCAGGCACGCGATTGGAGGACGGCCAAGGTTTGATCATAGACTTTATGATCCACAAAGAAAACATTAGCAGAATCCTCCTTGGTCTTTTTTTCTTTTTGGTGGTAAAAAAGCATCATGGCTTCTGCAGCAGCAGTTCCTTCATCCAGTAGCGAAGCATTTGCAATCGGCAGTCCAGTTAGGTCAGACACCATGGTTTGAAAATTGAGCAAAGCCTCCAGGCGACCCTGAGCAATTTCAGCCTGGTAGGGTGTGTATTGTGTGTACCAGCCCGGATTTTGGAATACATTGCGCAAAATGGCACTCGGCGTCACCGAACCGAAGTAACCTTGTCCAATAAAATTGCGCGTACAGCTGTTTTTATCCGCCAGATCTTTGAGCATCAGCAAATAATCGTATTCCGAAAGCGCTTCAGGGGTTTTAAGCTCCTCCTTCAGTCGAATCTTATCCGGAACCGTCTGTTGAATCAATTCATTCAGACTGTTTACCCCAACTGTTTTCAACATCGGAGCCAAATCCGTACCCAAAGTCCCGATATGACGGGATTCAAAACGATCGAAACGAGGAAACAAAGCCATACTGTGGTTTTAAAATTGGCTGCAAAAATAGGCCTAGCCGCTTGAATAAATAAGAATTGGGATTAAGAATTAAGGACCGGGAGCGTTTTATTTCAAAAAACCTAAACTATCTGAATTTGGTAAACTTTGTTTAAAAACCAATTTTTTGTAAAGTTTTACACACCTTCTTATGATTTTTAGCTAATAATTTGAAACAATCACTATAAAAACCAATCAATTTAGATATGTTTATATTTGTAAAAGCTGATGCAAAAATTCAAGAATCCATCTAGTAAGTCGGGATTTGGGAAGTTTTGTGGCGGGGATAAATGAGTTAGCGCACATGATGCAAGAATTTTTTTAATCTGATTTTGTGGTTCGATTAATGTCGTTATTGCTTGGCCTTTAAAAATAAATTGCAGCGGATTTTTTTTGGCGGTTTAAAATGTTTCACTTGTTGGGACAGCATCACGTGACCCTAACAGGCACTACACGCTACCCCGCTATCAACTTTAGGTTTTACTCTTAATTTTTTTGGTGGTTTAATATATAATTTTTACTTTTGGTTGACATCACTTTGGCGGTGCAGCGTTTACTGCCAAAACGTTCGTCCGTCCACCGACCGCTGTCCCCAACCTGCTATAAATAAAAAATAATTTGATCCAATACAATTGATCTTTATTTTAATTATCTTGTATTAAATTTAAAATCTTGCAGTATGAAACTCTTGTCTTTATTTTCATTATTTACGCTATTTACATTTGCTTGTAGTAAGGAATTAACTAGCTCTAAAAATATCGCGTATTACTATTGTACTTCTCATAAATGGACAAAAGAAGATTCTACAATAAATCATATACTCTACACAGATATTCTAAAGATAACTATGGATGAACAAGTTATTAAAGAAAAAACTTCGAAGTGGCATAATTTAGTAACAGTTCGATGCAAAAATATAACAGGCTGTACTTCTGATTTAAACTATTATTATTCTGCTGAAGAAGCAATTGCAAGCAGAAATAAAATGTTGGCTATCTTTAAGAACCCCGAAAAATATCAAATCGAGAAAATAGAATTCAATTAAAAAAGCACGGCAGACAACAGCTAGACTGGCTACTGACAACAAAGTAAAATGAACACACAAGCTCTAATAGAATATTTCAATCGCATGCTTCCTTTGGACGAAGAGGAAATTGCTTTTGTTGAAAATGTTTTCAAAGAAAGAAGAATAAAAAAAAGACAATTTATCCTTCAAGAAGGAGAAATTTGCAAACATATCACCTATGTGCTTGAAGGTTGTTTCAGAATGTATTTGGTTGATCCTAACGGAAAAGAACACAACTTACAATTCGCTATTGAAAATTGGTGGATTGGTGATATTGGAAGCTTTCACAGTACTACTCCTAGTAAACTAAATGTTGAAGCTATTGAAAACTCAATTATTCTTCAAGCCAAGAAAGAAGATCAACTGAAACTTTACACAGATTATCCTAAATTCAATCAAATTTTTAGAGTACTCGCAGAAAATGCGATGGTAGGTCTTCAGCGAAGAGTTTTACAAAATATTAGTTCAACAGCAGAAGAACGATATATAGATTTTCTTGAAAGGCATCCTTATTTATTTAATCGCATCTCTAATGTGCAAATAGCCTCTTATCTGGGCGTAACCCCTGAGTTTCTTAGTACTATTAGAAAAAAAATCGCAAAATCTTAATATACATTAAGAGCATTTCTTTAACTACCTTATAAGCATGGGTAGTACTTTCATCGCACCTTTGTTTTGTCAATATCGACAAACAATTTTAAAAGCCAAAGAAAATGGAAAAGAAAATTATTGCCGTAATAGGAGCTACGGGCTCACAAGGTAAAGGGGTTATTAATTCAATAGTTAAAAATGGAACTTTCAAAACCAGAGCAGTTACAAGAAATCCAGAAAAATACAGTGGTAAGGCTGACGAGGTTGTAAAAGCTGACCTTACAGACTTAGCATCGTTAACTGAGGCATTTAAAAATGCGCATGGCGTTTTCGTTGTAACTAATTTTTGGGAAGGCGCTGACGAAATTGCACAAGGTAAAATAGCAATACAAGCAGCTAAAGATGCAGGAGTAAATCATTTTATATGGTCAACACTTCCAAATGTAGAAAAGATAAGTAATGGCAAGTTTGATGTTCCACATTTTACAGTTAAAGCAAAGGTTGACGAACTGGTGAAAAACGCTGGATTCAAAAACTACACATTTGTACAAGCTCCTTTCTATTTCCAAAACCTAACAGGACAAATGGCTGCACAAACACAACAAGACGGTTCTTTAGGTTGGACACTTCCTATTAATCCTACTGTAAAAGGAATTCATATGTCGGATATCAACGACTTAGGGAAAGTAGTTGCAGGTGCATTTTTAAATCCTGAAAAAGTTGGAAATGGAAGTTATTTATCACTCGCCACAGAACTCAAAAGCTTCAATGATATTTTGGATACTTTCAAAGCAAATGGGAAGGAATATAGCTTTAATCAAGTTCCTATGGAAGTATTCTCAAGCTTTTTTCAAGGTGCTGGAGAAATAGCACAAATGCTTGCTTATTTTGAAACTCACACCTATATGGGGCCAAACTCGGAAACACAAATTCAATTGGCTAAAGAAATTGCAACGGAAGAATATACTTCTTTAAATGATTGGATTAAACAAAACTAATTTATATATGAAACAGTTAGCATTATATTTTTTTGCGGCCACTATAATGGTGTCATGCAATCAAAAACAAGAATCAGTTGAAATAACTAAAGAAAAAACAGAAATCATGATAAAAGAAGAAAAACAAAAAATTGAGGTACTTCTAAGTGAGTACAAAAAATCATTGAACACTTCAGATGCTAAATTAGCTCAATCTCTTTATACTAAAGATGGAATATTCATGCCAACACAGGCACCATCAGGAATAGGCTCAGAAGGAATTCTAAAATCCTATGAATTTGTATTTTCTCAAATTCAATTGAACATTGAGTTTTTTATAGAAGAAATTGAAGTAGAAGGAAACATGGCTTTTGCAGTAACCAGTTCAAAAGGATCAGTTAAAATACTTGCAAATGGAGTTGAAGCACCAGAAGCCAATAGAGAACTTTTTGTATTTGAAAAGGTAGACGGAGAATGGAAAATTGCTCGATACATGTTTAATAAAACAAAATAAACAGACAGAAGGGCCGCCTATAAAAACTAAGTTTTCATTGCGCACGCAGTACGAACTGTCTTAGCCCCCAATAAACTGGACTAAATATAAAAATCAAATTAGTCCAGTTTATTGGGGGACAAGACAATTGATCTGATAATGAAATATACCTTCTTTGTTTTAAGCGCTGGATTGTGATGGTGGTTTTAAGAATTGGACTTTGTGCAATTGCTCATCCTCCCATTCTGCTTCCCAACCGTTCCGGTTCCTTCTCTTCGATGTCCGCTAGGACAACTATCCGCTAATTGCAGATTCGTTCGGTCATCGATGTATCTGTAAAGTCGACGCCGAGTTGGTTGGATTAGATTCTTTCTTTTCCTTTCCGGATTCTTCCAATCATGCTATATTCAGTATTGAAGTCGTTTACGCAACCATCCAACTAATTCACGGAGTTTTCCAAGGAAAAGGTGATAAATTTCATTTCTATTTTCAATTTAAATGAGAGCTGCTTTGACTGTCATCATAAATAGAATGAATTTTTAAAAATACATCTTCTGAACTCCCCGAGGTCGCACAATAGGAGTTTTTGGTAAAAATGAAATATCAACAAATTCAATTTTTCCCTTGGGAGTGATTTTTAGCATGACAGATTGATAAGGTTTAAACTCAATAAGATC
>OBID01000317.1_pt1 | contig 20653 bp, 17 predicted proteins | sample 1519781 | NCBI WGS metagenome assembly OBID01 (sample SAMEA3991478, study PRJEB22521) | metagenome | biome: anthropogenic terrestrial biome; feature: sewage plant; material: sludge | place: Sweden | collected 2012-09-26 | reverse complement strand
ATTAAGCTTTGATGGAAGGCTGGTGAATTTTAAGGCGTGGATGTTGGTAGTGGTTGGGCGAATTTAATAAGGGAAGGTTGCCTCGCCTACTTTTTATTGCTATGGAAAACACGGAGAAGCACGCAGGAGAAAGTCTTGGGACTGATTTGGTGGAGGAGGGTACTCCATAAATTTAACTGAACTTAAAGGGATGTAGCTTCGGCACTTTTTATATTGCCATGGAAAAATTTTATTGGTTTTGCAAAACTTTAAATGGTGGATGCTGGATAATTTTTGCACTTTGGTAGTAAAATAAATGCCTGTCTGCCAATTTTGGCAGACAGGCATTTATAGTTTGTCTGATTTTTAAAATATATCTAAGTAAATGCTTCGCAATTTTTAAGTCACTGAAAGCGCCGAATGAAACCTTTATCCCAATACTTTACCAGCAGCTACTTAACTAAAATGCAGGATCCGCAGGCGTATTTGGATTATTATCCCTTTCCCTCAACGGATAAGGCATCAGATTTCTTTTACGCTCACTGGTAGCCCGGCCAAATCGGCGCATGTCTTCCAGCTTTTGACCGCTCATAAATAATTCGATACAGCGATGGCGATAGATTTGTTCCAGCAAATTAGCCTGAGATCCTATGTTAGTAATCGCCGGTTGATTGGCAAATACATTAAAGGGGTCAGATGATTTGGTAATTACATTATTGAGCCAAAGCTTGCCATTGATCGTGTCATTTTGACGAGCGTACGCTTCCGCCTTGATTAAATTGATTTCACCTGGTAAATATATCGGGAAGGCAGTAGCGGCAGCATTGCCAAAACCACTGATCCTAAAACGGGGTAAAATAGTTGGATTGATGCTGGTATAAAAAGATACCCGAGCATCGTTGCTGGCTGGCGCAAGACTGGCCACTAATCCCAGTGTACTGTCTTTGGGCTGGACCACATTGTTTGTACTGGTAGCTACTTCAAAAAGTGGATTCAATGAAAGGGCGTCAAAATTGAAAGTTGATTTTTTCGTAACATCTACCAGATTGGCAGCTGCCAGCGCTTGAGGCATCAGGTTGGAATACAAATAAAATCTGGCTTTTAAAGCATTGATGGTATTTGGTATATCGATGCCTGCCGGTACACTACTGGTAAATGCTGCACTGATCGGATTGGCACTGATAGCTGCCTGGGCTTCATCCAGCACTGCTATAGCTTGCTTGAATCCATCAGCACGATCTACAAAACTGATGTTGGATCCTATACCTGCAGGTACTTTTTCCCAAAATTGGGACAGATTGCCTATAGAGAGTGCTTTAAAAATGGAAGCATAAGCGATCAACCCACTTGCAAAGCTCTTGTCACTCAGGTCTTTTGCATTCTCTATCACCAGATTGGCATCGTAAATGACTTTGTTGTTATTAGTCCAAAATGTGGTAAGCATGGTATGATTGCCGTCTACTGCTGTGCCACCGGTTTGTAATTGTACTTCGCCTGTATTACCGGTATTGACTACAAATAATTCATTGGTCAATAATCCGTTGATCGTAACCAGGTTATACAGATTGCTTCCTCTTCCGAGTGTATACACCCGTTGCAGTCCAACAGCTATGCCGGTCAGACCTTTACTGCTGGATAGTACCTGCTCCTCGGTGGCACGGTTGGGATCGATAAAATCTTTTTTACAACCGGTTTGTACCAATGCAGAAAGGAAGAATACTATAAAAATTGATTTATTTATGGTGATAATATTTTTCATGTTAAACTATTTAAATTGATCATTAAAACTTAGCAGATAATCCGACACTAAATGTTTTTGGAATGGGGACGGATCCAAAGTCGATGCCTCTCAGAATGGTGCTTTGTCCACCTGCATTTACTTCCGGATCATAGCCTTTATAATTATCCCAGCTGATGAGGTTTCTGCCACTTAAAGTCAAGGCGATGTCTTTTACACTTTTTAAATTACCGAAATTATAACCCAGCGAAATTTCACGAAGTTTGACAAAACTACCATCATCTATGCGCCATTGTTCTACACTTCCATAGAAACTATTGATATAACCCCGGGGATATACTCCTGTTTGTTCTTTTTGAGCTTCTAACCCATTTCCAACTCCCTGCCTTGTGCGCCAATCTGCATTAAATACATCTACTCCTTGGACGGCATCAAGTTGCAATCTAAAAGATAATTTTTTCCAGCTTACTTCATTCACGATACTGGCAGTATAATCAGGGTTGGGATCACCAATGATTTTTCGCAATAAGGGATTAGATTGAACTGGTACTCCATTTCCATCACGAGTCACGCTGTACGCAAGGGCACTAGTTTGAATGCCACGCTCACCTTGTGGAAACCCACTTGCATTTTTGACCAAGTTTCCGCTTGCATCGGTCGCAAAAAACGCTCCATAAAACACCCCAATCGGTTGGCCCTCAATAATAGCTACTGGAGCACCTTGATTGGTGCTTAACAAGGTAAGAGCCTGACCGATCTTGACTGCTTTATTTCTGTTGTGATTATAAATACCGGTTATCGTCCAGTTTAGATCTTTACCGCTTATTGGTAAAGCAGTCAGCATGAGTTCATATCCTTTATTCTCAAGGCTTCCAAAATTATCCAATAAGCTGCTGAAGCCATTAGTAGGGGCTATGAAACGATTGATCAACAGATCTTCCACTTTTTTAGAATAGATATTGGTCACTAAATTTAGACGGTTATTTAAGAAGCCGAGTTCAATACCAAATTCGAGCTCATCCTGGCGCTCAGGTCTTACATTCGTATTGGCAAGTGTACCGCTGCTCAACAGGGCGGTGCGGCTGAGAAATGAATTGCTGGAGTATGCGTTAAATCGTGAGTAAGCTCCAATACCAGTTAGGTTGCCGCTTTGTCCGTAGGCCACCCTGAGTTTGGCAAAATTCAGAATTTTACTTAAGGAAAGGTCTTTCCAGAACTCATGCTCACTGATGACATAGCTGGCATTGGCTTTAAAATATTTTTGATTTCTTTGATCCGGCCCAAATACAGAAGATCCGTCCACCCTGATAGCACCTGCCAGATTGATGAGTGTTTTATACCTTAAAGTTTGTTGGGCAAAAAATCCGGAAACGGAAAGCTCACTTCGATCGTCTACACCTTGTAATAAAGTGCTGGCACCGTTAACAGTTTGAACAAAGGGAGCAAGACCGCGTCCTTGTAATAAGCTGTAATTATTTTTCTCATATTGACTACTATAACCTACTTGTGAAGTGGAAAAAAGATCACGATTTATATTAAATTGATAGGTTGCAGATACATCATTATTGATCTGGAAAAAATTATTGGTGGCAGTACTGGCATAACCATTTCGGGTAGGGTCGAGTGCTGCGCCACCTCCAAAAAATCCATCACTTACATTATAGGCAAATGGGGGAATATAAGTCTGTCCTAACTGTCCATATTGATCAATACCGAAAGAATAATCGATGAGCAGTCCTTCGAGAGGCCGATATTTTAATCCTCCACCGGTGATGATGCGATTAGTTTGTTGGTTTTGTTTGATGTCTTCGATAATGGAAACCGGGTTTACGCGTCCACGCTCGCCGATTGCTTTAATATTGCCCAATGCATCTCTTGTCTGTATATCGTGTATGTTGCCAATAATATTAATAGAATTCATTGGTGAGAAAAATGAATTTCCATCCGGTTTTTCATTGGAAAGGCTGTTGACATAATTTAATCCAATGTTAAAATTCAGTTTGTCGGTTAAGACCTGGTCCAGGTTGATTCGGAAACCGTAGCGCTGGTGATCCGTGTTCTTGATGATACCTTCGTTTTTCAGATAGGAGGCTGAAGCAAAGTATTTGGTTTTATCCTTACCACCCGACACGGATATATTATTGTCGGTTCCCATCGCGTGTCGAAAGATATAATCATTGTAATCATACCTTGTCACCGGAGTGGTGGTGGTCAAAGCCGGCAAGAGGATATCCTGGGTGACAGCGCCTGGCCCATCTGCCGGTCCTCCAAATTTAGTAGGAGATTGATTGACCGGAACCGCTTTACGTAGAGAACTAAAAATAGCTGTAGTGCTGAAACTAATAACAGGGGCACCTACGCTGCCTCGTTTAGTAAATATTTGTACTACTCCGGCATTTGCCCTACTACCATATATGGCGGCAGCCGCTGCTCCATTGAGCACCTCGATCCGTTCAATGTCATTTGGGTTAATATCGGCTAATCTGTTTTGGCCGATGGTACCTACAAAATTGCCGCCATCATAATTGGAACTGGTATTTGTGACCCGATTGGTAGCATTATTGACAATGACCCCATCAACAATGTATAATGGTTCGCTGCTGCTGGATATAGAGCTAATGCCCCGGAGCCTGACAGAAAATCCTCCAGCGGGGTCGCCGCTATTCTGAATGATCTGTGCCCCCGGGGTCTTACCCTGCAAGGAGCCAAGCACATTGCTGGTGGCACCTTTGGTCAGCTGATCTGCTTTAATAGTACTGACAAAACTTCCCAATTGCTTTCGGGTCGTGCCGGCAGTAGTTCCAGTGACAACAATTTCATCGAGCCCCGTGATGTCGTCTTCCAGTACAGCGTTGACGACGATCTCTGCACTGTTATCAACTATAAATGCCTTGTCAATCGTTTTATATCCGATACCGGAAATGGCCAATATATAATTACCTGGTGAAAGGTTGGAGTTAAATTGAAAATTTCCGTCCACATCCGTGGCAGTACCAAGGTTGTGGTTTTTTATCTGTACAGTTACTCCAACAGCAGCCAGGCCTGATTGATCGGTAATAGTGCCTTTAATGATTTGTTGGCTAGACAAAGTACAGGTAAGGAATAAGAAGATCATCAGCGGTACCGATGATCGGAGAGCGGTTTTTTTAATAGGAAACATATGAATTAATTTTAAAAAGCGGCCAAATGTAGTGAATTTTAATCCAGAGACTTTTTAAATTTATTTTTCTCAAAACCTCTAGTCTAACTGTCGATTAAAAGAAGATGCAGACTAATTAATTGTCATGAGACCTAGGAGAAAAAAGAATACTCTGAATCAAATACACAACGTATACACCTAAATCGAAGCTGCTTGATATCGGAAAACTACTATTAGATTTTATTTTTACCAATTTTCTAAACCTTTTTCATGCGGATATGAATTCAACTAAATTTTGCTATTTTGATGCCTCAAACCAAAATTACATTTAAATGAGTCTATTTATACGTAAACCAATTAGCCAGCTTTTAGCCCAAGCTGAAGGAGGCGAAAAATCACTCAAAAGGACCTTGACCGCCACTTCTTTGATTATGCTCGGTATTGGCGCTATCATCGGTGCAGGCCTATTTGTAAGGACTGCGGCGGCAGCTGCTCAGAATGCAGGACCTTCAGTTACTTTTGGTTTTATTCTGGCTGGGGTAGGATGTGCCTTGGCTGGACTGTGTTATGCGGAATTATCTTCCTCTATCCCTATAGCGGGTAGTGCTTATACCTATACTTATGCCACCATGGGTGAATTCGTAGCCTGGATCATAGGTTGGGACCTCGTATTAGAATATGCTGTGGGTGCGGCTACCGTAGGCATAGCCTGGAGTGAATATCTCAATAACTTGCTTGTCAATATCCTACATTGGAAAGCTATCCCTTATCAGTATTGTCATTCTCCATTTGAACACAGTGTAGACGGAGTAAATGGGATCATCAATATTCCTGCCCTGATGATCGTAGCTTTATTATCGCTTTTGCTCATCAAAGGAATTCAAGAATCAGCAGCCGTAAATAATATTATTGTAATCGCCAAAGTGGCTATAGTGATCCTGATCATCATCATCGGTTGGGGGTTTATCAACCCAGTCAACCATACTCCTTACATACCACCTGCATCCACCTATGTAGATCACCTGGGTATCTCCCATAAATTCGGAGGATTTTGGGGCATGGTTGGAGCTGCAGGGATCGTATTCTTTGCTTTTATAGGATTTGATGCTGTCAGTACTACGGCTCAAGAGGCTAAAAACCCAAAACGAGATATGCCGATAGGGATTCTGGGGTCACTGGTCATCTGCACCATATTATATATATTGTTTGCTCATGTACTTACAGGAGTGGCTACGGTAGAAGATTTCAGGACTTCAGGAAAAGAGGCTTCTGTAGCTTTTGCTATCTCCAAATACATGGCAGGGTATGAATGGCTCGCCAAACTGGTCACAGTAGCTATTCTGGCAGGTTTTTCTTCGGTGATCCTTGTTATGTTACTGGGTCAGTCCAGGGTATTCTATTCAATGGCCAAAGATGGTCTGCTTCCGAAAATGTTTAGCGAAATTCATCCCAAATATAAGACTCCATACAAAGCCAATCTGATCATCCTGGTTTTGGTGGGATTGTTTGCTGCTTTTATACCGGGCGATGTCGTAGGAGATATGACCAGTATAGGCACTTTGTTTGCATTTTGTCTCGTATGTATTGGGGTGATCATCCTGAGAAAGACAGATCCAGACCTTCCACGACAGTTTAGAGCACCGTGGGTGCCCGTGCTGCCTATTTTGGGAGTGGTAGTCTGTTTGCTCATGATGTTGGGCCTTGGCTGGACTAACTTGACTCGACTGATAGGTTGGTTGGCGATCGGCTTTGTCATTTATTTTGGGTACAGTGCCAAGCACAGCCATCTTCGTAATCCGGGTAAGGAGCAATAGCATTGGCAAATTATTTTCAAAGTCTTCTTTGAGCCAATAACAGCTGGTTTCCGGCTCTAACTAAATAGTATGGCATCAAACTTCCTAATAGCAGTGGGGATTATGTAATTTTGCAGCCTTCATGCAGAATAAGTTAGAAGCCATCGCGCACAGATATTACGATCTGGAAGAACAAATGTCTGATCCATCAGTGATTAGTGATACAGCCCGTTTTTCAAAAATTCATAAAGAATACAAAGATCTTGATCCGATAGTCAAAGCCTACAAAAGACAAAATCAACTTAATTCGGAATTAAAGGGAGCTAAAGACATGCTTAAAGAGGGCGATGAGGAGCTAAGACAAATGGCCAAGGCCGAAATAGCCCTGCTCGATGAGGAGTTAACTGAGCTTGAAGAACGGCTAAACCAATTGCTCATACCGAAGGATCCTGAAGATTCAAAGGATATCATCCTGGAGATCCGCTCTGGTACCGGCGGTGATGAAGCCAGCATATTTGCAGGGGACCTGATGAGAATGTATACGAGGTATTTTGAGAAACAAGGATGGAAAATGGAGACCATTTATGTCAATGAGGGGGCAGCAGGAGGTTATAATAAAATAGTCCTTGAGGTCACTGGTGAGGATGTCTATGGTAAAATGAAATTTGAGTCGGGCACACATCGGGTACAGCGTGTGCCCAAAACGGAAGCCCAGGGTAGGGTTCATACTTCTGCTGCGACGGTAGTTGCTGTACCAAAACTTGAGCTGGAAGATGTCAATATCAATAAAGCAGATCTTCGTACAGATACTTTCAGAGCGAGTGGTGCTGGAGGACAGCATGTAAACAAGACAGAAAGTGGTGTTAGGTTCACACATATTCCAACCGGAGTGGTGGCTGAAAGCACTGATAGCAGATCACAGCATAAAAACCGGGAGATCGCGATGGGCCGTCTGATCGCTAAAATAGAAGAAGCTAGCATACAATCTCATAACGAAGGCATATCAGCTCAAAGGAAATCCATCGTCGGTAGTGGAGACCGTTCAGAAAAAATCAGAACCTATAATTTCCCTCAAAATAGACTTACAGACCATCGGATCAACCTTACGCTGTATAATCTGGAGGCCATCATGCATGGAGATCTTGATGATATTATTGAAAAATTGAGAGTGGCGGACAATGCAGAAAAAATGAAAGGTGCCACTGAATCCTAAGGCAATTATAATATTTAAAAGACTCAAAAAATATATTTAGATTTGCCTAATTAATTATAATGGCTAGCCAAACTGTAGAAAATTATATCAAAGCAATATTTCAGCTTACGGAGAAAGAGGGTAATTCGGTGACTACTTCTGCCCTGGCTGACCATTTGACTACCAGTGCAGCTTCCGTCACCGATATGCTCAAAAAGTTAGCAGATCAAAAATTAATTGAATATATCAAATACAAAGGTGTCAGACTCTCAACTTCAGGCAAATCAATGGCTGTTCAATTAATCAGGAAGCACAGGCTCTGGGAGACTTTTTTATTTGAAAAACTGACCATATCGTGGGATGGGGTGCACGAGATAGCGGAGCAATTGGAGCATGTACACAGTGATCGCCTGATTGAACAGCTGGATGAGTTTTTGGGGTTCCCAAAATTTGACCCTCATGGTGATCCTATACCGGATGCCAGCGGCAAGTTTACCCTACGAAATCAAGTCTTGCTCTCGAGCCTTGAGGTAGGGGATGATGCTCAAGTAGTGGCTGTCAGAGAACACGATGCTGATTTTTTACAATATTTGCATTCGAGGCAGCTCAATATCCACTCAAAAATAAAAGTCGTAGACAAGCTGGCTTACGATGAGACGATAAAGGTGAGAACTCATGATGGTCTGGATACTCTTTTGAGTGCCAAAGCTTCTCAAAACCTGTATGTGAAGAAGATTAATTAGGAGGGAGATGGTAGTCGCTTCGCAAGTTAATTGCCACAGAAGTTGCGGAGGAGCACGGAAAAATTCTTCATCAAATGATATTTATTCTGGATATCCTGCTTTGCTCCAACATTCAAATAGATTGAGTTCATTGCTGGTCAGTTTTGGTGATCCGGATGGAGGCATAGATCCACTGGTCACTGTACCGATAGCTTCATCAAAAAAATGGTCACCTAATGAACCGCTACCGGTTATAAACCAATGGTTTGCACCTGTTCCACCTGGTGAATGGCAAGCTGAACCGGCACATTTCGAATTAATGATGGACTCTAGTTGGCCGCTATTGCTATTGAAAGTAGCACCAGTCAAGGTCGAACAGTCCAAAGCCAAGGTATCTGACTTGCAGGAGATGGCGATCAATAGTATTAGAATTGCGGTATAAATGATTGTTCTCTTCATCAAACTATTTTTTTATAGTAACGTAAAAAATGGGTATACGGTCTATCACCAAACTAAAACTATTTTGAATATTTTATGAATAAAAAAGGCCATGCTGATACGCATGGCCTTGAATAATTTTAAACGGAATGTCAAATTAACCTTCGACTACATCAAATGCAATGGTGGCAGGTACTTCCTTGTGGAAAAGCACATTAGCACTGTAGGTACCGAGATTTTTGACTTCTTCCGGCAGTATGATTTTTTTTCTTTCAACTTCTACACCCAATTCCTCTTTTAAAGCCTGAGCTATTTGAAGATTGCTGACACTTCCAAAGATTTTGCCGGTTGAGGCAGCTTTCACTACAATTTTGAGTGTTTTGCCTTCCAGTTTTTTAGCAAGTTCTTTATAGGTATCGAGTAGCTTGGATTCTTTGGCAGCTTCGTGTCTGAGCATTTCATCCAGGCGGGCACGATTAGTTTTATTGGCGATGATGGCGTATCCTTTTGGTATGAGGAAATTACGGCCATATCCGTCTTTTACTTTGACCAAAGTATGCTTATCGCCTACCTTGTCTATATCTTGTAACATGATGATTTCCATGATTCAATACTGATTTGACGGTTAATTAAATTATTTTAATAAGTCGGTAGAATAAGGCAAAATCGCCAGGTGTCTCGCTCTCTTGACAGCAGTAGCTACCCTGCGCTGATATTTGAGTGAGTTGCCAGTGATCCTTCTTGGAAGAAGTTTGCCTTGATCATTAACAAATTGTAGCAGGAATTCAGGATCTCTGTAGTCGATATGTTTGATACCAAACTTTCGAAATCTACAGTATTTTTTTCTCAGATGTCCAATGCTTGGATTGGAGAGAAATTTGATTTCTTCTTGTGATGCCATGATAATTTTCTGAATTTAAATGAGATGATTAATTTTCGGCGGAAGTTGATTTTTCTTTCTTGGCCTTATGCTTACCAATTTTTCCGTTACGTTTGTCATCATTGTACTTGACACCATATTTGTCCAATCGGACAGTAAGGTAGATCAGGATACGTTCATCTCTCTTCATTGAAAGCTCTAGTTTTGGAATCAGGGCACCTGCCTCAGATTGAAATTCCAGACCAAAGTACACTCCAGTATTACGCTTATTGACAGGGTAAGCCAGTTGTCTCAGGCCCATCTCATCAAGTTGTACGACCACTCCACCTTCATTGGTGATCAGGTCGGTATAGTTCTTTGCTGTCGACTTTATTTCATCGTCCGACAGCACTGGATCTACGATGAAAGTCACTTCGAATTGTCTCATTACGAAATGTTTATTATTTATTTGGGCTGCAAATGTACTACAATTATGTCAGCTGGCAAAGGGAAACTTTTTAATTGGTAGGATTTCGAAATACTTAAGATAAAATAATTGCATACAGCTGTTAATCAGAACTTAATGCATTAATGAAATTATGATAAAGTCTATGCAGGGGGAAGTTACTTTCTATAGGCAAGCTACCTTCGGTACTTATAGACTTCCAGTCGCCCAAAAAAAAGCTGCATGGGTTGAAATACATTCAATGTTTAAAATTGAAAATGCTGGTATGATCAGGCTTTCACCATCCGACAAAACTGCTCCATTATACACCAACTTACCCTTCTGAACCAGCATAACCGAAACTGTATTGGACTGTATAGTTTTTGTACTGCCATGTTTGAGAGGATAATACTTTAATAAAAAATCATGCACCGGTGGGCTGAATGCCAACTCATCATCCATAAGATAGATAGGCGACAGTAAGCATTGTCCGGGCGAGGTCGTATCCAGGTGCAGCATTAACTCTGCCGGATCGATATGCTTCGGAGTCAGTCCTCCTCTCAAGACATTATCCGAATTGGCCATCAACTCTATATTTTGTCCTTCAAGATAGGCATGTAATACACCAGGAGCCTGGTATCCTACCTGCCCTGGTTTAAGATATTGGACATGCATCAACATCATGACCAGGACACCTCTGTCAGGGCTACCCGATGCATATGGATAGGATTGCAGCGCCTTCTCTATCCAATGATATATATCGTCTTTGTCCCCACAATTTTGACTTTGTATTTGATGCGTTATGGTATCTAAATATCCTAGGTATAGTTCACTATCCAGAGCCCAAATACGAGCCATAAGGGTTCTCCATGAATAATTAGAAGACCATTCGAATTGGGGCAACAATGCTTCAAAACGAGTCTTAATCACTTCCATCGTCGCAAAGCCCTGGAGCATCCAGAAATCGGATAAGGCAAATAGAAGCTCAGGCTTATGATTTGAATCTTTATAATTTCGATTTGGAGAGAGAAGTGGTATATGCATTTCATTTTCCAATGCAAATCCTTTGATAGCTCCATTTTTGGAAGGATGGAGCTGTAAGGACAACATATTCCTGACATCGAGGATTTTAAGCAAAAAAGGCATTCTTGGGCCGTATACATCCACTGATTCTGCTCCTAATATTGCTACCGGGTTAGAGGCGATCCATTGATCCAAATGGGTGTGTTGATTATCTTCCAGTTGAGCAGGAGCCAAAGGATGGTCACCATACCAGGCTTCGGCATAGGGTTTGTCAGCCTTGTTTTCTATTCCTAACCAATCAGGGATAAACTTTGTGCCACCCCATGCATAATGTTGAATGCCAGGACTTATTTTACTTATTACAGGTTCAATCATTTAGAACGCATTTTCTTATATTCATTGATCAGCCCATTGGTAGAACTGTCATGTGAACTCACCTGATCATCAGAAGATAATTCTCTTAAAACCGAAGTGGCCAATACTTTTCCTAATTCTACCCCAAACTGATCAAACGAAAATACATTCCAGATCACGCCCTGAGTAAATATTTTGTGTTCATACAGGGCGATTAAGGCACCGAGATTGAAAGGAGTCATTTTTTTAATCAAAATTGAATTGGAGGGTCTGTTGCCTTCGAACACTTTGAAAGGGGCTATACGATCTGTTTGAGCCTTCGTATTGCCGGCTTTTTGCATCTCGGCTTGCACTTCTTCAAGTGATTTGCCATTGAGCAAAGCCTCCGGTTGAGCAAAAAAATTAGCCATCAATTTTTCATGATGATCAGACAGCGGATTGTGCGACTGAGCCATACCTATAAAATCACAAGGTATGAGCTTGGTACCCTGGTGTATCAATTGATAAAAGGCATGTTGGCCATTGGTGCCCGGTTCTCCCCAAAGGATAGGTCCAGTCTGGTACGATATCGGATGGCCATTTCGGTCTATTTGTTTGCCGTTGCTCTCCATATTGGCTTGTTGGAAATAGGCTGCAAACCGATGAAGGTATTGATCGTATGGCAATATGGCTTCAGTCTCTGCCCCATAGAAATTATTATACCATATGCCGATCAGTGCCAGGATCACCGGAATGTTTTTTTCTAAGGGAGTAGCTCGGAAATGTTCATCCATGGCATGAAGGCCATCCAACAATGCTTCAAATTGTTCAAACCCTATGGTACAGGCTATCGACAGACCAATTGAGGAGCTAAGAGAATATCGGCCACCGACCCAATCCCAGAACGGAAACATATTTTGTGTAGATATACCAAACTTGGAGACTTCTTTTTCGTTGGTAGAGACTGCTACAAAATGACTGGGGATATGAGCTTCGCCTGCATGGCTGACAAACCACAACCTGGCACTCTGCGCATTGGTCATGGTCTCCTGAGTAGTAAATGTTTTAGAAGCTATAATAAATAAGGTAGTCTCTGGTTTTACCGTTTTGAGCACTTGGTAAATATGACTACTGTCTACATTGGATACAAAATGGGGAGTAATGCCCTTATCCCAGTAGGGTTTTAATGCTTCTGTGACCATGACAGGGCCTAAATCAGAGCCACCTATGCCGATATTGACTATGTCCGTGATAGGATCCCCTTTATATCCCAGCCACATACCCTGGTGCAGCTTATGGCAAAATACCTTCATTTGATGCAGGACTTCATTCACTTCCGGCATCACATCGATCCCATCCACGTAGATAGGTCTGTTGCCTCGATTTCTCAGAGCGATATGAAGCACAGATCTGCCTTCGGTTTCGTTTATTTTTTCACCATCGAACATGGATGGTATAGCCTCCTCTAGTTTGCACTCTATGGCAAGCTGTATCAAACTTTCAATGGTTTCTTTGGTGATGTTGTTTTTGGAAAAATCTACCAAAAATTCTTTCCAGGCTAGATGAAACGCTTGAAATCGATGGGGATCCTGATTAAACAAATCTTTGAGCCTGATAGACTGCATCTGTTCAAAATGAGATTCTAGTTTTTTCCAGGCTTGGGTAGTCGTAGGATTTATTCTTGCTAACATGCTTTGATTTAAAATTGTCGTAAAAATAACAAGTTCGATTTGGATAGCCTTTATAAATTCCTTTCAATAGAGTATCATTAACCTTGCATCTTTTACCAAGTACAAACCTGACTAATTCCTTTTAATGACCACTTAAGCAGCTAAAGGTGATTGAGGGTCTAGCAACTATATTATGCAATTCTTCAAGGAGCAATATGATTGTATAAATGCCGGGAGGTAGTATTTTTAATCAACTTTATGTCTAAGAATCAAGCTGTCGGGATCCTGGGGGAGAAAATAGCCGTGGCTCATCTCCAAAACAAAGGCTATTCGGTATTGCATCAAAACTGGCGCTTTAGCAGAGCTGAAGTTGATATTATTTGTCAAAAGGATGACCATCTGATATTTGTCGAAGTCAAGACGCGCAGTTATACATATTATGGTGAGCCGGCTGAATTTGTATCCTCAAAAAAAGAAGAGATGATGATGGATGCGGCGAATGCTTATATGGCAGAGACAGGATATGAATGGAAATTCAGGTTCGATATCATCAGTGTAGTTTTGAGTCAGAATGGCCTACACAAAGTAGAGCACATAGAAGACGCATTCTTCCCAGGATGGTAAAAGCAGTTATTTATCTTAAAATATGCCATTCGTGTAGTGATCAACGTTCAAGGGCTAAATCAGAAGCGGTAGTTTTGATAAATAGGATTCAGGTGTTTTTAAATATATTAATTAATTAATATTTATTAGCCTGAATTACAATTAAATATGTTACTTCCCTGGAGTCTAATTTTATAAAACAACAGGAACTAGTTATTTTTTTGAAATAATCTAAAATCTAAGTACATTTGCACTCCAAAATTTTTAATACCGATGAAAAAAGATATTCACCCAGGAAGTTACAGGATGGTAGTGTTCAAAGACTTTTCTGCCAACGAAGGCTTTTTAAGCAGAAGCTGTACGCCTACTAAGGATTCCATAGTTTGGGAAGACGGCAAGGAGTATCCGCTAATCAAACTGGAGATTTCCAATAAATCACATCCGTTTTTTACCGGTAAAATGAAGTTTGTGGATACTGCCGGTCGTATTGATAAGTTCAATAAGAGGTTCAACAGACCAGCTGCCAAAACCGAAGAATAATATATTTTTTATTAAATTATACCAAAAGCCTGATCCGATTGGATTGGGCTTTTTTAGTTTTGGTAGGGTTTCTTACAACGCTTGAAGGTCCTATTTTTTTAATTTTTTTTTTACAGAGCTCTCCACCGAAATCTTATAGGATAATATAAAAATAAGCTGTTTTAAAAATTACAAAACCCAAAAATTCATGTCTTTTGGCTTGTTAAAATTTAGAAAAGACAAAGTTTGCCCATTTTGGATCCATATTGGGCAAGTCTTCTGAGTGGTCTCGATTGGCATTATTAAAAACTGCTTGATCTAATTTTGTTATTACAACCAGTATCGGGTGACGCTGCGACTTAAATTCTGTCTTAAAATCGGTTGCTGCAGGTGTTTTTCCCTATGAAAACAATGATTCTTCTATGCTTGGTGAAGCAAAAATTCTTATACGACAAAGGCAATTCTTTGTAGGCGCGATTTTCATTGCAACACTTTCATTTTTCAGACACAACTATTCCTAATAAGTCATGGAAATCCTATCGCACCTTATGCTGGTTAGAGGGTTTTAGAATATGACAGAATGAAGGCTTATGTGTAAATGCTTTGTGAAAGAATCTGAATTTATTTACACGATCCTAATTTATTTCAAATCACTCAAAACTTATTTAATTATTCTTTATTATGAAAAAAATTGAAGCAATCATCAGGACTTCCAAATTTGAGGAAGTTCATTCCGAACTCGGTAAGATCGGAATTGCCTTTTTTACCTTTAGTGAAGTGAAAGGCATCGGTACCGAACATGCAGCCACCCAGCAATATAGGGGTACTGCCTATGATATTGGATTCATTCCACGGACCAATGTAGAAATCGTAGTTCCAAACGACAAGGCGGATGCAGTAGTACAATGCATCTTAAAATCTGCTCATACAGGCAAAGTCGGCGACGGAAAAATTTTCGTTTCGGACATCAACGAAGTATACAGGATCCGCAATGCCGATAAAGGAAATGAAGCACTATAACCTCATCCAATTACTTAACCACCAAATTTTTAATTTCTTAAACACTGACCATATGACTTCCAAATTAAATTACTCAATGATACCTCCTGCATTAAGGAAAACCTGGATCTCCCTACTCGAAGCGGTTGGGACCAGGCACAGCATAATAATTAGTCTTTTTTTCTTATTAGCCATTCCTGTTTTGACTCAAGCACAGGACACCACGGTGGTCGCTGACACAGCTTCGATGATGATGTCGACCACGGCAGTTGCAGAGACAGTACCAGCTGAACCTGAAGCAGAAGCCGTGGCTTATCTTACTCAGGATGTTGCCAATATCATTTGGCTATGCCTTTGCGCTTTCCTGGTATTTTTTATGCAAGCCGGATTTGCAATGGTTGAGACTGGCCTTACGAGGGCTAAAAACTCTGTCAATATCATGATGAAAAACCTTTTGGATTTTGCTTTTGGGGCTGTTTTATTCTGGGCAGTCGGTTATGCAATTATGTATTGCAGTGGTGATTCTAATTATTTTGGTTTCGACAAAGCATTGTCCTTTCTGGCATCCGCCAATGCCCCTGTAGACAATACGGGATATGCCACCAGTGCAGCCTGGCTTTTCCAGGTAGTTTTCGCTGCAACTGCTGCGACAATCGTGTCTGGAGCGATGGCAGAGCGGACCAAATTAAAATCATATCTATTTTATTCTATTTTGATATCGGCTATAATTTACCCAATCAGCGGTCACTGGATCTGGGGTGGCGGCTGGTTGAGCGACATGGGACTTAGAGATTTTGCAGGTTCTACCGTGGTACACTCTGTAGGTGGTTGGGCTGCATTGGCCGGCGCTATTATGGTTGGACCAAGATTGGGAAAATACAATAAAGATGGATCGGTCAATGCCATCACTGGTCATAACATGCCATTGGCAGCACTTGGAGTATTTATTCTTTGGTTTGGCTGGTACGGATTCAATCCGGGCTCTACACTCCTGGCCATTGGCGGTGTATCCCATGTGGCAGTCACTACCACTTTAGCAGCAGCTACGGGTGCTATTGGTGCATTGATAATATCCTGGATTACTTTTAAAAAACCTGATCTTTCCATGACGCTTAATGGAACTTTGGCGGGCCTGGTAGGTATTACAGCACCCTGTGCTTCAGTAAGTACCGGAAGTGCTGCCGTAATAGGTCTTATCGCCGGAGTATTAGTATTTTATTCATGTTTATTTTTTGAAAGGGTAGCCAAAATCGACGATCCGGTAGGAGCTATCAGTGTACACGGAGTATGTGGTGCCTGGGGCACTATAGCGGTTGGCTTGTTTGGCCAGCAATCAATAGATGTACAATATTGGTCCGCAGACACAGCCATCAAAGATGGTTTGTTCTTTGGCGGTGGTTTTAGTCAGTTAGGTACGCAGTTATTAGGTGTGGGTGTTGTTTTTATCTATGTGTTCCTCGCTATGTTGGTCATTTTTTATGTTATCAAAAAGACCATTGGACTCAGAGTCAGTGATGCTGAGCAGATGGAAGGATTAGACCTGGGAGAACATGGTAATACAGCCTATGGCGGTTTTGTATTTGAAACAACCGGTCCTGCCGCTGTGATCCGAAATGAAGAAGGCTAGTCTGATCCATAAAGATAGATCTTGATTTTGCATTTTTGTTATGGAAGGCAGGCCGATTTGCATTGGCCTGCTTTCTTATTATAATTTGACCGATAAGGTGAATTATTAAATATATATTCGATAAGGGTTGGTCTCCCGCTTTTTGAAGCCGAGACTTTGATACAAACTGTTTGCTGCCACCCGATCGGGCCTTGAAGTAAGGTCTATTTGTTTTATATCCAATTTTTTAGCTTCTGATATCGCGAGCATTACCAAAGCTTCGCCGATTTTTTGGCCCCGATGGCCATTGTCTACTATCACATCTTCGATGCATGCCCTCATACCGGTAGGGATGGGGTACCATGCCAGTGTTATAGCTCCTACGATAATATTCTCTTCCAGAGCAAGTATCAATCGAACAGTGGGGTGATCCAAAATTCGTTGGAGATGATCTTCGGACATGGGAGGACAATCAGGGCATAGTTGAGACATTAGGTCGGTCCACTTTGCCATGTCGATTTGGTCTACACGATCACAGATTTTTAATTGTATCATGAATCAAAAGGTACAAATATGGCATATTGTACTTAAATGAAGATGCTCATTTTAAACCTTCACTGAAACAGAATTGACCTTTTTGGGTTATTTACACCCTTTAAGGTTGAATCTTTTTTGATAGGTGGAGCCACTAGTTTTCTCTGTGAACCTGATCGAAGTAGGGTACCCTTCAATTGAATATTGATATGCCAAATCTAAGTCAGCTTCCAGACTTTGATTTCTATATATTTTCATGGTCCTTGGATTTCCGCCTGCATTGGTATTAAAAAGTGGTTTGTCCATATATTCGCTGATATCTATGGAATTGTCGAAATAAACGCCTTTGTACAATTCATAAGTTGACTTCATGCCGTCATATTGGCTGAGTAGCATTTTATAAACCTCTTTGCCGGTATTGTCCACTTTTTTTACTTCGATGATATTGCCCATGCTGTCATGAATCACTGTTGACTTAAATCCCCGATTATCTGCCAACTCTACAGGTCTGCCTTGTACATCATTTTTGATCGTGATGACATAATTAAGGTAATCAATATTATTTGTGCTCGCCAACTTTATTTTGGTTAGAAAACCATCAGTGTATTCGTACACTTCCTTTTCAATATTGTCAGGTGTGGCAATACTTTGAAGCTTTCCACCACTAAAAGCATATTGATATGCCACCTTAACTGGGAAAGGAGCGCCTTTATTTGAATAATCGGATTTGGCTACACTGATAAAGCCATCTATATCATAAGTTAGGGTTCTGTTCTCAAGATCGTAAAAATTGTTGTTTAACACATCTGTTTGTTCGGAAGAAATCCTGCAACCGGTATATAGATCGACAGTGATGATATCCGGCGGTGAAGTATCAGGCACACTAGAATCTTTAGAGCAGGACCATGCGCTTAAAATAAAGACAATCAAATAAATAGGACTTTTTCTCATGATCATCTGGGTTGAAAATATTTTTAGTTTTATTAAAACGTTTGAAAATTGAAATCGAAATAATATGTTATCTATAATTTTTTTGCAAAAATAAAAGAAGCTATAAACTTGGTAACAAATATCTGGTGTTTATAGTTTTATATATAAAATAAATGATATGTATAGTATATACACAATCAATAAAATAATGATTAAGTTGTGCTAAATCACCTATAAACATAAAAGAGAAAGGAGTTAGTTTACTACCTATGGTAGATAGATGTAAATAAAAAATGGCTACGAAGACGAACTTCATAACCATTTGAATTGCAGTGGAGAATATCGAAGTCGAGCATCGGGACGAACCGAAGACCCTGACGAGGTAAATTCGGCATGCTCTCGTCAGTTCACCTAATCCCAACTGACAGTTAGAAATCAGTGATAAATGATGATACTACCTTTGGAAGATAGGCAGGTATAAAAATAAAAAATGGCTATGAAGACGAACTTCATAACCATTTGAATTGCAGTGGAGAATATCGGAGTCGAACCGATGACCCCTTGCTTGCAAAGCAAGTGCTCTAGCCAGCTGAGCTAATCCCCCGCTAAGATATAAGTTCTTAGATCATCTGATTTTGACCCTCCCGAGGTAAACTCGGGATGCTCTAGCCAGCTGAGCTAATCCCCCTAATTTCAAAGAAGCGCAAAAGTAAGAATGTTTTTAAATTCATCACTTTCTATTTCTCAGTAGTCCCAGGCAGATTTGAACTGCCGACCTCTACATTATCAGTGTAGCGCTCTAACCAACTGAGCTATGGGACTATATGTCAAAAAGATACCCAATCTTATTTTGGGTCGGCAAAGATAAATTTTTTTGTGGAAAGTAAAAAGGGATTTATTTGTAATACTGCAGGATATCTATTTAGATTTTGCTTCTCGGCATTTTATGGGTGAAACATTAAAATTTTATACCGGAGTCCTCACTCAGAAAATGACTTGGTTTATTGAAGACACCAAGGTAATCTGGTAGTTCAATGGTTTGATGAATAAGTTAGACAAACGTATAGCGCAGCATATTTTTAGAGGTCTATATTTAAAGAATTTGTCAATAAATTGTTCCAGCGGAGAGTAAAAATTATTGATTATTAGTTGGTATGTCACCTAATATATCATTTTGGGTTTTGTATATCGAAATATTTAGAAATTATATATCGACTTTTGGATTAAATGGCATTTAAATCTTTAACAGGTCTATTAATAGTTTAAATTCAATATATAATTTTGAAAATAAGATTTTGTTGCAAATAGATTACTTTGTAATGTAAAATTATTACTAATAAATTGCCATAGATAACAATTTACATTTATATAATCTTAACGAAAGATCATGAAGTCTGCAGGTGTTGTATGTTTGCTTGTTTTGAGTTTAATTCTTGGATTTTCAAGTTGCGGATACCATCCTCATGGTTGTTTTCCAGGTGATAAACTACCAGCTCATATTATACCACTAACTGATTTTGGTCAACGGGCGGAATGGTCCATTGATTGCAAAAAAATTTATTTCCTTGATAAAGCAGGTGGTGAAGTTTGGGTGGTTGATATTAGATCTAAAAAAACTAAACAAATCACCAAGCTTGCTGATAGACCAGCAGGTCATGGTTACTACAGGGTATTATGTTTGTCAAATGGTGATTTGTTGTTGGGCTGTGGAGCAAAGAGGGAGGAATTGTATTTTCAGGTCTTGGACAAATCATTTAAGAAGTCTCCTGCAACGATCGAAGGGGAGTCACTATGTGAAGGCCCTGCTGTATCCAGAAAAAGTATGAAAATTGCCTGGACACTTGCCGGTCAAAAACAAATCTTTATCGGAGAACTTGCATACACCGACGGCCAGGTTAAAATTATTAACAAGAAGTTATTAATAGATAATGCTGATGGCAGGGTTATGGTCGACGGACAGGAATATGAGACTATTATTGAAACTCAAAATTGGCGTCCAGCGCTTGAAGAGGAATTGATTTATTCGGAATACAGGATGGGAGGGGATACATTATTTAAAAGTGAAGTTTTTGGTATTGATATTAATACAGGTAAAATAGTAAATTATACGCAATCTGCACACACTTATGAT
>OBID01000316.1_pt1 | contig 20667 bp, 19 predicted proteins | sample 1519781 | NCBI WGS metagenome assembly OBID01 (sample SAMEA3991478, study PRJEB22521) | metagenome | biome: anthropogenic terrestrial biome; feature: sewage plant; material: sludge | place: Sweden | collected 2012-09-26 | reverse complement strand
GTAGATGATGCTGGGTTCTGATAAAATCCACTTTGATTCGACCATTCAATTCTCGGAAATCTTTGCTATTGCTACATTTCTTCAAATCGGAAATATAGCCATTCCTAAAGTTTTGGTACTTGATAAGAACTGAGACGAGTGACTCTATGAGTTCTTCCTCACTCTTCTCAGAGAATATCCAAGGCATTACATCGTCTTCGAAATTCCGATATATTTCAGCTTTATGCTCCTTAATAAATGATTCAGCCTCTTTAGGTGTAAAAGGATTCTTGCCATCATTGCAAATTATTTCCTCATCTCCCTTCATATTGTCATATCCTTCTGTCATTGACATCAACTTCAGTTCCCATTCTGCAGGGGCCATTCCGCAATCATGAAGATATGATGCGCATATCAGCAGGAAAAGTTCCACGTCTGAAAGTTGATGGATTTTCTCTTTGCCGATCAAATCACCCATATTATCGAGGACCTTAGCCAGATGAACTTCGTCGTGCAAGTCAAATTCGGGCATGACCAGAAAAACACGCTTCTGATGATTAATAGCTATTTCCATCAACTCTTTAGCTAAAATGAACAGTTCGTTGGCAAGTCCATTTACGTCCTCTTTACTTCTTCGTTCTAGTTCTTGTATAATCAGATTCTCCATTTTTATATTTTTTTATTATATCGCAGCTACCCGCGCATGATACAATACTTTGCTCCTCCATCACATCAAAATCTACGAAAAGATTCTTAAATGTAGGAATAAATATATTACACAGAAATGCATACCCTTTACCATGTAATCTCTTTTTCTTTTCAGCGTATAGTAACAATAATAAATATATGTTAATACTTCACGAATTTTAACCCATCTACCTTTTAGGGTATCATATCGATACTGCTCAAAGTCTAATGCCATATACATTATTTCTTATTTGATCTTTCTTTTCAAATGCTATATAGTTTTTCAACCATTTGATTCAACTCTTTCATCTTACTTGTGAAAGTATCTTCGTCTTTTTCCTTACGTGCTTTCATTAATTCTTCAGCAATTGTATTAAGATCATCAGGTAGAATCGAAGGAATTGGGATTTGCTTGAAATTATCCCAAATAAGTTGTCTACCATTTTGAATACGTGGACAGAATTCGCGAATGAGCCACCAACCAATCTCTGAACATAAAAGTGCTAATAAAGCCTTATCGGGAACTGAAAGGAAAAACATTGAATTATTAAAAAATGCCGAACTGTCATCATATACAAAACATGGTTTTACTTGAAATACTTGATAAAAGATCTTAGGCTCTGCAAATTTGTCATAATATGCACACGCTCGAAGTTCCCACCAATAATCCCCCTTGTCAATACGCCTTTTTGCTCTATCTCTAAAAGGCAAAAGTCTGTTTGAAGCTGACGGATACTTTTCAGAGAACCATTTCCAAGCTTCATCTTCGCTGGGTAGAGGTTGAAAGTCTCTGTCTATATCCATTCCGTTGGCGGTAAACCCTTTAGGGATGAACAATAGATATGAGCCAGGAGCTCCTTCTCCAAAAGCGACGAGACCCGCTCCTTGAAGGAATGGTCTAAGAAGATACCTTGAAGTTTCGTCAGAATTTACGAATTGATCATAATCTTCCAAACGTACTTTAAAGGCATCTGTCAAACCTGTCAATATTCCACGATAACTTTCACCTCCTACATAATCATTTAATGTTGGCATTTCTAATTGCAATGCTTTCATCTTATGGAAGTTCTCTATAGAAGAAATCACCCATATATTATCATCCATTTCTGACGTAGTGAATTGTTCCTTGCTTTCATTTACATCGTCAGCAAGTGTTTTGGAATGTACTTCTTCTATTTGGGATATGTTAATATGACCAAGTGTATCATTATTACTCATAGAAATGATACACGTATATGTTGTGGCATCTTCGAAAATCTGATTATCTCCAAAGTCAACGATATCAGTAAGATTTTTATGCAGGAAGAGAGAACGTAATGGTTTGCCATACATTACTTTAGTCCATTTGTTTGGCATAATGTATGATAGTATACCGCCCTTTTTAAGCAACAGTAATCCTCTCTCAACAAAGAGAGTATAGATATCACCACGAGGCATAAGTGTGTTATAAGTTTTTACTCGGTTGTTGCATTCGTCAAGTTGCCTCATTCCAAAATATACGGTAGAATCATCTCTAAGATTCTCTAATGATATATACGGTGGATTTCCTATAATAACATCAAATCCCTGGAATTCAGCTTCATCACTGATGATTTCAGGAAACTCTATCATCCATTCCAAAGTATGACTCATAGTACTATCCTCGCTAATAACTTCGTTATTATCTCTGAAGAGTTCCAATTGTGGGTTCTGCAGGCTTACTTTAATAGCTTTGATGCTGTTTCTCAATCTGTTTCTTACCAACTTACTGGGGGCATTTTTATATTCTGCTACACTCTTCTTGTATTCTTGTATTCTTCGTCTCATGACCTCGCCTAGTCCTATATTTTTATTGATACGAACAGGTATGAGAGATGCTAAAGAGTTACCTTGCTTAATATTAATATCAATATTTGGAAGTGTCTGTAATTGACGGGCACCATCCTCACATTGATAATAATATGCGTTTTTTAACAGTTCAATCCATAATCTAAGTTGGCATATGTCAACACTCTTAGGATTGAGGTCAACACCAAAAAGACAATTTTCTATTATGGTACGCTTTTCCTCGAATAGTGTTTCCTGAACTAATTGACTGGAATGGCTTGTTTTGTTATACTGGAATATATCACCATCCTCATTAAACACCACAAGCTCGTCGTTCTCCACTCTAATATCCCAATCTTGAATTCTTTTAGGTTGCTCAGAATGGTCCTGTAATATATGCAAATCACTTTTGATGGCAATTAATTCATTGAGAGCAGAAACAAGAAAATGGCCACTACCTACTGCTGGGTCACAGATTCGAAGCGAGTTGATAATATTGTTGGCTTCAGTTCTATTGTCTCTATTTCTATAGTCAATTTGTTCCTTTAAATCCTCAAAATCTTTGCATTTCCATCCTTTCGCACTATTGAATTTATTTACAACTGCCTGTCTAAGATTCTGAGAACAGATGTATTCAGTAATATAACCAGGAGTAAAAAAAGAACCATCCTTATATCCATTTATCTTTTCAAAAAACAAACCAAGAACGGATGCATTAATGATTGTCTTTGATTCTGTTCTAAGTATGTCATCATTTTTTTCAGCACCGAAATCGTAAGAAGACAGAAACTTAAACAAATAACTAAGTAAAGGCATTCTACCCGATACCCGTCTACCGGTTGATTCATCTTTCAACACGGTAGAAGAATATATCTCAACTTCACCAAGTCTAATCTGCCCTATTGGAAAATATTTCTTTTCAAATGTTGTCAATTCGAAAAGTGAACTATTTAGGTAAGGTACACTTGGAAACTTTCTCAACACATCATCACTTCTTTCACACACGGGTTTTGCAAGCACCTCACTAAAGAGATCATTAAGTTCATCATAACCAGGCACATGCTCATCATCAAGGAACTTTACGCTATCGTCCCCATTAAAGACTATAAGTTGCGACTCCACCAATTTTAAAAATAGAATTCGGTTTATCCATACAAGCACCAATCCCAAGGAATCATCAAATCGACGTTCTATTTCTTTTTTATCCTCACCAAAGCCATAATCTTCCAGTTTGGCGAATGTTTGCTCCATGAGAGAGAATCTTTGAGCGTTACGCTTCAAGCGGACTATCTTATGGACCTTATCATCAACGACTTCCTCTACGCCCATAATATACAACAGTTCTCGATAGAAATTTTTATCAAGAGAGTTGTGATCATCAGTATAAGGAAGGCGTAATAGATGTATTGGGGCGAAAAATTTATACGTGGCAACAAATTTGCGAGTTCGCATTATATCATCACGACGAAGGCTTCTACTAAATTCACTCAAATCAATATAAGTGTACTCAAATTTGTCTATAACACTCTCAACTTCTGGCCTAATGATATTATTATAGATATAATTGTTATCACCTGTCCCCATACTGTCTACATCAAGAACACTCTTCGCAAATCGCTTACTTCGGGCAAATAAACGATAAAAGAGTTTCTTCTCGAAAACGAAATAATGTACGCAATCGGTTATAACGAGATGGGTAATACCATTGTTTTTGTTTTTTACTTCCTCACGTAAATAATAAAGAATCAACTCGTATATAGATTTTTTATTTAAATCCTGACGAGTTACCATATCTGGACGTCCAGGTCCCTTAAATTCGAATAGTACTATAGGATGACTTTCCTTATAAATAGCCAAATCAGTCCGCTGATAAGTATTAACTCTATAAGAACTATTCTTATAAACGCTATCATTAAGGAACTTTATTACAAGGTTTTTGTTAAATTCCTCGCTTTCTTCCGCATTAATATCATTGAACATTTCAGCCATACTATCCCTGAAAGCCTTTATATCAGTTGTGTTAACTTTATCTTTCAAATAGGCTTTCTGAACACATTGGCTTGGGGAATATATAGTTGCCATACTCATCTAATTATTTTAGTTTTTTATTAGGAAATTCATATGTTTCGTCATTAGTAAACAGTCGAACATACTGCAATTTATGATTCCAATATCTTTTAGTACATTCATACAAAGAAATATGTTCCCTTGAATATTTGGTAATGTTAAAACATAAGATGACATCACCAGTGATAGGTTTCGGCTTGTTATTATTTTCCATTCTGAGATTATTTATGATTCCGCTTTTTATGATTGTCAGTGACTATTCAGTCATTGGCTTTGTACTCACAAGAAGTTTGCGTTGGTCAACTTCTAGCGATTCTGCAACCTCAGATAATGTCTGCAAATCAGGCTGTGATGTGTTAGTACACCACTTCGATACTGTTGCCGTATACCCATTTGTCCTGCCAACCATTTGTTGGTACGATGGGTCTCTACGAGCACTGCATTTATTCTATTAAGGTTTTCCATCTTAGCAAATTTATTGTTGTCAAGCGCAAATTTAGTTAATATTTCCGACATGGAAAACTTTTATAAAGAAAAGAATGTTATTTATGCAGATTACGTTTATTCTCAAAATAACGCTACTTTTGTACTCACTAAGATACAATAGCGGACAATGAAGCAGAAAAGAGCGCAAAAAACTGACATGCGGAAAGTCTACGGAAAAAGAAACGCGAAAAATTGTGCCAATTAAAACCTAAAAGTCACGGTATCAAGGAGATGAATTAATGCATTGTTAAGAAGATACTTGTAAAGTGCTAATGTGACATGTCATAATGTAATATAATTCCATCATTAGTCAAGCTTAGTACCCCCAATTACAAATTTCGTAAAAACCAGAATAATATTAAAACAAAGAGAACTTGACCATAACCAAAGTAAAATGCTACTTTAACTATTTGTTTTCGGAAACAGTATCCTTTATCTATTTTGTGGAAAATGAATCAAATCGGTTTAAGTTGATTTTTGAAGTATATAGAAAAAACTAAACTTATAGTTTTTTGATGATATCAAGGAAAAGATTTTTTATAGTATATTTTTGTTACTCACGCTCTTTTTTGTATGACATTTAATACGATTTATGTTTTCCTAATCAGTTGAAAATCAGCAATAAAGAACGGAGGCCGGCTTCACAGCCACCCTCCGTCGCAAACTTAAACAACCAATAAAAGAAATAGATTGTTGTTTCTATCTAATAAAGAGTAATTCTCTATATTTAGGCAATGTCCATAAGTCATCGGCAACGATAAGTTCCAACTTGTCGATACTGGTGCGGATCTCTTCCATCTTCGGTGCTACCGTGTCGTGATATGAGATGGCCTTCTTGTGCTCATCTTCTATCTTGTTAGCCACCTTGCGGGCATTTACCAATTCGTCTACACCTTTTTCAATCTTATCAGTATATTCTGAAATCTGCTCGATAATCTTGATGTTGCGGTCGGCCAGTTTGTTTACCTTTTCTGCCGGGAATATCTCACGCAGACTGGCTACATTCTTTGCCAACTGACTCTGATAATGTGTGGCAACCGGTATGATGTGGTTCATAGAAAGGTCGCCCATTACACGTGCCTCTATCTGAATCTTCTTTGTATAGGTCTCCCATTTTACCTCATTACGAGCTTCGAGTTCTTTCTTGGTCATGACACCCAGACTCTCGAACATCTTGATACTGTCAGCATCCAGATAGCGCTCGAAGATGATAGGACAACTGGTCTCGCAGTCTAGTCCGCGCTTCTTTGCTTCGGCTACCCATTCGTCTGAATAACCGTTACCGTCGAAACGTATAGGTTTGCATGTCTTGATATCATCACGCAGAACGTCGATAATAGAACTTGTCATATCTTCGCCTTTGGCGATAAGAGCGTCAACACGAGCCTTGAAACTTACCAGCGCTTCAGCTACAGCTGAGTTGAGTGCGATCATAGCTGATGCACAGTTGGCCTCAGAACCTACAGCGCGGAACTCGAAACGGTTGCCGGTGAAAGCGAATGGACTGGTACGGTTACGGTCGGTGTTATCAATGAGTAATTCAGGAATTTCAGGAATATCCAGTTTCATACCCTGTTTGCCAGCCATCGTGAACAGTTCGTCTTTGTCTGATTTCTCGATATGATCAAGCAACTCGGACAGTTGTGTACCGAGGAATGAAGAGATAATAGCTGGAGGAGCCTCGTTGGCACCCAGACGATGAGCGTTTGTGGCACTCATGATAGAAGCTTTGAGCAGTCCGTTGTGTTTGTAAACACCCATCAATGTCTCAACGATAAATGTGACAAAACGGAGATTGTCCATAGGTGTTTTGCCTGGTCCGTGTAGCAGGGCGCCTGTGTCTGTAGACAGACTCCAGTTGTTGTGCTTACCTGAACCGTTGATGCCTGCGAATGGTTTTTCGTGCAACAGGACACGGAATCCGTGCTTGCGTGCTACCTTTTTCATCAGTGACATCAGTAGCATATTGTGGTCTACTGCAAGATTTGTCTCTTCGAAGATAGGCGCCAACTCAAACTGGTTTGGAGCTACTTCGTTATGGCGTGTCTTGCAAGGGATAGACAATTCCAATGCCTGTATTTCAAGGTCTTTCATAAATGCCTGTACACGACCTGGGATGGCACCGAAATAGTGGTCATCCATCTGCTGGTTTTTAGCAGAGTCGTGTCCCATCAGTGTGCGACCTGTGAGTACAAGGTCTGGACGGGCACCATACAGTCCTTCGTCAACGAGGAAGTATTCCTGCTCCCAACCCAGATTGCTCTGTACTTTCTTCACATTCGTGTCAAAATATTGGCAAACATCCGTAGCTGCCACGTCTACTGCGTGCAAAGCGCGGAGCAATGGTGCCTTATAGTCGAGAGCTTCGCCTGTGTATGAAATGAATACAGTAGGTATACACAGTGTGTCGTCCATAATGAATACAGGAGATGTTGGATCCCATGCAGAATAACCGCGGGCTTCGAAAGTATTACGGATACCGCCACTTGGGAAAGAACTGGCGTCAGGTTCCTGCTGAACGAGCAGTTTGCCGGAGAATTCCTCTACCATACCACCCTTGCCGTCATGTTCTACGAAAGCGTCGTGCTTTTCGGCTGTACCCTCTGTGAGAGGCTGGAACCAGTGAGTGTAGTGAGTAACACCGTTTTCCATTGCCCATGTCTTGATACCCTCAGCCACTGCATTGGCAATACTGCGGTCTAGGCGAGCGCCATTGTCGATAACGTCAGTAAGTTTTTCGTAAACATCTTTTGGAAGGTATTTGTACATTTTCTCACGATTGAAAACATACTTGCCAAAAAACTCAGCAGGTCTTTCTGCCGGAGCCTTTACTTCCATTGGCTTTTTGTTGAAAGCCTCTGCAACAACCTGAAATCTTAAATTAGCCATAATACTAAAATTTTAAATGTTTGTTATTTCTTTATTGTTTATTGTCGTTTCATAGCGGGCAGGCACATACGTCTGCCCGCTGATATTTATTTATGGATGCAATGTAAAACCGAACACGAAGTAGGCTTTTTCATTGCTTGGATTACATGCTATCTGACCGAATATAGGTACTGAGAATGAATCCGTTATCTTAATGTCTTTTGTCGCCTTTACTGAGATGTTCGTCACTGCGAATCCGTCTGCTTCCGAGTAGAACGATGTAGCGTAAGGTACAGCTCCTATTGTCGCGTTCCAGCTACATCCGCCAAGTTTGAAAGGTGCAGATGCCTCTACGTATGAAGAGTAGGCGCGGTTGCCGCTTTTGTTCAGACCGTCGTTTCCTCCGAAATTCGTATACCACTGCAATGCCACAGGACCGAAATCATAACCGACGTTTGCTTCGAAGACGTGGGATGTCTCACCATTTTTGTAGTTGAAGTACTTTTCGTTCGGCGTGTTAAACCAATAATCGGTTACGCCTGCGTGAAATCCTCCGATGGTGTAGGCTGCTGTCAGATCAAACTCCTTTGTATCGTCTTTGTCAGACAATCCTACGTTTCCCCATGCTGAAAGTGACAATCCCTTGTAAGCGATACCTAGTGTAGGTTGCAAACTGACATCTCCCAGATCCTGACCACGCCAGTAATACTGGTTTACTACATCAGTTGAAATTGTTGTCACTACATTGTCCTGAGCCTCCATTGTTGCTGCTCCGGCGAATAATACTATTGCCGTGAGAGCGATCTTCTCAATCTTTCTCATAATTTTTCTCCTTTTGTGTTTGTGTTTGTTTGTGTTGTTGTTTATCGGTCTTTTTCGACCATCGTTATGGTTTCAACCATTTTTTTATCCTTTCCATTGCCTCCTCGCAGTCGTTCCGTGCTCCGAAGGCAGTGAGTCTCACATATCCTTCTCCGCTCGGTCCGAATCCTACACCTGGGGTGCAGACCACCTGCGCGTCGTACAGCATCTGTTCGAAGAACCGCCAACTGCCTTCCTTGTTGGGCGTCTTCACCCATAAGTAGGGCGCGTTCTCTCCTCCGTAGACCTCAATACCCAGACTTGTCAGTGTTTCGTGCATGATCTTGGCGTTGGTCATATAATAGTTGATCGTTTCCTTTACCTGCTCTTTTCCTTCCTCGGTGTATATCGCTTCGGCTGCACGCTGACTGATATAACTTGTTCCGTTGAATTTTGTACACTGTCTGCGGTCCCATAGCGGATTGAGTGGAATTCTTTCACCTTTCAGTGTCACTGCTGTCAATTCCTTTGGTACCACCGTATATCCGCATCTCACACCTGTGAATCCTGCTGTCTTGGAATAACTATGAAACTCGATTGCCACTTTTCTGGCACCTTTTATCTCATATATTGAATGAGGAATCTCCGGGTCTTGTATGTATGCCTCGTATGCGGCATCATAGAATATCAACGTATCATTCTTCAGTGCGTAGTTGACCCATTTTCTCAGTTCATCCTTTGATATCACCGTTCCGGTGGGATTGTTAGGATAACAGAGATAGATGATGTCTACTCTGTGGTCTGGAATCTGAGGTACAAAATTGTTCTCAGCCAGACAAGGCATGTAAGTCACATTGCTCCATTTGCCGTCTTCCAGAGTCCCTGCTCTGCCACACATCACATTCGAATCGATATATACAGGATAAATAGGATCTGTCACCCCGATACTGTTGTCCCAACGTACCAGTTCCCCTATATTACCAGTGTCACTCTTGGCACCGTCGTTTATGAATATCTCGCTTGCATCCAGATGAATGCCGCGGGGCAGAAAATCATTCTTTATTATAGCGTCACGCAGAAACTGATAACCATTTTCTGGTCCATATCCACGAAAACTAGCCTTTATGCTCATCTCTTCCACAGCCTTGTGCATCGCATCGATAACGGCTGGACAGAGGGGTTGCGTTACATCACCGATTCCAAGACTTATCACGTTCGCCTTCGGATGTGAAACTTTGAAAGCATTCACTTTCTTTGCTATGTCTGCAAACAAATAATTGTTCGACAGTTTCAGATAATGTTCGTTAACTAATGCCATAATACTATATTCTTTATTGTTTGTTAAGTTTGTCTTATCTTTTATTGCCTTCGGGCAGTTTTATTTCCCCTTCGAACGAGAAGGCTGCGGGACCGGTCATGTATACATGATTATCCTTTTCCCGCCATTCTATATTCAAAGTTCCTCCATCCATCACGATATTACTCTTTCTTCCTGCTCTCTTTGTCAGCGCTGCCGCTACGGCTGTGGCGCAGGCACCGGTTCCGCAGGCCATCGTGATGCCACTGCCTCTTTCCCATACTCTTGTACGGATATTTCCGTCTTCCAGAACTTGGGCAAATTCGATGTTGCATCTCTGTGGAAAAGCTTTGTTCATTTCCATCAGTTTTCCGTCGACGGCTACATCCGTTTTGCGGATATCTTTAACGAATATCACAAAGTGGGGATTTCCCATCGAAACGAAGGTTCCTTTGAATTCCTTTCCCCCTGCCTCTATAACACCGTCTGTTATGCTGCCGTCATTGACAGCCAGTTGCTCTTTGTTAGACAGTTGCGGTTCAAGCATATCCACTGTTACACTATCCACAATACCATCTTTTATATGTAAATCCAATATCTTTATACCTGAAAGAGTTTCCAGACGAATCTTCGTTTTGTCGGTGACACCTTTTTCATATAGATATTTGCCTATACAGCGCGAAGCGTTACCGCACATCATCGCTTCCGATCCGTCAGCATTGAATATTCTCATCGAATAATCTGCTTCTCCAGTAGTAGGCTTCCCAATAAGTACCAATCCGTCACTTCCGATGCCGGTATGAGGAGCACTCCATTCGATGGCTGCCGTCTCAGGATCAGGTATATTATATAATAATGTATTAACATATATATAATCATTCCCTGCACCGTGCATTTTTGTAAACTTGATGGTTGTTGTCATATTGTTGTCCTTTTCGCTGTTTTAATTCCTTTTTGTTTTGATTTCGATGCAAAAATACATCATTTTGTTTAAATTCTCACTATTTTTCTAACGAAATAATATACTTTTAACAATTAAATAACAATTTGTTTGATTTTAACTGCAATAACTTTCAATTTGAAAGTAAAAAGATAATATAATATAATTTGTGATATTAAGTTGCGAAAAGTCAATTAATCATGACAATAATTCCGATGAATTGGTTTTAAAATAACAATTTGCTACATAAAAAGCTCGTTTTGGTTACAAATTGAAAGTTAATAAATAAAAAACAGAACAAATGTAAATCAAAACGAAAAAATAATAGCAAAATGTTTTAAAATTATTGTTTTTAATTGCAAATTGTTCTAATTTTGCACCGAAAACGATACAAAACGTTAGTTTAAGTATAACTTTTTAAATAAGAGGTAATATGAAAAAGATTGAAGCAATCATCCGAAAGACAAAATTCGAGGAAGTGAAAGAGGCGCTGTTGGCAGCCGACATCGAATGGTTCTCTTATTATGATGTAAGAGGAGAAGGAAAGATGCGCCAGGCACGAATTTACCGTGGCGTCATGTATGATACAAGTTGTATCGAACGAATTCTTATCAGTATTGTCGTACGTGACAAGAATGTGGAAAAGACAGTTTCTGCTGTACAGAAAGCGGCACAAACAGGTGAAATCGGTGACGGACGTATATTTGTCATCCCGATAGAGGATGCTATACGTATCCGTACTGGTGAAAGAGGGGACATTGCATTGTATAATGCTGAACAGGAGAAATAGAGAAGGGGATAATAACAACACAATCAACAATTTAAAACATTAAGACTATGCATGATTTAAGTATATCAATTGATACCGTATGGATGCTGTTGGCAGCGACATTGGTATTTTTTATGCAACCGGGTTTCGCCTTTTGTGAGGCGGGTTTTACGAGAAGTAAGAACACGACGAATATTTTGTTCAAGAACTTTGTCGATTATATGATAGGTTCTGTGGCATTTTGGTTCGTTGGTTTTGGATTTATGTTCGGCAGCGATGGTCAGGGATTTATCGGCATGCCTAACTTTGGCGATCTTTCGTTCTATCACAATGCGGCTGGTCTGCCGACCGAAGGTTTCCTGATGTTCGAGATCGTATTCTGTGCTACGTCTGCTACCATCGTTTCAGGTGCAATGGCCGAACGTACCAAATTCAGTATGTATCTAGTATATTCATTATTTATTTCATTGATCATATATCCTGTGGAAGGTCACTGGACATGGGGTGGCGGATGGCTTTGCAATGCCGATGCATCTAGTTTTATGATGACCACTTTCGGTGCAACGTTCCACGATTTTGCAGGTAGCGCGATTGTTCACTCAGTCGGTGGAGTACTTGCATTCCTAGGTGCCATCGCCCTTGGTCCGCGTATCGGTAAATATGGAAAGGATGGCAGTAGCCGTGCTATTCCGGGTCACAGTCTGACATTGGGCGCACTCGGTGTATTCATTCTTTGGATGGGATGGTTCGGATTCAACCCAGGTTCTCAGCTTGCCGCTTCTGGTGAAGTTAACCGTGTTGCCATTTCTCATGTATTCCTTACAACCAACCTTGCAGCAGCTGTCGGTGGATTGGCTACCATGTTCACTTGTTGGATAAAATATGGTAAACCGTCTTTCTCTTTGACTTTGAATGGTATTCTAGCCGGATTGGTTGGTGTAACAGCAGGTTGTGATATGGTTTCACCAGTAGGATCTATTATTATTGGTGCTGTCTGCGGTATCGTATTGGTATTCGCTATCGAGTTTATTGATAAAAAATTACATATTGACGATCCTGTAGGTGCAAGTTCTGTACACGGCGTATGTGGTATCTTGGGTACATTGCTCACAGGTCTGCTCTCTGTATCAGAAGGTCTGTTCTACGGTCATGGCGCAGGATTCTTGATGGCACAGTTGTTCGGTATCGTTGTCATCGACCTTTGGACCGCCGCATGTGGTATCATCCTGTTCTGGGGTATCAAGTACATACACGGACTTCGGGTTGATAAACGTATCGAGGAAGAAGGACTTGATATCTACGAACATGGCGAGAGTTGTTATAACTAAAATTAGTTATTGATATATAAATGAGAAAGAAATAAAAATCTTTAAAGTGTAGGGACAGACAGATTAGAAAGGCCTGTCCCTGCATTTCATTTTGTTTAGCAAACTTATCATAAAAGAAATACATAAATAATTATGAGAAAAATTGAAGCAATCATCCGTAAGACTAGGTTTGAGGATGTAAAAGAGGCTTTGTTAGCCGCAGACATTGAGTGGTTCTCGTACTATGATGTACGGGGAGAAGGTAAAATGCGTCAGGCACGTGTGTATCGTGGCGTGATGTACGATACCAGTAGTATCGAACGAATCCTTGTCAGTATCGTGGTCAGAGACAAGAACGTTGAGAAAACGGTCACTGCCGTACAGAAGGCAGCCTGTACAGGTGAAATCGGCGACGGACGCATTTTTGTCATCCCCGTTGAAGATTCTATCCGTATCCGTACGGGCGAAAGAGGGGATATCGCACTCTATAATGCAGAAAATGAGAAATAAGCAACATATTTAATAATAGAAATAGACACAACACAGTTATGAAACACATTTTTAGTAAAAAAAGAATGTTGTCGGCTTCCATGTTATTAGTTTTGCCGATGACAATGATGGCCGGCACAGCTACACCTACGCTGGATAGTGGCAATACAGCATGGATAACGATGGCTACAATCCTGGTCATGCTGATGACAATACCGGGTCTGGCCTTATTTTATGGCGGACTGGTCCGTTCCAAGAACATACTGAGTATCATCATGCAGTGTATGATATGTACGGCCGTGATGAGTATTCTCTGGATAGCCTTCGGCTACAGTTGGGTGTTTGGTACAGGCTTCCACGGTACACCTATTGGTGCCGTGATAGGCGGTTTCGACAAGGTCTTTCTGAACGGGGTCACGACATCATCCGTAACCATGCCGGCGCGTATACCTGAGATTACTTATGTACTCTTCCAGTGTATGTTTGCCGTCATCACACCAGCCCTTATCATCGGTGCATTTGCAGAACGGGTGAAGTTTTCAAGTTTCCTCGTCTTTTCTATCTTATGGTCAGTCATCGTTTACGATCCTATGGCTCACTTCGTATGGGGTGGAGGTTGGTTGCAACAGATGGGAGCACTCGATTTCGCCGGCGGTACCGTCGTACATATCAATGCCGGTATCTCTGCTATCGTGATGGCTCTGATGCTTGGTCGCCGTTCCGATTACAAACCGGGCAGACCTATCCCTGCACAGAATGTACCTTTCGTATTTATGGGAGCAGCCCTGTTGTGGCTGGGATGGTTCGGATTCAATGCCGGCAGCGGACTCACAGCCGACGGTCTTGATGCCAATGCCTTCCTCGTAACCCATCTCTGCACTTGTGTGGCAGCCATCACATGGATGGTGATAGACTGGATCGACAGCAAGAAACCGACAACCGTAGGTGTATGTACCGGAGCGGTAGCCGGATTGGTCGCCATCACCCCTGCATCTGGTAGTGTAGGCGTGTTGGGCGCAATCGTCATCGGTATCGTGACAAGTATCGTATGTTTCTATATGGTAGCCTTTATCAAACCGAAATTGGGATATGATGATTCCCTTGATGCTTTCGGCGTACATGGTATCGGTGGTATCATCGGTTCTGTCCTCACAGGTGTATTTGCCACAAAGGCAGTTACCGGTACTGTAGAAGGAGCATTGTATGGCGACTGGCACCAACTTGGAGTGCAAGTCATCGCCACTGTTTTCGCGATTGTCTATAGTGCCGTGGCCACATTCATCTTATTCAAGGTCATAGATAAGATCATGGGTATCCGTGTAGCTCCTCGTGAAGAAGAAGAAGGTCTTGATATCTACGAACACGGAGAGAACGCTTACAACTAAGTTTTTTCAACTATATGCCTGAACATCTTTCGCAATGATGCATTTCTCGGTTTATCAACTCTTTTTCAGGAATGCAGAAATGCGGAAGATGTTTTTGTTACAACCTATACAGGATATTTGCATCCATCAGTTTATTTATTTTAGCAGCCATTTCCACAAAGGGAATACTTCAATTTGGTACCCTTCAAGAGAGATTATACCATCTTCGTCTTTTGTGACAATCACCATCTCTTTTACGGGAAGTCTGGCAGACAACTTGATAAGCGCATTGGCTTCTCTTTGCTTCGTATCAGCATCTTTGAGCGTATAGCACACCTGTATGGCATATTCTTCATCCGGTATATAGAAATCCACTTCTACATTTTTATGGTAATAATAGACTCTGTTACCATATTTTTTGCGCAATTCTATTGCCACCATATTTTCCAGAAGTGATGTATTGGGATCCAACAAGAACAAATTAAGAATGCCGTTGTCGATGAAATAATATTTTTTGTTGGATTCCCGTTCTGCAAGTGCAGAGTCGATGTTCTCAAAAGGCAGTATCAACCAGGAATCATTCATATATTTAATATAGTCTATGATTGTGTCTGCACTTATCTTTTTACCCGTTGTGGAAATGATATTCTTCAGCCTGTTATACGACGAAGGTTGTTTTACGCTTTCAGCCAGTTTCTTGACAAGTATACGCAAGGCAAAATCGTTCCTAATCTGAAATCTTGCTATTAAATCACCGAAGAATATCTTATTATACAGATTGCTGAGCCAAGACCGCTTGTCGTTTACTTCACTTATCTCAGGTAAACCGCCGAAGTAAAAATAGGTATCGAACGCTTTAGCTATGTCGATTCTGTTTTTATAGATAGTATTTCTCTCATTCATATCTATTCCCGATGCATTGAGATATTCTTTGAACGAATAGGGGTAAATTTCTTTCATCATATATCTACCTCCTAGCGTAGTGGAAATCTCACTGCTTAACATCTTTGCATTACTGCCTGTGATGTAGACACGATATTTCTGATCTGCCAGCCTGCGCGCAAATTTCTCCCATTTGTCAACCAATTGTATTTCATCGAGAAAGAAAATAGGCCGACAGTCGTACATCTCTTCGTAACAGGTCTTGATAAGATCCAAATCCAGAGTAGACACCGTATCAATACGGTCATCCTCAAAATTGAAATATAAAATCTCTTCCGCACGATGTCCTATTTCAATAAGATGTTCAATTTGCCTGAACATCATATATGATTTGCCCGCACGTCTCAATCCTACAAATACGTAATTGAGTTTGTCGTCCAATTGATATTCACGTGAATGTGAAGTCACGTTTACTACTCTCTGCTGGTAATCGGCAATTAAGAATTTTATAAGGTCTTTGTCCATCTGGTTTATTATTATCGGTTGCAAATATAATCATTTTATCGAATATAATCGATAAAAACAATATAATTTTATCGATTATATTCGATAAAATAACTAGATTGATATATTCATGATTTTAAATCACAAAGATTTATCGTGAATATCTACTGTTCAGTTTCTTACCAGTCCAGTCATACGTGTTGACCCAATTGTCATGCTTCACCACAAACCCGTTGTTGTTGACGGATACGACGGTTCCAAGAGAGGGGGCATAGAGGGTCTTGTATTTCTTGCAGTTCACGTTATACAGATCATACCAATCCCCCCGTCTCATGATGAAGAAGTTGGATGCCGACCCTACAAGTTCACCCACAGAAGGTGCATACATCGACTTGATTTCTTTCCCCGTCTCACTATAGACGCGGTACCAGTCACCATGTTTCTCTATATCGGAAATACCGCTATATCTGTATTGGGAGTATGAGGTTATGCTCGTTCCGATCAGGATGACTGTAAAGATAAAACGTAAAGTTGATTTTTTCATATTCTTGTATTTATAATTCCCCGCAACAATAATCCATCTCACTCAGTTCCACCCATCCGGCATCTCTTATTTCCCTCAGAAACAGCCGGGCGCACATCTCGGCATCGTCGCCGGCCCGGTGGTGGGTGCCATAAGGTATCTCAAACTGGTCGCAGAGGTAATCCAGCGTGTTGCAGCCGAAGTCGTAGATGTGGCGGGCAGCCCGCAGTGAACAGTAATAGGATATGTCGGGCTTCTCCAATTCGTAATACTCCAGCGAATGACGTATGCAACTGATGTCGAAGGCTGCGTTGTGGGCGACGAGCACAGGACAGTCTTTCAGATAGGCCATGATTTCTGTCCACACTTCGGGAAAAGCAGGTGAGGATGCCGTGTCCTCAGGGTGGATACCGTGGATCTGAATGTTCCAGTAACTGTACATATTGTCCTCCGGACGTACCAACCATGATTTGGTGTCCGCCACCTTGCCGTCTTTCACCACGCAGATACCCGCTTCGCAGATGGAGGCGCGTCTCGCCGTGGCAGTCTCGAAGTCGATGGCTATAAAGTTTAATCCTTGCATCCTTTGTCCTCCTCTTTGTCGTAATACGATAAGATACTCTTTGCAAAGTTGCGCATCGCCCTGCGCACCGACTCCGGTTCTATCACCTCTATCAGGTCGGTTTGCGACAGTATCAGTTGATAGAAGTCGTAACTGGGTTTGATATGATACTCGAAGTAGGTCGCCTCATCGTCACTCCTCAGTTCTACCTGCGATTCGTGCAGCGGCAGCGTCCTGAGATAGTCGGGACCATTGTCGTATGCCTTGATCACGATCCGTTCCGTTTGCATATTCTTGTCCGTGATGATTCCGCAGCAACCCTCGAAGAAGTTGTCAATGCTGAAATCCTTATTCATCTTGAATGTCTTGTCGGTCTCCTTCAGGTCGGAGATCCTGTCCAGCGCATAGATGAGATACACATCTTCTGTCAGCGTCTTTTCGCCGCTTTCTTCATTCTTCTTCCTGTTACGCTCCGAATAGTAGGGACTTCTCGCTATCACGTACCATCTGCGCTTCACCACCTTGAGATAGTACGGTTCTATCTCGAAACTGTTGGCTTCGTCTTTCTCAAACCCCTGATAGGTGATGTAGAGCACCATGTTCTTCCGCATGGCATCCGTCATCGCAGTCAACCAGTCGTGCCCCGACGGTATCTCCTCGAAGATGATTCTGCCCTCCAATTTCCGGTCGGCCCGCACCTGGTTCAGTGTCGCGTACGAGTCGATGAGCCAATTGCGGAAGTTGTCGTTTTCGAGTTCTTCCGGGTTTTCGATAAAGTATCTGTATTTCCCCCCTTTTTCACATTCTATGTTGATGTTGAAGATATCCCTTAGCGCACTACGGTGATTGTCGAACGTGCGAGTCCCCAGATTATTGTCTTCACTGTAGTTCAGTCCACTTCTCAGCCATTCCTGTTTGATGTCCTTTAATGAGATTCTCCCCTTCCGTCGTACCAGGTCGGCCAACCATACCAACCTGCCGAAGAGATTTGAGTTTTTTTCCGCCATACTATTCCATTTAAAGTTCTGTACAAATGTAGTAAAAATATCGGGAATCGGTGTCCTGATGGTCAAAAATGATATCAGAACCCGATTTTTACGTCACATTTCCCTATTTTCTCCTCCTTGCAGAGTCTCACGAGTGCGTCCATAGCGGTCGTCTTCCCCTCTATCACCTCCTGCATCAACGCTTTCCGCACGATGTTGTCTATCTCGCCGCCGCTGAAGTCATAAGATGAGGCCAGGGTAGAGGCATCCGTATCCGAAAGAGTCGGTATCTTGTCCTTCCAGATATTCATCTTCGCCTCGATGGTCGGTTTGTCGAAATGTATCTTGAAGAGGAAACGACGTTCGAAGGCGGTGTCCAGATTCTCCGTCAGATTGGTCGTCGCTATCAGGATACCGTCCAGATTCTCCAACTCTTCCAGAATGATGTTCTGTATCGCGTTTTCCGTCTGGTCCACATTACCGCTGCCCACGGCCTTACGTTTCGAGAAGATGGCATCGGCTTCGTTGAAGAGGAGTATCGGTTTCTTCGTCGTCTTCAGACAGGTCTTCCTATAATTGTCGAATACCTTCTTGATGATTTTCTCGCTTTCACCGAACCAGCAACTCTTGGTCTGACTGATGTCTACGTGCACGATGTCCCTTCCCGTCTGTCTGGCTATCTGCATCACGCTCTCCGTCTTGCCCGTACCCGGCATGCCGTACAGGAGTATGGCGATGCCGTGGGGCAGCGATTTCTTTTGCAGCCGGTCGCACAACTGATGGTAATGGTCTTCCTGCAGACTGTTGCAGACGAGCGACAGTTGACTGCTCAGTTCCGCATCGAAGAACAGGTTTTTCGCCTCTATGTTGTCGCAGGTTATCAGTTCTTTGCTGTCCATCTTCCGGGTGAACAGTTCCGCCTCTTCCCCGAAGAACAGTTCTATTCCCTTATCCCCAGGTTTGATAGACGTTTCATCTCCGAAGAGCGAACTCCCCTTTTCCAGCCGCACCAGTCCCGCCGTTTGCAGGTGGTGCTTTTCATCCTTCATCTGTCTTATCACGTTCGTTCTCCTGCCCACGGGGTATATCTTTCTGATGACATCCGACAGACTTGAACTGAAATCTCCCGCACAGTTGTGGCAAGTCAAATAGAATACCGTCCTCTCCATCTCATCCTTGATGATCTGCCTGAGCGGTTCGATAAACGACAGTTGCGGGTTGGCATTTTCCAGCGTCCGTATTTTGTCGCGGAGACCTTGGATTCCGAAATGTCCTTCTATATGGTACTCGTTATCGATATAATTATCTATTTCATTTGCAAATTCATATCTGTTCAGGTCCTTGTACGACTTGCAGAATATATCCCGGTCTTTCCCGAGAAAGATGTCTATTCCCTTATCCGTCAGGTGCATATCATCCTCGTTCATCCGTTCTATCAGTCCCGCCTTGATCAGAGGATGACTGTCGCTGGATATTAATTTCTGTTCGGCTATCCGGTCGTGAACCCTGTCGTACATATCCGTCATGGTAGATTTGATATTCGACTTGCCCGTACCGTCTTCATTGATAAGATCAAAGCACATCTCGTAAAACAGCGCCCGGTCTTTCAGTCCCTTGACCAGTCTCTTGACGGCACCGATAAATTTCTTATCCGAGCATTCCTTTTCCAGTTTGCCAACGGCTTTCAGCATGGTCTTGCCGTCATTGTCGCGGTCCTGTATATATAGGTTCACCACCTCGCACAGGTCATACTTGTCCATATCTTCCGTGCTTTTCTGTTTGGGGCTGATTGTCTTTTTCTTACCCTCCACGATATCCACCATCACGTCATCGTTGATGGTATACTGTCTTTGCGTTACAGTATCATTATTGTCCCGTCTCATTTGCACGATCCCTTTTTCCACCATAACGTTCATCTCCGGAATGTATTCTATGACATCCAAAGAAGAACATTCCAGATAATTGGCGATATCATCCATGTCAGAAGATCTGGAACTGCAATATCTGTCGAAGACGACGACAAACAGCATAGCCTGTTCCTTGTTGTCGAGTCCCAACGCCTTTGCCAGTTGTTCCAGCAGTGCTACCGTCTGAGCATTTTTCAGACATTTCAGTTTACTGTTTTTCGTCTTTGTGGCAGCCTCTTTAATCAGTTGAATGATAGTCTTTTCCATTGCGCATATTATTTTTTAAATTGTAATGATGCCGCAAAGGTAAATACAAACCTAGGAAAATTTATTTCCGAGGTTTGAATTATTTTATAAAAAAGGGCGATTTTTTTATTTTCCTTTTCTTTCATATCTGAATATTATTTATTACCTTTGCAATTAGAAATATTGCAAGTTCATTT
>OBID01000314.1_pt1 | contig 20694 bp, 25 predicted proteins | sample 1519781 | NCBI WGS metagenome assembly OBID01 (sample SAMEA3991478, study PRJEB22521) | metagenome | biome: anthropogenic terrestrial biome; feature: sewage plant; material: sludge | place: Sweden | collected 2012-09-26 | reverse complement strand
CCATCGCGAATTGCATCGTTGACAACAGGCGCCGATTTCACAGTACCGTCAAGAACTACGGCAACTTGGTTACCAATATTCTTTGAAGTGTAGTCACTCCATACTTTGGTTCCGTCACCATTCATGGTCAGGTCAACAACAATGCCACCCTGCTGGCTTTGACCAACAGAAGCGTCCTTTATGACCTCGCCGGTGAGTTTCTTACCATTAAGCTCGATGACACTGTATGTCCCATCTTTCAGCTTAACGTTGTCATCGCCAGCCTGAATTGCCGCCTTTGCATCAGCGTCGGTAATTGAGTTAACGTCAACAAACTCGAGACGTCCTGTTTCACCGAGAACTTTGAGGGCTGCTTGCGGATCATCAATACCTGGTACTTGGATGAGAAGCGAATCGTCACCTTGTCTCTGAACGCTCGCCTCCTTGACTCCGAGGCCGTCAACACGGTTACGGATAATTGTTTCCGCACGGTCCATCATATCGGCCGTGAGCTGCTGACCTTCATCTGCATGTGCTGTCAAAATGACAGACAAGCCGCCTCGGATATCGAGACCCATGGTAATTTTCTTCTGGGGAGGCCAGAACATAAACCATGAACCTGCGACAAGTGCCAAGGCGATAATCAGCAAAATAATATTTTTTTGCTTCAAATCCATTTATCAACCTTTCCAACTAAGCGCACGAAACACAATAACTTCCTAATTATAGCGTTTTTTGGATTTTTTATGATGAACTTCTGATACTTCTCTTACATTTAAAAAATGATTGTAAGTATATGCTAACTAGCAGGCTATTGTATGCCTAAAACTTGAGCGTAGGCTTCCCCATCAGGAAGCACTACGTAATAAGTTGGCCCCTTGGGCGCAGCTCCTGCAAATATTCGCCAAAATTGCGAGAAATTCATATCGCCCGCCGTCACATACCACGCAAGCGATTGAGATGAATAGTCAGCTTTTTGAATATAATGATGACCACGATACGTATCTTTAAGGATTGCGAGCGCTTTGATTGAGGCCGTAGATTTTGTCAGTGTGTTATTTGCTGAGTCAATCTTAACTTGAGTGAAGTTTGACTGAACAGTACCCAAATTTTGATAATCGTTAATCGCACCAGACTTAATGTTCAAGACCGTTCCCACTCGCATAAAAACGATAACAACCAGAATAACGAGTATCCATCCAATTGCGCGTTTCATACGCCCTCCTTGGTAAAAATCACCACCTGTAAAACATGTAATGTTTTTACCCGTTATCTTACCTCTCAAAAATGCATAAACGATTAATAATCGTTATTTGCGGGAGAATTTCGCCATGCATTCAAGAATTCGCCATAGCGGTCTTCATCAATCGCAAGGCGCGCCTTTGCTGTCAAATCCAACAAATAGTGTAAGTTGTGCTCTGAGAGCAATATCGAACCTAACATCTCTTTTGATTGAATGAGGTGACGAATATAAGCGCGCGAGTAATTTCGACAGGTGTCACACGTACACTCAGGGTCAAGAGGAGAAAAATCATGCGTGAATTTTGCGTTGCGCATATTAAGGCGCCCCTGTGAAGAAAAGGCGGTCCCCAAGCGAGCGGTTCTCGTGGGTAGCACGCAGTCAAACATATCCACACCCATAGCAATTGCCTCAAGAATGGTAGTGGGATTACCCACTCCCATCAAATACCGAGGCTTATTTGCCGGGAGAGCATCACAGACATCAGGTAGCGTCTCGAACATAATCTCGTGAGGCTCGCCCACGCTGTAGCCCCCAATGCCATAACCAGGAAAATCAAGTTCAGACAAAAGGCCAATAGACTTCATGCGCAAGTCCTTAAACACGCCGCCTTGCACGATGCCAAAAAGCGCTTGATCCTCACGCGTATGCGCGTCCTTGCAGCGCTTAGCCCATGCGGCAGAACGATCGACCGCACCTTCGACAAATGATTTTTCAGCAGGATACGGAGCGCACTGGTCTAGCTGCATAATAATGTCGGCACCCAACAGCTGCTGAATACGCATATTTTCTTCGGGCGTCCAATAATGCCATGAACCATCAATAATTGAACGAAAGCGCACGCCGTCAGCGTCGAGTTTCAACGTATCGGCCAGTGAGAATATTTGAAAGCCACCACTATCGGTCAGAATTGCGCGGTCCCAGTTCATGAACTTATGAAGGCCGCCCGCTTCTGCTACGAGCTCGGCACCAGGACGAAGATATAAATGATAGGTATTTGAAAGAACAACCTGTGCTCCGAGAGTGTCGAGCGCATCAGTTTTGACACCCTTGACAGTCGCGCGCGTTCCCACGGGCATAAAAAGTGGCGTTTGCACGGGCCCGTGCGTGGTCTGCATCGTGCCTCGACGAGCACCCGTTGTTTTGTCAGTTTTCAGAAGATCGAATGAAAAGTTTGTCATGTTCATCCTTATAAAAGCGCATGCGCCCTGAGACTTGAGTGATACATTCTGTCGCCACCATTATAGTCCAACAAAAAAGTAGACCGCGCCTCGTCCGCGCGGTCTACAACTATGAAGAAACAAATTAAGCGTATTTGTTTAGTCAGCTCTTCGTTCCTTCAATGAATAAATAATAGCGCAGGGTTAGATAAATGGAAAGTACAAATTTAAAAAAATTTGAGAATCCGTAAATTGCCCACTTCGCCACGAACATTAAACAGCCCTAAGATGCCTAGGCTATAAACATCGCATCGCCAAAACTCAGCATACGATACCGCTCCTCGATAGCATGTTGATACGCACCAAGAATATGCTCACGTGAAGAAAAGGCACTCACAAGCATCATGAGTGTTGAACGTGGGACATGAAAATTGGTAATAAGCGCATCAATAACCTGGAACTCAAAACCAGGCAAAATATAAAGCGAAGTGGGAGCGCCAATAGCCGCGATATCTCCGATTTCGGGGTCATATGCGCTCTCGAGAGCGCGGGTTGCCGTCGTGCCAACCGCGATGATGCGGCCTCCCCGTGCTCGCACCTCATGAATAGTATCGACAGTTTCCTGGGGGACGGCAAAATACTCCGTGTGAATGTGATGAAGCATAGGATCATCTTCGGTAATAGGTCGGAAAGTATCAAGGCCCACATCGAGACGGACCTTCGCAGTCGGACCTTTGCGGTGATAACCCCTTTATCCGCAAGTTGCTGAAGCAACTCTTCAGTGAAATGCAAACCAGCGGTTGGCGCTGCCGCGCTGTGCTCATCGACAGAAAAAACCGTCTGATACAACTCAGGATCATCAACTTTCTTTGTAATATAAGGAGGAAGGGGCATCTCCCCAATAAGATGAATGCCTTCTTTGACGCTCCGATTCGCCTCAAGACTTGCAAGCTTGATAACGCGAATGCCTTCTTCGTGCTCCTCGAGTACCTCTCCCATCAAGACGCCGTCAAAGGCGATATGTTCACCAACGCTCGCCTTTCGAGCAGGTTTCACTAAGCACTCCCATGTATCATTACTCAGCTCTTTGAGGAGCCGTCAAAGGCGATATGCTCACCAACGCTCGCCTTTCGAGCAGGCTTCACCAAGCACTCCCATGTATCCTCACTCAGCTCTTTGAGGAGAAGCACTTCCATTGCACCGCCCGTTAATGCGCGGGTCCCCTTGAGGCGCGCAGGCAGAACCCGTGTTTCATTGAGCACGAGGCAGTCGCCGGGGTTAATTTTTTCGAGAATATCGGTGAAAACACCGTCTGCATATGCGCCTGTGACACGGTCGAGCGTGAGCAAGCGGCACGAATCACGCGGAATCGCGGGTTCTTGGGCGATAAGCTCTTGAGGGAGCGGATAATCAAATTCATCAGTGTGCACAGCGGATAATCAAATTCATCAGTGTGCACGGTCGTGCTCCTTTTTTGCTTGTTTATTCTTCTTATTTGCTTCAGCCTCTGCGCGCCGTTGCGCCTTTTGGGCGGCAACTTCATTTTTTCGTTGCTCCGAAGCGCGCTGCTGGGCGAGCGATTCCTCGAGCGAATACACGCACCCACAATACTTCTGACGATAGATGCCCGCTGAGCGCGAGCGCTCAACACTTTGTGGATAATACGCGACAAACGTCTTGGGCAGATAGGTTATTCCCACTCGTTCACACGCACGACGCCCGCATGCGTGAATCGCCTCATGGTTTTGGTAGGGGCTTATCGTCAAAACGCTCGTCATAGCCTGAACGTCATTGTCCGCCGCCCATTGAGCCACCGCACCGAGGCGCAGTTCATAGCATCCTTCACACCGCGACTCTAGCCCTTCAATCGCGGCGAACCAAGTAGTAGGCGCGTAGGGCAACTCAACAAATTCAGCGCCCATTTCGCGCGCAAATTGAGCAGCAAAATTTCGACGCAACTCATACTCGCTTTGTGGATGAATATTTGAGTTCGCGTACACCACCGTCACGCGGTCATATTCCTTCAGCAATTCCTCAAGAGGAAGAATCATGCAGGGAGCACAGCATACATGAAGTGCGAGGTGAGACATAAGCTATTTAACCACCGCCGACACAAGGGCAAGCACACCAAAGCCGAGGAAAATGACACCTGAAATGCGCGTAATAAGCTTTTCGGGCATACGTTTGCCCAAAATCCGGCCAACAGCAATCGCGATAGCGTCCGCAGCCACCATACCAAGCGTCGAACCGAGTGAAACCGCCCAGAACTCCTGGAATTGCGTTAGCTTAACCGCAACCAAGCCGCTACTTTGCATAACCGAGTTTACGTTGGCACCAAAAACCTTGAGATAGGTAGTCAGCGCAGCCGTTGGGTCCGCTGCGATAGCAAGTGTCATAAGTTGTGTTTTGTCACCAAGTTCCGCGATGAAAAACGCGACAAAAACAGCGACAAAAGGACCCCACTTAGAGGCTCCGCCCTTTTCAGCGTCTTCATCATCTACCTTGTCGCCTCTAAGCGTCCATAGACCAAAGCTAATAAAGAGCACACCAGTAATCCACGGCATAATGCCATCAGGAATCGCGCTTCCCGCCCAAAGGCCGAGCAACGTGGTGAGCACGTGAACAGTCAAAGTCGCCGCGGAAATGCCGACGAGTACTTGCCACGGCTTATATTTAGTAGCCAAAACTAAAGCGAGCAGTTGCGATTTATCGCCAAGCTCACCGATAAAAATCATAAGAAAGGCTACAAGAAATACGTACGCCACACTACTCTCCTCGTTTTTTCGGACGTTTAATCATAAAGATAATCAGCACAAGAGCAACAACTCCAAGCGCCGCGGCAAGACCGATAAGAAGATTTTCAATGCTGAAGGGGCCTACTCCGGCACCCTCTTTGTATGAGACTGTTATGGTCTCCGGCGCCCTCTCTGTATGAGACTGTTATGGTCTCTTTTTCTCCGATTTTCATACCGCGCGAAGAGAGCGAATAGAGTGTCTCTCCGTATTCATTTTTATCAGGAGAGCCCTGCGGCTTGGGAGAAATTTTTACATCATGGACTTTCGAGGGAAGACGTACTTCAAATACGGTTGTTTTTGCCGCGCTTGATTGCTCCCACTCAAGACGCGCATTTAGCGCGCCCTTCTCGCTTGCTAGAGGTAGCCCACTAAAATCAACTTGTCCTGTTTTGCTCTCAGAGAGCGTGAATTCGACAAACTCACGACCTCCTTCATTCTTAATCTCATAGTCACGCTGAGTGTCAGGACCCGTCTTAAGTGAAATCTCCCCCACCCAGCCAACGTGTGCCTGCGCGGGAACAGGAATGCGCACACGTGCGGGAAGCACCGTTGTGCTTGGAATTTCATACTGAACGAGTACGGCTGTCGATGAGCCATCGACCGCGGGGAAAAGCATAACTTGCATGATGCCATCTTCAACAAGCGGCGCGGGGGCCTGAGCGCTATATGCCAAGCCCGGCGCTCCGAAAGTTACGACCATAGCAACCAGAATCAACAAAAAGGCGATTCTCGTGCGCAGCGAGGTAATTTTTAAGGTATTCACTTTCAACCAATCTCTACTGAACCTGAGCAACCGTTGCCTCAAGGGTATTTTGCATCAACATAGCGCGCGTCATGAGTCCTACTCCGCCTGGAACGGGAGTGATGGCCGAAGCAATATCAGTTACGGCGTCAAAATCAATGTCGCCTACAAGGCCTTCGTCAGTGCGATTAATGCCCACATCGATGAGCACCGCTCCCGGCTTAACGAATGCTGGTGTCACCATTTTTGGCCGTCCAACAGCCGCAACCAAAATATCTGCCTGCTTGCAAATTTCTTCAAGATTGGGCGTATGCGAGTGACAAATCGTCACCGTTGCGTTGCGCTCCAAAAGCATCAGAGCCTGAGGCTTGCCCACAATAGTTGAGCGTCCAATAACGACCGCATGCTTGCCATCAGGGTCAATACCATATTCATCAAGAAGACGCATGACGCCCCAGGGCGTACAAGCACGAGGCCCTTTAAGACCGCGCACCAATTTACCGAGGCTTTCAGGATGGAAGCCGTCGACGTCTTTTTCAGGAGATATGCGCGCGATAACCTGCTCCGCGTCAAGATGCCTTGGAAGCGGCATTTGCACCAAAATTCCATGCACGGTTTTATCCTCATTGAGTTCGTCAATAAGCGCATTAAGCTCCTCTTGGGTGATATCAGACCCACGACGGCAGTCAAGTGAGACAATACCGCACTCCTCACAATCACGCTCCTTGCTGCGAACATATGTCTGAGACGCCGGGTCATCGCCCACGAGTACAACCGCCAAGCAGGGGTTGATGCCTGTTTCCGCCTTCAGTTTTTCAATACCTTGTGCGACCTCACTCTTTACCTGAGCGGCCGTCTTTTTTCCATCAATGATGGTTGCCATGCTGACTCCTTAGACATATTGTGGAATTCGTGCAAAATGCGGTATAAGATACCCATGTATGCGTATTGTTAAAGCATATATTAAGAGTAACATTTTACGCATAACCCATGCGTAATTAAAGAGAGATTTGGAGGAGATTATGTCTGATCTGCCAATTATGGAGCCACTGCATTTCGTAGAGGATATTGAGTCAGCGGGTGACTTTGAGCGTAAGCACACCCCATATTGAGTCAGCGGGTGACTTTGAGCGTAAGCACACCCCCAATATTTCCATTGCGCGCATCGAGGGCAAGGCCCACGTCACCATTGATGCTGGTTATTACTTTGATCATCCCAATGAGCCAGGCCACTTCTTTAACTATATTGAGGTGCTCGTTAATGGAACACCTGTTGCCCACTTTGATGGAGCCGCTGGCCTCGTCGAGCCTCACGTAGAAATTATCTTGAATCTTGAAGCAGGAAATCTCATTACCGCGCTGGCAAGTTGCAATCTACACGGCGTCTGGAAAGCTGAGCACGTTCTCGAGCCACAGTAGCATCCGGCGCTACAAGCGCGAGCTAGGTGAATAGTGGTTCCCGTATTGGGTCTAAAAGTTGCAATCTACACGGCGTCTGGAAAGCTGAGCACGTACTCGAGCCACAGTAACATCCAGTGCCAAAAGCGCGAGCCTGTTGAATAATGGCTCCCGTATTGGGCCTATAAAACGCAAAAAGAGGGACGACATGATGTCGTCCCTCTTACTTGTGATACACTCATGCAGGCTTGCTGCTATATGTGTCTCACGCAACTCGTGATGCTAATTAAGCACTACGAACGTTGCTGGCCTGGTTCTTGCCATTGCGTCCAACAGTTACGTCGAACTCTACAGGCATGCCCTCGTCAAGAGTCTTGAAGCCATCCATCTGAATCTCTGAGAAGTGTACGAAGAGATCTTCGCCGCCCTCTTGCTCGATGAAGCCGTAGCCCTTGTCAGCATTGAACCATTTTACTTTACCAATAGCCATACAAATCCTGCTTTCCGCTCCAAGCTTTGGAGCAACTTACAACAACAAACTGGCCCTACCGGGGCTATGCCTGTTGCACATTACCGAAGTCTCCGTTGAGACTTCTGACTTGAGTATGACAGTATTTTTCCGATTTGTCGAATAACGAATTTCTCGAACGGTAAATTTAGTCAGAAATCCGCAAATGCCTGAAGGCTTTTTTTGTCGCTTGACGGCCCTTTGGGGTCCGTACAATGAGCCCTTGCTGAAGTAAAAAGGGTTCATAAACATCTTCAAGAGACCCTGGTTCTTCAGAAAGTGCAGAAGCAAGCGTGTTTAATCCTACCGGCTGACCTTCAAAAGTAATTGCAAGGGCTTTGAGGATTTTGACGTCCATAATATCGAGACCGAGTTCATCAACGTCGAAAAAGCTGAGGGCTTCAGACGCAACTTCTTGGGAGATGTCTGGAACACCTTTTACCTGAGCGAAGTCACGGACACGTTTGAGCAAACGATTTGCGAGTCGAGGCGTACCTCTCCCACGCTTGCCAACCTCCGCCGCACCCTTCTCGTCAATTGAAACACCAAGAAGTTCGGCACTGCGCACAACGATATCCTGCAGTTCTTGAGGCGTGTAGTAGTCGAGGCGAAAAACCATGCCGAAACGATCACGCAAAGGACCGCTGAGTAAACCAGTCCGCGTTGTCGCTCCAACGAGGGTGAAGTGCGGCAGATCGAGCGTAATGGAGCGAGCGGCAGGTCCCTTTCCGATAATAATATCGAGTTTATAATCCTCCATCGCGGAGTACAGTAACTCTTCGACTGAACGATTGAGTCGATGAATTTCATCGATAAATAAGACGTCACCTTCGCCCAAATTCGTTAAGATTGCGGCTAGGTCACCACTTCGGTCGATAGCTGGTCCACTCGTCGTTTTTACTTGAGCACCCAGTTCATGGGCGATAACCGTCGCAAGCGTCGTCTTCCCGAGACCGGGAGGGCCTGCGAGCAAAAGATGGTCGAGTGACTCACCGCGACTTTGCGCCGCTGTGATTAAGACCTCGAGATTTGCCTTAACGCGCTCTTGACCGAGATAATCACGCAGGTATTGCGGACGCAGTGTAGTTTCTAGTTCAGAGTCTTCCGCATCGAACTCTTGGTCGACCAGACGCGACACCTCTTGAATATCGTCAGATGCTTCCCACTTTGTTGTCACTTCTTATCTCACCCTTCTACTGCGCAAGTTGTTTGAGAGCTCTCGCGATCAAGGTCGCAGTAGTGCTCTCGTGAGCGTCAGCCCCCTGAAGCGCCTTTGACACTTCAAGTGAAGAAAATCCCATTGACTCAAGCGCCAATCGCGCATCGCCAAAAGCCGAACTCTGCTCATACTCTGATGTAGCCGGCTGGAAGCCATCTCTTGTTTGATAAGAAGAAAACTTATCCTTTAAATCAAGCGCGATGCGCTGTGCTGTCTTTTTGCCAACGCCAGGTATTGAAGCGATTGTCGCATAATCCTCAGACACAATAGCCGCAACGAGTGCGTCACTATCAAGCGCAGAAAGCGCCGCGAGAGCCACCTTGGGTCCCACTCCGTTGACTTCAATAAGCTTTAAGAATATATCGCGCTCAGTAGTATGAGCAAAACCGTAGAAAGTAAATTCATTCTCTCGCACGTGCAAGTAAGTTTGCACCGTCACATGCTCGCCCGTTGATCCCATGCCTGAAAGCGCGGTTAAGGGCATATGAATTTCGAAACCGATACCACCCACTTCAAGCACAATACCCGAGTTATGCTTTGCGGCAAGTATGCCGCGCATATAAGAAATCATGACTCTCTCCTAAAACCCTGCCATAGTTGCATGCGTCAGAGCAATGGCAAGCGCGTCCGAACAATGATCAGGCTGCGGCTGATGATCAAAATGGAGAAGCGTTTTTACCATATAAGCAACCTGCGATTTTTCTGCGCGTCCATTCCCCACTATTGTCTGTTTCACTTGCGTTGGTGAGTATTCGCTCACGACAACGCCTTGCTGAGCAAGTGCAAGCAGAGCGCTTGCACGCGCCTCACCAAGAAGTAAGGCACTTTTTGCATTAACGCCAAAAAAGATACCCTCCATAGCCCCGCTTTGAGGATGATACTTTTCGACCACCTGAGTCATCTCGTTGTAAATTTTAGATAGACGCTCCGTCAACGGAGCATTAGCGTTAGTAGAAATGCACCCATAGGCGAGCGGCTCACATGTACCGCGGTTGGCACGAATAATGCCCCACCCCGTATGCGCCAAACCTGGATCAAAACCAAGAACAATCATGAGTGCCCTTCTCAATTCAACACACAAAAAACCTCATGAGGAATACGAACATTTGTTCTATAGTACCCCATGAGGTTCATCGCGTCAAAATATATTTGAGCTATCTTAAAGCTCGTCGAGCTCTGCCATCTGCTCTTCGGTCAAGTCCATCGTGTGATACACTGCCTGAACATCGTCCGACTCTTCAAGGCGATCGATAAGACGCTGAACTTTCTTTGCGTCACTTGTCTCAACAGCCTGAGGATTGGTTGCTTCCATCGTAAGTTCCGCGCCGCGTACCTCAATGCCCTGAGATTCAAGCGCCGTCTTAACAGACATTACCTCGCCAGGAGCGGTGTAAACAACGACATCTTCCTCGCCGACTTCCATATCCTCGCCGCCCGCATCGGCAACAGCAAGCATCATCTCGTCCTCGTCAAATGCGGCAGTTTTTTCAACAAGAATGATGCCACGTCGCTCAAACTGGAACGCGACTGAGCCAGCGGTACCCAAATTGCCCCCCGCCTTAGTAAATGCAGCCCGAACATCAGCGGCGGTACGATTACGATTGTCAGTCAAGCACTCTACATACACCGCAACTCCCGCAGGACCGTAGCCTTCATAGACCACTTCAACCCAAGCCGCCCCATCAGAACCATTGCCCTTAGCTTTGGCAATGGCCGCGTCAATCTTATCTTTGGGCAATGAGTACGACTTTGCCTTTGCGATTGCCGCCGCAAGTGCCGCGTTGTTTTCAGGATTTGGGTCGCCCTCTTTTGCTGCCACAAAAATGATGCGAGCCAGTTTGCCAAAAAGCGCTGAGCGCTTCTTGTCCTGAGCCGCTTTACGATGCTTGGTTGTCGCCCACTTGGAGTGTCCTGACATTACCTTTCCTCTCTATTTCGTTGAACCGCTTGTCTTAATAGCGATATCTTTTGGTGGCACTTCGAACCACGTATTACCAGGATTGAGCTTTACTTCTTGACCAGCCTCATCATAAAAACGAGGTGGCTGATTCTTTTCAGCTTTCCATGTTCCGTTGATGCGCGCGCCATTTTTGAATACGGCCGCCTTGCCCTCACCGGCAAGAGTGATGTCATAGGTAACAGAACCATGAGCATCCTTTTTGTTCTGCTGCGTATACTTTGCCCACATAACTACAACATTCTTTGCGCGCACTTGCTCGCCCGTTGAGGCATCCTTGTGTACTTCACCTGAATTTATGCGCGTATAGGTATTAGTATTGGCATCAAAATCCCACTCGATTTTTGCGTAATAAGAGAACGGAATCTTGATTTTTGTTGCCGCTGAAGATGTTTCTTGTGAGGCAATTTTCTCAAAAGAAAGTGCGCGATTATCCGTCGTCAACGAATAGCCATGGCTTTCTGCAACTTTATTAATGTGTTTGGTTTTTAAGTAAAGATTATGAGGCGCCGCCTTAAAGGATACGCGATGATACAAAGAGGCTGCCTTGTTTTGAGACATATTGTTTATGCCCACCTCTTTGATACGCGCAAGCACCTGTTTATTTGCACCTGAGAAAAAGAGCATGGTGTTATATTGAGGAACGATATAGATGTCTGAGAGTCGCGCGCTACGCACTGGTCCAACTTCAGCAGGAACATTGCTTTGAAAAATACAGTTAAAGCGCGTAATGCCACCCTCGGCGATTGTTTCATACACAACATCTGCTGAATTCAGGCCCTTTTGAGGGCGAGCAGGATTTGAATTCTCAATCTTTATGCTCACGGGGCGCTTCGTAATATCAGTCGCGCTTGGAGCCTCGAGACCCGTGTAAGGCCAGACAATTGGCACTTCCGGTTGTTTCGTGGTTGGCTCAGAGGTCACTTGAGGATATTCTGTTTTCTTTTCTTTCGTGCAGCCACTCACAATGAGGGCAGTAAAACACATCAAGACGCAAAAACTTAAGAGCCCGATTCTACGTACTGTCAAAGACATACGCTCCTCCTTCAATAAATAACCTAACTAGTATAGCGCATCGCATAATTCTCATTAAAAAATGAGCGATGATTCGCTCATTTTTGATTAGTTAAGTTTTGATTTCTGAAAAGCATTCTCTTGGAGAAGGCCACGCTTCTTCGACCAAGCTACGACCACTATACCGCCGATAACCATAGGCAGGCTTAAGATAATCCCCATAGTGAGCCAGTTCCCTGCAATAAATCCGATGCCCACATCGGGTTCACGGAAAAACTCAGAAAATATGCGGAAACAGCCGTAAAAAATGGTCAGCCAACCAATAATGCTCCCCTGAGGGAGTGGCGGTTTTTTATACGCAAGAAACAAGATGATTAAGAAGAGAACAAGCCCTTCAAGGAGCGCCTCAATAAGTTGCGAAGGAATACGAGGGCTGCTTCCCGCACCAGCAAACACAACGCCCCACGATGAAGTCGTAACCCTTCCCCAGAGCTCGCCATTAATAAAGTTAGCTATTCGGCCCAGCCCAAAACCAATAGGCGCCCCAATGGCGCCTAGATCTGCCACCGTCAAAAAAGATACTTTAAGCTGGCGTGCCGCAATATAGCCGCCCAACAAAATCCCAATAAAGCCACCATGAAATGACATACCGCCATCCCATAAAGCTGGAATTTCCAAGGGGTGAGAAAGATAGTAGCCGGGTCCATAAAATAAACAGTAGCCAAGGCGGCCGCCTGCCACGACGCCAATGATGGCGTAGAGCAGCACGGTAAGTAAATCATCTGTTGAAAGCCCTGTTTTCCAGCGGCGCGCAAATGAGCGCATCAGCATAAAAGCACACAAAAATCCTGTCGCATAAGCGATCCCGTACCAACGAACAGATAGGGGGCCAATCCTTAATGCGACAGGATCAATTGATTGCAATGCAACAAGAAAGTTATGCACGTTTCCCTGCTAAAACTCGACTTTTACTGGCTCAGTTTGCTCTTGGTCGATTTCAAAATAGGTGCGCGCTTTAAATCCCATTTGCGATGCCAAAAGGCTTGCGGGAAAAAGTTCAATCGCGGTGTTAAACGTCATAACTGTGTCATTGTAGAACTGACGTGAATAAGAAATCTTGTTCTCAGTCTCGCTCAACTCGGTCTGCAGAGAAGCAAAATTTTGGTTCGCCTTAAGATCGGGATAGCTTTCAGAAAGCGCAAACAACTGACGAAGAGCGCCACTCAAAACATTTTCGGCATCTGCTGTCTGCTGTACCGTGCCTGAAGCGACTTGCGAGGCAGCATTGCGCGCCTCAATAACAGCCTCAAGTGTTTTTGATTCATGCTCCGCATAACCTTTGACGGTTGAAACCAAGTTTGGAATCAAATCCCAACGACGTTTCAACTGCACAGTAACTTGCGACCAAGCGTTGTCCACTCGGTTGCGCATAGTCACAAGACGATTGTAGAGTACGATGACATAGATAACGACAACCGCGATAAGCCCAAGCAAAATCCAATACGGCGACATTACACCCTCCAAGCACTTGAAGTTTTAGTCTTCTAACTGGTTGAGCAGATCGTCAACCGTTGATACCCCGTGAAGTTGATGACGGAAATAATCAAGATGCGCTTTGTCTGTGTCGTCAAGCTGATGAGGAATATAGATCTCATCGGCGTCTTCTTGCTGAGCGACGGCGCGCATAAACTCTTCTGGCGCAAAACCGCCCTGCTCGATGGCTGACTTTAAGTCTTCATCGATAGGACCACCAATGATGGTATTGAACAAAATCTTCCCATCCTCGAGAGGTATACCGAGGTCCTTTGAGAGATTCTCCATAGTCGACATCAAGAAAGCAGGCACAGGAGCAGTCATGGTGACGTGGGTACCGCAAATGGGACATTGAAACGTAATGTCGGCGGTATTCTTGTCACGGATGACCATATTTTCAACGCTACTCATGTTAACGACAACTTCGCCATCGTTAGGGCAATTAATTGTAAATTGCATAGTAAGCAGCCTCCTTTCATGTACACTCACATTATACCCCAGCGCTCCGACATGACTGCCGAAACACATAAAGTCTTAGCAACTTGGTGGCATTTTCTGCTACCATTACCAAACTATGGGCCCGTCATCATATACAACTCACACAGCAAATGCAACAGAGCCAACCACTCACGCGTTTAATACTCTAAATAAACACACGTTTTGGCGAGGTATTAAACTTGGTCTACCCATTTTTCTTGGGTACGTCCCCGTTGGTCTTGCCTTTGGCATTCTCGCGCATACCCAAGGGTTCAGCCTCATAGAAGCACTTGTTTGCTCGGCAACTGCGTTAGCAGGAGCTGGCCAGTTTATCGCGCTCGCTACGTTGCTCGCGGGAGGCGATGCACTCACGACAATTATTGCGACGGGTGTCGTCAACTTACGCTACGTGCTTTTCGGAGCAACTCTTTCGCCCTATGTACGCACGCTCAAAATGCGCTTTCTCCCCTGGATTGGCTACACGCTTACCGATGAATCATTCGCCATCAACGTCGCCGATCTACGCGCTCAACGCGCGAGCGCTGGCTCAATGACTGGTGTCGGATTCATAGCTTGGATTGGTTGGGTTTCTGGCACTGCGCTCGGCGTCGTTTGCGCACAATGGATAGGCGACCCCAGCACTTGGGGCGTCGATTTTGCTATGCCCGCAATGTTTGCCGCTCTCTTTGTCACGCTCGCAGAAAACAAAGAACATGTACTGACGGGATTATGCGCGGGTGCGCTCGTTATCGGCCTCGCGTTGCTTTCTCACTTTGGTATCGCGATTGACTCCAATTGGTTCATCGTTATCGGCGCGCTCGGCGGGGCAACAATCGCTATGATCGTCTTCCCCCACACCGAAGAAAGTGAGCAGGACCTCTCGGCGGGCGAAGAACTCCTCGTTGCTTCTACCCACGCTCGGGAGGGCGACAGTGAGTAACCTCTCGCACACAACCATTTGGGCCGTCATTATTGGCATGGGAGCAACCAACTTCATCTTGCGCTTTGTGCCCATGGCCGCGCTCTCACGTGTGGCACTGCCTAAGCCCGTAATGCGGTGGCTTTCGTATATTCCGATTTCGGTTATGGGAGCGCTTTTTGCGAAAGAAGTGCTGCTACCAAGCACAAAATATGACCCGCTCTTTGCCAATCCCGGCATCTATGGGGCGCTCATTTCAATGCTGACGTATAAACTAACCAAAAGTTTTATGGGCTCTACGCTTGCAGGAGTCATCAGCTTCGTCGCACTCAGAGCGCTGTTTGCCACACTTGGCTTTGGCGCATAAGCACAACTCTCGTACCAGAATCAATGAGCAAGCGTGCTCTCAGAATGTGCAACAGCTATTCACTTAAACAGGATTAACTGTGCGCCGTGGCCCGTTCTTTAAAAAATACTCACAATAGAGGCATGATTGCTTGCGAGCCGCGTCGCGATCAACCGTTGGATCGAAAACCAACTCAGGGTCGGTCGTCATCACGTGCGTTTCACGATCACACGCAGAAAAAGCACATCGTGTTGGACACATATCGCGCTCAGTCACCGCATGCGGACATACTTTCATCATATCCGGCTCGCATTCACGCGTTTGCCAACAAACAGCCATAATTCTCTCCTCAGTTTCTCATTGAGCGCACGCTTCGATTATCGCAGAAAGCTACGACTCGGAGTGGTCCCCTCTTGATTTTGATACCGGCTGCCGAGTTCAAAGTGACCATAGGGGCGGTCTACCTCTGAGGTCATTGAGGTGAACGAGATCTGCCCAATTTTCATACCCGGAGTGAGCAGAATCGGGAGATTGGCAACATTTGAAAGCTCGAGCGTCAAACGACCCTTCCAGCCTGGATCAACATAACCCGCCGTTGAGTGAATCATGAGGCCCAATCGGCCGAGTGAACTCTTGCCCTCAAGACGAGCCACGATGTCGTTGGGAAGCTCGATATGCTCAACGGTTGAGCCGAGAACAAACTCACCCGGATGTAAAACAAACGGCGATGACTTGCTCGCCTCAACAGACTCCGTAAGGCCAGGTTGCTCCTCAAGCGGATCAATGTAGGGGTAGCGTGAGTTGTAAAATACCGCAAAGTCTTTCGCGAGGTGCAAGTCGATGCTCGACGGCTGAATGTCATCCAAAGAGCAAGGCTCAACAAGAATGCGACCTTTACTCATTTCAATCTTAATGCTGCGATCTGATAAAACCATAGTATCCTTCTTATGCGAAATCTTATGCGAAATCGGAGCAGACCGCCTGGCCTGCTCCGAGTTAGTTTACTACACTTACGAGCGCGTAATTATGCGCACTTGCTGTAACCACATGAACGACATACCGCGCATCCGCTCTCGTGCTCAAGGTCGCTTCCGCACTCTGGGCAAGCGCCAGCGTGATTGTCGAGCGCGTCAGTATTCTTGCTCACCAAACCTGCGGTCTCGCCTGTCTTGATAAACTCAAGTGCATGCTCCATCGCAATACCCACAGCATCGGCGCATGAGAGAACTTTGCCACCCTCGGCCCATGCGGGAGATGGACAGCGAATGCCGCGGAGATGCTTGGTCAGCGCCTCAGGATCGATGCCTGCGCGCAAAGAAGCTGAAATCATACGGCTCAATGCCTCAGACTGTGACGAAGCACAGCCTCCCGATTTACCCATGCTGGTAAAGACTTCGCACATGCCCTGCTCGTCCCAGTTGATGGTGACGTACAGGTTGCCGCACCCTGTCTGAATCTTCTCGGTGCGTCCCTGTGTCACACTGGGGCGAGGACGTGGAGCAATCTCGCCCGCGGGCATTTGCACAGCAGACTCTGCCTTGCCCGTTGAACCAGTGGTAAGCACTTGGCTATCTTTTGACCCATCGCGGTAGATAGTTACACCCTTAACGCCCAGCTCGTAAGCCAAATCATACGTGTGGCGTACATCTTCAGGCGTCGCAGAGTTTGAGAAGTTAACCGTCTTCGATACCGCATTGTCGATGTAATCCTGATAGGCGGCCTGCATACGAATGTGCCATTCAGGAATAATGTCGTGCGCCGTCACAAAGACTTCTTGGACTTGAGCGGGTACTTCGGTAATACCTTGGACGCTTCCGTGCTCAGCGATTTCTTCCATAAGCTCAGGCGAATAGAAATCCATATCGTGAGCAATCTTCTCAAAGCGAGGATTTACTTCAACCAGCTTGTCGTTATCCATAACGTTGCGCACATATGAAACAGCGAAGAGTGGCTCTACGCCTGATGAACATGACGCGATGATTGAAAGCGTGCCAGTAGGAGCAATGGTGGTAACAGTCGCATTGCGCAACTCGCCGTTCTCCTTGCCCGCAAAAATCGACTTATCGAAGTTAGGGAACACGCCACGCTCAAGAGCGAGGTCATGTGACTCAGCCTTAGCCTCAGTCGCGATGAACTCCATCACTTTGCGCGCCAACTCGACAGCTTCGGCGGTGTTGTAACCGATGCCGAGCTCGATAAGCATATCTGCCCAGCCCATAACGCCCAAGCCAATCTTGCGATTGCCACGTACAAGCTCGTCAATCTGAGGAAGTGGATAGTTGTTTACCTCGATAACGTCATCGAGGAAACGAACTGCGCGATGCGTTACATCCTTGAGCTTATCCCAGTTGATATCGATGCCTTCGTTGCCCCTTTTAAGCATACGAGAAAGGTTGATTGAACCAAGATTGCAAGCCTCATAAGGCAGGAGTGGCTGCTCGCCACAAGGGTTGGTTGCTTCAATCTCGCCGATTGCTGGTGTTGGATTATCGCGATTCATACGATCGATGAATATGATTCCAGGGTCACCTGTTGCCCATGCCAAATTAACGATAAGGTCATACACCTCAGCAGCATTAAGTGTACCGACAGCAGACTTATCACGAGGATCATAAAGAGTGTAATCAGTTCCCGCTTTTACCGCTTCCATAAACTCTTCAGTGATGGCGACAGAAATATTGAAGTTAGAAAAATCGCCGTCTTTTTTGCAGGTGATGAACTCAAGGATATCGGGATGATCAATTCGAAGAACACCCATATTGGCACCGCGGCGTGTGCCGCCCTGCTTTACTGCCTCGGTTGCCTGGTTAAAGACACGCATAAATGATACAGGTCCGCTTGATACGCCCTGGGTTGAGCGAACTGACGCGCCTGAGCCACGAAGACGTGAGAACGAAAATCCCGTGCCGATTTGTGGATTAATGCAGTATCCTTTACTGCCGTAAAAATCTCTTCCATTGAGTCTCCAATAGGAAGAACAAAACACGCAGAAAGCTGCTGAAGATCGCGTCCGGCATTCATCAGCGTTGGAGAGTTAGGCAAAAACTCAAGGCTTGTCATGAGGTCATAAAAGTCGAGAGCGGTTTCTTTTACCTCGTCAGCACTTTTACCATATGACTTTTCAGCGCTCGCGATGTTCTCGGCAACACGCCTAAACATATCGCTTGGTTGCTCAGTTGGGTTGCCGTCCTCGTCTTTCTTGAGGTAACGGCGCTGAAGAACTGTGAGCGCATTGGGCGCAAGCTCGGTATCAATAGCACGTGAGAACTGTGCTTTTTTTGCGTTTGTAGCCATTTCTCTCCCTTTCCTTGTGTGATCGTTTTTCTGCAATATTCTTTTTACGAAGGACACATTTCCCCGCATGCGCCTACGGAAGTGGTTGTAAAGACACCACAATATCTATGAGTGTTCTCTATCCTACCCCACAATATATGGTGGGTGCAAGAGGAGAAATCCCAATTAGGTTTAAAAAAGATTTATGAATTTTTTCGTTGAGGAATATACCCTATTTGGCTTCTGCCCAGGTTGGCCCAAACGCGACTGAGACCAAAAGGGGCACTTTGAAATCTGCCACTGAACTCATGGCATCAGACACGGTTTGCGCAAGGTGCTCTCGCTCGTTCTCGGGCGTCTCAAAGACCAATTCGTCGTGAACCTGCAACAGCATGCGTGCTTCGAACTTTTCAGCGCTCAAACGGCGCGAGACGGCGATCATGGCAAGTTTTATAAGATCTGCTGCCGTGCCCTGCATCGGATGATTCATGGCGGTTCGCTCACCAAAAGCACGCACAGCATAGGCAGTGCTCTGAAGCTCGGGGATATGACGCTTACGATGAAACGCGGTTTCTACCCATCCATGCTCTTTAGCAAAGGCAACCGTTTCGCTTAGATACTCTTTAACGCGCGGATAGGCCGCGTAATAGCGGTCGATAATTTCTTGAGCCTCTTTATAGGGAATACCAAGTGACTCGCCTAGACCGTGAGCGCCCTGTCCATACACGATACCAAAGTTGACCGCCTTTGCCCTGCTGCGCATCGCGGCATCAACATCACTGGGAGCCACACCAAAAACTCGCGCGGCAGTAGCCGCATGAAAATCAGCACCACTCGTGAATGCCTCGATGAGCCCCTCATCGCCGCTCAGATGCGCGAGCACGCGGAGCTCAATTTGCGAGTAATCAACACTGAGCAATGACCAGCCCTCGTGACTCGGAATAAACGCTTTACGAATCTCGCGGCCCAACTCAGTGCGTACGGGAATGTTCTGCAGATTTGGGTTTGAAGATGAGAGTCGACCCGTCGCGGCAACGGTTTGATTAAACGTTGTGTGAATGCGACCGTCTCCTCCACGCAAGCGAGGAAGCGCATCAATATACGTCGTCTGGAGCTTATTGTACTCGCGGTACTCTAAAATCTTGTCGATAATGGGATGAGCATTGCGCAGCTTTTCAAGCACGGAAGCGTTCGTGGAATAACCAGTTTTATTTTTCTTGCCACCTTCAAGACCAAGGTCGACAAACAAGACCTCTCCTAGTTGCTTGGGCGAATCAATATTAAAATCGCTGCCCGCAAGCTCGTGAATTTCATCTTCAAGCGCGTCAAGATGTGCGCGACCTTCTTTACTCAGAGCGTCCAAGTAGTCAGCATCAACGGCTATGCCTTCGCGCTCAACGTCAGCAAGCACCAGCGAGAGCGGCATTTCCATGGTTTCAAAAAGCTCAAAGCTTCCATCCTTTTTTAGCGCATCGGCCAAGACTGCCGCTACTTGCGTCAGACAGACCGCGCGCTCGCGTGCCTCCGCGCGGCTATCGTCCTTAGGTGCCTCAAATGCTACGCCAAGATAATCCTGAGAGAGAGCTTCAAGCGAAAAGTCTTTGCGATTTGATTCCAACAAATAAGCAGCAAGCGAAATATCAAATATTCGTTTGCCTTCAAGTTTCGCGCGGTCTACCTGCACAGGGAGCGAGGAGTCCGCGGGATACAGCCACTCAAAAAGAGCTTTGATATCTTCAACCGCAATGCACTCTTCTTGGAGAGCGCGCGCCGCTAAGGGCAACTTCAACCGCAATGCACTCTTCTTGGAGAGCGCGCACCGCTAAAGGTAAAGCTTCGTCGCTATCTGCCGATTCAAGCGCTTCAGCGTCACGAGCCTGAGCCGGAGCCAAGCACGCAAACGTGTCAGTATCAAAAAGCGACTCGGCGCGCTGATAGAAGACGAGACCTCGATAGGGGCTCGCCTCATAGATTTTTTCAGTGAGCGTCTCTTCGAGCGCGCATGCGTCAGCGTTTCCGCTTTCACACGTTCCCCCCGCGGGGCCGTACTCGTGCAATTTGGCAAGAGGATTGCGCAGACGCAGTTCCATAAAAGCATCGGTCATGGTCGTGGGGTCCCACGAACCAAACGAA
>OBID01000313.1_pt1 | contig 20747 bp, 17 predicted proteins | sample 1519781 | NCBI WGS metagenome assembly OBID01 (sample SAMEA3991478, study PRJEB22521) | metagenome | biome: anthropogenic terrestrial biome; feature: sewage plant; material: sludge | place: Sweden | collected 2012-09-26 | reverse complement strand
GAAAGTTTTCCATCAAATATTAGATGAATCAAATATATTAAATATAAATCATTTATATTGAATTTTTTTATACGTTTCGCATTGTTTTATAACAAATGTACCTTGATTTAAGTCGCTGTATGTGGTATAATAAAACATATTGGAATTAAAAGCAGAAAGGTACAAATTTAGAATGAAAAATAGAGAAAAAAATGAAAAATCTTCTTATAATAAAAAATTATCTCTCAGAGCAATTCTTTTTGGTTCTGTTTTATTTCTGGTTCTTTTTGTGTTATCAGTTTTTTTTAGACAAAGCACATTTGTTTTAATTTTTGGTTTAAAAATACAATCCTCTGCTATTAATGGTGTAGTGTCGGTTTTTCAGATTATGATACTGGTATATATGACTAGTGTTGATAGAAAACGTGGATTTGTTATTTCAATGTTTTCACTTGTACCATATTGCCTGTATCTAATTGCAATAATGCTTAAGGATAAAAAAATCGAGTCTATACCAGGCCTGGCAATTATTTTATCTGGTATGATTATGGTATGGATAGTTAAAAATAACATGAATCAGATAGCAAAAAATGAAAGAGAATTGTATAAGCTTGCATATATGGATTCACTTACAGGACTTCCCAATAGAAGGGCATTTGACGAACATGTTAATGAACTTATCAGATCAGGCAGACAAAAGAAATTTGCACTTGCAGTAATTGATCTTGATAATTTCAAAGGAATCAATGATTCTGTAGGACACGAATGCGGTGACGGAGTATTATGTGAGGTTGCCAGACGATGGAGTGAAATACTTACTTCAAATGATTTTCTTGCCAGACAGGGCGGAGATGAATTTATTATTGTAATAAAGGATTACAATTCAGAGGAACAGGTAATACAAAAAATAAACAGATTTCTTGACGCACTGTCAAGTGAGATGGTTATAAAAACAAACTGTTTTTTTGTGTCAGCAAGTTTTGGACTGGCATGTTTTCCATTTCATGCTGAAAACATGGAAAAATTGTTCAGATATGCTGATATGGCTATGTATCAGTCCAAAATATCAAAAACAGATAAAATTAAAATGTTTGATATTTCTATGGTTGAACCAATAGAGAATGAATTTATATATGACAGGTTAATAAGAGGGTGTCTCTCAAATAATTCTTTTGAGCTTGTCTTTCAACCTCAGTTTCAGACATCACAGCGTACCCTCAGAGGGTTTGAAGTTCTCCTGCGTATGAGAGATGATTATGGCAGGTATATAAGCCCTTCGAAATTTATACCATATGCAGAAAAAAGCAAACTGGTACTTGATATTGACCGTTGGGTACTGAGACGTTCCATGAAAATAATACGTCCTTATTATGATATAATAGGTTCTGATTTTGTATTGTCTGTAAATATTTCTGCCCTTCATCTTCAGGATGAGAGCCTGTATGATGATATTGCCTTTGCATTACAGGAAAATAATTTTCCGCCAAGAAATCTTGAAATAGAAATTACAGAGACATCATTGGTATCATCAGTTGCCAATGCGACAATGCTTCTGAAAAAAATAAAGAAGCTTGGAATAGGAGTTGCACTGGACGATTTCGGGACAGGTTTTGCATCACTGAGTAATTTATCTGAACTTCCCATTGATTTATTAAAAATTGATAAGATATTTATGGATAAAATGATAAATGATACAAAATACAAAAGCTTTGTTGCTGCTATTATTTCAATAGGACATATTTTTAATTTTGACGTTATATCTGAGGGAGTTGAATATGAAATTCAGCTTGATATACTTAAAACTTTAAGATGTGATTATATACAGGGTTTTTTGTGGGGAAAACCGTTGCCGATAGAGTCAGTTGAAAAGCTACTGAGGTCAATTTATTTTCCCAATGGAATAAGATAGTCATTATTTTCTGCTTTATAAATTCCTGAATACTTTGCTCAAAATAGAAAACTTTTTGGATATATGAAAAAGGCTGCATTAATGCTTCAGATGAAACTATTTAATGCGGCCTTATTTATTATAAAACTCAGAGTTTACGTATGAGATAACAAAAAAACATATCAATAGTCTGTTTGTAATTGATGATCATTCTCTTATTTGAAGCTATGTCTTATTTAAAAATAAATTTACCATTTACGTTCTTTTTTAATAAAAGAATATTGATGAATACAAAAAAAAGTGATATAATTAACAGATAGTCGTAATACTTATTAACTTAGAGAAGGATATAATATGCCTATAGTAATTACAGGAATAAATTCTGATATAGACGAATCATCAGAATCAGTTATAAAAAAAGCACTCAATCAAGCAGGATTTTTGTTTGATGATGTAAAAACAGCAGAGATTCATAAAACGTCGCTTGATGCGAGAAAAAAGTCTGAAATACATTTTGTCCATTCTGTTTACGTGGAGCTTGGAGATGTAAAAACAGAAAAAAGAATTTGTGAGAAAATAATTTTTTGTCAGTATATAGAAAGTGAATGCCCAGGACCTATAATATCTAACAGACATGGCAACGGTAAGGTTGCTATTGTTGGTTTTGGACCAGCTGGCCTGTTTTGTGCACTTGTTCTTTCAGAATACGGATATAAGCCTGTAGTATTTGAACGTGGTGAATCTGTAGACGAAAGAGCTGTATCAGTAAATTCGTTCTGGAATGGAGGAATGCTTAATATAAACTCTAATGTTCAGTTCGGGGAAGGCGGTGCAGGTACTTTTTCGGACGGAAAACTGACTACAAGAATAAAAGATCCGTTTTGTCGTTATGTTCTTAAACGCTTTGTAGAGTTTGGTGCTCCGGATGAAATCCTTACAAAAGCAAAACCACATATAGGCACTGACAATCTCCGCTGTGTTATAAAATCAATACGTAACAGGATAATTGAAAACGGAGGAGAAATTCACTTTAAAACGTGTGTAAATAATCTTAATATTACAGATGGTAAAATAAAAAGTATTAAAACCGGAAAAGGAAATTTCACCACATCTGCTGTTGTCCTTGCAATAGGAAATTCATCACGTGATACTTTTGAAATGCTGTATAAAAATAAAATAATGATGCAGACTAAACCTTTTTCAGTTGGTGTACGTATTGAACATCTTCAGGATGATGTAAACGAAAGCCTTTACGGAAAGTACAAAAATAATCCGTTTCTTCCCGCAGGAGAGTATCAGCTATCATACAGGCAAAACGATGAAAGGGCAGTATACACATTCTGTATGTGCCCGGGAGGAGTTGTTGTACCTTCGTCCAGTGAAGAAAACGGCGTTGTAACAAATGGTATGAGTGAATTTTCAAGAAACGGTAAAAATGCTAATTCTGCAATAGCAGTTTCTGTATCAGAAAAAGATTTCGGAAGTTCTCCGCTTGATGGAATGAATTTTGCAAGAATGCTCGAACATAAAGCATTTGAAATTGCCGGAGAAAATTATAAAGCACCTGCTACGACAGTAGGAGGCTATCTTAATAAAACACCGAATCTTCAGACTGATTTAATTCCAACATATTCAAGGGGCTTGTCAGAATGTGATTTTAATTCACTTTTTCCTGTTTGCATCAACGAAATGCTCGAAAAGGGAATAAATAATTTCTCACGAAAAATGCACTGCTTCAACAATAAAAATGCAGTGATGACTGCACCTGAAACAAGAACATCTTCACCACTCAGAATTATCCGTAATGAAAATATGACCTCTCTTTCTCTGTCTAATCTTTATCCATGCGGAGAAGGTGCAGGATATGCAGGAGGGATTATGTCTGCAGCAGTTGATGGAATAAAAGCAGCATATAAAATAATGGAGCAGTATGCTCCGGCATTAAAATAATGAATAGAGGAAAGACAAAATGAAAGGTATGACAAAAACAGATTTAATCACAAATCAACACTATAATTTTTCAGAAAGGGATTTATTGCAGTATGCATTGGGAGGCCTTATGTATACTCCGGCACACAATGCCAAGGCATCAGATTTACTGATAAACAGAAAATATGAAAATCTGCATGCCATGGCATTCTGCCTTGAAGATGCTATTGCTGATGGAACAGAAAATGAAGCTCTGAAGCAGCTGAATATTACATTCTGTAATGTACGAAAGGCTGTGGATTCCGGACTTATCAAACAGAGTTGCCTTCCGTATCTTTTTGTACGTGTAAAATATCCGGAACAGCTGATGAAGGTATATAATCTTATTGGAAGATATAATCTTCTGAAAGGATTTATTTTTCCCAAATTTGATACTGAAAATGCAGAGGAATACCTTAATGAACTTATTGAGGCCAACAATTGTTCCGATTACGTTATATATGGCATGCCAATACTTGAATCATGGAATATTGCGGATATTTGCCGACGTCCGGGTCAGCTGACACAGATAAAATCAACTCTTGATGATGTAAAATCACATATTCTCAATATACGCATAGGTGGAAATGATTTCTGTAACAGATTCGGAATAAGAAGAAATATAACAGATACAATTTACGATATCAGAGTGATCTCTGATATTATAAGTAATATTGTCAATGTATTTTCAGGAGATTATGTTATATCAGCACCTGTATGGGAATATTTCAAACAGACTGATAATGCGTCAGATGAATGGTCAAGAGGGCTTGTAAGGGAAATTAATCAGGACATATTAAATGGACTTATCGGAAAAACTGCTATACATCCTACCCAACTTTCCGTAATAGACAGTGTTCTTGCTGTTTCATCAGATGACTACAATGATGCAGTAAATATATTAAATTGGAACGATGATCTTCTGGCTGTTTCAAAGAGCCATTCCGGCAACAGAATGAACGAGAAGAAGGTTCATGGAAACTGGGCAAAAAAAATACTCATCCGTGCGTCAGTTTATGGCATTGCAAAGTGATTACAACGAAAGGAATTAAGAAAATTTGCTAGAAATAATTGAGAACAAATCATCATTTGCTGATGGTTCACTTGTTAAGATGGTAAAGCGTGAAAACAATTCCAAAAGAAACTACCTTCTTGTAAACAGTACTCAGGGAAAACATGTTCCATGTGATCCTGAAAATGTAATTAAGCTTTTTGCCGAATTAGCCGGACAGATAGCACCATTTTGTAAAAATAAAAAAGTCCTGTTTATTGGATTCGCGGAAACTGCTACAGCAGTAGGAGCAGGTGTCGGATCATGCTTTTCTGATTCATATTATCTACATACTACAAGAGAAAAAAATGACAAGTATGACCTTATTGCTGAGTTCAAAGAGGAACATAGTCATGCAATACAACAACTTCTGTATTGCAATAACTGGAATGAAATTTCTTCAAAGACTGATATGATAATATTTGTAGAGGATGAAATCACTACAGGCAAAACAATAGTAAATTTTATTAATGAACTTAAAAATAATAATAAAGTATCAGGTAAAACTATATTTGCAGCATGTTCGATATTAAATGGAATGACTGAAAACAGAAAACAGGAACTTCTGCGTTCAGGACTTGAATTTTTCTGGCTTATGCGTGTTAATGCACAGCCATCGACAAATGATGTATATACATATAATGACACATCTGTCACAACGGCAGACGCATGTAATTATGAAACTCTTGATATTCCCGGCCGTATTGATCCGAGAGCAGGCCTACCTATAAAGCAATATATATCAGCATGTGAGAAGCTTGCAGATGATATTTTTTCAAAATATGATTTTAATGGAATGAGTGTAGCTGTAATAGGTACAGAAGAATGTATGTATCCTTCAATATATACTGCAAAGTACATAGAAAAAAATTCAGGTGTACAGAGTATTGTAACTCATTCTACAACAAGAAGCCCGATTGTAGCTGAAAATACCGAAGACTATCCTCTCAGATCAAGATACCAGGTTGAGAGTTTATATGAGGATTCAAGAAAAACATATATATATAATTCTGATATCAATAATTACGATATTGTGCTTGTGATAACAGATTCATTAAAGGAAAACATTAAAATAGACAAGCTTATAAATGCATTTGCCGGATGCGGCAGATTTATTCTTGTAAAATGGAGGTAAATGTGATGCGTTCGTCATACAGTGAGGAAGATGTTACTATTTTGCTCAAGGACATTACAGGAATGGTTGAGCCTCAGCCTGCCGAGGCAAGGGAAAAGCTTATCCAGTCAGGATATCACTATTGTGAAATGCTGCCTCTTGAATATAAGCCGGGTGAAAAGTATTTTGCACTATATAAAGAAGCACTTAGGAATTATGCCGGAATTACTGCAGAGGCTGCAGCAATCGTATCTGAAAAAATTCGCAAGCTCTATAATTCAGAAATAACGCTTGTATCCCTTGCAAGAGCAGGAACACCTGTAGGAATAATTATAAAGAGATATCTTAATAAAAAATATCCCGATATAAAGGTAAATCATTATACTATTTCCATTATACGTGGAAAAGGTATAGACAAAAATGCGATGGCATATGTTCTTCAAAGGCATAATCCTCAGACTATCTGTTTTGTTGATGGCTGGACAGGAAAGGGAGCAATATTAAAAACGCTTCGTAAAGAACTTGAAGAATATGACGGAGTTTCAGATAAACTTGCAGTACTTGCGGATCCAGCACATATAACAGATCTGTATGGGACAAGATCTGATTTTCTTATCCCGAGCTCATGTCTTAATTCTACAGTATCAGGTCTTATGAGCAGAACATTCCTTCGATCTGATATCATAGGTGAAAATGATTTTCACGGTGCTGCTTATTACAGTGAACTTGAGCAGGAAGACTTGTCAGCAGAATTTATTGATACCGTTATAGGTGCTATTGATTATAATATTGATTACAGTTGTGTAAAAGAAGAAAATGATACCGGTATCAGTGGATATGATGAAGTTCTGAAAATACAGAAAGAATTTAATATATCTGATATTAACTTTATAAAGCCGGGAATAGGTGAAGCAACACGTGTGCTTCTTCGTAGAATTCCATGGAAGATATTAGTGAATGATCTCAATGATACAAAATATCTTGCACATATTTTCAGACTAGCTGAAGAAAAGAACATTGAGATAGTTGAGTATCCTATGAAATGCTACAGAGCATGTGGTATAATAAAAGACATGGCAGATATATAAGATTTAAGAGAAAGGAATTATTATTAATGCACTTATTCGCAAGTGATCTTGATAATACATTGATTCACTCATATAAAAGGGCTGACCCGGAAGATGTATGTGTTGAGGTCAAAGATGGCAAAATGTTGTCATTTATGACTCCTTATGCATATAATAAACTCAGAAAGCTTAACAGTAATAAAGATATCGCATTTGTACCTGTTACTACACGATCAGTTGAGCAGTACCGGCGCATAGATTTTTTTGACGGAAGATCACCACATCTTGCACTTGCAGCGAACGGTGGTATTTTACTTATAGACGGAATTTCCGATTTACAATGGTTTGAAGAATCAAAAGCACTTATAAGTGACAGCATGAAGGAATTTAAAACCGGTATGAGATATCTTGAGAACGATACTGATATATATTTTGAGTTACGTATAGTAGATGAATTATTTGTATTTACTAAATCACATGATCCGCTTAAAACAAAAGAATGTCTTGAGAAAATACTCGATCCTGATATTGTATCACCATATATGATAGGAGATAAGGTGTATATTTTCCCAAATATTCTGTCAAAGGGAAATGCAGTTTCAAGGCTTAAAAAAAAATTTGTATTTGATAAAACAATCTGTGCAGGCGACAGTGAATTTGATGTTTCTATGCTTGATATTGCTGATACAGCATATTGTCCGGATGTACTTTGTGATGATGTGAATAATCAGAATCTTATAGGATTTGATATTACAGAAAAACGTTTTGCAGATTTGCTGTTAGATGAATTTGAGAGGAGTTGTTTTTAAATGAGATGTATAAATATTTCACAGATAAATAAAGCCGCATCAAATGATGTAGTTGCTTTTATAAAAAAATCCAATAATGATTACAGAAATAAAATTGCCACAGTTGCCAAAAAGATAAGTGATGATCATAAGCCGCTGATTCTTTTATCAGGTCCGTCAGGCTCAGGAAAAACAACAACTGCATATCGCCTTAAGGATGAACTTGCGTTAATTAATATTAATGCTCACATTATTTCAATGGATAATTACTTTATTCCTAATAAAAAAATAGAAGAGAAAAAAGTTCCCAAAGATGAAAACGGAAATGTTGATCTTGAGTCTCCTTACAGACTTGATATTAATTTGTTTCAGCAGCATATGAAGTTAATGAATGAATGCAAAACAGCAAACGTTCCTGTATTTGATTTTGTTAATCAGGACTATTCATCTGTAACTCCGATAACAAGAAAAGAAAACGAAGTTATTATTATCGAGGGAATTCATGCATTAAATCCTGAAGTAACAGATGATATGAGTGATATAGCTGACTGCATTTATGTAAGTGTGAGAACAAGATTAAAAACCAGTAACGGTGATATTCTTCATCCTTCACATGTAAGGCTCATGAGAAGACTGATTCGTGACAGACTTTTCAGAGGACGCAGCTATGATGATATTTTTGCAATGTATGCCAGTGTACAGAGAGGTGAAAATTTGTATATCATGCCGCACAAGTGCAGAGCAAATTATGATATTGATACATTTATAGATTATGAAGCATCAGTGTATAAGAGTGTCATTTATGATGAGCTTATTAATGCAGATAAAACTAATTATAATAATTTAAGGAGTATGATGCTAAAATACCTGTCAGAGCTTGAGGAAATACCGACAATCTTTGTACCTGAAAGTTCATTAATTAAAGAATTTATAGGATAATTACCATAAAGACGCAGAGCATAAACGTTGTTCTTTGCGTCTTCTTCTTTTTATTTTGATTTTTATGCATTTTACCGTGTCAATTTTGCAGCTTACCTGAATACTATTGATTGGATGCGAAAGTTCTGTTACAATAATTACAGAGCCAAACGAAAGGGGTCAATACAAATGGATATAATTACAGTCAAAAATCTTACTAAAAAATTCGGTAACTTTACTGCAGTCAATGATATTTCATTTTCTGTAAAGAAAGGTGAACTGATAGGCTTTCTTGGTGTAAATGGTGCTGGAAAGTCAACGACGATCAATATTCTTTCAACTCTGATTTCTCCTGACGGAGGAGAAGCTGAGATATGCGGTCACAAATTAGGAGCTGACGGAAATGAAATAAGACGTAAAATCGGAATAGTTTATCAGCAGAATTGTCTTGATGATATTCTTACAGTAAAAGAAAACCTCATCTGCAGAGGTATTCTTCATGGTGCATCAAAAAGTGAGGCATTAAAGCAGCTGGAAAATCTAAAAGAAATATTATCACTTGATGATATACTCACCAAAAAATACGGTTCACTTTCAGGCGGACAAAAACGTCGATGTGAAATTGCTGCAGCTCTTATGCATACACCGGAAATACTGTTCCTTGACGAACCGACAACCGGACTTGATCCTGCGACAAGACAGGATGTATGGCATACAATAGAGGGCATTCGTTCCAGCACAGGAATGACTGTATTCCTTACAACTCATTATATGGAGGAGGCTGCTTCTGCAGGAAGAATCATTATAATAAGTGATGGGAAAATAATTTCAGAGGGAACTCCGTTTGAACTCAGACAAAAATACACTTATGATTCCGTCAGACTTTACTGCAAACCAGAAAACAAAGATAATATCATTAATATCCTTGAAAATGAGGGCATTTGTCCTGTATCTGAAGATTACGGAGTAAAATTTTCTTCAGGTACAACAATAGAAATGCTTCCGCAGATAGTCAGTGTCAAAAACATGATCGATGGCTTTGAAGTTGTTCAGGGAAATATGGATGATGTTTTTCTTAATGCAGTAAATCAAAAGTAATATGGAGGTATATAAAATGTCACAGTTTGTTGAGCTTGTAAAAAGAAATATGCGTATATATTTAAGAGACAGGGGAGCGGTTTTTTTCTCGTTAATGTCAATGGTAGTAGTAATAGTATTAATGCTTTTTTTCCTTGGTGATATGAATGTTAATGCCCTTACTGGATTCCTCAAAGATATACAGGGACGAGATGCTGCAGAGGATGAAAAAAATGCGAAGCTTGTTGTTCTTATGTGGACGTGTTCGGGAATCATTTCTATAAATGCTGTAACAGTAACTCTTTCAAGTCTGGCTGCAATGATAAAGGACAGAACTACAGGAAAAATAAATGCAATTTATACATCTCCTTTAAGCAGAGTTGTAATTTCAGCAGGGTATATCTGTTCAGCATGGCTTTCATCAGTTGTAGTATGCACAGCAACACTCGCAATAACAGAAGTTTACTGTGTAATGCAGGGGGCAGAGGAATTTTCATTTATTGTACATTTAAAATTACTTGGGATGATAACAGTAAATTCATTTACTTATGCAGCAATTATGTATATTGCTGCGATAGCAGCGAAAACGGAAGGTGCATGGAGTGGACTAGGCACGATCGTAGGAACACTGGTAGGATTTCTTGGAGGTATATATCTTCCAATTGGTTCAATTGCAGATGGAATTGCTTCTGCAATGAAATGTACTCCGGTTATCTATAGTACAGTAATGTTCAGAAATGTTATGACAAAGCCTGTACTGGAATCACTTTTCAGTGATGTTCCGCAAGATATGCTCAATGAATATTCAGATGTTATGGGAATAACGCTTAATGCATTTAACAATGAAATAACAGTAACAACAAGCCTGATTATTCTTTTAGTATGCGGATTAGCATTTCTTATGCTGGGTGCATTTTTAATAGGATTAAAAAAGAAAACTGACAGATAAAATAGTATAGTAGAGGATGCTTTGGCGGATGAAAATAATTATTGAAACTCCGGATCAGGGAGAAGAAGATGTAATCATAATAAGATGTGCTGAGCTCGACAGTGACATTATGGAACTTATTTATGCTCTTAAATCAGAAAGGAGCAGGATAACAGCATACAGTGACGATGGTATTGTAAAGCTTCCTCCAAAGGATATATTTTATTTTGAAGCAGTTGATAACAAAGTATTTGCATACTGTGAAAAAAATGTATACGAAGTAAAGCACAAGCTTTATGAGATAGAAAATATGTATACACGTTCTGATTTTCTCAGAATTTCAAAATCAGTTATAGTTAATGTATCAAAGATAGTAAAGCTTTCACCTACTTTAAACGGACGTTTTGATGCACTCCTGAAAAATGGTGAGAAAACAGTTATATCAAGACAGTATGTACCAGATTTGAAAGAGAAGATTGGAATATCGGAGGGCAACAGACGATGAAAATTATTACAGAATCAATAAAATATTTTATGTATATTACGACCGCAATAATAATTATATGCGCTTTAAACATAACTCTATCCGGAAATGATACTATGTCATCAAATACTCTCTGGCAGATAATTATTTCAGGTGCTGCAACAGCAGTTGTTACAGCTATTGTTTACAGCAGAGAGGTAAATACAACAAAAGGATTTATAACAATGATGGCAGTCCATTATGTTATTCTGTGTGTAGTAATGACATTTCTTGGCGTTATGTTCGGATGGATGAAACTGTGTATCCCGGGAATAATAATGATGGTTATATCTGTAGCACTGGTATATGTGATAACATTTTTATCAAGATATCTTCTTGATAAAAAGCAAGCAAATTTATTTAATGAGACATTAAAAAATAAATACAGAGACTAATGGATAAATAAATATAAGGTGTGTAGTAAGTTAAAATAAAAGTTCTCCCTATATGATATCGGGAGAACTTTTATTTTTATGAAAAATCAATTCTGCTGATTTCAGTAAGATAAATATTTCTTTCAATTTCACCTTTTCTGGAAACAACATATTCAATTGAAGAATGTGTTAAAATCCGGATGTATATTGAAGCATCATCAAATGTGTTCTTTAGTCTGATGATTTTTTTATTCATACTGTTTACAGGCATTCTGTTGCCTGCAGCTTCGGGAAGATCTGTATAATATATTTCAATCCTTGAAATATCAGCTGTGGTAAACTCAGTCCATGCTCCCACTTTATTGTTTTCTGAAATATCTGTAATGAAAATATCATCTTCACAATGCCCAAGATAGTAATTGAATTTTAAGTCATTGTCGTCGTTCATTTCTGATACAACCTTGATACGTGAACCAGTTCTTCCTTTTATCAGGCCATATGCAACGCCAGTTTTTCCGGTAGGGCCAGATAATTCACCAGGAGTTGAATGAATACCGTTCCTTTCTTGTATTTCAGCTGCCTCAGGAGTTCCGAGTGACGGATATATGCGGAATAAATGAGGTTCAATAATACTAGAATCTGATCTTGAAAATATACGGATATACTTATCAAAAAGTTTTTTCAGGATAGGTGATTTTCCTGAATTACCGGCAAGGAATATTTCTATACCATTTGTTTGAATTATTTTTCTATGCTCAAACGAATGGCTCAATGCGTTAAAAAACTGGCGTACTCCCTTTTCGATTCTTTTTTCAAGAATTTCTTCAAGGTTTATGTCTATACCAAGGTCTTCATTATATATGTCAAGTTCAAAATCCGGAATGAGCTGACCAGAATTGTCAAACAGGTCCACTCTGATAAATCCTTTTTTTATATTGTCTATGATTTTAAGGGATTTTTCATCTAGTTCTTTATGCTTAACATTATTTAGTTTGTGAGGTGTGGAATCATATGGAAGTCTGACAGTATATTCAAAATCAATGTTTTCCCAGTATGGACGTAGTTTTTCAATAAGCTGCTTTGTATTCCTCTTAGCTTTCTGTGAAACAGAAATGAGTGTTTCAGAACCAAGAAATGTGTCACATTCAGGAGGGAGTGTGAATTCTGCACCATTAAAATCAAAAAGTCCGTCCTTACGTTTGAGGAGACGTTTATAGTTCGCTTTGAATATTTCAAAAGCAAGCAGTTCAAGAAGGTTTTCTCCTCCAAGATATTTGTCACCGCCTGAACCCTGGTGAGTAATAACATAGTCATATTTTTTCTTTATGGATACATCTGCACGTCTGTATGTGCCAAAATTAAAATCAGTTGTTCCACCTCCGAAGTCAAAAACCCCGTACAGCATTTCCTCACCGGCAGTTGGTTTTAAACCATATTCGGTAAATGCTGTGATAGCGTATGCTATTGGTTCACTTACACCTTGCCCAACGCTGAATATATCCATGCAATGGCTGTCATTTATGACTGACTGAGGAAGAGATTTTTTAATGCCCCTCTCAAAGCTTGAAATTATTTTTTGTTTGAGTTCTTTTTCATATGTAATAGGGAAAGAGAGAAGATAGTCAAGGTAAATTCCATTACGCATGTTATTTATGAACATTCCCAGATAATATGCATATACTTCAATCGGATCAAAAATATTGTCATTGTCCGAAATGTACGGTGATAGTTCATATTTGTTTCCGCACTGATCTATAATTGTCATAATATGATTACGGTTCTGGTTTGCACACCATTGCTTAAGATCATAAAAATAAGAATAAAAGTTGTCCGATATTTTTCCTGATGTCATTGAACTGTATGCTGTATGAGATACAGTTAAATCAGCCCATTCTGTCTGAGGACGTCCGTTCCAGCCGTTGTAGCACCTGAGAAAATGTTCAAGATTTTTAATTTCCATAACCGTAGGGTTTTCATATTGTTCAGGTTCTATCTGCAGACTAAGCCGTCCCATTCCTATCCGCATGGGTTTTATTACATCCGTTCCGTCCTGGTAAACAACAATGGTACTTTTTGTTCCGAAATCAATGCCTACAATTCCATCTTCTTTGACATCACATACAGGATTTCTTGCCACAAGAGTCATATCTGTTTTTATTTTATATAAATTGTTGTCGTGCTGGCCATCATCCCACAACTCCCACATTCCAAGATTAGGATCAGTAAGTTGTTTCTGATCGTATTCATCTATTTCTGCACGTATTTTATCACACATAAGGAGTTTTTTTATGTATTGACTGCGAAAATTTTCATTAATCTTTATCGTATTAAATTGGGCATAGTCTTTGATTTTTTCAGCTACACTTTCTTTTTTGAGTGAAATTCCAAAAAGTTCACTGATTTTATCGTTGAGAACATCATCAGCAAATGTGTCTGTAAAATAAATAAGGTCTTCATTAATCTGGATATATCCTGCAGAATACAGGCTGCGAATAATTTTAAGAAGTGATTTTGACGATGTTGAAAGTTTTTCAGGTAAAAGATTATATGTTATCATATTTTCCATAACAGATTTTTTTTCAAGGTCAAATACAGGTATTTTGATTCCATATCCCCAGCTGCATGTATGGCAGTTATTAAATAAGCTTTTGTAGCAGCACGATATATTACCGTTTGAATTTATACATTCATATTCATTGCCTTCTTTTGTCTTATATCTTACTACGCAGTGATTATCTCCGAATGATGTAAACCACGTATCATCTACAAAAAATACATTTGTATTTTTATTTGCATAAAATAAATCGTATGCTTCATATTCATTTATAATTCTTCCGCTGTATCCACTGAACATGTAAATAAAATGGTCCTCATTTACTGATGAGCATTTAAAAGATGTGATATCAGGAATAAGAATATGATGCTTTTGAATATAATAAATATCCTTGTCCTCAATTTTAATCCATATATTTGATGCAAAATCATCAAGTTCTTTTTTTAATCCTGCAGCATATTCATTAAGTTTTTTTGCAGCTTCTTCAATTTTATCATGACATTGACGTTTTACAAGTGAATCAAAGAAATTTTCATCTACCCATATTTCATTAGTATTACGTGTGTACAATTTTTTTCCCCCTGTAATCACTATATTAAATATTATATGTTCTACTAAAATAGCTATTATAATTTTACTATATTATATGCTATTTGTCAATCAAAAACGATTAAATAAGATTATCATAGTATTTTTGACATAACCGGCTACATACTTGAATATAGCTGAGCTTTTATGATATAATACTATTAAATAAGCCATATTTTTATATATAAATTGGAGGAACACTATGAACAAGCAAAAATGTGCAGTGATAGGCTGCGGATTTGTAGGTGCATCAATTGCATTTAAACTTATGAACAGCGGATTGTTTTCGGAAATGGTTCTTATAGATGCGAATAAAGATAAAGCAGAAGGGGAAGCAATGGATCTTAATCATGGAGTATCATTCACAAGTCCGATGAAAATCTATGCCGGCAGCTATGATGATCTCAGTGATTGTTTTATTGTAATCATTACTGCCGGAGCAGGACAAAAGCCGAATGAGACACGTCTTGACCTCGTAAATAAAAATATTAGTATTTATAAAAATATTATTCCCCAGATAGCATCTGTTAATAAAGATTGTATTCTTTTGGTTGTTTCAAATCCTGTAGATATTCTTACTTACGCTGCAATGAAAATATCAGGATTTCCAAGCAGCAGGGTAATAGGATCCGGCACAGTACTTGATACAGCAAGACTTAAATATCTGCTCGGAAATCATCTTGGTGTTGACAGCAGAAGTGTACATGCCTTTATTATAGGAGAACACGGTGACAGTGAACTTGCCGTATGGAGCAGTGCAAATGTATCCGGTGTTGATCTCGATGACTTTTGTGAAATATGCGGCAAATGCAATGGAGATACAATTCATGGACTTTTTGAAGAGGTACGTGACAGTGCATATACTGTTATAGAAAAAAAAGGAGCAACATATTATGCGATTGCTATGGCTGTCAGCAAAATAGTCAAGGCAATTGTCCGTAATGAAAATTCCGTATTGCCTGTTTCATGTATGGTAAACGGACATTATGGAGTTGATGATATTTGTATAGGCGTTCCTGCAATAGTCGGAAGTAACGGAATTCAGAAAGTTCTTGATGTCAGACTTAATGATGACGAAAATCAGAAGCTTCATGAATCTGTTGATAAATTAAAAAAAGTAATCGAAGGATTGGATCTGTAAGAATATTTCTGATAAGGTTCTTACAGTTAATTATATAGAAAAGCAGCTTCTTAAAAGTAATACCATTTTAAGAAGCTGCTTTTATTCATCGTTTTTCTTTTTCTTCTTATAACGGTCTTCTTCACTGAATATACATCCACAATATTTCTGCATATACATTCCGAGTTCTCTCGCTGTATCCTGACCTTCTCTGAATCCTACACGAAAGTCATGGTAAGAAAATTTAACGCCATATTTTTTGGCAGCTTTTTCTGCTGTCTGACAAAGCAGTTCATGATTCTGGTATGGACTTACAAGGAGAGTGGTTGTAAAGCTTTCAAAACCATTTTCAGCTGCATATTTCGCAGTTTCATCAAGACGGACATTGTAGCAGTATGCACATCTGTTATCAAAGTCAGGATAAACTCCGTTTATAAAGCTTCTTAATCCGTATTCGTTTTCAACAATGAGTTTGAGATTAATTTTATGGGCGTAATCAACAAGTGTATTTTTTCTCATTTTATATTCTGTAAATGGATGAATATTTGGATTATACCAGAAGCCAACTGGTTCGATACCTTCATTTCTGAGTGCTGAAATACAATACACTGAGCATGGAGCACAGCAGATATGAAGAAGTAATTTTTTATTATCCATAATTTTTGTCAGATGCTGATTTTATTCAGAACAGTACCTGAAAGCTCCTTCCATGTAAAATAATTATCATCAATAATCATGTACTGATGTTCTGAATTTTCTTTTGGAATCGAAACAGAACCCGGATTAACGTAGAATATGTCTCCATTTTTCCTGAATGCCGGAATATGCGTATGTCCGTTAAGTACAATATCATTTTTATTGACGGGAGGAAGATTCTGTTCATTGAAATTGTGACCATGAGCCGCAAATATCATGCGGTTCTGGACATACAGAATACAATACTCTGCCATAATTGGAAACTGAAGAACCATCTGATCAACATCCGTATCACAATTTCCTCTGATACATAAAATATTTTCTTTAATGTTGTTGAGCATTTGTATAACTGCTTTTGGTGAATATTCTTCAGGTAAATCATTCCTTGGACCGTGATACAGTATATCACCGAGCAGGAGAAGTTTGTCCGGATGTTCGTTTTCAAATGCAGTAATAAGTTTACGGCAGTATTTGGCTGAGCCGTGTATATCAGATGCAACCATAAGCTTCATAGCATATAAATCCTTTCTGTTAGACATACAAATCAACACATAATCTATTTTAAAAGATGTTTTAGTTTTTTATAAATTACTGATCCCTGTTCCTGTCCGAATATTGCGACAATCCGGCGGTAAAAGTCCTGTTTGTCTGATATTTTTTCAATATTAATATCATTGTATATCTGGTTGCCTTGTTCTTTGCCGAATTTTCTTGCAAGATAATTTTTAAAAGCCTGTTTATCCGATATTTCTGACATGCTTGTAAGTGTTTTCCCTATACAATCAGTGGTCATATTCTCGTTTTGTATGTTATCCCGATTATTCGCAATTACATCCGGTTCAGGATCATGAGAGATGGAGCACTTACATATCACTGAAGCATTCATATCAAGGCCTTCTATTTTGTTTTTCCAGAATTTCAATATATGCTGATAACCCATATCTTTACTTATAATATAGTAGTTATCATTATTGTTTGCTGAAATCAGATATCCCAGATATGTTGCAAGCTGAAAGTCAAGAGCATTTTTACCGCCTGATGAAATTCTGAAATATTCAAAATTAGCATGGCTTGAACATATAGCCTGATGAATCTCAATAGAAATTTTATTGGAATTTATACTGTAAAATATTATTACATTATCTTTTTCTGTAAGTTCAGAAACACCATCAAGTCCGTCTGAACCCACATTTTCAAAGTCAATAAGATACGTGGACAATTGATCACCTCATATATTTAATTTATTCCAGACCGCTGAGATCAAGAGTGCCCTCAGTAACCTGTATTACATCATGTTTTCCGGCTTCTATTTTCTGATTTACCGGCCATCTTGTTACCATATCGTCATTACACGTAGCAGTAAGCATTACGGAATACTGATCAAATAATTCACCGTAATATCCGTCAGATGATGGTTTGAATTCCGGGTCTTGTTTAATTGCTTCTGAATTTAGTTTTTCAAGACATGTCTTCATCCACTCTGCGTACACATTTTCGTCTTCAGGGCGGTCAACTGCAACAATAATAATATTAAAGAAATCATTTTCGTTAGCAGGAGGAGAAATTGATATATCCATTTTAGGATAATCGCCTTCAGTAAAGAATTTGATTGTGTCGTCTGAACATTTTTTGAGATCAAGGGTATCTGATATATGAACTTCACCTGTTGGTCCTGCTTTTGCTGTTACAGAAGATGAACCAGAATTATAGGAAACTGTTGTTTTTTTATCATCCTTGCATCCGGTCAGGGTAATGAGTGATAAAATTAAAATAGAACATGCTAATTTTTTTAACATACGATATAACCTCCGTATTTTTATTTGTTTGAAAAAGTAATTATTCAGCCATATGTATAAGTTACAAATATATACCCGAAGGTCCAGGGCGACCGGAAAGCCCAGTCGATTCCGCAGAATCGAAACCCCTGCCAAATTCATAACTTAACCGTAGCAGCTGAATAGTAATTATCTTTATGACATGTAAAGAACAGAACCTGATTGAGTCTACTGTATTCTGATATAAATTCAAAGCCTTTGAGTGCACGTTCAGAGTCATATTGAATAAATACGTCGTCAAGAAACAATGGTATCTGATTTCTTGTAATCATATCGGCTATGGCCAGGCGAAGTGATAAATAGGCCTGTTCTGCAGTACCACTGCTTAAATATTGCCACTGATGTATTTTCCCTGTTGTGTTTTCTGCTGCATTTATATCAAGATTTTTAGAAACAAGTATTTCTGAATATTTTCCATTTGTAAGATGAGAAAATATTTTTTTTGCTTTATTATTAAGCCTTGGACCAAATGTCTGACGTATTTCATTTCCTGCATCTTCAAGTGCTGAAGATGCTATTTCAATGGCCATGTCAAATTGATTCATATCAGTTATAATCTTTTTAATTTCTGCTATATCATTTCTGATATTTTCAGGACATTCAGAAATATGATACTGTGAACTTATTTTTGAACGGATATTTATAATATCCTCATTAAGCTTTGAAATTTCTTTTCGGGTAATTTCAAGATTTGTTTCAAGTACTTCAAGCTGCTGATCACTGAGTAGCCTAGGACCTGATTCCTTTGTAATTTCAGAAAGCTTTTTTTTCAGACTGATCATTTTTTCTCTTATAGTCTCAGGTGTGTCATCAAGGTTGTCCTCATCATATTTGGAGTTGAGAATTGCCTGAGTTTTTTCAATTTCAGAAATGACAGACTGTGCATCTGAGATATATGCTTCTATTTCAGTTATGCCAGATGCTTTTTTGTATGAAGAAAACAAAGTCATCAGATTAATATTTAATTGTGTAATTTCATTGCTTGTTGAATTGAGTCGTTCATTAAGATTAGACTGTTCATTCATCTTTTGCTCATTCTGCGAGATAAGTTTATTGTTATGTATTTCAAGATCGTGTTTTTTTTGTTCAACTTCTGCATATTCGTCGTTTAAAAGCAGAATATCCTGCTTGATTTTTTTAATTTTTTCATTGTATTCAGATTTAAGCGTTTCAAATTGATTGTATATTTTTTCATAATCAGGTGCCGCTTTTTCTGAGCCAGAATTATTTTCAATCTTTTTCTTTTTAGAAGATCCAATAATTTTTTCAACAGTAAAAATTATTGCAGTTGAAGGAATAAGGGCTATCAGAATAAACGGACTTCTTACAAATACAGCAAGTATAACAATAAATATCGAAACAACAGGAAGCAGATAATTAATCATCAGACTGTTATTATGAGATTCCATATCTGCCAGATGTTCCTTATAAAGTTCTTCTTTCATATGTGTCTGAGCAAGCTTGTTATCAAGTTCAGAAAGAGATGAATCAAAATTCTCAAGTTCTTTTTCACAATCTGAAATTTTTGTTTTGATCTCCTTTTTTCTGTCGGAAAGGATGTCAAGCTCAACATAGTTTCCCTGAATTTTATCATCCATATGAAGTTCCAGAACATCATTTGATAATGAATTGAATTCTGACTTCTTTTCTGAATAAATGTTTTTAAGAAAATTTATTTTTGAAAGCATGCTGTTACATTCATCAAGAAACTGATCATTTACAATAAATTTTCCGTTTGAAATTTTACTGTACAAATTATCAATTTTATGCTGAAGTTCATTTTTAGCAATATTTTTACGGTTCTGAACTTCAAGAGAATGAAGCTCTCTGATTATCTGCTGCTCTTTTATATGAAGTGAGATTTTATCTGAGTATTGTTTTTTTAATTTTAAATGATCACACAGGGAGCGATAAAATTCTTCATCTGTGAGCTTCTTTTGTTCTGTTATTTCTGCATCCGCAAGAAGTTCTGTTTTTTCTGAAAGCTGCTGCGTCAGTTTATCAAGAGCACCTGCTTTTCCACTTTTTGAACGCAGTTCTTCATGTGCTGTTTTCAGACGTTTTCTGACTATTTCGTATGAAACTGCATCATCGCATGATGTTGCAAAATTCATAAGACGTTTTGATATTTCGTCATCTTTGTCAGATCCTGTAATCACAGACGTCATTCCGCCTATAAATACACTTCTTTCAAATGCCGAAGCACCAAGACCGAAAAATTGTTCACCGACATCATATTTGCAGCTTATCGGTTCTTCAGTTCCTGTATCTGTATTCCA
>OBID01000311.1_pt1 | contig 20756 bp, 19 predicted proteins | sample 1519781 | NCBI WGS metagenome assembly OBID01 (sample SAMEA3991478, study PRJEB22521) | metagenome | biome: anthropogenic terrestrial biome; feature: sewage plant; material: sludge | place: Sweden | collected 2012-09-26 | reverse complement strand
ACTGTTTCTTAATGCTGGTTTTCTTTATATGGGTCATATCTATTGACAACACAGAGTTATTTTTTTATTATTTTATAGTGAACGGCATAAATAAAGTTATTTTGACACGTTAATAGATATATGTTATACTTGTATCGGGAGGAATTATTTTATGAATTCTCGTAAGTATAACAATGATCCAGTAGCTATGCTGGAAGAAGGCAAGTTAATTATGTCGTCATCTGATGAATCAAAATATTTATTTCGAGTTTTTGCTGTAAATATGGTGCTTTCTGGTTTGCCAGCATCGCAAATTGCAGCTATGGCTGGTGTTTCAAAGGTTGCTGTCACCAGATGGGTTAAATCCGTTGATGAAAAAGGATTCCAATCACTTAGGACTAAAACCATTTCAGGCAGACCATCTAAATTGACAGAAGAACAAATGAATACAATAGATACAGCATTACAGTCTAATCCAAATGGTTATGGATTCAAAGTGTGGGATGGACCATCACTTACTGAATTTATAAAGAACACATTTGATATAGAATTAAGCGTTAGGCAGTGTCAGCGACTTTTCCACAAACTCGGATTTTCTCATATTCGTCCACAGACTTTTCCAAGCAAAGGATATGAGGAAACTGAGGAAAGAAAAGCGTTTAAAAAAAATAGAGAAAGTTAAGGTTAACGACTCACTCATTTTGGTATATCAGGACGAAGTGCATTTTCAGATCCAAACTACTATAACAGCAGGCTGGTTTAAGAAAGGGAGCAACCCGAAAGTAAAGTCTTTTCCTGGACGTTTCAAGGCTTCATACAGTGGATTTATTATACCTAAAACAGGAGAATTATTCACCTCAAAACCTAGTACTTTCAATTACGAAACAACGATTGCTTCTATCCGAGAATTCCTTGATGCACACCCGATTGAAGCAGGAAAGAAGTATGCCGTTGTCATGGATAATGCGCCTTGGCATAAGAAAGCGATCAGACTGATTGCAACAGAAAAGCAGAAAGAATACGCTGATATTTATGATAAAGTAGAGTTCGTAAAGCTTCCACCATATTCTCCTGATTTCAATCCTATAGAACAGGTATGGAGAATAACAAGAAAAGAAAACACTCACAATGTATTTTTTCCAGATTTAAAAACTTTACAATCTAAGATTGATGCTGCTTTTAAATTTTGGGCTAAGCCTAATGCTCAGTTAGCGTCGTTATGTTCTTTTTAAGTAACAATCTTTTTGGCGTTCACTATAATTATTATATTGACAAAAAAAAAGAAATATTGTATAATATGTAATATCAGCTGATAATTTACTTATTAATTATATAATTTTATGTAAAGAAGGAGTTTTAAAATGAAATTAAAGAAGAAAATATCTTTAATTATTGCTTGTATGACACTAGCATCATCATTAAGTATAATTAGCGTCAGTGCGATAAATAGTTCCAGTCAATTTGGATTAAATTATTGGAAAGATAATGGTACAACATCTACAAATACTGATTCGAACGGTAATAAATCCTATCATAAAACATTCTGTCAAAAAAATGGTTCAGGTGATACCAATTATATAGTAAATTCAGAAGGACACTTTTATAGGACTGATGGAAAAGATACTTGGGGATATTCGAGGGCTATCTGGTATGATGGTAAAGGCCGGACTAAAGTAGATAGTTCCAGACAGTGGGGTTATAATTATAAGGATTCATATGCGACAGTAACCAGTGGTTGGGGAATTCCATCTGGTTATTATGCTGAAACATATCATGGAACAGAAGCTTAATTAAAAATTAGAAATGCTGTAGTAACTTCTCTGCAGCATTTCTGTTTATTGATTATTTCTATAATTTAAATAAAGAAAGTGATTAAAATAAAAATAATAAAAAAACATAAAAACGATATATTACTGTCAATAGCATTATTGTTCTTTTCATTTCTTATAAATTACCTGGCTTTTCACGCATATAATCTTTACTATATTGATGCTAATACAAATTTTAGTCATAAAAGCATTTCATTTTCTATTTTATCCGATAAGGAAAAAACAAATTTAATAAGCCGGAACATACTTTGCCCGGATAATATAACGGATAAAATCTCATTTTATAAGTCATATAGTAAAATAAGCCCTTCTTTATATGGCGTTATTCGTACAAATCACTCTCTTAATATTATATCAGGTAATGATTTTACAGAGTCTGATTTACTCACCGGAAATTCACATCTTGCATTAGCAGGAAAAGATGCAGGAAAAATAAATGATATTGAAAATATTCGTTTAAATAACAACGTTTATAAGATAAAAGGAATATTTGAAGACAATAAAAAGCCTTCAAATAATTTCACGATATATATTTCAGAATCCTCAGATGAAATATTGTGTGATGATTTATTTATTTTAGACGGGAAGAAAAGTAAAGACATTGAAGCAGCTTTTGAGCTTATAAGTGATTCTCTGTCACAGAATGGTTACCTTGCAAAGAGAATAGTTCTCGATAAAATTAATCCTTCTAATTTTATTCATTGTCAGACACCATTAGTTGTGATATACTTTTTTACTATATTAATTCTTATATTTTTAAATTTTATTATGTCAGTATTCTGGATGTTTTCAAATCAACGTGAAATAGCTGTACTAAGGCTGGTAGGAAGAAAATCTTCCGGAAAAATTCTTAAACGATATATTATATATACATTGATATCAAACATTATAGGTACACTTATTTCATTTATTCTGTACAGGGACACTGAACTTTTCTGGGTATGCATAATATCAATATTAATAATGGAATTACTTGAATTAGTATCACTGTTACTTGGTCTTGCTTACTTTAAAGCCAAAGATGCAAAATACCTTCTGGAGATTGATTATGAATAAAATAAAAAATGAAATATTATTCTTTTTCAGCAGGAAATTTTTATTTTCCCAGCTGATTGTAATACAACTTGTCATATGTTTTACAATATGCATGTTTTCTATATGTTTTCAGGAAAATTCAAAAGCAGGTACAAAAAAGTTCAATACAAAATATAATGAAAAAAAATACTATCAGCTGACAGATCATTTCATTGGTGAAAATGAAGATTTTTTAAAATCAGATGATGCATTACAAAAATTAAAATTATTTTATCAGAGATTAAAGTCATCAGATTGTTTTACTTATGCAGAAATATATGAACAATCTATATCCTTTAAAGATTTTAAGGGATCAGATATGTTCTACGATGGGTATCAATACGGTAAAATTCGCAAAGATGGTGATCTGTCTTCACTAAATGCACTATGGTGCGGATATGATGCTGCAGATATTTTTGATTTTGATATTGAATCAGGCTCATGGTTTGATGAAAAAGAAATTAATAAACCATATGTAAGTCAGATTCCTGTTATTTTAGGAAATTCTTATAAAGAATTATACAAGACAGGAGATATTATCTACGGAGAAGCAATGACTGACTGCGAATATGGAAATAATACTTTCAAAGTTATAGGATTTTTAAAACCCGGAACCACTGTTGTATCAAGATATCAATTTGTTAATCTTGATCACTTCATAATCATGCCTATGAATAATGATCTTAGTATTGCGGAATCTGAATCCGAAAGAGCAATTATTGAGTATTTTTACCTTATGAAAACATCAGGAGAAATTGTATCTCAGAATAGTGCCGAATATGTTCAGAAGCATATAAATGATATTTGTCAGGAACTTAATATTCATCCATATTACATGGTTGTTAACGCTGAAAATCAGCAGGTTAGTTTTGTCTATGCAGATATTCAGCAGTGCAACAGTATACTTGCAGTTATGTCTGTCATACTTATATTATTTGCATGTGTAATACTGACGATATTTGAAATAATCAGTATAAAACAAAATCTGAAATATTTTTCAATCCTGCTTATATCAGGTTTCAAATATAATGATATATTGAAAATTCTATTCGGACAAACAATTATTTTTCAGCTGGAAGCATTGTTTTTTTCAGTATGTGCATTGATTATCTCATGTAAATTTGTAGATATTCATATATATTTCAGATGTTTTATTATAGTTATTGCGGTTTCATTTTTTGTCACTGTAATATCTGTTTTTATATCCTACATAAAGTTTTTAAAATACGATCTTACAGAGTATTTGAGAAAGAGGTAACTACATGATAATATTAGAAAACATTGTGAAAACTTATGGTACAAAAAACAAATTTGAAGCTTTGAAAAACATTAATATAAATATAAAATCAGGAGAAATGACTGCTGTCATGGGTAGAAGCGGCTGCGGAAAATCTACACTTATAAATATCCTCGGAGGACTTACTTTATACACATCAGGTAAATATTTATTTGAAAATAATCTTCTTAAAAACAGCAATAATTTCATGTGCAACTTCAGAAGAAATAATATAGGTTTTATTGTTCAGAATTATGCTCTTATAAATAACAGAACTGCTTTTGAAAATATAGCCGTTGCTTTAGATCATCCGGATAAAAAAAAGATTATGAATATTGCACAGGAACTCGGAATATCAGACATATTGGATAAATTTCCTTCAGAAATGTCAGGAGGAGAATGTCAGCGTACAGCCATAGCACGTGCTGTGATAAATAATCCAAAACTTATTCTGGCAGATGAGCCTACAGGTGCTCTTGATACTGAGAACGGAATAACTGTCATGGAAATAATCAGAAGCCTTGTTGATAAAGGTACTACTGCTATCATTGTTACACATGATAATCAGATAGCAAATAAATGCGATAAAATTATACATATGAAAGATGGCATGATTATTTAGCCTATTTATTTTGATTAATATAACGACTAAAAACATGTCACCTGCATAGAAAAATATAGCTTTCCATGACTTTTATATATCAGTTTTAAATTTCTAAAATTCAGAAACCTAATTAGAGTTTGTAAAAATCTTTTTATCTGAGGATTATCAAAATAAAAAGATTTCGTGGTGTATCTAGTGTACTGTATCAATGGAATTTAAATAAATTATATCTTTTATTGTAATTGATATTTCTATTTTTAATGCACAATGCATTTGCTTAAATATGAATGATACAACACGCTAGTTTTTTACAATAAACAAATCTTCATACAGATCGTATTATGAGAGAAAATATCATTGAATTAATTTAATTTATAAAAAAACTTACCGGTATACCGATAAGTTTTTTTTATCACTTTTTAACAACCAGATCAGCCAGTGCTGCATAATGATGAATATTAAATCTATCCGGAGCCATTTTATTAAGCATATCTAAATGTTCATTTTCCCATAAAGCAATTTCCTCCGGGGAAAGAGATGCACCAACACCCCTGCATGCTTTCATTCTTCCATGCCATGTTTCTCTTGTAAACGGAACCATAATATCATATTCTTCATGACCTGCAAAATCAAAATATTCAAGTATTGCCTCATCAATGTTTATCGGATGCTTTTTCTCTCCACAACCGCTCCATACAGGATGATATTTTAATATAATTTTTTCACTCTCACCAGCTATTTTATCTTCAAAAGGCAGCCATGCCATAAATAACACCAGAAGATGTCCGCCTTTTTTTATTATTTTATGAAGCTTCGGAGCAAGAACCTTATGATCAAAGTACCAGAAACACTGACACGATGTTACAATATCAAACATATCACTGTCAAAATCAATATTTTCTGATGAAGAAACCATATATCTGATATCCATATTGGCTTCCCGGGACATTTTTATTTCTTCTGATATCTGATTTTCTGAAATGTCAGTTCCTGTCCACTCTGCACCATACCTGTACATATTTCTAGGCAACACTCCGGTGCCTGTTCCAAGATCAAGAACTTTCTGACCATCGATACATAAACCACGATCAATAATTTTTTTATAAAATTCATCAGGATATATATCTCTGTATTTAGCATATTCTTTTGAGGTCAGACCCCAGTCAAAAGCTTTTCCATCATCAATTTCGCTATTACTTATTTTCATTATTATCATCCTTTCAAGTAAGATCACGTCTATTTTAACGTGCATTGTGCATCATCCCATAAAACACAATCCATATTACAATTAGTTAAATCACTGTTTAAATCTTTTAAAGCTCTGCTTTTAACAAGCAGAGCTTTGAATTTTAGTGAATCTTTTGTCTATCTCCTCGCATTAGCCAGCATAAGCTTTATTCTGTTCTCCTGGTTTACCTTCGTAGCACCCGGATCATAGTCTATCGCTACAATATTTGCGTTAGGGAAACTCTGCTTTATAACTCTGGACATGCCCTTTGCAACTATATGATTCGGCAGGCATCCGAATGGCTGGGCACATATGATATTTTCTGTTCCCGAAGCTGCCAGAGCGGCCATTTCAGCAGGAATAAGCCATCCTTCGCCCATTTTTACACCCTGATTTATATATTTATCTGATTCACGTCGCATATGTTCAAAGTCGTGTGACGGCTCAAATACACCATGTTCCTTTATAATCTTTATCATCTGCTTCTGTTTTCCGTAAATGATATCATACCCAAGCTTGAATGTAAATGTACCCTTGTTCTTAAAGCCGTATATTTTTCCGTCATTTACGTTATTTATTGCACAGTACAGAACAAAGTCAAGCAGTGAAGGCATTACTGTTTCGCAACCCTCGCTTATCAGGAAATCCTCAAGATGGTTGTTGGCAAGAGGAGAGTATTTTACATATATTTCGCCTACTATTCCGACCTTGATTTTTTTTATTTTGCTTCTTTTTATTTTTGCAAAGTCGTCAAGTATTTTCTTGTAGGTTTTTGCTGTTCCAAGAAATTTATTTTTAAGGAAATTCTCCTGAAGCGTTTTCTCCCATTGATGAAGAACCTTGTCTGTGTCTCCAGGTATCATTTCATATGGTCTGCACTGATTGTAGAGAAGCATCAATAAATCGCCGTAAAGTACTGCAAACAGAAGCTTCATGATTATTGGTACAGTAAGATGAAATCCGCCTTCCTTTTCAAGTCCGCTGAAATTAAGAGAAATAACAGGAACCTGAGGATATTTTCCCTTTAGTGCCTTTCTTAAAAGATGAATATAGTTTGAAGCACGACATCCGCCTCCGGTCTGAGTCAGCATCAGAGCAGTCGTATCAGGATCATACCTTCCGCTGTTGAGTGCCTCCATAAACTGTCCTATTACAAGCAATGCCGGATAGCATGTATCATTGTGAACGTTTTTAAGACCTTCATCTATAACTGTCTGTGTGGATGTCTGAAGAAGCTCCATTCTATAGCCACAGTTTCTTAAAATGCTTATAATAAGATTAAAATGAATAGGCAGCATGTCAGGTACAAGTATTGTATGCGTAGCTTTCATATTGTCAGTAAAGATAGGATACTTAGGCAAATTTGTCACTCCTTTTATTATTTTGAAGCTGCCATAAGACTTCTTAATCTTATTTTAGCTGCTCCAAGATTGCTTATTTCATCTATTTTAAGCTGAGTATACAGCTTTCCTTTTTCTTCAAGTATTTCTCGTACTTCATCTGTGGTTATTGCGTCTATACCGCATCCGAATGAAACAAGCTGTACAAGCTGCATATCCGGATTTCTTGTGACATATTCGGCGGCTTTGTACAGTCTTGAATGATATGTCCATTGGTTCAGCACATCAAGGTCAGGAAGATTTCCGAGGTCACATACACTGTCTTCAGTTACAACTGCCATTCCAAGACTGGTTATAAGCTTGTTTATACCATGATTTATTTCCTTATCAATATGATACGGACGGCCTGCGAGAACTATAATCTTCTTTCCGTCAGCCCTTGCCTGTGATATTATCTCCTGTGCCTTTGCTGAAATATTTTTATGGAAATCTTCAAGTGCCTCAAAGCCCTTATTAAGTGCCGATCCCATCTGATTTTTTGAAATATTATATTTTTTCAGGGTTTCTGTCATTACATCCACAACATGCTTATGTCTGTTAAGATCCATATACGGCATTTTAAAATTATCATCGTTCAGTTCAGGAACATTCGCCTTTAAAAGTTCCGGATAATATGCAACAACAGGGCAGTTGTAATGATTATCAGTGTCACCGTCATCAAGGTTATAGCTCATACATGGATAGAATATAAAATCAACATTTTTTTCGAGCATATCTGCAATATGTCCGTGTGCAAGCTTTGCCGGATAGCATACAGTATCAGAAGGAATAGTCTGCTGTCCCTTATAATACATCTGCCTCGAGCTTTCTGATGAAATAACTATTTCAAATCCGAGCTCTGTAAATATTTTTGCCCAGAACGGCAGCTGTTCATAAAAACCAAGCACCATAGGAATTCCTACTCTTGCAAGAGGTGTGCTCTGAGGTTTTAATTCTGTTTTCATAATAAGATCATATTTGTACTCATACAGACAGCTTCCGACTGTTGTATTTTTAAGACCTGCACCTTTTTCACACTTGTTTCCGGAAATATATTTTTCACTGTTATTGAATGTTATCATGTTAAGATTACATTTTCCTGTACATCCGCCGCATTGAAATGCTCTTGATGTGTATGAAAAATCCTCAAGCTCTGACTTACTCAGAAGTTTTGTCTTCCCATCTGAATTTTCCTTAGCGTACAGTGCTACACCAAATGCACCCATAAGTCCTGCTATTGCCGGACGTATTACATTTCTGCCAAGCTCTTTTTCAAAAGAACGCAAAACCGCATCATTTAAAAATGTACCGCCCTGAACTACTATATTTTCACCAAGTTCAGATACTGATTTTGCACGTATTACCTTGTATATCGCATTTTTTATTATTGAGGATGAAAGTCCTGCGGAAATATCTTCAACTGTTGCACCATCCTTTTGTGCCTGTTTTACACTGCTGTTCATAAATACCGTACATCTTGAACCCAGATCAACCGGATTTTCTGCAAAAAGTCCAAGGTTTGAAAATCTCTCTATATCGTGACCAAGAGCCTGCGCAAATGTCTGTATAAATGACCCGCAGCCTGAAGAACATGCTTCATTTAACATTATGCTGTCGATTGCACCATTTTTTATTTTAAAGCATTTTATGTCCTGTCCGCCTATATCAATAATAAAATCTACCTGAGGGCAGAAGAATGATGCTGCCTTGTAATGTGCGACAGTTTCAACTATACCGAAGTCAGCATGGAGTCCTGCCTTTATCAGATCCTCACCGTAGCCTGTAACAGCAGAGCCCGCTATTGTGATATTTTCATTTGCAAGACTATATATCTCTTTTATTTTCTTTGAAATTCTGTCAAGAGGTTGTCCCTTGTTTGAAGCATAATATTGATACAGAAGCTTTCCTTCAGGAGTTATAAGAACCATTTTTGTTGTAGTAGAACCTGCATCTACTCCAAGATATGCATCACCTGTATATGTTTGTATGTTTTCATATTCAAGATCATGCTGCTTGTGTCTTTCAATAAACTGTTCATACTCTGCCTTATTATTAAAAAGTCTTTCACCTGTAGCGACGTGGTCTGAAGATACTCCGTTACGGATTTTATTTATTATTTCATCAACTGTAAAATATTCACCCTCACTGTTTCCGGCAAAAACAGCTGAACCATATGCTACGAAAATAGGTGCTTCTTCAGGAAAACAAGATGTCTTTTCATTGAGCCTGAGTGTTTTTACAAAGGCATTTCTGAGCCCCTTCTGGAAAAAGAGAGGACCGCCTAAAAATAAAACATTTCCCTGTATCTTTCTGCCCTGTGAGAGTCCGGCAACGGTCTGATCAACAACAGCCTGAAAAATACTTGCCGCTACATCTTCTCTTTTTGCGCCCTGATTTAAAAGCGGCTGAATATCCGACTTTGCAAAAACTCCGCAGCGTGAAGCAATAGGGTATATCTTTTCTGCCTTTTCAGATAATTTGTCAAGCTCATCAGTCGTAATTCCGAGAAGTGTTGCCATCTGGTCTATAAATGCACCGGTTCCCCCAGCACATGAACCATTCATACGTTGTTCTACTCCGCCTGTAAAGAATATTATCTTTGCATCCTCACCGCCAAGCTCAATAACTACATCCGTATCAGGATAGCTCTCCTTTACTGCAATAAACGCAGCGTTTACCTCCTGAACAAACGGCAGATCCGATGAATTTGCCAGTCCTAATCCTGCCGAGCCTGTAATAGCCGGACGAAAAACACAGTCACTGTATTTTTCTTTTATAATATCAAGCTGCTCTGCAACGGTTTCTTTTATTTTTGAAAAATGTCTCTGATATTTTGAATATAAAATCGTTTTGTTATCATCTGTAATAACTGTTTTTACCGTAGTTGAACCTACGTCTATTCCCAATGAATATTTGTTCATTAACTTTACCTCATTTTAAAAAAACTTTCAGTTAATTTATATTATAACATTAAATCAAAGAAATTAAAAGTATTTTTATTCAAATACCATATTTTAATTATATGTTTTTTTTGTTATAATAATAGATACAGATCAATTGATAGAATTTCATAGGAAAGGAAAGAAAAATGAATCATAACATTCACGCATCCAAAGATCTAAATGATATAAACAAAAAATCCACACAAAATATTTTTTTTAATCCCGATGTACCTAACAAACATATTTACAAAAATATGCGAAATTTAAGAGTTACAAAACTCAGCATAAAATCAGACAAGCTTAATTATTCAGGGAGTTGTCGTATAGTTCAACTTTCAGACCTGCATAAAAAAAGTTTCGGAACAGATAATATAGATCTTATAAATGCTGTAAAATCTCTTAAACCTGATATGATATTTATAACAGGTGATATGGTCAGCCGTGATGTTGTAAATTTGTCTGATTTTAAACACTTAATTTCTGAATTGTTGAAAATATGTCCGGTTTATTATTGTCTGGGAAATCATGAGAAAGATACTGAGAAGATAAATCCCGATATATATAATCAGATGATTTCATTTCTTTCTGAAAGTGATATACATCTTCTTGATAATAAAACAGAAAAAATGACTATAAATAAAATAGCTATAAAAATTTCAGGGATCACACTTCCGACAAAATGTTATAAAAATAATGGAAAATATAAAAACCTTCACAAAATAACTGCACGTGAAATTTCACAGATGATAGGGATATGTGATGACTCCTTTAATATTCTCCTTGCACACAATCCTGTTTTCTTTGATACATATGCAGAATATGGTGCAGACCTCATTTTTTCAGGTCACGTTCACGGCGGATGTGTAAGGCTTCCATTGTTAGGCGGTATCCTTTCACCTGAAAGAAAATTTTTTCCTAAATACACCTCCGGAATCTATAAAAAAAATAATTCTTCAATGATAGTTTCACGAGGCCTTGGAAAATTCCGTATTTTCAATCCTCCCGAAATAATTTTTCTTGAACTTTACTGATATTTTTTAAATAATTACAGATAATATTAAACATACACCCTACATCAAAATCAAATATATAAGCCTCCGAAGGTGCAGGGCGACCATAAAGACCTGCTCGCTTCCTCAGAAGCGAAATATCATTATGGGGTATATTTTACAATACCCGAAGGTGCAGGGCTACCATAAAGCCCTGCTCGCCTCATCAGAGGCGAAATATCTATGATTCTATGAAAGGATTATTATCTATGAATATTACACCAAAACAATACGACGAAATGTCAAAGCAAGCTTCTCCGAACTCTAAAAGCTATATCAATATACCAGTAGCATTTTTAGTTGGAGGACTTATATGTACAATAGGACAGGTATTTATGAACATATTTAAAAATGCAGGACTTGAAAAGGAAGCTGCAAGCACATGGACCTCAATGATTCTCGTATTTTTAAGTGCTTTGCTTACCGGATTAGGAGCTTATGAAAAAATTGCCAAACATGCCGGAGCAGGAACACTTGTTCCTATAACAGGGTTTGCAAATGCTGTTGTTTCACCAGCTCTGGAATCAAAGACAGAAGGATACATTCTGGGTGTAGGAGCTAAAATATTTTCAATAGCAGGTCCTGTTATACTTTATGGTACAGCAGCCTCATTTATATACGGGATTATTTATTATTTTATTTCATAAAAAATTAAAGAACTGTATCGGGTTTCATATTAAAGCTTCGATACAGTTCTTTTTTTATTTTTCAAATATCAGAATAGGATATGAGTTATCATGATCCTTGATTATTTCCGGATGCTCGTCTCCATAACTGAAAATCTTTTCAGCAAGTCCGGCATTAAGAAAATTTACAAGCTCGTTCAGAGGCTTTTTCATAATCGCAGGACATATAGGCGCTATAGCTATTACTCTTTTTCCGTTGAAATTCATTATTCGGAACGGCCATATCCTGCATTCAAACGGCTTATGGTCACCGAGTCGGCAACCTGACTTCTGATCAAGTGCCGGACACAGGAACATCTGGTTTTCATTAAGCTTTTCCTTACTTATTTTCATTTTAAAACAGTTTCCGAAGCTGTAAAATTCAGCTTCATTATCAAGCTTTTTTATTTTATCCATAGTTTCTGCGTCAAGAACAGGTGTTTCCCATATTTCATAGCTGTCAAATATGCAGCACAGCCTGCACTCTGCACATGAACTGCTGTTTAGTATAGATTTTATCATTTTATCTACTCTTCGTCATCATTAGGAGCTTCAGGAACCTCTATAACCTCGTTCTGCTCTTCCTGTAATGCAATCATTTCTTCCTTCTGGATTTCTTCATCTGATATCTGCTCAATAGTTTCTATTTCAGCAGTATCATCATGCTCTGCTCTTGTAAATGTAACTACCTTATTGTCATCGATAACTCTCATTACCTTTACACCTGTTGCATAACGTCCCATAATTCGGATATCACTTGTTCTTATTCTGATAACAATACCATCAGACGAGATCAGAATAATATCATCTGTATCATCAACGACCTTTATGCCGCATACATAACCCTTTTCATTTGAAACCTTGTAGTTAAGCAGACCGTATCCGCCTCTGTTCTGAATTCTGTAAGAAGAAAGATCTGATCTTCGTCCCAGACCCTTATCAGAAACTGTAAGAACTGAAGCACCTTCTCTTACTCTTGCTATTGATACAACATAATCATTATCATGAAGTTTTATTGCCTTTACGCCATGAGCTGATCTTGACAGAGGACGTACCTTGTTTTCTTCTATCCTTATTGCAAAACCGCCGTATGTTGCGATGAGAAGCTGCGCATCACCGTCTGTCATACGAACACCGGCAATCTCATCACCTTCATCAAGACCTATAGCTATAAGTCCGTTTTTACGGACATTTCTGTATGCTGAAAGATTTGTACGTTTTATCTTTCCGTTCTTTGTAACAAGAACAAGGAACTTATTATCATCAAAGTCAGTAGTCTTTATCATTGCGGCTACTTTTTCACCTTCGACAAGTGGAAGGAGATTAACTAAATTAAGACCTCTTGATGCCTTTGAACCTTCAGGTATTTCGTAACACTTTAACTTGTACATAATACCTTTGTTTGATATAAATAAAACATTATCATGAGTTGAAGCTATAAACATTTCGTTTACAACATCTTCTTCACGCTGCTTCATTCCGCTGACGCCTCTGCCGCCTCGCTTCTGTGTCTTATATACATCAACAGGCATACGCTTGATATATCCGATATCTGTATATGTTACAACACAGTCACTGACAGGGATAAGATCCTCAATATCAACCTCACCACTTACATTTTCAATCTTTGTAAGTCTCTTATCGCTGAATTTTCTTTTTATTTCTGCAAGCTCGTTTTTAATAACTTCCTTAATTTTAGTTTCACTTGCTAGTATTTCTTCAAATTCTGCTATTTTAAGATTCAGTGCTGCCAATTCATCAAGAATTCTTTGTCTTTCCATATTTGAAAGCTGATAAAGCTGCATTTTTGCAATTGCCTCTGCCTGAATATCAGAAAGTGAAAATCTGGCACATAATTTTTCTTTTATTTCACCAATATTTTTAGAGCTGCGGCAGATTCGTATTACTTCGTCAATATTATCTGCTGCAATAACCAGACCTTCGAGTATATGAGCTCTCTCTTTGGCCTTTCTGAGGTCAAATATCGTTCTTTTTGTTATTACTTCTACCTGGAACTCTATATATTTTTCAAGCATCTGCTTAAGAGTAAGAACCTTTGGTTCACCATTTACAAGTGCAAGCATTATAACGCCTACAGTATCCTGAAGCTGTGTAAATGTAAAGAGTTTATTAAGAACTATCTGTGCAATAGCGTCTTTTTTAAGCTCTATTACAATTCTCATTCCTGATCTGTCAGATTCGTCTCTTAATGTATAAATACCCTCTACTCTTTTTTCCTTCACAAGATTTGCCATATTCTCTATAAGTCTTGCCTTGTTTACCATGTAAGGAATTTCAGTTATTATAATGCAGGTTCTGCCCTTTATCTCTTCAATTGATGTTTCAGCCCTGAGAGTTATTTTTCCTCGTCCTGTAGCATATGCCGCTCTTATTCCTGCACGACCCATAATAATACCACCTGTAGGGAAGTCAGGAGCTTTTATATGCTCCATTATTTCATCAAGAGTTGCATCCGGATTTTCCATAACAAGATCTATAGCGTCTATTACTTCGCCAAGATTGTGAGGAGGAATATTTGTTGCCATACCTACAGCGATACCCACACATCCGTTTACAAGAAGATTAGGGAATCGTGAAGGCAATACTACAGGCTCTTTAAGTCTGTCATCATAGTTTGAAGTATATGGTATAGTTTCTCTATTTATATCTGTCAGCATTTCAACTGAGATTTTTGACATTTTTGCTTCTGTATATCGGTATGCAGCAGGAGGATCGCCATCCACACTACCAAAGTTACCATGACCATCAATAAGTGGATATCTCAGTGAAAATTTCTGTGCAAGTCTTACAAGTGCATCATAAACAGATGCGTCACCATGAGGATGGTATCTACCGAGAACAGAACCTACTGTATCAGCGCACTTTCTGTATGCCTTGTCCGGAGTCAGACCGTTTTCATGAAGTGTATATAATATTCGTCTGTGTACTGGCTTCAATCCATCTCTTACATCAGGCAATGCCCTTGAAACAATTACCGACATTGAGTAATCAAGAAACGATTTTCTCATTTCTTTTTCTATATCTCTTGGTATTACCTTTGAATTAGTAAAATCCAAAATTATCAAGACCTTTCCTTATGATATTTTATTTATTTTCAGGAGTAAATTTTGTATTTTTAAAGCCGTTCTTTAATATTTCAATTTCTTCAGGAGTAAATGCTTCCTTTGGAATAACATAAAAATTCTTTTTGATAATATATATAATAAAATACTTACTTTTCTCCAGAATTCTTATGTTTCCAGTCGAAAAATTAATGACGGTCCTTGCAATTTTATCATCAGGATCCTGACTTTTTTCTTGGAAAAATGAATCATTACTGTCATTATCCGTGGAAATATCAGATGAATCTTCTTCCTGAGTATCCTCGTCATTTTCAGAGCTCTCGTCAATTATTGTGCCAATACTTATCCTGTCAGAATATAGTTCTGCTATGTATCTGTCATCTTGTATGCCTTTAATTGAACCCAGAAGATTTTTACGTATAATCAGTGGATTAAGCCAAATTCCTCCTATCATAAACAGGCAGACAATAATGATCATTATGCATATTGAATTATTCGGATCCTTTGCAAGAGGGAAAATATACAAAATTGCAATTAATCCGAAAACAGTTGTCATTAATATGTTTTTAGGATATACAAATTTTTTTTGAAAATCTTTAAATCCATTTACAAACATATCCATAGGAATACTGTAATTTTTTGACAATGTTGGTTTATCAGCCATTTTATTCTCCTCTTTATATATCAGATATCCAGGTTCTGAACATATCTTGCGTTTTTCTCAATAAATTCTCTTCTCGGAGCAACTTTGTCACCCATAAGAATTGTAAATATCTCATCTGCCTTAACAGCATCTTCCATTTCTATTTTTATAATTGTTCTTGTTTCAGGATTCATAGTTGTTTCCCATAACTGTTCTGAATCCATTTCACCAAGACCTTTATATCGCTGAACTTCGATCTTGCCTGAACCACCGTCTGAATATTCTGCTATATATTTGTCACGTTGTTCGTCAGAAAATGCATACTTGAAGCTTTTTCCTCTTGCTATCTTAAAAAGAGGAGGCTGTGCTATATAAATATTTCCGTTGGTTATAAGCGGACGCATAAATCTGAAGAAAAATGTCAGAAGAAGTGTTCTGATATGTGAACCGTCGACATCGGCATCGGCCATTATTATTACTTTTCCGTATCTTAATTTTGAAATATCAAAATCTTCGCCTATGCTTGTACCAAGTGCTGTCACAACCGGCATAAGCTTTTCGTTTCCGTAAACCTTGTCTATTCTTGCTTTTTCAACATTAAGCATTTTTCCCCAGAGAGGAAGTATAGCCTGATATCTTCTGTCTCGGCCTTCCTTTGCAGAACCGCCGGCTGAATCTCCCTCGACAATATATATTTCAGTAAATTCCATATCTCTTTCTGAACAATCAGCAAGTTTTCCAGGGAGTGAAGCACTTTCAAGTGCATTCTTTCTTCTTGTGAGTTCTCTTGCCTTTTTAGCAGCTTCTCTTGCTTTAAGGGCTGCAACACTCTTATCAAAAATTGTTCTTGCAGTTCCCGGATTTTCTTCAAGATAATCCATAAGCTTCTGATTAATAAGATTTTCTATAAATGGTTTTACTGAAGGATTTCCGAGTCTTCCCTTTGTCTGGCTTTCAAATTCACAATCCTTGAGTCGCACTGATATAATAGCTGTCAGACCTTCACGCACATCATCACCGAGAAGTTTTTCTCCGTCCTTAAGCAGACCAAATTTTTTACCGTATTCGTTTATTACCTTGAGCAATGCATTTTTAAATGCAGTTTCATGAGTACCACCATCAACTGTGTGTATATTATTTGCAAAAGACAGAATAACTGAATTATAGCTGTCATTATACTGCAATGCTATTTCAGCAGTTGATGTATCCTCAACTCCGGCAATATATATTACATCATCAGAAAGTACTTCAAGACCCTTTGTTTTATGAATATGCTCGACAAACTGTCTGATACCACCCTCATAATGAAGTGTTTCAGATACAATATTATTTTCATCTCTTAAATCTGAAATAATAATTTTTATTCCGGCATTCAAAAATGCCTGTTCACGTAATCTCTTAAGCAGAATTTCATAATCATATTCTGTTGTTTCGGTAAATATTTCACTGTCAGCCTTGAATTTTACCATTGTTCCTGTTTCGGTAGTATCACCGATAACACATAATTCCTTTTTATAATCTCCTCGTTCAAAACGCTGAAAAAATACATTTGTTCCGTTCTTTATTGTGATTTCGAGCCATTCTGACAGTGCATTAACAACTGATGCACCAACACCATGCAATCCTCCCGCAACTTTATATCCGCTACCGCCGAATTTACCTCCGGCATGAAGTATAGTATAAACAACAGTTGCTGCTGAAATTCCCTCTGTAGGATGAATACCTGTAGGAACACCTCTACCATTATCCGATACTCTTATAACGTTATCAGGTAAAATGTCAACTTTTATTTCACTGCAGTAGCCTGCCAGTGCTTCATCAATTGAATTATCTACAATTTCATAAACCAGATGGTGAAGTCCTCTTGGTCCTGTTGAACCAATATACATTCCCGGACGCTTTCTTACAGCCTCCAATCCTTCAAGGACCTGTATTTCATTTTCAGTATATTCACCCGATTCAGGTCTCGCCATTGCTTCAATTTCATTATTGCTTTCATTTCCAGTCAACTCTAAGTCCTCCTTCAATTCAAATAAGGGGCTTGCCCCGTTTTTTAACATGGTGAGAGCAGCAGACGCTGCTTGTGATCACCATAAAACCTCGGTTACAATGACCACAGAATGACTCCCGCTGCATTAAAGACGGGGAACATCCTGCCTAAGCTATATGAGTCATTAATTAAATAATCATACTCGCTCTTTTACGTAAGGTTGAAACTGATATCTGTGATATATATACAGATTCCTTTCCTGTCTTGTCCTTACATACTATAAAGCTTTTCGGCATTTCAAGAGACACGTTTACAATTTTTCCGTTATCAGTAGATTTTTTTAAATACTGTCTTGTATCCTTGCCCAATGAAGTATTTTCTATATCAAATATTCCGATCATACTTTTATCACTTATAGAAATTTCATTTCCAAGATGAATATACATTCTTATCTTACTTCCCCCGGTCTGCTAAATTTAATTTACAAGTCTGCCTTCAGACATTTGAAAAACATTATCACACTGATGAATTATCGCCTTATGATTACATGTTGTTATAAAAACCTGCATATCACCAATAATATTACATACAAATTTCTGCCTGTTTTCATCAAGCTCTCCCATTACATCATCAAGCAATATTACAGGTGCTTCATTTTTCTGAGTATTGTAGATCTGAGCCTGTGCAAGTCTCATAACCAACGCTGTACTTTTCTGTTGCCCCTGTGAACCATAATCCCTGACACTAAGATCATTTATCTTAAGAATTATGTCATCACGGTTAACACCCGTATGAGTATAGCCAAGTCTTAAATCATCAGCTATACTGTTTTTCAGTTTATTATAATAGATTTCAGTCATATTAATATCTGGTGCATCCGGATAATGAAAATTATTTTCATAAACATTTGACTGATACGTTATAGATAAATTTTCGGCACCGTCAGCAATTTTATTATATAATTTTTGACAGTATTCACTGAGTTTAATCACATATTCATTACGCATATAAGAAATATATGAACCTGTCACCGCAAGCTGCCTGTCCCATATATCAAGACTATCCGGATTTTCATTTCCAAGAATAATATTTTTTATTACTGCATTTCTCTGAGCTATCAGTGAATAATATTTTCTTATATAATTCATTGACTTTGGTTTAAGCTGACAATAACACAAATCAATATAACTGCGTCTTTTTTCAGGCATTCCTTTTATCAGCTCAATATCTTCAGGAAGAAATGCAACACACTTAAAATTCTCAAACAATCTGCTGCTGTTTGACTGAGAAACACCATTAAGAGTTATAAGTTTATTTTTAATATTTTTTTTAAGCAGCTTGTAATTTATCTCCTGAGTCCTTATTTCATCCTGAAATATTATCTTCATATTGAATTCTTCACAATTAAATCCGATATAGTCTTTTTCCTTTGAACCACGGAAACTTTTGCATCCCGTTGCAATCCATATAGCTTCAAGGAGATTAGTTTTTCCCTGAGCATTCTGGCCGAAGATAATATTGAATGACTGACCGGGAGAAAGATCTATTTCTTTTAAATTCTTAAAACCGTCAATAATAATTTTTTTTATATACATAAATCAGCTGACTTTCATTTAAAAATCAAAGAATTATTCTACATTAATAAGAAAATCGTTATATTCTACAACATCACCCGGACGTATTTTCTTACCTCTCATTGTGCATATCTCACCATTGAATGAAACCTCACTGTTCTGAACTGCTTCCTTTGCAGCACCACCGGTTTCTGCCGCTCCGGCAAATTTAAGAAGAGAATCAAGCTTTATAAACTCAGTTTTTATTTTAATATTGAGTACTTTTTTTTCCATAATAAGCCTTTCCAGATATTAATTATTTAATTGTATCGGCATAAGCAGGAACATAAAACTTTCACCGATAAGTGGTACAATTTTTACAGGTCTGTTAGGAGCAATAAGCTGCATTTTTATCTTATCAGTATCGCAAACCTTAAGAGCATCCAGTAAAAATTTATTATTGAATCCTATTTCAATATCATTTCCGTTAATTTCAGCTGGTATTGAATCATCTATTTTTCCTATTCCAGTTTTACATCCGATCTTAATATTTTCATCTTTAAAAATACATTTTACAGGACATTTATTCTTTTCATTTATAAGAAGAGAGCATCTTTCTATGCTTTCAGTGTATTCTTTTGTTTTTAAAATAATCTCTGTATTAAAATCAGAAGGTATACTTGCCTTATAATTATGGAATTCTCCTTCAAGAAGTCTTGAAACAACGTAATATCCTGATATTTCAAATATTATATGCTTTGAATTGCTAAATATCCTGCATTCCTTATCCTCATCATCAGAAAGTATTCTTGCAACTTCATTAAGTGTTTTTGACGGAACAACAAAATTAAAGTTATTGTAACATTTTATCTGTTCACTTCTGATAGCAAGTCTGAAACCATCAATGGCAACCATTCTGAAAAGACCGTTTTCAATATCAAATAATTCACCTGTAAGAATAGGTTTATTATCATTTAAAGAAACTGCATAATTTGTCTGATTGATCATATTTTTCAGTATGTGCTGCTGAATACGGATATCTGTATCAGTATCAATTTTAGGAAAATCAGGATACTCATCTGACGGGATTGCTGAAATATTGTATCTTGTCATATTACTTGAAATTGTAACATTTAACATCTGATCAATTTCTATAAATATTTCATCGGATGACATTCTACGGATAATTTCAGTAAAAAGTCTTGAATTGATAACAAATTCAACTGAGTCCTCTGAGTTAACATCAATAGTGGTTTTTATGCCAAGTTCCATATCATATCCGGTTAACTCCAGAGAATTTTCGGAGAGTGTTAACCTTATGCCTTCAAGAGCAGCAATGTTTGATTTTGCCGGTACTGCTTTTGATACATTTGTTATTGCTTCATATAGTACTGATTTGCTGCATTTAAATTTCATTTTTCTTAATTACCGAGCCTTTCTTTTTAACAGTTAACATCATATT
>OBID01000310.1_pt1 | contig 20844 bp, 20 predicted proteins | sample 1519781 | NCBI WGS metagenome assembly OBID01 (sample SAMEA3991478, study PRJEB22521) | metagenome | biome: anthropogenic terrestrial biome; feature: sewage plant; material: sludge | place: Sweden | collected 2012-09-26 | reverse complement strand
ATCGAGGCTCCTTTCAGCCACACTATGCCTCACACACAAAATTTCGGACAAGTCCCCCGCTATTCGTCAACCGTGGCCGCTGTGGCAGTGCCCAGGCCCGCCCTGTTCTTGCCACTTTGTCCCATTCGTGATACTCAAAGATGAGGAACGAACCAACCATGAAGTCTACTGAGCCACAACCATTGGGCGATATCGACCTGAAGCTGAAGGACATCTTGTCCAGGCATCCCTCCGTTGAAATGGCCTTCCTGTTTGGTTCGCTCGCAGCCGGGCAGGGACGAATGGGGAGCGACCTCGATCTCGCAGTAGCAACCGTCACTCCGCTCACCCCACAAACCAAAATTGAACTCATCGAAGATCTCGCCGTCGCAATCGGTCGTCCGGTCGATCTCATCGACCTCGCTCAGGCACACGGACCCTTGTTGCAACAGATTGTGACGAGGGGGCGCATGGTTCTGTGTAAGAACCGGACGCTCTATGCCGAACTGTTGCGGCGCGTGGCCTATGACGAGGCCGACGTCATGCCCTACTATCGCCGAATCCTCTCGGAGAGAAGGCAGGCATGGATCGGAATATAGTCGAGGCCAAACTCGAATCGCTGCGGCGTTGCGTTGACCGAATCGCCGAGAAAACGCCGGCGTCCGCCGACCAGTTGATCCACGATCCAGACTTGCAGGACATCATCGCGCTCAATCTTCAGCGCGCGGTTCAAACCTCTGTCGACCTAGCGGCCCACCTGATCGCCGAGTCCGACGCCCCTGCTCCCTCCACAATGGCGGAGCACTTTGAGATTCTCGACCATCTACAGATCATCAGCCCTGCCCTGGCCCAACGCCTCAAGAAAGCCGTTGGATTCAGAAACATCGCTGTGCATAGCTATCAGGCGATCGACTGGAGCATCGTGTTCCAAATTTCCCGACATCACCTCGACGACTTCAAGCAATTCGCTCAAGCAGTCGCCAAGCGCCTTTCTGCGTCATAGCCTCTCGATCTTTCCTCACTGAATCTCCGATCAACGCCCGCCCTCCCCAGCTTGCCTGGAAGAGATGGGCACGCAGCCAAACGGTCCCTGAAAAGGCTATTCGAGGTAGTGGCCAGGTGGCCCTGCACTGCGCGTTCTGCGAGCAAGAAAGACAGCAGACTGCTCCAATCCTTACGACCTTCCCCCAGCTCCCAGCTCCCGCGAGGTGGCGGGCCTAGGCTCTACTGCGCGCGTCGAGCGAGGTCCTTCCTAGGGCGCGCGTTCCGCGAGCACAGAGCCTGGGTCCGCCGCCTCGCCCCTCCCCTCTGAAAGGATTCCTCCCTTCGCCCCATATCCTCCTGTGAAGGGAGGACACATGGAGCACACCGAAAGCAGATTCCAATCGAACCCATCGGCGAACCGGCGCGATCCCCGCCTCTATCACATCGCCAGTCTGGGAACGCTGCTGGCGTACGGTCTCTTCTGGCTCCACCTCGACCTGAGCCTCTGGCAGATCGCCGTCACGATCGGAACAGCGTTGCTCACTCAATATGCCGGGACGCGTTACGCCAAGCTTCCATGCTTTGATCCTAAGAGCGCCCTCATCTCTTCCCTGTCGCTCTGCATCCTCCTCCGCACCGATCACCTCGCGATCGCAGCATTGGCCTCAGTCGTAGCCATCGGCAGCAAGTTCGTGTTCCGCTGGAACGACAAACATCTGGTCAATCCGACCAACCTGGCGTTGGCCATCGCGCTCGCGAGCGGGATGGGCTGGATCTCACCTGGGCAATGGGGGCAGGTCGCCTGGTTCGGTTTCCTCATCGCCTGCCTCGGCAGTCTCGTCGTGACCCGGGCGGCGCGGGCGGATGTGACCTTCGCCTTTCTCGCCGTCTACGTCGGTCTCCTCTTTGCACGGGCCCTGTGGCTCGGCGATCCGTTGACAATCCCGTTTCATCAAATCGAAAGCGGCGCGCTGCTGATCTTTGCCTTCTTCATGATCTCCGATCCCAAAACCACACCCGACTCCCGCGCCGGGCGAATCGTCTATGCCCTCTGCGTTGCCCTCGTCGCGCTTTACGTCCAGTTCGAATTGTTTCGCCCGAATGGGCCGCTGTGGGGGCTGATCGCCTGCACGCCACTCGTCCCACTACTCGACCATCTGTTTCCCGGTGCTCATTACGTTTGGACCAGGCCATCGACTGGTAGCGCGTCACCAAACTCGTCGTTACACATTAATGCCCAACCGTCAGCCGGTAGTCATCCCCAGTCTGTCTCCGTTTCTCTCGTGTCATCAACCAAGGAGGTTCTTATGAGACGTACCATCGTGCCTTCATTGTTATTCGCCCTCGTCCTGCTCGCATGGAGCGGCGAGGCCTCGGCCTTTTGCGGTTTCTACGTCGGCAAGGCCGACACCAGACTGTTCAACAAGGCCTCTGAAGTGGCCATCGCCCGCCACGACAACAAAACCGTGATCACCATGGCGAACGATTTCAAAGGAGATGTGAAGGAGTTTGCGCTGGTGGTTCCGGTGCCGACCATCCTGGAGAAGGAGCAGATCCATGTCGGCGATCCGGCGGTACTGAAACATCTGGCCGACTACTCGGCGCCGAGACTGGTCGAATACTTCGACGAGAATCCCTGCCTGCGTTATGAACTCATGGAGCGTAGGAGCATGGATGCGATGAAGAGCATGGCCCCGGCTGCAGCACCGGCCCGTGAGCGTGACAAGGCCTTAGGGGTCACGGTCGAAGCTCAATACACGGTCGGGGAGTACGACATCCTGATTCTCTCGGCCAAGGAGAGCAACGGGCTCGAAAGCTGGCTGACCGAGAACGGCTATCGCATCCCGAACGGAGCGTCGGCCGTCCTCAATAGCTATCTCAAACAGGGCATGAAATTTTTCGTCGCCAAGGTGAATCTGGGCGAGCAGACGAAGCTCGGCTTGACGCACCTCCGACCGCTTCAGATTGCATTCGAATCGCGGAAGTTCATGTTGCCGATCCGGCTCGGCACGGTGAACGCCGATGGCGCACAAGAGCTGTTTATCTATTTCCTGACGAAGCAGGGCCGGGTAGAGACGACGAACTACCGAACCGTGCGACTCCCTGAGGCACAGGAAATTCCGCTCTACGTGAAAGACAAGTTCGGCGACTTCTATCGCGACCTGTTCACGCAACAGGTCAAACGGGAAAACGAGCGCGGCCTGTTCATGGAGTATGCCTGGGATATGAACTGGTGCGACCCCTGCGCGGCCAATCCGCTCAGCGCCGATGAACTCCGCAGTGTGGGCGTCTTCTGGCAGGATGGACACGGGCGGATGGGCAAGGGCATACCGATGGCCCAGAACGTGTTCCTCACCCGGCTGCACGTGCGCTACGATGCCGCGCATTTCCCTGAAGACCTGATGTTCCAGGAGACCTCGGGTCACAGTAATTTTCAAGCGCGTTATATCCTGCGCCATCCCTGGACTGGAACCGATGAATGCGCCGCCGCCACGGCGTACCGGCATCAACTGCGGGAGCGATATGAGCGGGAGGCGCAAACGCTGGCGTCACTGACGGGTTGGAACATCGGTGACATTCGCAAAACGATGAACATCGCCTCGGTGCCTGCCGGCGAGGAGAAGAAATGGTATCAGCGCTTGTGGACGAACTAGCGGGAAGAGGCGAAACGCAGGAGGCCGGGACAACCCGGCCTCCGCATCGACAGGCATATCGTAGCTTCTACGCGCAACCTGAACGGCATCACTTGCCGGGACAATCCCCGGTTCGTTTCGCGTCGACTTTCATGGTCACCGACAGCGCATGATCGCCCTTGGGCGTCGCTTTGCGGACCACGGAAAACCCGGTGGGAGACACCGTCCCCTCCACGCGAGTGACCGCGTAGACGCCTTCGATATCGTAACTGACCTTCCCGCCGTGCATCGACACATTCACCACCTTGCTGGACGGGTTGGGCTGAAACCCGTTCAAGGCATAGTAATTAAAGACGGCATCCGGATTGGCGAGATGCTCCTCCCTCACACAGCGAGTGCGGGTGTCCGGTTTCCCTGCCTCGCCGTTGCTGGCATCCGTCACCGCCGTCACTTGATATTCGCCTGGCTTCATCGGAACCGACTCCGCCCGCACCGGCGCAACACCGAGGGTGACGCCGACAAGCCCATACAGCAACACGCGTGTCTTCATCTTCAAGCCTCCTCATCTTCCCGGGGTGCGCCGGCCCCTGAGTCCGCTGTTCCCCCCAGACCGCCTCGCCCGAAGTTCTGCCCCATCAAGGCCTTGACGATTGTGCTCATGCTCCGCGTTATTGTCAACGGTGACGGCCCGCGAACGATCCGGACTTGCACGAGCATACCCGATCTCTCACCTGCTCAATTTGGCCTCCACTATGATATAGTCGCGACACGATTCTGTTCGCCTCCCGAAAGGAGTCTACGCATGATTGCCAATCATCGCCCGATCGTCGCCGCATTCGGAGGGCTCGCTCTCGTCTTGCTGCTCTCGGCCTGCTCCTTCAAAGCCACCTTCAAGGAAACGACGGACACGACCTCGAACATTACCGGGACCACATCCGGACGCATCTGGTGGAACGAAGACGGCCTGCTGAAACCCGAACACAAGGTTGCGGCTTTCACCGCCTACAATGCGGACAATCTTCAATCCGACGCGGCCCGCGGACAGGGCGAGTACCTGGCCTCGCTGGACCGCCTCATGGGCGCCTCCGACGCCTCGGTATTTCAACCGTTCGCGCAAGACTCATTCAGCCGCTGGAGCCGAACCGGAAGCACCTCGACCACCGACTTGGTGAACGATCTGCAATCCGCGCTGCGCTAGCCGTTCCCGCCGGGCGGCGAGCCGGCAGCAGTGACGATCACAGCACCTCACTGGAGTTCGACATCGACATGAATGCGTTGCACCCCCCGTTCACGATTCATCGGATCTTCCACCCCACAGATTTTTCGCAGGACAGCCAGGTGGCCTTCGCCCATGCACTCAAGCTGGCGCTGGTGTTTCGTGCCGAGCTGACGATCATGCATGTGGACCCGGCCGTCTCTCCGGAGGGATTCGAAGACTTCCCCCGTATTCGCCCGACCCTGGCTCAGTGGGGACTGCTGCCGGAATCCAGCTCCAAGGGCGATGTGACCAAACTGGGCATCCGGATCAGGAAAGTGCGCGCCTTGGCCTCCGATGCCAAACAGGCTATCATTCATCATCTGACGGCATCGCCGACGGATCTGATGGTGCTGGCCACGCATCAGCACGAGGGATTCGCCCGGTGGGTGCATCACGCGCTCGCGGAACCGGTCTCCCGTGAAATGCAGGTGAAGACGCTGTTTGTCCCGTCACACGTGGAAGGATTTGTTTCCAGGGAGACAGGCCAGACCTCGCTCCAGCGCCTGCTCCTGCCCATTTCCATCCAGCCGCCTTCCCAGCCCGCCATCGATGCCGCAAGCGCGCTGATCTCGGAACTGAGCGCCCCACCCGTCACGCTGACCCTGGTTCATGCGGGGAAAGAACCGGACGTCAACGCGCTGGAACTGCCTCAAAAAGCAGACTGGTCCTGGAATCAGTTATTCGGCAAAGGCGATCCGGTGGAATGGATTCTGGCGGCAGGCGCGGAGTTCGACGTGGACTTGATTGTCATGGCGACAAAGGCACAGGACAGCCTCCTGGACATGCTGCGCGGCAGCACCACGGAACGCGTGCTCCGCGGCGCGCGCTGCCCGCTCCTGGCGATTCCGGCCAAGCTCATCTGATCCGGACCGCACGAAACAGGGTCTGCGTCCTATCCACCGACTCGACCGACCTCGACGACCGGCGACACCTGCCGGTCGTTCGTCTCGCGGCCCGTCACCGTACGAACGACCATCCCGTCTCGAAAGACCACGAAGTTCGACGGCACCGCGGCAATGCGGGGCCCCGGCAGAATGAGCCCCGCGAGGTTCAACGGATCGGCGGCGGAAATTTTGATGTCCTGCTGGGTCGCAGCACCAGGCCGCTTCTTGAGCGCCCGCAGCGCTTCCAATGCACCGGGCAACGCAAACTGTTCGCCTGTAAAGCCACTCACGAATCGCCCCCCGCGAATTTCCCCCATCAATTCGAGCCGCCGGTAACAGACCAACAGATCGCGCCAGGATGAAACCATCGACTCCCGCCCCAACAGATCCCGAAACACCACGCCATACCGCTGTAACAATTGCCGCGCCAGGTGCTCCGTAGCCGGTGCGGAGTTCGACTGCTGAGAGCTGTCGGATGATGGCTGATGGTTTTCCATCGGTCGCAGCAACGACCATCGTCCACCCACATGGCGCGGCCGGCGACTTCGATCCGACGCCTCCGCGCACCGCCGCTTCGGATCGATCAGCGAACGCAGATTGTCGAACCCGTCGGCGGTCACCAGGCCGGCCGCGACCAGTTCCCACAACCCGTTTTCCACTTCGGAGGCCAGCAACCGCGTCCCATGCAACAGCTCGCTGAAAAAACTCGCGCCCCGCGCCTGCAGGCAACCTCGAATGGCCTGTGCCGAGCCACTCAAACGGGCGGAAAGATCCAGACGCGCCAACTCCTCACCGGCGGCCGCCAGCAAGACCGGCCCATCTTCGCGCGCAAAGATGCCGACGGGTGCGACCCGGGTCGGAATCACGCGACGTCCCTGGACAGGATTCAGTTCCTGCATCAGGCGGGGATGCGGCGTCAGACGACCCCACATCAGCGCCCCACTCAAACAGAGCCGATCGAGCCACTCGGGCTGATACTTGGCCATGCGAACGCGCAGGATCTGTGATTCCCAGGCCGAGGCGGCTGCCTCGAATCCACCGAGTTGTTTGACGACTTCAAGAAGCCCGGCTTCTCCGTGCAGGCGCGCGCCGGGCGCCGCATGTTGCCACTGAAACAGGAAACGCATGAACTCGGCGGCCGTGACAGGCTCGATTTCTTTGCGCAACCGCCCGATCGTCAAGCGATGAATCCGGGCGAGCAGGCGGCGATGACAAAACTCGTGAGAAGTGAAGGGTGAAAGGTGAAACGATGGATCTTTCGTTTCAGATCTCGCACTCAGTGCCTGACGGAATTGGCCACGGAGCAGATGGCCCTGGGACTCGAGTTGCAGAAACGTGGACTGAACGTCCGACTCGGACAGATGCAGCGTCTGCGACAGTTCCCCGGCCGTCGTTGGCCCGATACTCTCCATCCATCCCAGCACCACCCGGTTCAAGACCTCTTCCTGCTCAACCTGTTCCGTCGGATCAACCGGGCCGGTCGCCGGATCGATCCGCGCATCGGGAAACAGCAACCCGGCGTAATGGCGATACTCCGCTGCCAGCCACCCCAGCTTCGTCTCACCCTGCCAGAGCGTGGCGACACGCCCTGCCGCCGCCAGCTTCGGCACCAGCACATCCCAGCCGGGCATGCGCGCACAGGGCACCCAGCCCAGCGACAACAGCGCATCGTGGAATTCCTCCGCGTCCCGCACCACCGGCCAGGACTCCTCACTGACCTGATCGATGGCCGATTGATCCAGCGCGCCCATGCCACCCGCCAGTTCAGGCGGCAAACTGCGCCGCATATCCACCGCACGGGCCCGGCGTTCCTCCAACGGCGCATCATCGAGGAAGGCATAAGGATTGGCGTTCAAAATTTCGTGGCAAAAGGCCGAGGGCATCGGGGTGTCGACCGCCAGACAGGCGATCGCGCCGCGCTCGATCTTCTCCAGCACGGCGATCAAGCCGTCGAGATCCATCGCTTCCGTCAGACAATCGCGGATCGTCTCCTGCGCCAACGGATGGTCCGGAATCTGCCGGATCGTTCGCGCACCCTGGAAATTATCCTGACAGGCAATCGCATCGGGAAACACCGCCGCAAGGAGATCTTCGGCGCGCATTCGCTGAATCTGCGGGGGCACCCGCTTCCCTCCGACAAACCGGAGCAAGGCCAGGGCCCGCGAAGCGTTCCACCGCCACCGTGTCATGAACATCGGCGCTTGCAGCACCGCCTGGGTGAGCACCTCCCGCAACGTGTTGACGTTCAGGAACGCAAACACCGTCTCGAGCGGAAAGCTGTGCTTCTCCCCCAACGACAGGACAATGCCTTCATCCGTGGCGGCGGCCTGCAACTCAAAGTCGAAGGTCACACAAAACCGCTTCCGCAAGGCCAATCCCCAGGCCCGATTGATCCGACCGCCGAACGGCGCATGGATGACCAGCTGCATCCCGCCGCTTTCATCGAAAAACCGCTCCGCCACGATGGTCTGCTGCGTCGGGACCGTCCCCAGCACCGCCTTGCCAGCCAGGATATATTCGACCGCCTGTTGCGCCCCCCGCTGGTCGAGACCACATTCCTGCCTGAGCCACTGCACGGGCGGTGCAGAAGCCATGGAGAGCGCCTGGTCGGTAGTCAGTCGATGATCGATGTCGGCCTTGAGACGCGCCACTTCCGCCGACAGTTCCGCCGTACGCGCCGGCGCCTCCCCGCGCCAGAACGGAATCGTCGGCGGAGCGCCCTGCGCATCCTCGACCCGCATCTTGCCGGTCCCCACGCCTTTGATCCGCCAGGACGTGTTACCCAGCAGGATGATGTCTCCGGCCAGACTCTCGACGGCGAAATCCTCGTCGACGGACCCCACCACCGTGCCGTCCGGCTCCGCAATCACGGCGTAGTTAGCCGTGTCGGAGATCGCACCGCCTGAGGTGATGGCCGCCAGGCGAGCGCCGCGACGGCCCCGAATGTGGTGATTGATGCGATCGTGATGGAGGTAGGCCCGCCCCCGGCCTCGACTGGTCACGTAACCATCGGCAAGCATCGTCACAACAGCATCGAAGGTCGACCGATCCAGATCGCGATAAGGCATGGCGCGCCGGCACAGATCGTAGAGCTCCGCCTCATCCCACGACTGTGTCGCCGCGGCGGCCACGATCTGCTGCGCTAACACATCCAGCGGCGCAGGCGGCACCTCGATGCGGTCCAGCACTCCGGCCCTGATCGCCCGGATCAAGGCGGCACATTCGATCAATTCGTCACGCGTGGTGGCAAAGAGACGGCCCTTGGGAATGGCATGAATCCAATGGCCCGCCCTACCGATCCGCTGGAGTCCGGTGGCGATCGAGCGGGGGGACCCGATCTGGCACACGAGATCGACGGTTCCGACATCGATGCCGAGTTCCAACGATGCCGTGGCCACCACCACACGCACCGCGCCCGTTTTCAATCGATCTTCGGCCGACAGGCGGATCGTTCGCGACAGACTGCCGTGATGCGCCGCCACCACCTCGTCCCCAAGATGCCGCAACCGCTCTTCCAAATAATGCGAGACCCGCTCAGCCAGCCGCCGCGTATTCACAAAGACCAGGGTGGAGCGATGCGCCTCGACCAGCGCGGCGACACGATCATAGATATCGCTCCAGATCGCATTCGTCGCGACGGCCCCGAGTTCATCCTTCGGCACTTCAACGGCCAGATCCATATCGCGGCGATGGCCCACGTCGATGATCGTGCACGGCGCAGAGCTGATGGCTAATGGCTTACGACTGACGGCTTCGCATGACGTGTGACCATTGACGATTGACGGGTTTCTATTTCCCACCAAAAACTTCGCAATGGTTTCGATGGGTCGCTGCGTCGCCGACAGGCCGATGCGTTGTACCTCGACGCCGGTGAGCGATGCCACCCGCTCCAGCGACAGGGCCAGATGCGCCCCTCGTTTATTGGGCGCCACGGCATGAATTTCATCCACGATGACCGTGCGCACGGTCATCAACATCGCCCGGCTTTTTTCCGCCGTCAGCAGGATGAAGAGGGATTCGGGAGTCGTGATCAGAATATGCGGCGGACGCCGAAGCATCTGTTGCCGCTCGGTCATGGGCGTGTCGCCGGTACGCACGACCACCCGCAGTTCCGGTAGCAACATGCCGGAAGCCAACGCGGCCTGCCCGATCTCGCTGAGCGGCTGTTGCAGATTTTTCTGCACATCGTTGCTCAGCGCTTTCAGCGGCGAGACATAGAGCACCTGCGTCTCATCCCGCAGCTCACAGCGTACCGCCTGCTGAAAGAGAGTATCGATGCAGGAGAGAAAGGCCGCGAGGGTCTTCCCCGATCCCGTCGGCGCTGAGATCAGCACGTCACGACCGGATTGAATTGCAGGCCAGGCCTGCATCTGGACATTCGTCGCAGAGGCGAATCGGGTCGTGAACCACTCGGCAACGATGGGATGAAACGGCAGGGCAGACATCAGAGAATCATCGTAGCACAACAGGAAACGACAACACATCGCGCAGGCCGCCACGGATGCGGATTAAGGAAATGGAAGGCGAGGCAGCGGAGATCCCGACAATGGGGATGTTCAGAACAGAGAAACCGGGACGATCAGGACTGGTGGGATACGACGCGACCGATAATGCTCACTAGACGCTTCGGAGGGAATGTTTCGAGCGATGACTTTGCCCCCATTACCCCCCGTAGGTCTTCAAAATATCGTAGGAGAGCCGGCACTCACTGCAGTAGTCCCTTGAAAACCGCACCTGAGAGGGCGGCACGACATGTCGCGCCAGGTAACTGGGAAAATCGACCCAGCTGTTGGTCCCCCAGGTCGAGGCCCCCTCATCACGAACCCGGCGGCACAACTCACACATCGGTACGACTCGAACCATCGTCGGTCTCCTTTTGCGCGAATCCATCGCATGGCCGGACAGCAAGCGGTCAGGTGTCTTTCGTGCGAGCCACCCGCGTGTGAAGACCATCCGGACAGCAGACCCGTTCACCTTGCAGCACCCGGCCGAGATAATGCCCGAGATCGACCGTGAGATGCTTGACGAGATATCCCCTAGCGCCTGCCTCGAACGCGGCCGTGACGTAGACAGGGTCTTCATGCGAAGAGAAAAACACGACTTTGCTGTTCGGCATCGTCTCATACAGCTGCCGGGCAACCCCAAGTCCTTCGAGAAACGAGAGGGAGAAATCCAGAATGACCAACTCCGGTGCGATATTTCTTGCAATCAATACAATGGCTTCTGCCTCAGTTTCAGAAGACACAACCTCGAATTGAGGTTCCAGCAGAATCTCCAGAAAGGCCAGCATAGCCCGCGATGAATCGCCGATGAGGACACGTGGACGTGACATCTTCCTTCTCATATTCCTACGAGTCACTGCTTAGTGAAGGGAGGCGTATACTAGGCAAGTGAAGGAAAAACCACACGCGTAATAACGCTGGTCGTCTCAGCTAAAAAATACCTGGATTCTGACTAGTAACTCAAGAGAGGAAGGGGAGACACCGGTAGGAAGCCAACTATGCCTGGCTGGTTAAGCCCTGGGCTAAGGCATATTTGACGAGTTCGACGGTAGTGTGAAGGTTGAGCTGTTCCATGATCTGGCCTTTATGGAACTCAACGGTGCGCGGGGAGATTTTGAGCGTGCCGGCTATATCCTTCACCGTATGGCCTTCGGCCAGCAATTGCAGCACTTCGCGCTGACGGGTGGTGAGTTCAGGACCGGACGGCGCCCCGCCGTCGATCCCGCGCAACATACTTTCCACCACATCCTTAGTCACCAGAGGGGTCACATAAAAGTTCCCGCTCCGCACAGCCCGGATCGCCTGCCCCAGTTCTTCGCCCACGCAGCGTTTGAGCAGGTAGGCGGAGGCGCCGGCCTCGAAGGCCGCCCGCACATAGGCCGGATCGGCATGCATCGTGATAAAGACTACTTTGACCTGAGGAAACTTGACCTTCAGGACACGGGCCGCATCGATCCCGTTCAGCACCGGCATCGAGATGTCGAGAATCACGATATCCGGCTTCAACTCCGGAATAGCCTCCAGTAGGGCACGCCCGTCCCCGACAGTCCCGACCAGTTCACACTGGTCATCCAGCAGCCGCCGAAACCCTTCCAACACCAGGGTGTGATCATCCGCCAGCAGCACGCGCGGCAGGGTCATGTCGCCACCCGCACCAACGGCACATACATCGACACCGTCGTTCCCCGTCCCGGATTAGATTCCACCTCGCAGGATCCCTGCACCGCCAGCAAACGTTCTCGCATGTTCAACAACCCCAAGCCGCCTTCCGCCCGATCGATCGCCCGCTGATCGAACCCTCTGCCGTCGTCACGCACCACCACGACCAACCCCTCGTCTTCGACCGTCACCTCCACCTCCACCCGGGTGGCCTTGGCATGTCGCGCGATATTCGACAGGCTTTCCTGGATCACCCGGTACACGGCGGTCGATGTGGTTTTGTCGAGTTGGTGATCGAGCGGTTGGTGCACAAACAGCGCCTTCACCCCTGTGCGGCTCGAAAAGTCATCCAGCAACCGCTGCAAGGCCGCTTTCAACCCCAGATCGTCCAGGATGGAGGGATGGAATCGATACGCCATAAACCGCACATCGTCCGACAACTCCTCCAGCCCCTTCAGAGCGTTGCGGATACCATCCTGAGCTTCTGCCGGAGCGGATCCGATCTGCCGGTCGACTGCCTGCAAATCCAACATCAGCAAGGCGAGCCGTTGATTGACGTCATCATGTAAATCCTGCGCGATCCGCCGGCGCTCCTCTTCCTGCGCCGTCAGAATCCGACCGGTCAACGTATGCAGCTGTTCTTCGCTTCGCTCCAAGGCCAGACGGCTCGCGGCCAGGTCCGCTGTGCGCGCCTCCACGCCTTGCTCAAGCCGCTCGTTGACTTCCTTCAGCAATAACTCCGTGCGCCGTCGCTGATAGATAAACATGACCGGAGTCCAGATGCCGAACAGACTGAACAGGTGATTGCCCCACTCAAACCATGCCGGAAGGCCCGGCACACGGGGGCTGAACGGAGCGGCCATGATGGTCAACAGCGAGCAAGTGATGGCTGTGCCGATCGGCAGCCATCGGTACTGACTGGCCGCAGACAGAAAGACGACGGCGCTGTACAGCACCGCGTTCGCCACTCCGAGCGGCAACTGGAGATCCAGAATGAAAAAGAGACACGCCAGCAGGCCCGCCGCCCCAACCATGAGACGTTGTCGCCGATGCGACGGGTCATCGGCCGATTGCCTGCTCGATTCCCTCGTCTCCTCCTGCCTGGCGCTGAAGGGTCCCATAGGGGCAGGATCTTAGCATGCGTCGCTCGCCGGAGACCAGAACCAGAATAAGCCGGAGTCGACCGCAGCAAACCGATCAGCCGTTCAGGTATGATGCGCCGATGACCACGCCGCGCTCTCTCGTCATTCTGGGATCCGGGTATACCGGCCGCTGGATTTACAAGTTGGCCGTGCAACAATCCTTGCCCATCCTGGCCAGCAGCCGTCACCCCGATCGCCATTTGAGTGATGTCGAGCCGGCAAGACGCATTCGATTCGACCTGGCGGAGCCGAGCACCTGGTCCGCACTTCCTCCTGACGCAGACTTAATCTGGACATTTCCCGCCACACCGCTCGAACAGGTCCAGGCATTTGCCCGACACTCTTGTCGCCCTCCCGGAAGGCTGGTGGTGCTGGGCAGCACCTCTGCGTATGACCGGGAAGGCGGCCCCATGGATGACCTTCCTCCTTGGATCGACGAAGCCCATCCCATCAATACCAGCCTTCCCCGCGTGCAGGGCGAGGAATACCTGCGTACGCATCACGGAGCGATGATTCTACGCGTCGCCGGCATCTACGGCCCGAATCGAAACCCCGTGGAATGGATCCGGCAAGGACGCGTCGGTCCGACGAACAAGTTCGTCAACCTCATCCATGTCGAGGATCTGGCGCACCTCTGTCTCCTGACGCTGCAACGAGCACAGGCCGGAGACACCTATAATGTGAGCGATGGACACCCGCGCCGCTGGGCGGACATTTGCGCGGAAGTCTCCGGCAGGTGGGGAGTGGTGAGTGCTCGACAGGCGGATCGCAGCGAATCAGGCAAACGCATCCGGAATCACAAGATCCTGACACACGTGGGTTATACGCTCCGGCACCCGGAATTCTATGACGCGCTCCAGTCGATCGAAGCGGACAGCCGGCCCCCGATCAGGCTGTGAGGCTTAGGACCACCGGTACTCAGGCCCGTAACAAGGCCATCACACTCAGACAAACCAGCAGATTGTTAATGGCATGCCCGATCATCCCCGGCCAGAGACTGCCGGTCCGTTCATAGGCCCAGGCCCAAATCACCCCGCTCCAGAAGACGCTGAGGAATCCGATCAACCCATACCCATGGGCGAGCGCAAACAACGCCGCGCTCAGCATGGCGGCCACCCCCCACTGAAACCGGCGACGGAATACACCGAACAACAAGCCGCGGAAGGCCAGTTCTTCAAAGACGGGCGCAAAGAACACGTATTCCATCAGGCTGACCATGAGGGTCGGTGACGATCCCCACACGAGATCCGCATCGAACCACTCGGTCCAGTGACTGATCAAATTCAACGGTTCCGCAATCCTGCCCAGCACCCATTCGCCCACGAGGCCAGCCGCTACCACCGCCAACACCGCCAGCCCCAATTGTCCCAAGTGTCGCGGTTCGATGCGTAGCCCGAAGCCTCGCCAGAACGTCTGCCGCTGAGGCCGAAGCAGATGGTAGTAGGCCAAGGCCAGCAGGGGCAGATTCGACAACGGCACCGCGACGACCCGCAACGATGGATAATCGCCGGCGACATAGAGAAACGCCACGGTCAACAACGCACCGACGGCACCACCGCGCAGCAACACCCCCGCGCCCAATCGACCGGCCCAGAGGGGCGGAAGCTCCGCGGAGCCCACGCGAAACATCGCCGTGCCTTGCCCCCGCCGGACCCACAACACCAGCACGAACAGCCCCACGATCATGAGCGTCAATTCGAGCAGGGCAAACGCCCTGGAGCGCCACAACAATGCTTCCACCCGCTGCTGCAACGAGGTCTCAATCGTCACCAGCAAGGGCCGGTCTCCTGCTCGTTCGGCAATTCGAGTGGCCAGGCGGCTGTAGAACCAGCCCGACACGGACTGCTCCGCCAGATAAGCCTGCAGCTCGAAGCCCGAGGCGGGAGGCACGCGAGGATCCACGTACCCGGCCTGCAGGAGCCTGGCAAAGGTCGGGTACGGTTCGCCCTGCCGAACCCATCGAGCCATTTTCTGCTGCACAGCCGGAAGGTACCCCGACTCGGCCTCCAGGATCGCCAGGTGCAAATCGACAGAGGGGTCGGATGATTCCTCAGCCAGTTCGCGATACCATTCAATCGCCTGCTCACGATCGTTCGCGTCACTGCCCATCGTAGCTTCATAGAGAAACTGTTCCCAGACCGGCAGGGTCTTGAGCCCGTCTTCCTGATCCATCAAGCGCCCGACCATATGACTGAGCGCTCGCTCGGCATCCGGCACCCGATCCACACGCGGCACATCGAACGATAACCAGGCGACCACCGCAATTGACGCACTGAGAACGACCGCCGACAACCAGGTGATGGCACGGGAAAAGCCGGGATCGTAAGCATGCGGGGGAGGAGGCGCCCCGACGCAGGGCAACGGAGCCGCGGGCGTCTGCGATGTCGGTCCGGTTGATTCGTCTGCGTCCACAGGTCCTCCGGGGCGTGATCGGCGCCGGAGTATACCACCGGCTTTCAAGAGGTGAAACTGGCGCAACGCAGTGTAGATCGCAGGCGGGAGCCGCGGACAATCCCATGGCTGAATCCCCTTCGGTTTCGTTATACTACGCCCCTCTGAGGAACAGACCGTGAACTACACGGTGATACCCCCGAGACCAACAACGACAACCGGCACCGACGATGACTACGGATTCCCAGTATCAGGACTTTGTTCCGCCGCATCGGCTGCTCATGGGCCCGGGCCCGAGCATGGTCCATCCCCGGGTGTTGCAGGCCCTGTCACAGCCGTTGCTCGGACACCTCGACCCGGTCTTTCTCACTCTGATGAACGACATTCAAGCCTTGCTCCGCGCCACCTTCCATACCCAAAACGAGTTTACGATTGCCTTGTCCGGAACCGGATCGGCAGGCATGGAAGCAGTGATCGCCAATCTCATCGAACCCGGCGATCGTGCGATTGTGGGAGTCAACGGCGTGTTCGGCACCAGGCTGGCGACCATGATCGAACGAAGCGGCGGCCTCCCGATCCGCATCGAAGCGCCCTGGGGAGCGACGATTCCCATCGAGGCGCTGGAACAGGAACTGGCGCGGTCTGCTCCGGTCAAAGCCCTGGTCCTGGTCCATGCGGAAACGTCAACCGGCGCCCTCCAACCCCTTGAGGACGTGGGGGCGCTGTGCCGCGCGCACGATGCATTATTGATCGTCGACGCCGTCACCTCCCTGGGAGGCATCCCGGTCGAGGTCGATACCTGGGGAATCGACGCCTGCTACAGCGGCACGCAGAAGTGCTTGAGCTGTCCCCCAGGCCTGGCCCCGCTCACCGTCAGCCCGCGAGGCATGGGCGTCATCCGGCAGCGACGTGCTCCCTGCCACAGCTGGTACCTTGATCTGTCGCTCATCGCCGACTATTGGAACGACCACAGCCGTGCCTATCACCACACCGCCCCGATCTCGATGCTCTACGGGCTTCGGGAAGCCCTGCGGCTGGTGCACGAAGAGGGACTCCCGGCGCGTGCCGCGCGACATCAGGTAAACAGTGATGCATTGATGTCCGGGCTCCGAACTCTGGGCCTGAGTCCCCTGCCTCCGCCGGGCCATCGACTCCCGATGCTCAACTGTGTCACGCTACCCGACGGAATCGACGAAGCGATGATGAGGACGCAACTGCTGCAACAGTACGGCATCGAAATCGGCGGCGGACTGGGACCGTTACGGGGGCGGGTCTGGCGCATCGGCCTCATGGGCGAATCGTGCCGACAGGCGCACGTGCTGACGCTGCTCAACGCCCTGGAAGAAATCTTCGCAGGCCAGGGACGGCTGACGCAGCCGGGCCGCGCCGTCCAGGCAGCGACAGAAACCTATACCCATTCACTAGGATCGGCGAGGAGGGGTGCATGAGTCGAAACGGGTTATGGATCGTGGCGGCAGGAGTGGCCGGTTTCGTGGCAGCCATCACCTACTGGGTCATTGCCCTCGCGGTCGCAGAATCACACAAGACGGAGATGGTCCCCCCCGAGCGTGTGACCAGCTTCATTCATGCGGTCATCGACGCGAATCGTGCCAACTACACACAGAACGTCGTGGACAAGCTCCATAACCAGGGCGTCGTCGAGGCGCTCGAACATTGGAAAGAAGAGAAGGGCCTCCCGCTCCCGGCCCAATTCCTCCTCGAATCCGGGCGCCTGGTGGCGCAAAAGGATATGAAACTCAGTTTCCGTCTGGCCAGCCTCACCCCGATATATGTGTGGAACGGACCGAACAGCGAGTTCGAACGACGCGGGCTTGAGGTCGTGATGAAGGCACCCGAGAAACCCTTCACCGGATTCTACCAACAGGCGGGCGTCCGCTACTTCCAAGGCATCTACGCAGACCGGGCGGTGTCCGAAAGCTGTGTCACCTGCCACAATGCCCACGCGAACAGCCCCCGGCGGGACTACAAACTCAACGACATCATGGGCGGCGTCATCGTCACCATTCCGATCAGTGAGGCGCCATGACCATCGCCATCCGTCAAATCCGCATTCTGGACGGCCTCGGTCACCGGATTGAGCGAGGCACCCTCCTCATCGAGGGCACCCGCATCCAGGCCGTCGGGCCCGAACGGGATGTTCGGCTCCCCAAGGGCGCGCAACGAATCGACGGCCGCGGCCTGACCGTCCTTCCCGGCCTGATCGATTGCCACGTTCACTTTTGTTTGGGAGCGGAGGCGGATGTCGTGGCTGCGGTGGAGGGAGAATCTTCGTCCGTCACCCTGCTCAAAGCCGCCGAGCTGGCGCGCCGCACTCTCCACGCCGGGTTCACCACTGTCCGGGATGTGGGATTCAGGGACCATGCGGTGTTCGCCCTGAAACAGGCCATCGAGTCCGGACTGACGCCGGGGCCACGTATTCTTGCCGCCGGTCTCGCGATCTGCATGCCCGGCGGACATGCGCGCTTCATCGGCCGCGAAGCCGACGGAGTCGAGGCCGTCCGCGCAGCCGTCTTGGATCAACTCAATGCCGGCGCCGAAGTCATCAAAGTCATTGCCTCCGGCGGCGTGCTCACCCCCGGCACCTCTCCGGACGACGCGCAGATGACCGTGGCAGAACTGTCCGCTGCCGTCGAAGTGGCCGTCGCCCACGGGCGACATGTGGCCGCCCATGCCCACGGCGCATCCGGGATGAAGAACGCCCTCCGCGCGGGCGTCCACTCCATCGAACATGCCACCCTCATGGACGACGACGCGGCGGAGATGATGACCCAGCGCCACGTCTATATGGTACCTACGCTGTCGGCCCTCGCCACCACAGCGGCCTGCCCGACCGGCTGCGGCATTCCTGACAGCGCCCGCTCCAAGGCGAGGAACATGGTGAAACAGCACGAGAGAAGTTTCCGCGCCGCCCTCCGCCGGGGTGTTCCGATTGCCATGGGCACGGATGCCGGAACGCCGTTCAACTATCATGGGGACAATGCTCAGGAATTGGAACGGATGGTCGCACTGGGCATGACACCGATGGAAGCGATCATGACCAGCACCTCCGCCGCCGCGCGGTTACTGGGCCTGATTCAAGACATCGGATCCATCGCGGCGGGAAAACAGGCGGACCTGCTGGTCGTGGAAGGCAATCCTCTCAGAAATATCGGAGTACTGCTGAAACGAGAGCGGATTGCGGGAGTGATGCAACGCGGTCGGTTCGTCGCGGGTCCGCTCTCAGGAGCGTGAAACGTGACACAAAAGACGTGGGTCGTTACCGTCTTTCATACAGTAATTCCAAGGCCGTCGCGAAGCCGTTGATCCGGCCCTTGCGGAACATTTCCTCTAACCGGCCGCGAAGCGCACGAATCCCGCCCTCGTCTCCCTTCGCGACCACCGCCTGCGACACCATCATCTGCACCGCGACCTCAAGCAAGCGCTGTTTCCGTTGCTCCATGTCGGGAGTCACGAACTCATCCAGGACTTCCGCCCCGCGCGCTTCCACGATGGACTCCTTGAAGGTGTCATACCCCTGATGCGCCACCGTGCGTTCACGAATGAGGGCCAGTTCCGATTTGATCCGTGGCACCATCTTCATCAGGACGGCGAAGACTTCCTTCCGCCCTTCGTCGAAGAGCTTTTTCTCCATCTCCTCAAGGATCAGGAACGGATCCACCGTCTCGGCCCGCACCTCTTCTCCCCAATGCAGGCGATCGTAGGTTCTCCGGCTCTCGGGATCGCCCAGGACCTCATAGGCGGAGTTGATCTCGCGGATCTTCTCCTCTGCCTGCTTGTTGTGGGGATTGCGGTCGGGATGGTGCTCGAAAACGAGCTTCCGGTAAGCTTTTTTGATGTCGTCGTCGGAAATGTCGCGCGACACACCGAGGACACGATAATAATCCAGGCGAGGCATACAGGCCGAGACTATACCATGCCGCTTCGCCGGCTTCACCTTGACAGCGTCGGAACTCCCCCGTAGCCTGGCGCAGAGGCAGCCTGTTCGCAGGGGAGGGAGTTCGGCATGGCGTGGGCACAAGGCGTCACGAGGTATCAATGGCTGGTCCTGTTCGTCGCCTGGCTGGGTTGGGTATTCGACGCCATGGACGCAACGATCTACGCGATCGTGCTGCATCCTGCCTTACATGAGCTTCTGCAAGCCGGGGCCGCCGGCGGAGCCGTCACGGACGAACAGATCGGGTGGTACGGCGGCATGGTGTTTTCTATTTTCCTGATCGGGTGGGCCATCGGAGGAATCGGCTTCGGGATGGCCGCGGACTATTTCGGCCGGACCAAGACGTTGATCATCACGATTTTGATATATGCCGTCTTCACCGGCCTCGCCGCGTTTGCTCAAGAATGGTGGCATCTGGCCATCTATCGCTTTCTGACCGCGCTTGGCATCGGCGGCGAATGGGCCGCCGGCGCGGCCATTGTGGCCGAGACCTGGTCTGAAGACAAACGTGCCCGGGCAGCCGGGATTCTACAGTCCGCATGGGCCGCCGGATTTTTCCTGGCCGCCGGCTTCAACCTGCTCCTGAGCGACTACGGATGGCGACTCCTCTTCCTCGTGGGCATCCTGCCCGCCTTTGTGGCCTTACTCGTCCGTTGGTGGGTGAAAGAACCGGAGCGATGGGTGCAGGCCCACGAACAGGAGGCACAATCCGTTCGCAACAGCTTCATGCACCTCGCCGAGTTGTTTCAACCGGCATTACGCCGCAACACCTGGGTCGGCTCAACCCTGGCGTTCGTGGCGGTCTTCGGCCTGTGGGGCGCGACCAATTGGGCCCCCACCTTGATCCGGGCCATGCCGGACCTCCAGGGGCAGGATGCCGCCACGCTGACACGGAAGGTCAGTTACGCGATCATGGCGCTCAATGCGGGCTCGTTGTTCGGGTATCTGGGATTCGGGCCGCTGGCCGAACGGTTCGGCCGCCTGCCCGTATTCGGCTTGATGTGCCTCGGCAGCTTCATCATGCTGCCGGCGACCTATTTTGTCCCGCACAGTTATGCAGAAGTGTTGTTATTACTCCCGCTGCTGGGATTCTTCAACAATGGCATTTTCAGCGGCTTTCCGATTTACTTGCCTGAGCTCTATCCGACACGACTCCGTGCAACCGGCTCAGGATTTTGCTTCAACGCAGGCCGCGTGCTCGCCTCGGCCGCGCCCTTCGTCACCGGGTGGCTCGTCACCCTGCTGGGATCGTTCAACAACGCGGCGAGCACCATCGCGCTGATCTATCTGTTGGGATTGGCCGTACTGCCCTTCGCGACCGAGACGAATGGAAAGCCGTTACCGGAGTGACATCTCGCGGACCGACTGCCCGGCCATTATGAAACAACCTGAGACTGCGCTCCCGCGCATCGTGCCACTGAGTGAGTCCGCCCTGACCATTGAATTCGGGGAGACCA
>OBID01000308.1_pt1 | contig 21032 bp, 26 predicted proteins | sample 1519781 | NCBI WGS metagenome assembly OBID01 (sample SAMEA3991478, study PRJEB22521) | metagenome | biome: anthropogenic terrestrial biome; feature: sewage plant; material: sludge | place: Sweden | collected 2012-09-26 | reverse complement strand
GCTGATCGATGTGACGCGCCCCCTCGGCTCGTTGGCCGACCGCCTGGTCACGCAACCAGCCATCACGATCCGCATCGAAGCGGTCGATGGCCGCAATGTGCGGATGGGAGGGCTCGACTGGTCGGCGCAATCAGTCCGGCTGGAAAGAGGCGGGCGCAACTAGCAGAACTGTCGCCGCACAGGCTCAGGGCAGGATGATCGCCTGATCGGCATGACCCCACCGCCTGGGTGAGAAAATCATTCCTGACACCATTTCGTCAGGCGGAGAAGGCAAGAAGTTGGCGCTGACGGCGTGCACGCGGAAACTGCTCACGATTCTAAATGTCATGGTGCAACGTCGAACCTGGTAGCGTGATTCAGTCAGTCAGCCTACTTGATCTTCAAGAAGTTCCCTGACCCCAGACAGTGTGAAGAGTCCGCAGGCGGTGGAATCGTCCTGCCTGAAAGCACACCAAGCAGCGAAGCCTTCAAGACCGGCAACCACCAGTTGGGAAGCGAAGGTTAGACGATCCCGAGAAATACGGCCAGGGAGCGGTCGACGCGGGCCATCGCTTCATGATCGAGCGAGCCGATCCGGGCACCAATTGCGTCATGAGGAACGGTCACGATCTTATCGATCATAATCTGCGAGGGCTGCTTCAGGCCATTTTTCGGCGAAGGCTCAACGGCAAGGCGAAACAGCGGCGCATCAAGAAATTCAGTCGTCAGGAGGCAGATCGTCACGCTCCCAAGCGCAGAGAAGAGATTGGATTGCAGGACAAGGGCAGGCCGCGGTTTTCCGCTATAGTGGCCCTTGGCAGCGACCGCAACAAGATCGCCGCGCTTCATCCATTGTCCCAATCAGCGATCTCTGAGATGAAGTCAAGAACAGGCCTTTCCTGCGCGGACCGTGCCACAAGGCGCGCCTGCCTGCGACATTCAGTTGCAAACCCGGCAGCACGGGTGTCCGGAACCCAGATCTGCACCGGCCGCAAACCCTTTTGGCGCAACCGGCTCCGGTATCGGCTCTGCTTCTCTTTCGAGCTCAGATGTGTCTCGGAGGGCATAGGATTTTCTCCCTCTGCTGTCTTCTGATCACACGTTACCACATGCCTTCGTAACATGTTACCAAATTCTTCTGCGGCATGCCGTGGATGGAAATGTACGCCTACTCGAACTGTGCACGGGTGAAGGAGGAACGTCGGGACATCCTCAGGGACAGCAAAGAGCGCGAGCTGATCTATGGCTTATGATGTGGAGCTGAACAAGACGGCAAGTATGGAGCGATGCCTGGCGCGCATCAGCGAAGAGTATGCCGACAAGCGTGAACATTCTCTACGAGAATCAAACGCAGCAGGATGCCATTGGCATGTGAGAAAATCATTCCTGGCACGGTAGCCCCATCAACAACCGTGGGGGTCGACCGAGGCGGCCCACAGTTCCTCCAATTGCCGGCATCGCTCAATGCCCTCCATCGTTGGAAGCATTTCCATCAATAGTTCCGGTGTGAGATCGGCCAGCTCGCTCGAATCAGACCCATCGTCCATGGAAATTCGCTTCTTCATATCGTCGATGAAGCTATCATCAATGACAAATTGCTGGCCGCGCCAGTTGGTGTAAATATATCTGTCCATCAAAGAACCTCCTATCATAGCGTTGTGCACTCATGTCGATTGGCCGTCCCGAACGCGAGGTTTCCGAGCTCATATCGCGGCCGTTCCCGACTTCCGGTAGCGGATAAGCATTAAGAATGAATCAGGGAAGTCTACGACAGAAGCGTGACAGAAAAGGTCACATCAGGGTAGGGACATACGTGTGGCTGAAACCCTTAGAAAGTCAGCCGTATCTATTCGCATTTTTACATCTGAGTGGGTTCGAATCGAACAGGGGAAGCGTTCTGCACGCCTGGCTGAACCAGTCGGCGCCGAGATCAAACCAACTCGGATGAGGAACACCTATGATGCGAACCAAGCGTTCCAAACCCGGCAATGGATTCTGAATTTTCGCCGCCTCAAACCAGCGGATGTAAAAATTTCTGGTTCCATTCGGCATCTTAAATGCCTCCTCGCAAAAATCACCGACGGCTAGACATTTCTCACTCTTCAATCGATCGAACGAGCTATCCAGTCCGTGCCCAAGGCAAATGATGTATTTCGGCTGAACTTTCAAAAACAAGAGCTGATGGACTTGCCAGCAGACATGCTCAAGGCTGGTACCCTTTGGCAAGTGATCTCCCTTTCTAGTCCTCTCAAAAATGGCATTGGCAGAAAACACATTCCTCACATCAGGCTCGCCCAAGCAATTCGTGCAAAAGCTCCTCACCCTTTTTTGATGCCTAGAGTTTCCAGGGTTCTCATACTTGGGATCTGACTTCTTTTTCCCCCAGTCCACATCCTTATACTCTGACCACTCCTCGGGCTCTCTCCTCCGCCAGTCAGTCAAAGACTTTTCAATTGTCTCTTCTTTCATAATACCTGGGTCACCACCAGGGTTGAGCCCCATCAAATAAAAATCACCCTTTCTCATTGCCTGACGACCGGTGTAGAAAATCGATCCTGATCTATGTAAGTAGTCAGCTAACTCTTTCCTAATGTCCAGCAATAACCTATTCATCTCACTTTCAGTCATGAACAACTCCTCCAACAATAGAGTTTTACACTCACGGCCTCACCCCGCAGCGTAGTAGCACGGTCGTGCGCAATTTGTCGATGGCATTTGAACGCGCCATGGGGTCGTCGATCCGAGTCACCCGCTCGAACTCCGGCCTCGCCTCATCGAACTCCTTGCGGCAACTGATCTGCTCCTGAATGACCTGCGCCAGGGATTTGTTCAGAGTCACCTGCATCAGCGCGTCTGCCGGAACCAACACCTGCAACATGAGCAGCACCAGCCATTCCATGACAACATTCCCTCCTAGACCTCACGCCTCCAGCCACTAAAGAAACGGGATAGCCTGACTCATTGCCTCGCGTACCGCCTGGGGGCCGCTCGCTTGCAGCAGTTCCATCAGGCCACCCTTGTACGGCACGGACATCACGCGAATGTGCCGCGTCTCACGTTCAAGTACTTCAATGACGCGCAAGGCCTTCACCGACCTTCGCCCTTTGGGGTCGACGCAACAAATCAAGTCTCGGCCGAGAGACAGCAGCACCCGAAGACGAATTGGATCGGTCACGCAGTCGAACAGATAGACCGCATTCTCAATACCGGCATTGTGCAAGGCGACGACCTCCCAAGGTGTCTCCGTAATCAACACTCTCTGGTGCCGGTTGAAATCCTGAGGCCAGGCGGGATGGAGAAAGATGAGTCTGCGCAGCCGCCGCTCCGAAACGGCCAAGGTGTCCTGCGTCCATCCTGCCTGCAGAGAGTCCTGCCGCGAGGTGAGCCTGTGTTTCATGAATCCCCAGCTACGCCCTGTCTGATCACCAATTGGAATGAGCAGGTGGCCGCCGCCATATCGATCGACCAGATTTTCCTCACCCTCTTCATTCACGCGAACCGTTTGCAAGAGCCTGGGAATCGCATACCCTACCGCCACCAAGTGGCGGCCTAAGAGGTCGTCCGGCTCAGCCGGCGCATAGCCAAGCCGAAACCCTTCGATCGTGGACGGCGCGATCCCTTGTTCGGCCAGGCACTCCCTGGCCACTGCCCCTTCCGGACTTTCGCACAGCGAGGCATGGTAGAAGCGCGCCGCTTCCGCCAGCATTCTGTGCGCATATTCGTTTTCCCCACGACGGCCCTTGAGCAACCCGTCGTTCAACAGTGCTTCAAGGCGCGCCGCCGCTCCCTCATGCGGCAGTCCTTCAGCTTTGGCATACAACTCAATCGCGGATCCCTCCGCATTGCACCACTTGCACGTGAAGGATTCCGCTCCCACGCGAAAACCGGCCTCGCCACAAAAGAGACAATGGGAACTTCCCCGGATCAAATTGATTTCAGCCGAAGCAGGCATGTTGAACGTCGGGGCCACATACGCGACGACCTCCACACAATCCAGGTCATCTTTGAGATTTTCGAACCATTCCAGATCCAGGAACGATTGTTCGTGCTGTGAGAGGACACGCTCCGGAGATGGGTCTTGCCCCTGCCGCGACTCCACGGCCGCACCGCTGGCCAGCTGCTCAAACCGTGGCGCGAAGACACCCAACCCGAATGTCGCAGCGAACTTGAACAGATTCCGCCTCGTCAGCATGACAATCCTCCCGGAAGGTCGACGAGAGGACATTACCTTGCAGGCGTGACAGAAAATGTCACGCAGCGGGTGAGGCAGGAGCAGACCGCTACTGGGACCGGACTGGGTCGAGTGGCAACTCTTTGGAGGTTCGCGGGCAGGTTGCGGTGCCCATATCGGCATCCGGCGATGAATTCGTACAGGAAACCTAGCCATAGCGGCTTAGAGCACAACTGAGCTGCCACTTCACGGTCTCAACGAGCACTTGAGGTTCCAACACCTTGGCCTGCTGCCCCCAAGAGAGCACCCAGGCAGCCAGTTCCTCCATGCCACCGATGGTCATGGTAACGATAATGGAGCCGTCCTGCTGAGCTTCATTCTGCTGACTGGGATGCCAGCGGCGCTCACGGATCAAATAGGACACCTCGGCGGTGAACCGAATTCGAACGAGCTGAGCCGGTTCTTCAATCAGGCCAAAGACTCGCTCATAGTTCATGTCGAGCTTCAAATCACTCGGGATATCGAAGGACTGGTCAGCGACATCGAGGGCCACAATGCGCTCGACAGCAAACAGCCGAACAGCCTGCGCACGATGTGAGAAGCCCAGCACATAGAGACCGAATTGGTGGAATAGTAACCGGTAGGGATCCACGGAATGTTCGGCCGGTTCTTCATAGCCCGGCCTGATGTGGTGCAGAGTCACCGTCCGCTGGAGCAGCAACGCTTTCTCCAGTTTTGCCAAGACCTCCCCATGGCGGGAATAGTCACGAACCGGTGCCTGGCGCGGAAGAAACACATCGTTGATGCGAGCAAGATGGTTCGTCACCTTGTGAGGCAAGGCGCTCTCCACCTTCCCAATCAATGCCTCCAGGTTCTCGACCAGGGGCGTACCCTTAAGATAGCCTATATGACTTTTCGCGCCATGCAGCGCCATGAGCTCATAGGGCGTCACGGCAATCTGCGGCAGGCCCTTGTATCCCAGAGGCAGGTGCCAGGTCTTTTCGCCATCGCCGTCCGACTGTTCCAACGGGTGCCCCGCCTCCTGCATGCCGTCGAGGTCGCGATAGACCTGCCGCACCGATATCCCAAGTTCCTGAGCAAGGTCCCTGACCGACACTGCACGGGTGGACAACACTCGAAGCATTCGCGCAAAGCGGTCCGCCTGACTGTAGGCCTTAGGTCGCCTCCCCATTTTCGGCTTTATGCGGTCGGCCATCGACTATGCCTCCTCGTTGTCCTCACCAACAATGCCCGGCAGTTCCTTGAAATCCCCCTTGACCACTAAGTTAAAGTAATCGTTGAGCAGCAATCGGTACTCGCGCATATCACGCGAGCGGATCTGGCGTGTCTTCTCGCCGGTTCGAATCTTCAGCTCCATCCCTGACAAAGTATTCCTCCCCTCCGGGGTCGGCATCGTGCAGATGCGCTGCTGCGTGAAAATGGAGTCCGGCGAGTGCGAGTGATAGTAGTTCGCGAACAGATAATCCACCGGCAGGCAGGGATCGAGCCCGAAGGAATAGAGATCCGCCCAGGCGCCATCACGTTCGCCTTGCAGCAGATACTCGCCTCGTTCGCCGGTCACCAGCCTGAAGCACTCACGCCCCTGCTGCCTTTCTTCCCCAACGGCCAGCGTCAAAGGTTCAAGTAATCCTTGACCTCCGAACCCAACGTCCACGATCCATACGCTCGTACCCATCTTGACCATCAACAGCTGGTGACTTCGCGGTCTCACACCCTCCGCCCCGGAACAGACCCGGGCAGCCAGCCTCGTGACGGCAATGCCTAACGCCTCCAGCAGCAGCGCAAACAGTCCGTTCAGTTCGAAACAGTAGCCGCCCCGTCGCTCGACGACGATCTTGCGAAACAGATCGGCCGGGGCCAGCGAAATCGACCGTCCAAGATGAATATCCAGATTTTCAAACGGCACGGTCATCACGTGGGCCCGGTGCAAACCCTGCAGAGTTTCCAGGGACGGGATCAACGGCCCTTCATACTTGATGCGCGCGAGATACGCGTCACGATCGAACATGCACCCTCCTCATTCAGGCGGCCATTATACGAAGTCACGGCAAAGGATCACAGACAGCCTCATCCGCCTCGCATGGACCTCGTTGCGGTCGCCTCCTGCACTTGCTACGATGCTCGGTCATTCTTCGAGAGGAGCGCTCCGCCGTGGCATCCCGTACGCCCCCGCATCGACCAGCCGACGACTTGATCGTCGAAGGCGCGCGCCAGAACAATCTCAAGAACATCTCCCTGCGGATCCCTCACAACCGGGTCACCGCCATCACCGGGCTATCCGGATCCGGCAAATCGTCCCTGGCCTTCGACACGCTCTTCGCAGAAGGACAGTGGCGCTATGTGGAATCGCTCTCGACCTACGCGCGGATGTTTCTCGACAAGGTGAACCGGCCCGACGTCGATCGGATCACCAACATCCGCCCCGCGATCGCGATCGAACAGAAAAATCCGATCCGCACCGCTCGTTCGACCGTCGGCACCGCCACCGAGCTCGCGGACCTGCTGCGTTTGCTGTTCGCGAAAATCGGCAAACCCGTTTGCCCGGATTGTAAACAAGAGGCGCGTGGTTACCATCCGGGGTTGGTCGCCGAGGAACTGCTGGCACGATTCCCCGACGCGCGGGCTATGGTGCTCTTTCCCCTCAAGGATCTCGGCCCGGGCCACGACCGCTCGCTGCTCGACTCACTTCTGAAACGGGGATTCACCCGGCTGCGATGCGGCGAGGAACTCCTGGATCTTCACGAACAGGCCGTGCTTCCGGAGACCCGCGAGTCGGGCATCCAGGTCGTGCTGGATCGACTCGTCCTCAGGCCGGATAACCGCCACCGGTTGATCGAGGCCATCGAGGTGGCGTTTCAGGAAGCCGAGGGCACCTGCCAGGTCCTGGTGATCGGACAGGGGCTCCGGACCTACAGCACACACTTTCGCTGTCAGGGATGCGGGCGAACCTTCGAACCGTTGCGCCCGCTGCTGTTCTCCTTCAACCACCCACTCGGAGCCTGCCCGGAGTGCAAAGGGTTCGGCAATATCCTGCAATACGACAAGGATCTGGTCATCCCCGACCGCAGCAAATCGCTCGCCGGCGGCGTCATCGAGCCCTGGAGCAAGCCGGGCTCGGACTGGTGGCAGAAGCAAATATTGCTGGCGATGAAAAAACAGGGTGTGGATTTGACGGCCCCGTTTCAAGAGCATCCCGAAGAGGTGCAACAGCTGATCTGGGAAGGGAGCGATCACGTTGAAGGAGTCCGGCAATACTTCGACTATCTGGAAACCAAACGCTACAAGCTGCATGTGCGGGTGCTGCTCAGCCGCTACCGCAGTCCCGCCACCTGCCCGACCTGTCACGGCAGCCGCCTGAAGCCGGCCGCCCGGTTCGTCAAACTGGCAGGACAGGACATCGTGGAAATCGGTGAGCTCACCATTGAAGCGGCAGCCGCCTGGTTTGAGCGCTTAGCCCTGCCCGCCTTCGACGCGGAGGTCGCCAAGGATATTCTGCGCCAACTGCACGCGAAGCTGAACTTTCTGCTGCGCGTAGGATTGAGCTACCTCACCCTGTCGCGGCAGACAAAAACCCTCTCCGGCGGAGAAGCGCAACGGATCGCGTTGGCCAACCAGCTCGGCTCTCGCCTTGTGGGCACACTCTACGTATTGGATGAGCCGACGATCGGCCTGCATGCCCGTGACACGGATACCCTGGCCGGGATCCTTCGCGATCTCGCCAATCATGGCAACACCGTCGTCGTGGTGGAACACGATCCGTCGATGATTCAGGCCGCCGACCACATCGTCGAAATGGGACCCGGTTCAGGCGAGCAGGGTGGGCACATCGTCTGCGCGGCGCCACGCGAACAATTCCTCGCCGATCAGGCCTCACTCACCGCCCGTTACCTCCGCGGGGAGAACCGCATTCCCCTGCCGAAGATCCGACGCTCGGGCAACGGCAAGGTCCTGAGCATCGCCGGCGCGGCCGAGCACAACCTCAAGAATCTCGTGGTCCGCATTCCGCTCCACATGCTGGTCTGCGTCACCGGCGTCTCGGGATCTGGCAAAAGCACCCTCATCGAAAAGACGCTGTACCGTGCCGCCGCCCGCGCCTTTCGCATCGAGTCGCTCCCGATGGGAAAGTTTCAGGCCATCAAGGGACTCGAACATGTGAAAGGCGTGCGGCTCATCGACCAACAACCGATCGGCCGGACGCCGCGCTCCAACCCCATCACCTACCTGAAGGCATTCGACGAGGTCCGCACTCTGTTCGCCTCCGAGCGGGAGGCGCTGCGCCGGGGCCTGACACCCGGGCATTTCTCCTTCAATTCCGCCGATGGACGCTGCGAGCGCTGCGAAGGAAACGGGTACGAAAAGCTGGAGATGTATTTCTTCGAAGACATCTACGCCACCTGCGAACAGTGCGATGGCAAGCGCTTCAAGCCAGAGGTGCTGAGCATCCGGTACCGGGGCAAAACGATCCACGATGTGCTGAACCTCACCGTGACAGATGCGCAGGCCTTCTTCTCGGGATCGCCGAAACTGACCGAAAAACTCTACCTGCTGTCCTCGATTGGATTGGGCTATCTGCGGCTGGGCCAAGCGGCCACCACGCTGTCAGGAGGGGAAGCACAACGGCTGAAGATCGCCGCCGAACTGAAAGATCCGTCCGCCCACAACCTGCTCTACATCCTCGATGAGCCGACCACCGGCCTGCACCTGGACGACATCAAGAAGCTGCTGACCGTTCTGCACAAGCTAGTAGACGCCGGGAATACCCTCATCGTCGTCGAACACAATCTGGATGTCATCAAGACCGCCGATTGGGTGATCGACCTCGGACCGGAAGGAGGCGAGGCCGGCGGAGAGATCGTCGCGGAAGGACGCCCGGAGCAGGTCGCAAAAGTCGCGCAGTCTCATACGGGGAAATTTCTCGCGAAGGTGTTGGGCGGAGCCCCCCGCCCCTCGTGAAACGTGAAGCGTATCTCGTCCGATGCCATGGTGCAATAGCTCGATCGTCAAGGTCGTACGAGACACAACGACGCTTAACGATTGAGACTATCTTCAACGAGGTAGTCCCCGTTATTCGTGGCGGTTCGTTACGAAATCGCAGAAACGCCAAGCGAGACGGGCGCGTGGAGCCGTAAGGGAAGGAGGCATCCTGAACTGGATGTTGACTGACCGCACAGCGAGCCCGCCCGCCTGGTCGCGAACAATTGGCGACCAGGCTTGTCGCAGCGGCGTAGCTGCGGTTGCAGTAGAACCCGCCATGATAATGGGAGCTGCCTAGTTGCTGGTGGGATCGAACGGCATATCCGCATAATGGCGGGAGGTGTCGTCCAGCGAGAGGAAGATATCCGACCAAATGCGGGTCGGTTCTTTTTCAAACACAATCGAGGGATCGGCAGGCAACGTGATCCAGGAACCAACCTGCATTTCCGACTCCAGCTGGCCGGGCCCCCAGCCCGAATACCCCAGGTACGCTCGAAACGATTCCTGCCCGGGCTGCTCCATGAGGATCCGTTCCATAATCTCTAAGTCGCCGCCCAGACAGACACCGTCAAACACCTGGTGTGAATTTTCGGGCGTCTGATTGATGCGATAGAGCATCATCACCTGATTGGTTTGAACGGGGCCGCCGGAATACAACACATGCGGTTGGCCTTCCAGGATCGGCACCTGCGGAAGCGCCTCAGAGATGGACATGGCGGTCGGACGGTTGACGATCACACCCAGCGCCCCTTCCGGCCCATGCTCGCACAGGAGCACCACCGTCTGCCGGAAGTTGGGATCGTTCAACGCCGGCGCGGCCACGAGGAGAATGCCTTTACCGAGTGGAATTGACATGGTTCATCCTACCTGGTGCTCGTAAGTGACGCAAGTTGAGTCATGAAACGTATACGACGCGGGATTAGTCGCCATACAAGGCTGGGCGCCGGTCGCGCAGGAGATCGTTGTAGTCATTGAGTGCTTTGATCCTGGCCTCGGCGGGGTCGATCTCGACGATCGTCAGGTCCTCGGTTTCACGCGGTGCGCGATGCAGGATCCGGCCGCGTGGACTGACGACTTCGCTCATGCCGATAAACGTCAGCCGGTCCTTTCCTCCGCGCGCTTCGCTACCGATCCGATTCGCCGTCACGCTGAAGACTCGATTTTCCAAACAGCGGGTCACCATGGAATCAGGACAATGTGGCAGCACCAGGTTCGACGGATGCGCGATGATATCCGCGCCCTGCAACGCCAGCGTGCGGGCGGATTCCGGATAATACCAGTCGAAGCAGATCATCACGCCGACTTTGGCCATGCCGATATCCCACACGTGAAACCCGCTGTCGCCCGGAGTAAACCAGAGCGTCTCCTCGAAAAAGAGATGCGTTTTCCGATAGCAGCCGATGAATCCCTTGGGTCCGACCACGACCGCCGAATTAAAACAGTGCCGTCCGTCCCGCTCCGGCAACCCGGCTACGATGGTCATCCCACGGCGTGCAGCAATTTCCACAAGCCGTTTCGTGGTCGCCCCGTCCGGCACCGGCTCCGCCAGCCGAAAAACCTCTTCCTGCGACACAAACTGATAACCCGACGCGCACAATTCAGGCAACACAAGAAGGTCGGCCTCCGCCTCTTCAAGTCGAGCCGTGATGAGGTCGAGATTGTGCGCGACCTCGCCGAAGACCGGATCAAATTGGAGATACCCGACCCGCATGATGTCGCCTTTCTACTCAAAGAAAAACGGGCAGGGACGGCCCTGCCCGTTTCATCTTACACGCCGTCGACGCGCAAGAACCGATTACATACCTTCCGACAGATGGGGAAGAGCGTTCTCAACGGCTTTGGTCGCCACATCGGCGTGGCCGGCCTTGCCGTGCTCGATCCCGTCCTTGAGCCCCTTGATGGCTTCAGTGACATGCGGATTCTTGGTTTCAGCCACCGCACCCTCGGCATGCTTGAGCGCGGCTTCGGCATGCTTCACCAAGGCGTCCGCATGGCCCTGCTTCCCATGCGCCACGGCTTCCTTGGCATGCTCCACCGCTTCGGCCTGATGCTTATTTCCTGCCGCGAAAGCCACCCCGGCAACCATCGGCGCCCCGACGAGCGCCATCATCACACCGGCTACCACGACTCCCCGCCATTTCGCAGTCTGCATGAACAGCCTCCTCTGTAAGTATGTGCACCGCATGATTCCAACGATACTGTATTTCAGCATAAAGAGGGGCCTGCATCCTGTCAAGACGGACGCATGCCGGTCGGAACCTGCGACTCCGACAGGCCGAGAAGTTTCTGCAACGCGAGCAGATCCTTCTCCACCGGGCAGGCGAAATCGCGACTCCACTCCCACCAGGAGCCCGGATAATTACGCAACCGCTGATAACCGACCAGTCGCAATATAAAATAGAGCCACGCCGAGCGCACGCCGCCGGTGCAGTAGCAGATCGTTTCGTGCGCCGGGTTCAGCCCCTTGAGATCCAACTGCGCGTTGATGGCGGCCATATCCTTGACCGTCGCATCGGCATTCAAAAATCCGCTCCACGCCACATGGACGGCACCGGGAATATGGCCGGGCCTCGGAATGCCGGAGATTTCTTTCCCCAGATACTCTTCCAGGCTCCGCGCATCCACGATCGTGGTCGTCGGGTTCGGCTTCCGCGCAATCCCCTTCAACTCGTTCTTCATGATGATCGCCGACTCTACAGGGGACACGACGAAGTTGCCGGGCGCGCAGCGAACCGCGCCATGCTCGAACGGCCGGCGTTCATGGATCCACTTGACCCACCCGCCGTCCAGCACTTTGAGGTTTTTGTGGCCTAAGTATTCCAACATCCAGAACATGCGTCCTTCGTCGCCCCAATTATCGAAGGGGTTCGAATAGATCACCACTTCGCTCTCCTGATTGATGCCGAGCGCCTGCACGCACTTCTCGATGCGTTTCAGGTCCGGATCCAGCAAACCTTTAGCGACGGCATCGGGGTCGCTGTATTCATGCCACGTGGAATGCACGGCGCCGGGGATATGGCCTCCGAACTCATAGGCGGCTCTTCCTCGCACATCGAGCACGACAAGGCCCGGTTGCCCCAAGCGTTTCTGAAGCGTTTCACAATCGATGAGTAATGGATGTTGCATGGGTTCCTCGATCTCGGTGGGTGATGACTTACCCCTTGGACGCGGTCGGACTCGCACAGGCCATCGGCGGCGGCTCCGGCAAGGGATCGACCAACGCGGCCGCCAGCGTTTCATTCAGCGGCACTTCCCGCTCATAGACCGTGAAGGCGTAGGGATCGTCCGCCATCAGGCCGTACTTGGTCTTCAACATCTCATGCTGCCCGTCGGTCAGGATGTGGTACCGAACCCGGGTCTTCAACGTCAACCCCTTGGACGCCTCCGGCATCCGGTAGGCAAATTGATAGTCCCGGCTGGCCAAGGGGAGCAAGCGGTTATCGTACAACTCTACGATGGCCGGTTGCCACATAATCCAGCGGCCCATCGTGTGGGATTTCTCGGCCAGCACCTGCCGGTTTGGGTCTTGAACCGTGAATTCCACCGTAAAGTGCCGGTCGGGATCGCCGGTCGGAATTTTGTGCCCCGCCCCGGCGTTCATTAGGGAGAGGGTCACAGTGACCTGCTCACCCGGTTTGGGAGCCGGAGGATCGGCCTTCACCTGAATCGCCACGGCCCGCTTCACCATGTCGGGATCGTGCCCCCCTCGCCAGAGATGTCGTCGCCCGCGCCTGATCGGCCCGTTTTCGGCCACCGGCCGGTCGACCTCCGGCATATGGCAACTTTGGCAGATGAAGCCCCGCTCCTGCATGAAATACTTACCTTCATATTCGGCGTAGGTCCCGCAGGGGCCGACGTTGTAAAACTGCGCCGGACCGGAGACCACGTTATGGCAACGCGAACAGAACTGCGCGTTGCGGAAACTGGGGTCGAATTTTGTGGGATGCGGCGCAGCGGAATCGTCGAAGGGTCCGAGGATCACTCCGTCGCGCACATGGCAGGCGGCACAGGTGATCGATTCCTTCCGCAGGTCGGCATCAAAATGAGGATTCGGTTCCTGCGTCGCTTTCTCGACCCGCCCCCGGGGAATGTCTTTCACCAGCGTCGGCTGTTGGTTCTCCAACGGCGTGTGGCAATTCAAACAGACCCAGATGTTTTTGTCTTTTTTCCAGTAGGCTTGAAAGAACGGGTCTTCGTAGGCATGAGCGTGGATGCTGGTTTTCCACTCGTCATAAATTTCCCGGTGGCATTGACCGCAGGACTCGGCCTTCAGGCTGGTCAGGCCCTCCGGCACCTTTTGAAACGGAATGGCATGGGCATAATCCGACCGGAGTCCGAAAATGACGACCGGTTTCACCTCGGTGTAATAGAGGTAAATCGCCCCGGCGAGGACTGCGACACCCAGCAGGATTTTCACCCACAGGTTCATGCCGCCACCAGCGCCTGAATATGTCGCTCGACCGACGCGGCCAACGCCGTGAGGTTGTACCCGCCTTCGAGTGCCGACAGCAGGCGTCCTTGGCAATGTTGCCTGGCAATTCCGGCTACAATATTCGTCAGATCGGCATACCCTTCTTCAGTCAACCCCATGCTCGCGAGCGGATCGTCCCGGTGGGCGTCAAAACCGGCGGAGATGATGACAAACTCCGGCTTGAAGGCATCGGCAGCCGGCACCAGAACCTTCTGAAACACCGCCCGGTATTCGTCGTCGCCTTCCCCCGCCTCCATCGGCACATTGATCGTGAGCCCTTCCCCGGCTCCGCGGCCGCACTCGCTGGCGCGCCCGGTCCCGGGATAGTGCGGATATTGGTGTGTACTGAAAAACAGCACCGACGCATCTGACTCGAAGCTGTGCTGCGTCCCGTTCCCGTGGTGAACGTCCCAATCGACGATCAGGACCCGTTGCACGCCATACCGTTTCTGCGCATACCGCGCCGCGATCGCCACATTGTTGAATAGGCAGAAACCCATCGCCCGATCGGCTTCCGCATGGTGCCCCGGCGGACGGACCGCACAGAAAGCATGCTGGACCCGGCCGGCCATAATCGCATCCACCCCGGCCAGGGTTCCACCGGCCGCGAGATAGGCGGCGCCGAGCGATCCGGGTGACATGGAGGTATCGGCGTCGAGCGAGACCCGGCCATGCGTCGGCGCCTGTCGATTGAGCATCGCGACATACTCCGACCGATGCACCAGCGTGACCCACTCGTCTTCGGCTGTTCGCGGGTCGATCCTGGTGAGTGTGGCGAGCGTACCGCTCTGTTCGAGCCGCTGCATAATCGCGCGCAGCCGGTTGGGCGACTCCGGATGTCCGGCGCCCATGTCGTGTTCCAGGTAACGTGGATCGTAAATGAGCCCGGTTGTTCCCATGTCAATGTCCGTGAAGCGTCGTTCGTATCTCGTATTTCGACACAAACAGTTTCCTCACCCTATCATGCAGGAAAGAGCGTAGACAATGAGCGGAAACGCGTGCTACGGTTTCGCTTCACCGTGCCGATCGACCCTGGAGAAACCAATGCCGAATCCGAGAATCGAACCGCTGAAACGAGTGCTGGCCCTCGAACCCGATGATGATGTCGCCTGGTTCGGACTGGGGAAAGCCTATATGGAAGATGCCAATTTCGAAGAGGCCGCCAAGGCCTTGAGACAGTGCATCACGGTCAAGCCCACCTACTCCGCCGCTTATTATGCGCTGGCGCAATCGCTCCAGAAGCTGAATCGGGTTGAAGAATGCCGGCAAGTGTCGGATCAGGGCATCGAGGTGTCTACCAAGAACGGCGATGCAATGGTGACGAAAAATCTGGAAGCGCTGAAGAGCGCACTCCCCGCCTGACCGACCACTCCCCAATCTCACTCAGTCGCTTGGAGTTGGCGGAGTCCGTGAAGCGTCTCTCGTGACACGTATTTCGTAAGAGATGACAGATCCACCGAGGGACCTGTCACGAACGACAGGCGTCATCCACACGCCACTTACGCCGTTGCTGCGCCTGGCTCATCGTCATCCCCGCCATCCGCCTGCGCCTCGCGCCGCTGGGCCACCGTCGTGGCCACTTCATCCAGCCAGCGGCCCGCGCCATCGAGCACTTCACGCACCAGCGGCTCCGGATGACCGGTGCGTTTCATCGTCCAGAGACAGAGATAGCCCATGAGGTCTTCCCGCTCAAAACGGCAGGTTGACTGCGTGGACAATTGCGCTAGTTCCGACAAACCGGTCCGGAGTACCTCCGCCACCGTGTCCCGTCCGTACGATGTGGCGGCTGTCACATATTGAATCGCGCGGTTGATTTCCTGTTCGGTCATGTCTTCACCTTGCGGCGGATTGTAACATTCGAGCCGCACCTGTCAACGGGGCCTCTGCCTCCGGAGACGCGTGTCTTCGAAGAATCTCCACGCCCTTGACCTCCGACGATGGTATGATTCCTTCTATCATTTACTTTCTAGGAGCCTCGACCATGGCCGTTTCGCGCAAGATTGCCGCTGCTACGTCATCACGTCGTTCGTCCGCCTCCCGTGAGTTTGCCGATCATTGGGAACTCTCCGACCTTGTCACCGACCCGGTGAAACAGTTCGACCGTTATCTGAAAGACCTGAGCTCGAAAGTCTCCCGCTTCGAATCGGCGCGCGCAGAGCTGTCTGCCACTATGTCCGAACAGGCGTTCCTCAATCTCCTCACCCTCTCGGAACAGCTTGCAAGGGATTCGGGCCGGCTCGGAGCCTACGCGTACTTGTGGTTCTCCGAAGATACAAAACAGCTCCAGGCCCGGTCCTTCAAAACCAAAGTGGAAGAACATCTCACCGCCCTCCAAAACCATCTGCTGTTCTTCGATTTGTGGTGGCAGAGTGTGGATCAGCGGAATGCAGAGCGCCTCATGGCGAACAGCGGCGACTTCCGGTACCACCTGGAGACCATCCGCCGTTTCAAGCCGCATACGCTCTCGGAACCGGAAGAGAAGATCATCAACATCAAGAACATCACCGGACAAAGCGCCGTCCACCAGCTCTACGATGTCGTCACGAACGGCTTCACCTTCACGATGCGCATCGGCGGGAAAAAGAAAACGATGAATCGCGAAGCCCTGACGGCCTACCTCCGTAGCCCGAAAGCCGCCGTCCGGGAAGCCGCCTATCGGGAGATGTATCGCGTTTATGAGTCTCAGCAGGATCTCCTGGGGGAAATCTATAAAACCCTGGTGAACGACTGGAAAGCGGAAAATCTTCAGCTGCGGCACTTCAAGACGCCGCTGGAGTCGCGCAATCTCAGCAACGACATTCCGGATCGCGCCGTGGATGCGCTCCTCTCCGTCTGCATGAAGAATGCGCCGATCTTCCAACGGTATTTCAAATTGAAGGCGCGACTTTGCAAGATCAAAACCATGAACCGCTACCACATCTATGCGCCACACCGGGCCGAACAAAAGACCTACCGCTACGCGGATGCGGTCCGGATGGTGCTGGACGCCTACTACGGCTTTTCGCCGCGCCTCGCCGAATTGGCGCAACGCGTCTTCGCCGATCGCCACATCGATGCCCGCACGAAGCCGGGGAAAATGGGCGGCGCCTATTGTTACAGTGTGACCCCCAACCTGACACCCTACGTCATGTTGAATTTCACCGGTGAAGCGCGGGACATCGCCACCATGGCGCATGAGTTAGGTCATGCCGTCCACGCCATGATGGCCGAGCAGCACAATGTCTTCACCTTCCACTCCACGTTGCCGCTGGCGGAAACGGCCTCGGTCTTCGGCGAACGGATTCTCTCCGATGCCCTGATGGCCACCGAAACCAATCGATCCGTCAAGCAGAGCTTGCTCGTCAACCAACTGGACGACATCTATGCCACGGTCATGCGGCAAGCCTATTTTGTCGCCTTCGAACGAACCGCCCATGACATGGTGGCCCAAGGCGCCACGACGACCGACCTGGCACACACCTACATGACCCTGCTCCGGCAGCAATTCGGAAAGTCCCTGCGGGTGCCGCAGGAATTCCAATGGGAATGGCTCACAATCCCGCACCTCTACGCCAGCCCGTTTTATTGTTATGCGTATAGTTTCGGGAACCTGCTCGTCCTGGCGCTCTATCGCATGTATCAGGAACAAGGCAGCGGGTTCGTGCCGAAATATCTGGAGCTACTCGCAGCAGGCGGGTCGAAGGCGCCGCAAGCGATCCTTGCGGAGGTGGGAGTCGACATGAACTCCCCCGCCTTCTGGCAATCCGGATTCGATGCGATTTCAGGAATGGTCGAGCAGTTGGAACAGACGATGAACTAACCGGACGGCGCCACCCTTGACTTCAAGGGCGGCGCGGACTCTCCGAACATCGGCAGCCGATTATTCGCGCATCTAGCCCGCCTTATTCATGACGGTTCGTCGCGAAATTGCGGAGTCGCAAAGCGAGACGGGCGCGCGGAGCCGGGAGGGAGGAAGGCATCCTTGAACAGGATGTCGATCGACCGAGCGGCGAGCCCGCCCGCCGACAGGCCGGTCGCAGCTGCGAATCCGCGATTGCAGCAGAAGCGCTCATGAATAATGCGGGCTAGTCAGATTCGCTCTGAGGACTTATCCCTCACCACCGGGTGTCCCAGGATTTCCCGCTCTGCTTCCAGCCAGTCATGCAGGTGGTAACCATCCAAACAACCCCGTTGTTCATACAGTTCATGCGCCCGTGCCGCAATCCGTACCTGGATATCCTGGACCGGACCGGGAGCCTTGGTTTCTTTGGTCACTGACGTCATCCGTTTCGCCGGACGCGAGGCGGCCTTCTTCGGCGCCGTCTTTTTCTTCATGCATTCTCCATCTACACTTGTATCCAGTCATCAGGCCCGCCTCTCACCATACTTTTCGCGAGAGATCTGTTCCTACGATACCATATTCAGGCCGGATCTGATCAGGCGGCAGAACGTGCCCCTCAACCCCGTCTCCCTCCTTCAAGCACAGACACCTTCCTCGAGGTGACCACCCGCTAGGAAGGCGCTACTGAGAGAGTGTTATTCGTCCCCTCACGCGGGATCGAACTCGGGGAGCAACAACTACAAGCCGCCTCTACGGCAGACTGCAACGTCCGTAACAGCCCCTGCGAATCGAAGGGTTTCGGCACGAGAGCACAGGCGCCTTGCATTTTCAGGATCACGGGCAAATCCGTATGCTCGGCGGACAGGAGCACGGTCGGAGTCTGGGGCCACATCAGGCGACTCAGCAGCAGGAACTGCTCCCCATCCAGGCGAGGCATGCGGTAATCCGCGACCACCGCATCGAAACGCCGCTTCTTCATTTCGGCCAGGGCTTCCATGCCATCTTCCACCGCATGCACGGTATACCCGGCTTCCTCGAGCACCACGGCCAGCAGGCGCCGCACACTCTCCTCGTCCTCCGCAATCAACACACGTTTTCCATATCCTTCCATGGCACCTCCTCCCTCCGACTGCATTCCAACAACGGAACACCCTCATTCCTTCCGTCACGAACATAATCCCGTCCGCCCCAACGGCATAGCTACTCTGGTTCCGGTTTCCATAACCGACGAATCCATATGCCTCTGCGTTGCGGACCAGGGCGAACCCTTCGATGAAGTTGTTCCGGAAGGCGTCGTGCCAGGCGGATTAACGGATCTTCCACATTGCCGCAATTGAGGCAACGCGTGACCGACACCCACGTATGCGACACTCCTTCGCTGGGACTAAACAGGTTTTCGGCCACCATCAGACCCCGACATCGACTGCAGGACATCCTTTGCCTCCTTCGATCACTCGCACCCGCCGTGCTGTCCTGTCCATCGCAACATCGCCATCACATCTTGAGGGCCCTTCGGACATCAGGGACGGGCGTTCGCTCCCCTGCTGCCAGACCACTTCGTAATCTGCGGCCAACGGTAGCAGGTCCACATGGCCTTGGCCTCGGAGCCGGTTCAACGCCGCAAACAATGCCTGCCAGGTGTACAATGGGAGGGATTCGGCCAGGGTGAGGAAGGTCAGCCGCCGGTGGTGCTGCAGCAAACCGAGAATCTGCTCGTCGATGGCGCCATCGCCCGGAGAAATAACCTGAGGGTCCATCACGCACCTCCATTGTGGACAGAGCGGACTACTCGCTTCACGTGTGGTCCAGCCCATCCCCGGAGACGTTGCAATATGCGATCCTGCTGACGGCACACATCCAGCGAACGGAATCCGCCATTCAGCAATGGTTACGGCATGCTCACTCCGCATCCAGCTGCCCTTAACCGGGACATTCCGCACTGTCTGCCCCGTGCGGAATCGCTCGCACCCACAGGATCATTGCCTGCAACGGCGCAGGAATTCAGGAAATCGCAACCCATCCGGACGGGCACTTCGCTTGCTGAGCTGATGAACAAGAGTTCGCGGGAACAGCGCTGGCCGCAGTTCATCGACCTGCCACACATCTCGCACCCTCGATGGCTGTTGCCGCATCGAAAGGAGACATCATGAGTCGCGTAGGAATTCCAGCTGACGGTTTCAAAACCGTCGGACAAATCGTCGGAACCAATACGATACAATTCCATACCGTACAGGATGGCATGACGATCACCATCGAGTTGCTTTCCGCGCATGTGTCCGGCGGACCGGTGTTGGATGCAGAGGGCCGCTATGTGGGATTCATCAGTGAATTTGATATCCTCAAGGCTCTTGAGGCAGGAAAGGACTTGAACAGTCTGACGGCGACAGAGCTGATGGCCAAGGATCCCATTGCCGTCCGTAAATCGACACCGATACCGGATGCCATCAAGCTCATGGCAGACAACCACTTGCTGAACCTCCCTGTCGAGGAGAACGGAGAGGTGACCTATTCGGTGACCAGGCACGACCTGCTCCGTGCATCAGTCGGTCTTGCCGTAGGCATCGAAGAGTAGCCGCGCGCGACTTGTTGCTGTGCAATCATGATTCGAATCAAACGGGTCTACGAAACACCAAACGCGCGCGATGGGATTCGGATTCTGGTCGACCGGATATGGCCGAGGGGATGCACGAAGGAGCAGGCGCGCCTCGATGCATGGCGAAAGGAAGTGGCGCCCAGCACGGCGCTCCGCACTTGGTTCGGCCATGACCCGGCAAAGTGGCTGGAGTTTCAGACACGTTACCGCAAGGAACTGAGCCGACCGGAACAGAACCGCGCGATCGAAGATCTCGCCCGGCTCGCACAAGCACAGACCGTCACACTGCTCTATGGGGCATCAGACAAGGAACATAATCAGGCCGTGGTCCTGAAGGAATGCATCGACAGTGCGAAGAATCGCGTTTAGCTCGCCAACCCCCAGGTGCTCCAGAGAGCGACCGCGGCAATCGCCAACATCACCCAGGCCAACTCTCGATCTCCGACTTTCTTGATCATCCGTACCATGGGCTGACTCCTTGTTTCGTATGCGTTCACTGTGATGAACGTCTTTAAAGCAAGGCACATGCCATTACTCATGAACGGAATTCCAATGGTTTTTAGATTTTCCCAGCCTCAAATCGAGCGAATTCGCACGCTACGCACTGTGCGAATCGACACATGGAGAGCGATACGGGGCGTAGATCGCGACAGGTAACTGAATCGAGGGGAGGAACGACTCGATAGCCCGGATAGACTCACAGAAGAGGTCGAGGGTTCGGCGCCAGCACGGTCCTATTCGGAAGAAGCGCCGCTCTCGTCAGGAAGACACACACCATGATCCCCAGACTTTCCACCAACAACAGCTGCCAGCGTGCTCGTTGCAGCCACGAGTCATAGGTCATAGGTTCACTCGGCAGTTCGCGCTCAATGCGCACTTCAAAATCCCCGATGGCTTTTTCGATGGTCAGGAACAACGCCCGACCACTCCCTCCCCGCACATACGAGCGGACGAGGTCCTGCTGCTCCGCCCCGATGACCGCCAGCAATCTCTGTTTGCTCTC
>OBID01000307.1_pt1 | contig 21038 bp, 22 predicted proteins | sample 1519781 | NCBI WGS metagenome assembly OBID01 (sample SAMEA3991478, study PRJEB22521) | metagenome | biome: anthropogenic terrestrial biome; feature: sewage plant; material: sludge | place: Sweden | collected 2012-09-26 | reverse complement strand
GTCGCTAAACTTTATGCTTAGGAATTGTTAAATCCCCAACTTTTCAAACTGATCCAATTTTTGTTTTTCAAACCGCAGGCAAGAACCATGGTCCTTTTAAAACAAAAAAACCGAAGAAATAAATCTCCGGATTTTCAGCGGTGCGTACGAGACTCGGACTCGTGACCTCCTGCGTGACAGGCAGGCATTCTAACCAACTGAACTAACGCACCTCATTGCTTATCAGGACATACTTTCTTTCAGCGGTGCGTACGAGACTCGAACTCGTGACCTCCTGCGTGACAGGCAGGCATTCTAACCAACTGAACTAACGCACCAAAAGCGTATCATTCTGATTTGCGGTTGCAAAGGTATTAATATTTTTTGGATTTCCAAAAATATTCAGCACTTTTTTTATGCATAATAAAAAAAATCTCATTGCCCCATGTTTATCACCTTATTCTATTAAAGCAATAAGACATATTACTGATTGTGGTATCAATTTTACTGAAAAAGAAAAAAAATTGTTTTTAATATTTTGTTCTATCTCCAAATTGATATATCTTTGTCACTTGATAGTCTGTATTCGTATACAGTATCGGATATGAACAACATTATTAATTAAAAAAACTATAAAGACATGTTTGGACTAGGTGCTCAAGAGATACTCGTTATCGCTCTTATTATTCTACTGCTGTTCGGTGGAAAGAAAATACCTGAACTGATGAAAGGACTGGGCAAAGGCGTGAAGAGTTTTAAGGATGGTGTGAACGGTATCGAGAACCCTACGGCTCAGGATGACAAAACCGAGAAGAAGGATTCTGCCGAAACGGAGAAGAAGGAAACTGCCGAAACTGAAAAAACGACAAAAGAGGATACGGCTGAATAATGGATGCCAAAGACGACCAAGTGAAGACGGAGACCTTCTGGGAACATCTCGATGAACTGCGCAGTTGTATAATCCGTGCGTTGGTAGCGACGGTTATCTTTTCTGCGGTTGCCTTCTCGATGAAAAACTTGTTGTTCAGCATCATACTCGCCCCGCACAGCAGCAGTTTTATCACGTACCGACTGATGGGTACCGCCCCGTTCAGTATCCACCTGATGAACATCGGACTTACGGAGCAGTTTATGATACATCTGCGCACGGCTATATATGCCGGTGTACTGCTGGTTTCGCCTTACATCCTCTATCTCCTTTTTCGTTTCGTATCCCCTGCCCTATACAGCAACGAACGGCGTTACGCCGGAATGATAGTGGTCAGTGCGTACATCATGTTCATGTTGGGCACGGCGCTCAATTACTTTCTGATCTTTCCTCTTACGGTGCGCTTTCTGGGCACTTATCAGGTGAGCAGCGAAGTAGCCAACATGCTGACGTTGCAATCGTATATCGACACACTGCTGATGATGAACATCATCATGGGGATTGTTTTCGAACTGCCCGTCGTCTGTTGGTTGCTGGCGCGCATGGGATTGCTCACTGACAAATATATGCGCAGATACCGCCGTCATGCCATCGTCGTCATCCTGATAGCCGCGGCTGTCATCACACCGACCACGGATGCCTTTACGTTCTTTGTCGTGGCGCTGCCTATATGGCTGTTGTACGAGGTCAGTATCTGCATCGTAAGAATAACTCAAAAGAAACAATAACACTCATATCAATATGTTGCGAAAAGTAAGAATAATCCTTGCCACAGTGTTTTTCACATTGATAACACTGCTCTTCCTTGATTTCACAGGCACTATCCACCATTGGTTCGGATGGATGGCTAAAATACAGTTTCTGCCTGCGCTGCTGGCACTCAATGTAGGCGTGATCGTAGGACTGGTGCTCCTGACGCTCGTCATGGGACGTATCTATTGTTCGGTGATTTGTCCGTTGGGCGTGTTTCAGGATATTGTTTCCATCATACACGACAAACGGAAGAAGAACCGCTTTACATATTCACGTGCCGTCAGTTGGCTACGCTATACGATGCTCGTCATCATGATTGCGGCGTTCATAGCCGGCATCGGTTCTATAGTGGCTCTGCTGGCTCCATACAGTTCTTATGGCAGAATAGCAAGTAATCTGTTCCAGCCGATCTATCAATGGGTCAACAACGGACTGGCTCTCGTAGCGGCACATTACGACAGTTATGCTTTCTACAGTGTGGATGTCTGGATCAAGAGTATGACGACCTTTATCATCGCCGTAGCCACATTCATCATTCTGGTCATACTGGCTTGGCGTAACGGCCGTACCTATTGCAACACCTTATGTCCTGTAGGTACCGTACTTGGTCTTCTGGCGCGTTTCTCATGGTTCAAGATACATATCAATGAAGACAAATGTATCAGTTGCGGACTCTGTACCAAGAACTGCAAAGCATCTTGTATCGACTTCAAAAACCATCGGATAGACTATAGCCGATGTGTACTTTGCGGCGACTGCATAGACAAGTGCCACAAGGCGGCAATCACTTACAGTCATGGTCCAATGAAATCAGCACAAAACGATGATGCTGAAAAAGATATAGATGTAGACAACGGGAAACGACTTTTCTTACTGGGTGCTGCCATCGCGACGACAGCTGCCACTTTAGGACAGGGAAAGAAAAAAGTGGACGGTGGACTGGCGATGATTATCAATAAGGTTTCTCCCGTCCGTCAGACACCACTGACGCCTCCTGGATCTATCAGTGCCGAGAATATGGCAAAGCATTGCACGGGATGCCAACTGTGTGTGTCGGAATGTCCTAACGAGATACTGCGTCCGTCGACTGAACTCACTAAACTGATGCAGCCGGTGATGTCTTATGACAGAGGATGGTGCCGTCCGGAATGTACGAGATGCTCGAAAGTATGTCCGTCGGGTGCCATCAAACCGATTTCGCGGGCAGAGAAATCATCCCTGCAACGAGGCCACGCGGTATGGATCAAGAAAAACTGCATACCGCTTACCGACCATCAGCAGTGCGGCAACTGTGCCCGTCACTGTCCTGTAGGTGCTATATCGATGGTTCCGTCGGACCCTGACGATGATATGTCGCCGATGATACCGGCTGTCAACGAGGCGAGATGCATAGGATGCGGAGCCTGCGAGAATCTATGTCCTGCACGTCCGTTCTCCGCTATATATGTAGAAGGACATGAAGTTCACCGTACAATCTAAAAAGTTATAAAGATGAAAGAATCAAATAAAATAAGCCGTCGTAAGTTTCTGAAAGTATTCGGTTCCGGTTCTGTAGTGGCTACAGCCGCTCTCACGGGATGCAAGAACGCGACCAAAGAGGCCTCTGACGAATATACGAAACAGGTGGAACCGCCTACGGGTAAGATGACTTACCGTGTCAACCCTAAGACGAAAGACAAAGTATCCATACTGGGATATGGGATGATGCGACTGCCGCTGGTGGGTGGCGACCAGTCGCAGGAAAGTACGGCACCGATAGACCAGAAGGCTGTCAACAAACTGGTTGACTATGCCATCGCCCACGGTGTCAACTATTTCGATACGTCACCTGCCTATTGCCAGGGTAACTCGGAGAGTGCCACCGGTATTGCCCTCCACCGGCATCCGCGCGACAGTTATTATGTCGCCACCAAGTTGTCCAACTTCGACCCTTCCACGCAGACGCGCGAGAAGTCTATCGATATGTTCAACGATTCTCTCAAATACCTGCAGGTAGACTATATAGACTATTATCTGCTTCATGCTATCGGTATGGATGGTATGGATGCCTTCAACAGACGGTATATGGACAACGGCATTCTCGACTGGTTGCTCGAACAGCGCAAAGCGGGTAAGATACGCAATCTCGGGTTCTCCTACCATGGCGACGTGAAGGTGTTCGACTACCTCTTGGCTCATCACGACAAATATAAATGGGATTTCGTACAGATAGAACTCAATTACCTCGACTGGAAACATGCCAAGGAAATCAACGACCTCAATACCAACGCTGAATATCTGTACAACGAACTGCTGAAAAGGAATATTCCTGCGGTAATCATGGAACCGCTGCTGGGCGGACGACTGTCTAATCTTCCTACACCGTTGGCCGACGAGGTAAAGAAACGCGACCCCGAACATTCCATCGCATCGTGGGCGTTCCGTTATGCAGGTAACGAGAAGAATGTGTTGACCGTACTGAGCGGCATGACATATATGGAACATCTGAAAGACAATCTGCTTTCATATTGTCCGCTCCGCCCCTTGTCGGCATCCGACCTGAAATTCCTGGAGGATATAGCGACGAAGATGATGCAGATCAAAACGATTCCGTGCAACGACTGCAAATACTGTATGCCTTGTCCTTACGGTGTCAATATCCCCGCCATCTTCGTGCATTACAACAAATGTCAGAACGAGGGAACGATGCCGAAGAACAAACAGGACCCCAACTATCGCAAGTATAGACGGGAATATCTGATAGGCCTCGACCGCAGTGTGCCGAAGTTGAGACAGGCCGACCATTGCATCGGTTGCGGTCAGTGCAAACCGCATTGCCCCCAGAGTATCGACATCCCCAAAGAACTACAGGAGATAGACAAGTATATCGAACAACTGAAAGAAGGAACTTTATAAAAGACCTATATACAAGAGAAAAAGAGGTTGCATCAGAATCTGATGCAACCTCTTTTCTTGAGAGCGGTAAACGAGACTCGGACTCGCGACCCCCAGCTTGGGAAGCTAGTGCTCTACCAACTGAGCTATTACCGCAAGAGAGCCGATACCCGGACTCGAACCGGGGACCTATTCATTACGAATGAATTGCTCTACCAACTGAGCCATATCGGCGGTCATTATTTTTTTATGCGAATGCAAAGGTAATATTTTTATTTTGAATTATAAAATAATTACTCAAATTTTTATTGGAAGAATCCATTAATTATTTGAAACATTCATTTTCATGCTGCCATTATACCCTATCAGCACGTTCACTATATAGTTGCTTGCATCGTCTGGTATACATATCATCGCATCGTAATGCACACCTGAAGCATCTATGCTTTTAAACAGCATATCACTCAATACAGCCTGCTTTAAGAAGGAAGTAGGAACATTGCCGGCAAACATCTTTTTGTGAAAGTCGCGTGAATAGATCTGCTTAGCTCCATTAAACACACTGATATGGATGATATTGTCATAAAAGACATTATCCACTTCCACACCGTCATCATTATAAGTGGCCTTCGTCACCTTATATGTCGTGGGGTTAATAGCTACATAACAATGATATTTATCTCCGGAATAAGTAACGACAGTGTCTCTTTTGATCAATCTGTTCTGATTGAGAGGCCTGGGTTGCTTCTGTGTAAATGAATATATGTCTTCAGGATTATCACTCTTTCTCAGATGCACGTCATCACCGTTCTGGTTCTTAAACCAAAACACATGGGGCGCCTGTTTGGTAATCGGATAACGAACCTCGTTGACACCTTTTATGATAAGAGTATCATCTACAATCTTGAAGTACGCCGGTTGACTGGTTGAGTCGGGATAATAGATCGTGTCGCCTTTCGCCCTGAATGAAGGTTCTTCAGTTTCTTCATCCACCCATATTCCCTGTAACATCGACTTGGCCTCACGGTTCTCAACGACTTCTGCCTGTTTGGGACTCGTATTTCTGCAACTGGTAATGATGATAATACCAAAAATAAATATCAGTAATTTCTTCATGTCATATTATTTACCAATGCAGTGATATTCAAATCCGAACGATTCCAATTCGTCTGACTCGAAAATATTTCGTCCGTCTATAACAAGCGGACGCTTCATTGCTTTCTTAATTACTTCCCAACTCGGCAAACGGAATTCTTTCCACTCCGTAAGCAATAGCAAGGCATCTGCGTCTAATATGGCATCGTACATATCTTTGCAATAATGCACGTCGTCTCCTACCCTTCTGCGGCACTCATCCATTGCCACAGGGTCGTAAACATAGATGTCACAGCCCGCTTTCTTCAACAGACCTATCATGACAAGGGCGGTAGACTCTCTCATATCGTCTGTCTCAGGTTTGAAAGACAATCCCCATAAAGCGATTCGCTTACCGGTCAGACTATCTCCCTGATATGCTTTTACCAGTTTCTCAAATAATACACTCTTCTGATTTTCATTCACCCTTTCCACGGCCTTCAGCACTTCCATTGAATAGCCATTGGTGTCGGCTGTCTTGATCAAGGCCTTCACATCCTTGGGGAAACATGAACCACCGTATCCGCAACCGGCATAGAGGAATTTTCTTCCGATGCGGGTATCTGCACCGATACCTTGACGCACCATATTGACATCAGCCCCTACACGTTCACAGAGGTTCGCGATATCGTTCATGAAACTGATTCTGGTGGCTAGCATGGAATTGGCTGCATATTTGGTCATCTCGGCACTGGGGATGTCCATAAATATAACCCTGAAATTATTAATCAGAAATGGCTTGTATAGACGAGTCAATATCGTTTTCGCTTTTTCGCTCTCGATACCGACGACAACTCTGTCGGGACTCATGAAATCTTTTATCGCATTGCCTTCCTTCAGAAATTCGGGATTGGAAGCGACATCAAAACCGATATTTACACCACGTCTGTCCAACTCTTCCTGTATGGCTTTCCTCACTTTGACAGCTGTACCTACTGGTACCGTACTCTTAGTAACAACGACAATGTATTTATTGAGATTCTTACCAATGGTAGATGCCACTTGAAGTACGTATTTTAGGTCTGCGCTGCCGTCTTCATCCGGAGGAGTGCCAACTGCTGAAAACACAATATCCTGATCATTGAGAACTGATGCCAAATCTGTAGTAAACTTCAATCTTCCCGCTTTCACATTCTTCACGACCAGTTCATCTAGTCCCGGTTCATAAATCGGAATGTCACCAGCCTGCAAACGCTTTACTTTGTCAGCATCCACATCCACACATGTAACATTGACTCCGGTATCAGCGAAACAAGTACCTGATACCAAACCAACATAACCGGTTCCTACTATTGCTATATTCATCGTTTATGAAATATTAAACTTATTCGAAATAATCGGCATCCTTGAAATCCTTACCTTGCAGGTCTTTCTCGCTGGTAAGAACATCCGATTCACTGATCGGCCACTGAATATCCAGAGCAGGATCGTTGAACCGAATAGACGCTTCATATTGAGGTGCATATACATTATCTACCTTATACGTAAAGATGGCTTCTTTGCTAAGAACCAGAAAGCCATGGGCGAATCCGCGGGGAATGAAAAACTGGCGGTGATTTTCATCACTCAATTCCACCATGACATGCTGACCGAAGGTAGGACTGCTCTTTCGTAAATCAACAGCCACATCGACAACCTTGCCTTTGATTACCCTTACCAGTTTGGCTTGCGAATAATCACCCTTTTGATAATGCAATCCTCTCAATACGCCATAAGAAGACTTGGATTCATTATCTTGAACGAAATCTACATGACCGATATGTTCATCAAACTCACTCTGTTTAAAAGCCTCGAAAAAATAACCTCTCGCATCAGGAAACAATCGCGGTTCTATAACATATACACCTTGTATATTAGTACTTTTATAATTCATTATTATAAACCTTATTTATTACTTGTGCAAATGTAATAATAATATTTTGAATAATAAAAGTTTTATAATTTTTTTCGCTGCTTTTAATCCATTTTATTTGTCTATATCAGTAAAATGAATTAAATTTGCATCGTGATTGAATTAGAAAGACATATAGAAATATTACTTTTAAGCAACGATTGTGTTATCGTACCGGATTTCGGCGGGTTTATGGCTCACCACATTGACGCGTGTTACGATGATACAGATAATATGTTTATCCCTCCCAAACGGACATTGGGTTTCAATCCTCAATTGAAGATGAACGACTCGTTGCTTGTACAATCATACATAGAAGCTTATGACATCAGTTATCCGGAAGCGTCGAAACGCATAGAATGTGAGACGAACGAACTGAAACAGAATCTGGACACAAACGGCTTTTATAATCTCAACGACATCGGTACTTTGTATCTCAATGATAATGGGAATATGGAATTCAAACCTTGCGAAGCCGGTATTCTGACACCAGAGCTATATGGTCTGGGAAATTTTGAGATTGATAAAGTTTCCATAGAAGAGGAAGAACAGGAAGAGCAGGTGTTGATACCTATTGACACCACTGAGGTGGTAGCAGAAAGAGAAGCTGACATAAAAGAACCGTCACCTGTATATGATGAAGATGATGACAGCAAAGGAATTACCATCCCTATTCATATCGTAAGATATGCTGTGGCTGCGGTTGCCGCTATAGTGTTCTTTTTCGCTTTCACGACACCTATTGCGAACAGCGAAATGAATGGTATATCTCTAAGCGGCATCAAAAACAGTGCTCTGTTCAACATTCTTAATCAAAAATGTGAGGTGAAAGCGCCCGGAACTATCAAGCTGAAAACCGACAAGTGTAATGCGGATAAAGAAAAGAAGAACGACACTTCCATTTCTCCATCAAAAGATACGACGGAACAAGATGCGGAAGATCGATTAGATAACAATAAACAAGATTACTACAGTATCGTATTGGCCAGTAAAGTGTCCAAAAGCAATGCGGAATCGTATGTCAAAGAAATGCACAAAGCTGGTTACGAAGACACGAAAGTTTATGTTCATCACCATACAGTAAGAGTCATATACGGCTGTTATTCATCTGAAAGCGAGGCATACAACCAGCTTAACAAGTTGCGTGACAAGTCTGATGACTTCAAGGAATCTTGGATATATAAAGTGAAAGGATGAGAAGAGTACGTTGCCCGAAGTGTGACAATTTTATCACATTCGATGAAACAAAATATGAAGAAGGACAATCGTTGGTTTTCGAATGTCCGGAATGTGGTAAGCAGTTTGGCATCCGTATAGGGGTTTCAAAACTCAGAAAGACCCAGAAAGAAGAAAACGCAGCAGGCGTTACAGAAAAAGGAGATGACAACGTATACGGTTCTATCATTGTTATCGAGAATGTATTCCATTACAAACAAGTTCTCCCTTTACGACTAGGTGACAATATTATAGGCAGATATATGAAGGGAGATGATATCAGTACTCCGATAGAGACGGTAGACCCGAGTATGGACGCCCATCACTGTGTAATCAATGTCAGTAAAAACAAGCAAGGGAAAATAAAATATGTTCTTCGTGATGGTCCCAGTAATACCGGAACATTTGTTGACAACGAAATACTCAACGACCGCGACAGACGCATCATATCAGACGGAACAGTTTTTACAATTGGGGCAACGAGTATTATACTCCGCGGACACGAAGAATAAGATAATCTATATTTAACCAATAAGACCAATAAAGGGAGACATCTTCACAGACATTCTCCCTTGAAAAAATGATAAATATAGATTAATTTAACGCCATTATTCACATAATGGTTCGCAAAATTACTAAAAGTTTTTATACAATCCTATTAATTCTTATTCTTTGTTTAAAAATTAAAATGTTTTTAACTCTTTGTAAATACGTTGAACGGGGAATCCCATCACATTAAAATAACTGCCATTCAACGAAGAAACAGCTACATGACCTATCCATTCCTGGATACCATAAGCACCCGCTTTATCCATCGGAGAATATGTCTTAATGTAATACTCAATTTCGGAATCGGACAATTCATCAAAAGAGACATCCGTAGAAACCGAAAATTCAGACTGTCTCTGATTTGTAATGATACAGACACCGGTTACCACCTGATGGGTCTTGCCGCTTAACAGGCGCAACATTCTGAAGGCGTCTTGATTGTCAACCGGTTTACCGAGAACATCTTCTCCTAAGATGACAACTGTATCTGCCGTAATAAGCAAATCCTTGTCAGTGAGTTGACTCCGATACGCATCAGCCTTTTCTTTGGCTATGTATAAAGGTATCTCGGCCGCTGGTAACGTACGAGGATAGGTTTCGTCTATACCAGGAAGTACGCGTACTTCAAAATCCAAATCCAATCCCTCCAGCAATTCTTTTCTGCGAGGTGAATTACTCGCAAGTATGATGTGATACTTATTTAAATTTTCTAACATTGTAAATATCTTAAAAATCCATTACCAGCCGAAAGCTTTAGCATCTTTCAGCCATTTTCCCTGTGCTCTAAGCACCTGTTCTATAACATCTCTTCCACACCCATAACCTCCAATCTTATCACTGATATATACGCTGATTTCTTTGATGTCCGAACATGCATCTGCAGGACAACAAGGGCAACCGGCACGTTTCATCACTTCATAATCCGGTATATCATCTCCCACATACATGATCTCATCATCTGAAAGACCATATTTCGACAAAAACTCATCGTAAGTCTTGATCTTGACGGCACACTGCATGTATATATCCTGGACACCAAGATGTTCATAACGCAATCGTACACTCTTGGTATTTCCACCCGACAAAATAACGATCCTCAATCCTGATTTCTGAGCCAACTGGATAGCATATCCATCTTTGATATTAACTGTCCGCATCGGTTCTCCGTCGGGATGAAGAGTAATGGTCTCAGCGCTCAGTACGCCATCTACATCAAAGATGATAGACTTTATCTTTCTCAAGTCGTAATTGATCATATTATCTTTATGTGTTTATTTGTTATTCTTGTTTATTGCCATCTGATGTATACTCATACTCATTCTATCGTATATATCCTTTTGGAGTGGATTCTCCTTAAGAAGCACCGACTGGTTGCGAAGTATATTTTCATCAAATCTGACAGCAGGGCCTGTCTGTGCATCTGTGGGCGATAAGGTGTGTACCTTCCGCGCTGTCTCATCTATCAATGGCATCATCACATCAAAAGGTATATGGTTCTTTTTCAGAATCATTTCTGACATGGAATAGCAATGGTTCACAAAGTTCGAAGCAAAGACAGCAGCCAAATGCAGATACTTTCTATGTTCGGATGACAATTCATAAACCTTCTCACTTACATTGATCAGAAGTTCACGAATCTTATTTTCAGCTACTTCGTCGTTTGCTTCAATGAAACATGGTATTTCGCTGAAATCCACTTCTTTATCTTTGGAGAATGTTTGCATCGGATACAACACGCCATAATGAAATGCCATACCCTTGAATATATCCATCTGTACACTTCCGGCAGTATGTATGAAAACTTTTTTCTCTCTTCCTTTACACAATTCAGGAATCAAATCAGACAAGACACTGTCTTTGAGGGACAATATGTAAACATCAGCGTTTTTTGTAATATTGCGTATATCAGTAGTTGGTGAACCTCCCACTCTTTCAGCAAGCACGGAAGCAGATTCAATGGTTCTGCTATATACTTGTAAGATATCATGACCTGCCGTCAGTAATGCTTTGCCTAGATTCGTCGCTAAATTACCTGCTCCTATTAATACAATCTTCATTTTATTCTTATTCCGTTAAAACTTATTCAAGTGAACATTTTCCCATTTCAACTTATCTTCATCCTGCAATTTGCGCTCATCGGCCTTGTTGCCTACAGCCAAGACACAAAGTACTTCATATTGTTCGGGTATGTCGAGTATGCCGCGGATGACAGAACTAGCCGTAGTACCGTCGCTCAATCCCCTCCCTCGCATCTGTATCCAACAGGAACCGAGCCCTAAGTCCTCTATCTGATATTGCATCGAAATGGCTGCTATCGAACCGTCTTCTATCCAACAGTCATTCTGTTGAGGGTCTCCGAGAACAACAATTGCCAAAGGGGCACCCTTCAAAAATTGAGAGCCCATTTCTTTCGCATCTGCTATTTTTTCTATATCTGTCTTATCGTCAACAACAACGAACTGCCAGTTTCTGCCCCCTTTTGACGTAGGTGACATCAAAGCTGACCTTACGATCAATTTAACATCATCAGAAGATATCTCGTTGTCAGTAAACTTTCTATGACTTCTGCGCGTTTGCACCAAATCTTTAAAATCCTTCATTTTGCATCAATTTAATATTACTACTCATTGTTTTACTACAAAGATAGTTATTAATATCAAAATATCAGATACAAATACGTATTTTTAGAAAAGATTTATTATTTTTGCATCAATGAAAAGTATCAAAGTAAGTATTTACAACCGGAGTACAGACTTACCTGATATGGAATATAACAACTATTTCCACAGTAAGTCGTTATTCAGAATCTACGAGGCCTCAGCGGGTTATTTCCCTCACATGGTTGTCGCCCAGTCGGATGATGGATATGTATTGAGTCATATTCTTACTGTGATAAGAACACGCGGCGCCTTATTACCTCCTTATTTATATACACAATGCCGTATATATGGAGAAGGCGATTATGCGGAAAGCGACTACAACCAACATGAACTTTTTAATTTGATGCTTATCAAACTGACGAAGGAACTTGCTTCCAGATGTATCTATATTGAGATGAGCGACATGAGTGAAAAGATGTATGGATACAGATGGCTCAAAAAATGTGGCTTCTTCCCTATCAGATGGATGGAAATACATAATTCCCTCCACAGTATGTCACCTCTGGACAGAATTACTGATGAACGTATTAAAAGGCACATCAAAAACGCGGAAAAGAGTGGCGTCAGTATGTCACGGGTTACGAATGAAACGGAATTAAAAATGTTTTATAAAATGACTCGGGCATTCTATAAAATGAAATTACGCCGATTCTGTCCGCCTGAAAGTTTCTTCCGCGCATTACTCGATGACAAGGAGAATTCTATATTATTGACAGCCAAATACAAAAACAAGATAATCAGTAGTAGTGCCATCGTATTTTCAGAAGGCAATGCCTATTTGTGGTATTCGGCTTCCCGTTCAAAAAGCTTTCCATATCTGCACCCGAATTCAATATCTATATGGTATGCCTTAAAATACGGATACGACCATAATTATAGTCATCTGTATTTTATGGACGTCGGACTGCCGTTCCATAAGAGTGGAATAAAAGACTTGATTCTAGGGTTCGGAGGTAAACCTGTAAGTACAAACCGATGGTTCAGATGTTCCATACCATGGATTAACAATATCCTGTCATGGATATGGAGGGAATAAGACTTATTTGTGATGCGGCATGCACCAGTTCATTTGTGCCATCCTTTTAAACATGTGCCTGTGATATTTGTCCTCTGCCTTTATCACATCATATACCTTGCTGGCCGAAAGAACTTTCAGGAACTTATTATGATAGTACTGTTCTATCTTTTTTTGTTCTAAATCCAGTTTGTCTCTCAACTGTATGGCTTTTAGGCATCCATTTTCATCTGCAGGCTTGTTGCGGCCGATTTGTCTTACCCTGTCAAAAACGGCTCTCTGCTTAGCGCACATTTCTTCAAAAACAGGGAAAAAAGAAGCAGCTTCCATGGGAGTAAGTCCCGCTTCCTGGGAAATAAAATTCTCCATATCCTTCATAAACTCTTTTGGAGAAAACCTCTGTGGCGGAGATTGCTGAGCAAAAGAGTGTGATACGAAAAACAAAAATAATATAATAATAAAATTCCTTTTCATATAATATAAATTATTCATCCGAAAGACATTCATATATATCTTGATTATCCAGCATCGCAAAATCCGTCGCCTGATCTATATAGGCATCACGCGAAACCACTTTACTCGTACTCGTATGATTAATATTGATATTGTCTTTATGCCCATCAGACTGGTTGAAAAAGAGTCCTGTCATGCCCAATATCAACAAAAAACCGGCAGCGATGGAAATGATCTTCAAAGCGAATCGCCTTCTGTATTTTGCGAAATGGATTACTTTTGCATCTTGTTCTGGCAATTCCGACATGAACCTACTTGTAAATTCATCGAAATATCCCTCGGGAACAGAAAATGGATTTTCTTTTCCCTTGAGCTTGTTTAATATTTCAATTTCTTCCTTCATATCTTAATCTTTATATTAAAGACGATAATTATACATAAAAGTTTAATCGTTGTTGTGAAAAAAATCTGTAATTTTCTTAACCGCCAAATGATATGAAGCTTTCAGGGCTCCTTCTGTCGTATGCAGGACCTTACTCATTTCACTATATTTCATATCGTCATAATACCTCATTGTGAATACGGCTCGTTGTACCTCGGGCAATTTACTGATGGCCACAGTCAACTTCAACTGCATTTCATCACCGTCAAAATATTCATCTGCCATCAACTTATTTGTAATATTCACATCATCGGAATCTGCAACCAGGTTCTTATCATTTTTATTTCTTCTAAGGAAATCGATACTCTCATTGATAGCTATGCGGAATAACCATGTAGACAATTTGGATTCATTCCTGAAATCGCCAAGGTTGTTCCATGCTTTCATTAAACAGTTTTGCAATACGTCATCAGCATCATCATGGGATAATACGATACGACGAATTTTCCAATACAGAGGTTCCCTATATTTTCTGACAATTATCTCAAAAGCCTTACGGCGCGTAAGAGGCTCCTGCAACAATTGCATGACTTGTGTCTCATCGTATGTTTCCATGTTCAGATTTGGACGTTTTATTTGATAAAAGGTTTAATGGCATTACTGATCAAAATATCATAGCCATACACGTCTGGATAACTGACGATATTCCCTTGTTCATCCTTATATAGGGTGTAATACGTAATAAACAGGGGTATCGTCGGTTTAACATCCAGTGTCCTCATTTTTGCTTTTTTAGGTTTGTCCTGAGGTACGGCCTCCATAGATTCGGCATCAACTTCCGTTTCCGTATCATTCAGTCCCATGGATTCTTTAATATCCTCAAGAAGTGCTTCGTCTTCGTTGCCTAAAATGAACTGAGCCAATTCGTAGGGATGGTCCACTCTCACACAACCGTGCGACACGCCTCTGTTGTCTCTGTCAAAAATATCTTTGCTGGATGTATCATGAAGGAATACTGAAAAGTTGTTCGGGAATCGGAATATGATGCGCCCCAATGAATTACCTTCTCCTCCGTCCTGTACGACTCTATAATCACCGCTCAACAGCATTGACGCGGAGACTCTCGACACATCCACTTTCTGTCCCGTCTTCTTATACGTGATATACATATTGCGCTTGTCAAAATAATATGTATTTCCGGCATGTCTCGATATATCCTTTTTGATGATGCTCATAGGTATAATCCATTTGGGGTTTACATCTATCCTGTTTATAGAACTGTACAACATCGGTGTCTTCGTCTTTATCGCACCGCATCCTACACGCATAGATTGTATCTGTCCGTCTTCCACCGCGTATAGTTTGTATGCGGGTATGTTAACTATGACATACTTTCCTTTGTCCGGTATACTATTTACGGTACGCCATCTGCATCTCTCCATATTACACAAAATTCGAATACGTTCCGACTTTGACAAATTATTTTCGGAGAGTTTCGTCATCAACTCATAATAATAAGCATTCCTAGGTTGTATCTGCTTTAAGAATATACTCAGGTTGTGATCATAAATTTGCTTGAATGCCATACGAAAGAACTTCTTACCGGGATGCTGCATCTTGATATCAAACAGTTTCCTGTAACTCGTATGAGTGGAATCCTGTTCATAGATGTCTAAATTGTTAAGCAGATAAGAAGGATTGGTATAACCGAAACGCTGTCCTACAGCATATCTCAGATATGCCTTAGTCATTCTGTACTCCAGTCGAGCCAATAGTATATTAAGATTGCTCACGCTGTCGGTATCAAGGCTTCTAATGTATCTTAAATCCCGCTTGATTCTATTTACATCAAACGATCGACTGGTAAATCCCATCTTCACCACTTGATCCAGATATTGTAACAAAGTATCAGCCCTGTTATCTACGCCATATCTGTCTATCCATAAAAAATCATGATGATTCAAATAATAACTGCGAACACGATAGTCGGCTACTGTAGAGTCGATATCGTTATTACATAGACTGTCTATATAATCCCTGATAATATGAGAATTGATTGCGTATTTTTCCGTTTTCAAATCAGAAAACGCTTCAAGCGTAAGTTGCTTATTGGGATTCGCCACATTCTCCTTACATCCGATTACGACTGCAAATGAGAGGACTATGACAAAACAGTATAGGAATCTAAAGAAGTTTATCTTAAAGAAATCTTGCGTACTGTGTTTCCTACTTTCAAAATGTAACAACCTTTTGGCAAATTAAGTTCATAACGTTTGTCAGCACCCTCAATCTTAAAACTATCCACACACATACCTGTGACATTATAAATGTACAATGTCTGACCGTTTGCGCCGGTAATATGTACGTTAGAGCCTACAACACTTATCGTTATGTCCTGCATATCAATAGCATTGTTCATCTGTTCTGATGAATTTGTATTATTCATGGCAGGAACACTTAATGATATGAATGCAGTAATAATTAAAAGTAGTATATTTTTTATCATAATCATTCGAATTTATGTTGCAAATATAGAAGAATCATTTGAATTAACAAAATTTTTTAGCCGAAAAATGCAATAAATCGTAAAAACATACTATATAGATGCTCTATTTCATATATTGATGATTTTCATTTCATCAGCAAGCTCTACGTTTGAATAGATTTCTTTAGCCTCGTTCAACAAGACATTTTCATCTTCGTATCTGGACGAATAATGCCCCAAGACCAATTTCCCCGCTTCGGCATCGCGCGCCACCATTGCTGCCTGTCGGGCTGTACTATGATAATACTTCTCTGCCATTTCCGTGTTGTCATCGCCATACGTCGATTCGTGATAGATGACATTCACTCCTTTAACTAACCCGGACAGTTCTGGCATATATTTCGTATCCGAACAATAAGCGTAACTTCTCACAGGATCGGCGGCGACAGTAAGTCGTGAATTGGGTATCACTTCTCCGTCTTCGGTAGTCCAATCAGCCCCGTTCTTTATATTATCCCGTTGACTTACCGGTATATTGTAAAAATCTATCATATCTCTCCTGATGTGAGGCAAGGTCGGTTTCTCTTTGAACAGGAAACCGCAACAAGGCAGACGGTGCTTTAAAGGCAATGTGGTGACAGTAAGACTCCGATCCTCATATATAACCTTGTTCTCTTTGGTATCGACAGGATGAAATTCGATATCGTATCCCAGACCGAAACAGAACATATCCATCATTGAATCAAGCATTTGCTTGAATTCACCTGGAGCATATATATGTAGCGGTGCTGTCCGTCCCAACATACCGAAAGTAGAAATCATACCTATCAGTCCGAAGCAATGGTCACCATGCAAATGAGAGATAAAGACCGCACTTATCTTTGTGAATCTGATGCGCGAACGTCTCAATTGCATCTGTGTACCTTCACCGCAATCAATCATAAATAATTTTTCTCTTATCTCCACCACTTGCGAAGAGGCGAAATGCTTCAATGTCGGTAATGCACTTCCGCATCCTAAAATATGTATTTTGAATGGTTCCACTGTTACTTACTGCTTCTTGAAAATTCAAATTTGTCTTCTGAACCTTTGATGCAAAGGGAATCAGAACCCAGTTTTACGATATTAAACGAATCCAGTTCTTCCTCGTCTCCGCCTCCGTCTCGTTGAGCCGTAAGAATCAGTTTACCATTAAATATCTTCCATGTCTTATAGAACGTGGAACTCTGGTTTATACTTTCCGCGATACCGCCTTCTTTCAGTCTGATACCTACATAGTCACTACCGTCGATTGGGTTCGGCATCATCCAGTTGCCCAACAGTGTATTGAGATTGATCACTTCCTGAGCGTTGTACATATCACCGTCCTTTTTAGCCATTACCGCCAGACGGTCGCCGCACTGCAAGCCACCTAAAACCGTTCCGTTATCTTTAGCGTCCGTGATGGATATGTCAAGTGTGTCATTATTATCCGTTATCAGTTGCAAAGTATTCATCGCTGTTCCTTCACCACAGATGCCATAGAGTGTATTATCCTTCACTTGTGCAGTGGTCTGCACCGAGTCAGTATCGGAAGTAGCCTGTTGTGATTTATTTCCGCAACTTGCCATGGTTAAAGCGAAGGCAAGTATTAAATAAGACAATTGAAAGTGTTTCATAATCATATAGTTTAAAATTATTTCTAGATAATATTCAATTCTTTTCAAGAGATTTCGCCTCATTCCACAGTTGGTCCATCTCTCCTAAAGTCATATCTTTCAACGGCTTGTTGATCTTGATGCTATGGTTTTCTATATAGTTGAAGCGGCGGATAAACTTTTGGTTCGTCTTTTCCAAGGCTGTATCAGGATTCAGATGATAAAGTCGAGCGGCATTAATCAGACTGAACAGAAAATCGCCGAATTCCTCCATGGAATGTTCTTTGTCCTCTTTGCGCAATTCAACTTCCAGTTCTCCGAGTTCTTCTTTCACTTTGGCCCAGACGTCACCTTTATCCTCCCAATCAAAGCCTACATTTCTCGCTTTGTCCTGTATACGATATGCCTTTATCAGAGAAGGCAATGAATCAGGGACACCCGACAGCACACTCTTGTTGCCATCTTTTTCCTTCAGTTTGATCTGTTCCCAATTTTCGCATACGGTCTTTGAATCTTTGGCATCTACATTGCCATATACATGGGGATGACGGAAAATAAGTTTGTCTGTCAGTTGTGTACATACATCAGCTATATCGAAATCACCCGTTTCACTTCCGATTTTCGCATAAAAACAGACATGTAGCAAGACATCACCCAGTTCTTTGCATATATTTTTCTTATCTTTTTTCAGAAGAGCGTCACAAAGTTCGTAAGTTTCCTCTATCGTATTTGCTCTTAAACTCTCGTTTGTCTGCTTTTTGTCCCATGGACATTTCACCCTCAGTGTATCGAGTACGTCCAATAAATGACCAAAAGCTTCCATTTTTTCTTCTTTTGTATGCATATTACATTTATTTCTTTCTGCAAAAGTAGGTATTTTCCACGAAATTTAGTAATTTTGCAGCGGTTTTTTCAAATATATAGTCAAGATATATATCATAGACGATTAAAATAATAATATAAAATGGAATTAGCTTCTAAGTACGACCCACGGGCTGTGGAGTCGAAATTGTATCAGTATTGGCTTGACAACAAGCTTTTCAGTTCTAAGCCAGACGGGCGCGAACCTTACACTATTGTCATTCCTCCACCAAATGTGACAGGTGTGCTGCACATGGGACACATGCTGAACAATACCATTCAGGATATTCTGGTACGCCGTGCGCGTATGGAAGGAAAAAACGCATGTTGGGTACCAGGTACCGACCATGCATCCATTGCGACAGAAGCAAAAGTCGTAAACAGACTTGCCATCAAAGGTATCAAGAAGACAGACCTCACCCGTGAGGAATTTCTTAAGCATGCCTGGGCATGGACTGAAGAACACGGAGGTATCATTCTGATGCAATTGCGCGAGTTAGGTGCTAGTTGTGACTGGAGCCGTACTGCTTTTACTATGGATGAGACACGCAGTAAGAGCGTCATTCACGTATTCTGCGACTTGTATAAGAAAGGACTTATCTATCGCGGTGCACGTATGGTCAACTGGGATCCTAAAGCTAAGACCGCACTCAGCGATGAGGAAGTGATATATAAGGAAGAACATTCCAAACTCTATTATCTGAAATATATGGTAGTGGAAGAACCTGGCAAATATGCCGTTGTAGCCACTACACGTCCTGAGACCATCATGGGTGACTCGGCGATGTGTATCAATCCTAATGACCCTAAGAATCAATGGTTGAAAGGCAAGCACGTCATCGTGCCTCTAGTCAACCGTGAGATTCCTGTCATCGAAGATGATTACGTTGATATCGAATTCGGTACGGGTTGTCTGAAAGTGACACCGGCACATGATATCAACGACCATGCCCTCGGCATCAAGCACAATCTGGAGACCATCGATATCTTCAACGACGACGGTACAATCAGTGAAGCAGCAGGAATGTACGTAGGTCAAGACCGTTTTGACGTGCGCGAACAGATTGCGAAAGACTTGACCGCGGCAGGACTGATGGAGAAAATAGAAGATTATGATAACAAAGTGGGGTTCTCTGAGCGTACCAATGTACCTATCGAACCTAAATTGTCAACACAATGGTTCCTTAAGATGAAGCACTTTGCCGACATGGCATTGCCTCCTGTCATGAATGACGAGATTCAGTTCTACCCTGCAAAATATAAAAACACATACCGTCATTGGTTGGAAAACATCAAAGACTGGTGTATTAGCCGTCAGTTGTGGTGGGGTCATCGCATCCCAGCGTATTATCTGCCTAAAAACGGTGGTTATGTCGTAGCCGAGACTCCTGAAGAAGCATTGGAGATGGCAAAACAGAAGAGCGGAAACAACAATCTTAAGATAGAAGATTTGGAGCAGGATTCCGACTGCCTTGATACCTGGTTCTCATCTTGGTTGTGGCCTATATCCGTATTCGACGGTATCAATAATCCCGACAATGAAGATTTCAAATACTACTACCCTACCTGCGACCTTGTTACAGGACCGGATATCATATTCTTCTGGGTAGCCCGTATGATTATGGCTGGTTATGAGTTTAAAGGCAAGATGCCTTTCAAGCACGTCTACTTCACTGGTATTGTGCGCGACAAGTTGGGCCGTAAGATGTCCAAGAGTCTTGGCAATAGTCCAAACCCTCTAACTCTTATCGAGAAATATGGTGCCGACGGTGTACGCATGGGTATGATGCTTGCCGCACCTGCAGGAAACGACATTCTCTTCGATGAGTCTCTATGCGAGCAGGGACGTAACTTCAACAATAAGATTTGGAACGCTTTCCGCCTTGTCAAAGGTTGGGAAACAGCAAATGTGGAACAACCAGAAGCCAATAAAGTAGCCATTAAATGGTTCGAGGCCAAATTGAAAGTCACAAACGCAGAAGTTAACGACCTTTTCAAGAAATATCGTATTTCCGAGGCTTTGATGGTCGTTTACCGTCTGTTCTGGGATGAATTCTCAAGTTGGTATCTCGAAATGATTAAACCTGCTTACGGTTCACCTATCGACAAAACGAGTTACGACGCTACCCTCAGTTTCTTCGAATCACTGCTCAAGATGCTCCATCCTTTTATGCCATTCATCACCGAAGAATTGTGGCAACATATATACGACCGCAAAGACG
>OBID01000304.1_pt1 | contig 21156 bp, 19 predicted proteins | sample 1519781 | NCBI WGS metagenome assembly OBID01 (sample SAMEA3991478, study PRJEB22521) | metagenome | biome: anthropogenic terrestrial biome; feature: sewage plant; material: sludge | place: Sweden | collected 2012-09-26 | reverse complement strand
ATAACAAAAACCGCTCCAATTATGAAGCGGTTTTGTAACGACGATAAAAATAATAGAGACTCAAGGTTATGACAGATGTACCAAACAAAATCAGCACAAGGATAGATAAGGTTGGTGAGCCTAACAGACTAACTAGTAGCAATAGCCCACCAATGATGAAGAGATAGCCTGCCTGCTTTCTTCCCTTTCGTTCTATTTCATTGGTCTTGCTATCCAATTCCTCCTTGGGTAAATAATTCCCTATTATCATATAGCCGATAGCCAGCAGCCCAATGACAAGCCTACGGTACTCCAATTCTCCGCCTAAATTATACCAGAGTAAAGAAACTTGAATGATGAGAGCCAGTAGCGGAAAAAGCCATTTGACCACTCGAATGACTGGTGTTTTCCCTATCCCTTTCACATCATAAAGTACACAAATGAATAGGTGAACACAAAAGAATGATAGCGATGTCAAAATCATCATATACTTGGCCATAGAGCCATTTGGCTCACCATTTACACCAAAATGTGCCACCACGGTGTCTGGCAATGCTCCATAGTAACAAATCGTCAATACAGCTATTAGTAGAAATATACTAGAAGTTGCTAATAAGGTTTTTATGTCAATTTTCTTCATCTTGTTGCCCTCCAAAACTTGCAATCCAAACCAAGACTTCTTCGAAGACCGTATAGTTTAGACGATAATAAATAAAATTTTTCTGCTTTTCCTCCAAAATTAATCCAGCTTTTTTCAAAGTGGATAAATGATGAGAAACTGTTGCTCCTGTTAATTGAAATTGTTCAACAATTTCCCCAGCAGACTTCGGCCCCGACTTAAGACTATCTAAAATTTGTCTACGAATAGGAGCAGAAATTGCCTTCAAGGTTTCAGACAATCCCATAATAAGCCTCCTTTTCCATCTATTTAGAAATATTTCTAAATAGAATTATACTCCGTTTTTTTTGTTTGTCAAGAACTATTTCGATATTTTTCTAAATAGATTTCAAAAAAACAGACCACTCTTTATGGTCTGTCAAACACTGCCTATCTTTCCCCTTTATTTCGGATAACAAATCCTGTTTTCTTTTCACTTGATGTACGTTGGTGTGATTTTTTGTTGTCCTGACGGTGGTTGTCGCGTTTAAACTTGTCATCACGACGGTCGCGGTCAGTGCGGTCACTACGGCGTCCTCCACGATCACGATTGCGGTCTCCATCACGACGGCCACCACGATCACGGTCGCGGCCACCACGTCCACCCTTGCCCTTGGCTTGTCCAGGAGCAAATTTAAATGGTAATGGTTTTTCACGCGCAATTTCTACCTCTGGCAGGCTATCCGGATCTTGAACAGTCAAAGTTAATACATAAAGTGCTAATTCTTCAGGGGTAAATTCAGCCGCTAACTGGATAGCATCTTTCTTGAACTTGTCAAAATTGCTACGGATGGTGTCGTCAGCCATATCACGTTCAATCTTTTTCAAAGCAATTTTTTTCTTAGCTTCAAAAGCTTCTTGTGCAGTCGCAGACTTGAGCCCCTTCATACGCTTCTTGGTTAGATCTTCGATGATAGCTAAGTAGCCCATCTCATTTGGCGAAACAAAGGTAATAGATTGACCTGATAGACCCGCGCGCCCTGTACGGCCAATACGGTGAACATAGCTTTCTGGATCTTGAGGAATGTCGTAGTTATAGACATGAGTTACACCTGATATATCCAAACCACGGGCTGCAACGTCTGTCGCAACAAGGACATCAATCTGATCATTTTTAAAATCACGAATGACACGGAGACGTTTATTCTGGTCCAAATCACCATGAATACCTTCAGCACGGAACCCACGCAATTTTAAGCCACGGGTCAACTCATCGACACGGCGTTTGGTACGACCAAAAACAATGGATAATTCTGGCTGGTCAACATCCATCAAACGTGTCATCGTATCAAACTTTTCATGCTCTTTAACACGAATAAAGTACTGTTCAACGTTGACATTGGTTAATTCCTTGGCTGCAATCTTAACATGCTCTGGTTCTTTCATGAACTTGACACCAATGCGCTTAATTGGTTCAGGCATAGTTGCAGAAAATAGAAGTGTTTGGCGACTCACAGGTACACGTTCGATGATTGCTTCAATATCATCTAAGAAACCCATGTTGAGCATTTCGTCAGCTTCATCAAGAATAAGAGTTTCAACTCCATCCAAACGTAAAGCTTTACGTTTAATTAAATCTAATAGACGTCCTGGTGTACCGACAACTATGTGGGCACCTGATCGAAGGGCCTTTATTTGCTTATCAATACTAGAACCACCGTAAACCGAGCGAACTTTTACGCCTTTATCACGACCAAATTTGAATAACTCTTCCTGACTTTGAACTGCCAATTCTCGCGTAGGAGCAATAACTAAAGCTTGAACAGTTGGATTACTTGTGTCGATTTTATTTAGAGTAGGTAGCCCAAAGGCTGCCGTTTTTCCCGTACCTGTCTGGGCTTGACCAATCACATCTTTTCCCTCCAAAGCAAGCGGAATCGTTTGCTCTTGGATTGGTGATGGCGTTTCAAAACCTGCCCTCTCAACAGCAAGTAAAATATCTTCGGATAAGTTTAATTCGGTAAATTTCAATGTTTTCTCTTTTCTAAAAGGCAGTGCGAAGCTACCTTATCTCACGTTATTTGTAACAATTATTTCCACTGGCAGCGAACTAACCAGTATCAGACTTGCAACTTACCTAGTATAACACAATCTAGGAATAATCGTTAGTAAATACTTTTAAAATAAAAATAATACGTTTTCATAAAAAGCAGATTCCACTACTCTGCTTTTTTAATATGTCATTCTATAAAAAATTTATTACTAAATTCATTTTTCAAAACGAAATACCATCTATTAGAATCTTTGAATCAGTAACTATTTTTCTAAAACGGCAGTAGCTAAGGCTTTTTGAATGGCAATCACACTTTTATCACTCTTAAATTGAAGAATTTCAGCAGGTTCTGCAGCTGAAGAAATCCAAATTTTGAGCTCGGCATCCAAATCAAAATGTCCTGATGTTTCTACTGTAAAGCGCGAAATAGAGCGATAAGGAATAGACTTATAGGATACTTTCTTCCCAGTCACTCCTTGTTTATCCACCAAAATTAAACGATATTCCGTAAACACAATCAAGTCACGAACCAAGCTGAAAGCCATCTCAACCTGTTCATTGTCCAACAATACATGTTCTAATTCCTGCTCAATTTTGTCATTATTTAATTGCGAAGCATTACCAAGCAAACCTGAAAATAGTCCCATTATTTGACTCCTTTGTTGATTTTTATCTATTTTACCTAAAAACTGGTAATAAAAAAAGCAAAAACCTCTAGGAAGTTTTTGCCATCATATATAGTAAGCTAGTTTTATATAAACGCGAAAGTTCGAAATTAGGTAAGCCGACTCCCGTTGGCTCTCATCTCCAACCTTTCACCTCGCTTTATCATCTATGGGCTCGGGTTTCTATGGTCACTTTTTCGTTTTAAGGTGACCAGCTGAAACAGTTCCCCAAACTGTTTCACTCCTCCCGGACTGTTGTTACATCTTCTCTTTCAACTCCACATCAGGATATTTGTCCGCGAACCAGCGGAGGGCGAAGTCGTTTTCAAAGAGGAAAACTGGTTGGTCAAAGCGGTCTTTGGCCAAGATGTTGCGACTTGATGACATACGCTCATCTAGGTCTTCTGGCTTGATCCAGCGGACAGTCTTTTTACCCATTGGGGTCATGACTACATCAGCATTGTATTCACCTTCCATGCGGTGTTTAAAAACTTCAAATTGGAGCTGTCCAACGGCACCCAGCATATACTCGCCTGTCTGGTAGCTCTTGTAGAGCTGGATAGCACCTTCTTGCACTAGTTGCTCGATTCCTTTGTGGAAGGATTTTTGTTTCATGACGTTTTTGGCAGAAACTTTCATAAAAATTTCAGGTGTGAAAGTCGGTAGCGGTTCGAATTCAAACTTGTTCTTGCCTACGGTCAAGGTATCCCCTACCTGAAAGGTTCCTGTGTCGTAAACCCCAATAATGTCACCGGCAACTGCATTTTCTACATTCTCACGGGACTCGGCCATGAACTGCGTCACGTTGGACAACTTAGCTCCCTTGCCTGTACGAGGCAGGTTAACCGCCATACCGCGTTCAAATTCACCTGAAACCACACGGACAAAGGCAATACGGTCGCGGTGACGCGGGTCCATGTTGGCTTGAATTTTGAAAACAAAACCTGAAAAGTCTTTGTTGAGTGGGTCAATAACGTCCCCTGTCGTTGTCTTGTGACCATGTGGCTCTGGAGCAAATTCCAAGAAGGTATCAAGGAAGGTCTGAACACCAAAGTTTGTCAAGGCTGAACCGAAGAAAACAGGTGTCAAATCACCGTCCAAAATGGCCTGCTCTGAAAATTCATTTCCAGCTTCCGCCAAGAGCTCGATATCGTCCAGAACTTGGGCATAGAATGGGTTAGATCCAAAGAGCCTGTCACCCTCGTCCAAACTTGCAAAACGCTCTTCACCACGGTAGAGCTCCAAACGTTTATTGTGAAGGTCATAGAGTCCCTCAAAGGATTTTCCCATTCCGATTGGCCAGTTCATTGGATAGCTGGCAATACCCAAGACTTCTTCCAACTCCTGCAATAAATCAAGTGGCTCTCGGCCATCACGGTCCAACTTGTTGATAAAGGTGAAAACGGGAATATTGCGGTGCTTAACAACCTCGAAGAGCTTTTTGGTCTGGGCCTCGATACCTTTGGCAGAGTCCACCACCATGACAGCCGCATCCACCGCCATCAAAGTACGATAAGTATCTTCTGAGAAGTCTTCGTGCCCTGGTGTATCCAAGATATTGACACGCTTACCTGCATAGTCAAACTGCATAACAGAGGAGGTAACAGAGATACCACGTTGTTTCTCAATATCCATCCAGTCAGACTTAGCAAAGTTACCAGTCTTTTTCCCCTTGACTGTACCTGCCTCACGAATCTCTCCACCAAAATAAAGCAATTGCTCGGTAATAGTGGTTTTACCAGCGTCCGGGTGAGAGATAATCGCAAAGGTGCGGCGTTTCTTAATTTCTTCTTGTAGTGACATCTTTTTTCCTTTTCATTTTCTTTTTTTTGATACATAGCAGAGCTTGGCCCTGATTTCATACAGTCTACATTGGATAATCCTCATTCTTTGATTGAGCAACTCTAATGTAAAAGAGCTGCTACTGCAACTCTCTTATTATATCTGAAATAAAAGGAATTTTCAAATCAAGTCTATTTAACTTCTAATGCCTCCACCACTTTTCCAAGTTTCATGGAATTGGAGCCTTTAAAGAGGATTTGGTCTTGCCCACAAAGAACTTCCTTGACTTGTTTCACCAGATCTTCAAATTGGTCCTGCTCAGCATTTTTCCTAAAGAAATAGACTTTTCCAATTGGAAACATCTGACTAGCCAGCTGGGCTAACTCTTCAATATCCTGACCGTAGAAAATGACGGTATCTAGCACATCAGGCGATAGGCTTAGAATCATCTGATTGTGGAGATTGACGGACTGGCTACCCAGTTCTTTCATATCTGCTAAAACTGCGATTTTCTTGCCACCTTCATTTGCTGGAATGCTAGAGAAGGTTTCCAAAATCAATCGCATGGCAGTTGGATTGGCATTATAGACATCGCTGAGAATGTCTGCTCCGTTTGTTGCCTTCTTCCATTCGGTGCGGTTGCGGGTCAAGTTAAGACTGGCTAGGGCTGAGGTGATTGCCTCATCGGACACACCCAAGATTTTGCCCACATAGCTTGCTACCATGGCATTGGTGGCATTGTACTTGCCCGTTACTGGGAGGAAAATGTCTCCTTCCATAAAGTTTACGGTGAAGGTCAGGCTATCCTTCGATTCAACCAAACTTGTTACTTGCAAATCTCCCTCTTCACCAAAACGAACGAGATCCACATGGCTCGGCAAGAGCTTATCCGCAATCGGATCTGCTGGGATCAAGAGTTTACTACCTGGCTCCATTCCATCCGCAATCTGTAATTTTCCTTTGGCAATCTCTTCTCGTGAGCCGAAAAATTCTAGATGGGCTTCTCCAAAAAGGGTAATAACTGATAGACTTGGTTTGGCAATTTCAGATAGGAGATGAATGTCTCCCAAGTGGTCCTGCCCCATTTCCAATACCAGTTTTTCTGTATCATCTGGCATATGGAGAACAGTGTAAGGCAGACCGATTTCGTTGTTATAGTTGCCTTGTGTTTTGTAAGTCTTGTATGTAGTTGCAAGGATATCATGAATCATATCCTTGGTGGTTGTTTTACCGTTTGAGCCTGTCACAGCAATGACTTCTACCTCCGTTTTCTCTAGGTAGTAGGCCGCTAATTGTTGAAGCGCAGCCAAGCAGTCATCTACTAGGATGTGGGGAACATCAAGGCTGACTTCAGACAGGGTTACCGCACAGCCATTTTCAAAAGCCACAGGAATAAAGTCATGACCGTCACGCGCTCCCTTGAGGGGAACAAAGAGGTCACCAGTTGTGACGAATCGGCTATCGAACTCGACCTTGTTGAGTGCTGTATCGGGATAAAGACTAATATCGTTTTTTGCGCCCAAGACCTGAGCGACTTCGTGTAGGGTTAATTTCATGGTTTTCTCCAATAAACTAAAAAAGAGCTTTCGCTCTTTTCATTATACCACTTTTTACCGAACTTGAGTGAGGACACCATCTTTCATCTCATATACCTTGTCGCATTTTTCTATCATGCGCTGGTCATGTGTCACCATGATGATGGATTTATTTCGTTCCTTTGCTTCTTTAGCTAGAAGTTCCACTACTTCAAAGGACCGGTTACTATCTAGGCTGGCTGTCGGTTCATCAGCTAGAATCAAGGCTGGGTCATTGTAGAGTGCACGTGCAATTGCTACCCTCTGACGTTCTCCACCTGACAAATCCTTAGGGAACTTGTTTTTAAGATGGGCCACTCCCAAATCTGCCAGAAGTTTTTGATGTTTGTTTGGGTCGGTTTTCTTATTGACCTTATCAACCAAGGTTAATTGCTTTTCGACTGTCAAAAATGGAATCAAATTAGAAGCCTGCAAGACAAAGCCAATATCCTTATAGCGTAGTTGAGCACGTTTCTTTTCTGGTAGATCAGAGTAGTCTGATTGATTGATTAACACACGACCTGTTGTTGGTGTTTGTAGACCTCCTGCCAAGGTCAAAAAAGTTGATTTCCCAGACCCGGACGGTCCGATGATTGCAACAAACTCGCCTTCTTCAATACTAAAATTAGTCGGTTTGAGAGCTGTAATAGTTTGACTACCGTCTTGGAAGGTTTTACTAATACTTTCAAAAATAAGTGTTTTCATAACAACCTCCTAAGATAAATTTTGTAATGGATCTACCTTAAAGATAGAACGTACAGAGAAACTAGCACCTAATAGGGCAAATATAACAAGAGCTAGACCGATTACGATATAGAAGGTCCAGTTATTTTCAAATGGCACAGCGCTTGGCAAGACAAGGGACGATAAATACGTTCCAGCCAATCCAACGACAGTTCCCAAACCAGCCAGAAGGAAGGTTTGAGCCAGTACAGAACCTGAGATATAGCCATTTGAAAGACCTTGAATTTTCATCAAACCAAAAATCGGAGATTTCTGTGTTGTCAAAACAAAGATAAAAATACCAATCACAATAGCAGAAATGACGACCAAGAAACCAATCATAAAGCCGAATGTTATATTTTGAGCCTTATATCCTGGCAGATATTCAATGAAATCTGCAATGGCAACTTTTTCCAACTCATCCGGTACTGAGGAGACATCTCCACGAATGACAATGGCACTGGCCAGACTACTAGTAGCTGCCTGTTGCTTATCTGCCTGTATTAATTCTGAAAATGCATCAAAACCCATATAAACGACAGGTGCCACGCCAAAATAAGCATTATCTGTATACCCAACAATAGTCACTTTTTCATCAGAACCTGACAGATAGATTTGATCTCCAATTCCAAAATCTTCTACCTCTGACAAGGTTTTGTCTACAACGACTTCTCCAGTTTTTTCATACAAACGACCTTCTACAATATTCGGTACGATAAAACTATCTGTTTCAACCGCAAAGATATTGACTTTCTCTTTTTCATCAGTTGTAGCATCTTTATCCACATATGCAACTCCTGCCTGTTGGCGAATCAAGGCCTTGTCACCAGCATCTACTTGGTCAAGCAAAGCTGTATCAATTTTTGACGCTGTAATCAAGCGATTGCTTTCTGAATTAAGCAAGACATAATCTGCCTGCCATTTATCAACTGCTGTTTTATTTTCCTGCATGAGACCATAAGCCAAACCAGTCAGGAAAAAGACAAGGTAGAAAATTAGAATTAACAATCCTAAAATCAAGCCATAACGCAGCTTATTCTGCCGCATCTCTTCAATTGCTAAAAACATCTTACTCCACACTTTCTAGGACATAAAATTTTGCCTCAAATATAATACTTTCTTTTAAAAGAGCTTTAACTTTACACTTTTGTTCAACGTATGCAAGAATCTTTTCCTGCTTTTCCGAAGAGACCTCCTCTCCGATTCCAACCAACACTTCAATGTGCTCATTATCCAAACGACTCTCCACCTGAACAGGCATAGTTTTATTGCCTTCTTTGCTGGCATAATAACCCTGGACACACATGGTGACGCAGGCAGCTAAGCCAATGTTGACTAGACTAACGGGAGTCTCCCCCTTCTCCGTCACACCAAAGGTATGAACCGGTTCACCATAACCTTGAGAAATTGCCTGAAACAGACCTTTCCCTTTTACTGTCGTTTGATACATAAACACCTCCAGAACATATTCCATTTTATTCCATTTTGCAATCCTTTGCAAGAAAAAGATTTAGAAAATGAAATAAAAAAAGATTGGTAAAGTTTCCAATCTTTTCCTTGTTTTATATTAAATGACTTTCACGTTTTTCAAACATTTCTTTGGCCAATCGAACAAGCTCTTCAATCAAATCTGGGTAAGCTAAGCCCATATTGTCCCAAAGGAGTGGATACATGGACCACTGGGTAAAGCCTGGCATGGTGTTGAGCTCGTTGAGGAAGATGTCGCCGTCTTCTGTCAAGAAGAAATCACAGCGAGAAAGTCCACAACCACCGATTGCACGAAAGGCCTTGGCAGCATTTTCTCGCATGATAGCCATAATTGATTCGTCAATTTGGGCTGGAATATCCATTGTGATTTTGTTATCAATGTACTTGGCATCATAGTCATAAAAGGCAACGTCTTTGACTACTTCGCCAGGAAGTGTGGTTTTCACGTCAGCATTTCCCAAAAGACCAACTTCAACCTCACGGGCGTTGACACCTTGCTCAACAAGGATACGACTATCATACTTAAATGCTAAGTCTAGAGCTGCATGTAAGCCAGCTAAATCTTCAGCTTTAGAGATACCAACGCTGGAACCCATATTAGCAGGTTTTACAAAGACCGGATAAGTCAACTTTTCTTCAATCTCTGCAATCTTTTCCGCAATATTCTCACCTTCGATAACTGCCACATAAGGTACTTGGGCAATGCCAGCTGATTCTAGTACGCGCTTGGTTGTAATCTTATCCATGGCAACGCTAGAAGATAAAATATTGGTGCCAACATAAGGCATACGAAGCACTTCCAAGAAGCCTTGAATAGAGCCATCTTCTCCCATTGGCCCATGAAGAACTGGGAAAACGACTGCCTTTTCTTCATAGATATCGCTCGGACGGATTTTTTGTTCTTCAATAATTGTCGCATTTGTCATGAGTTTTTCATCGGCAGACGGTGTTTGAGAAAACTCTTGCGTCTTAATAAAGTCCCCTGTCTGACTAATGAAATAGGTTTTGACAAAAAAATTATCATAATTGATGGCGCGCATAACGCTTTCTGCGGATAAAACAGATACTTCACGTTCTGCTGAACGTCCACCATAAAGTAAAATCAAGGTTTCTTTTGACATATTCAATCCTTCCTGTGTCAATAGTTTCTCTATTAGTATAGCATATTTTAACCACTCGAAATTGACCTAAGGTAAATTCGAATGATTATGAGTCAACCAGCCATTCGTCTACAACTCTGTTCTATTTTCGATTGCTCGCAGTAGAGTAACTTCATCGGCATATTCAATATCACTTCCAACTGCTAGACCTCGAGCTAATCGGGTTACTTTTATTCCAGCAGGTTTAAGCACACGAGAAATATACATTGAAGTCGCCTCACCATCCGCAGTTGCATTTGTCGCCACAATAACTTCTGTAACCTCATTGTCCATCAGACGAGTGAGGAGGGATTTCAAATTAATATCATCTGGTCCGATACCATTCATTGGCGAAATCAAGCCATGCAAAACATGATAGAGACCGTGGTATTCTTGAATATTTTCCAAAGCCGTAACATCCCGACTATCCTCTACAATCAAAATTGTAGATTGATCTCTCGTTGAGTCCTGACAAATAGCACAAGGGTCTTGGTCCGTCAGATTACCACAAATCGAGCAATAAGATAAATCTCGCTTGGCTGCCAATAAATTTTTGGCGAATTCATTAACGACATCATCCTCCATACCAATTGTATAAAATGCTAGACGAGTGGCAGTTTTGATACCAATACCGGGTAATTTAGAATAACTATCAATTAGCTTTGCAATGGGTGTAGGGTAGAGCATAGGCCTCCTTAGTTCATGGGATACATTGATTGGTATAAGTTGATTATTTCACGCATAATCGTTTTTGTTGTCATAGATGATTGATTTGTTAAGTTTGGTAGCACCACCGAAACAGCAATTTGGGGATTGTCACTCGGTGCATAGGCCACTACGTTTGTATTTACTGCTGTTACGACTTCACCTGAAGGAGTTGTTGTATAAGTTTCTGCCGTACCAGTTTTCGCACTGATTGTCACACTTGCTCCTTGGCCAATTGCACTACCTGTATTAAATTGACCATTTCCATTTACCACTTGATAAAACCCTTGTCGAAGAATGGCCATTTCGTCCTCAGAGATATTTACCTGATTTAACTCTTTTACTGAAACGGGTTCAATCAGGTCTCCAAGCCCACCTTGGTCCGTATTGCCATAAATCCCTTCAACCAAATGTGGTGAAATGCGAGTTCCTTTATTGGCAACTGTTGACACATACTGTGCCATTTGCATTGGTGTATAGTTGTCGAACTGACCAAATGCGTTGGTAATGAAGTTCGCTGTGCTATATTCATCAGGTAAAAAACCAGTGGATTCAAGTGGAAGATCAATCCCTGTAGAAGCACCAAGACCATATTCTGCAAAAGTTGACCGCAGTTTTGTCATGGCATTTGTCAAAGATTCCCCATCATTCAAATACATATTTGCAGAATAGGTTTGCCCAAGTAGTCCCAAAGCAATCTTAACCATATAAGCGTTTGATGAATATTCCAAAGCCTGAGTAGCATCAATATTAAAACTACCGTAAGCACCGTACCAAGATGTAATCGGAGCTGAACCTGCAAAATATATCGGCTCATCTAATTGTACTTGGTTGCCACTGATAACCCCATTTTCCCATCCAGAACTAATTGTAGCACCTTTGACAATTGAACCAGGTGTAAAGACACTCGTAATCGTTCCAAGAGCATCTTCGGTAATGGTACTTGAGCCTTTTTCGTGACTATATCCAGACATAGCAAGCACTGCACCTGTAGAAGGATTTAATGCAACTGCATAAACACCTTCCGAATACAGTGCACTTCCCGTTGACAACTCACTCTCAAAATATTTTTTTAGAATCGCATTGACGCCATCTTGAAAGGCCAAGTCAATGGTCAACTTAATATTGTTTCCCTGTTGTCCTTCTTGAATGGTTTCAATACTCTCGACGTTACCATTTCTGTCTAAATTAATTTCTTTCTTCTCACGTTGACCCTGCAAGACTTCTTCATACTGTTTTTCAAGATAGGCAGTTCCCACGCGGTCATTCGCAGAATATCCTTTTGACAAATAATAATCGGCATCCTCAGCTGGTAAACCTGCTTGTTCGCTTGTTACAGTCCCTATAATCGAGCTTAAGGAGGTATCTAAAATACTCCGTTGCCAGTTATTTGTAGTTGAAATTCCTTCAAGTTGATCAGAATTCGCTACAATCAAAGCCACCTGCTCAGCGGTAAGGCTGTCTGTGACAAGATTGACTGTTTCAAAATAAGATGCAGCATTCATCTGCGTAAATAGTTCAATTGCTTTCAACTCTTCATCAGAGTAGTTTAACTGTTCAGGCGTTAAACTAGCAACAGCATTTGTATAGATTTCTGATTCACTTAAATAATTGCCATCTGCATCGAATCGCTGCTCTTTAGGAAGTTTATTTAGCACTTCCTGGTAGACTGCTTGATCTGCCAAATAGTAGTCAGCTTTATCCCGATCTGAAACACTGACATCCGAAACTGTGACCCATTGAAGTAAATTTTTAGCAACCTGCTTCATTTCCTCAGCAGTCATTTTATTGGAGCGCGTAAAGGACACTACTTGTTGTATCTGATTTTCAACCAAAGGCTTTCCTTTGGCATCGTAAATCAGTCCTCGAACAGAACTTTTAGTGACTACTTTCTGACTAGCAGTTGCTAATTTATTACTATAAAAATCATGATTCACAATCTGCATATCTGCCAACCGAACAATCAGCACTGTAAATAATAAAATGACGACTCCAAATAAAATATTTAATCGAATTGGAATCATATTTCTTGCATTACCAGTTGATTGATGATTCTTTTTTTTCAAAAGACAAACCTCATTCTAGAAATATTCTTCTTATTATACCACAGGAAAATCATAATTTTTAGCCTTAGCCTCCCTTTCAAGAAATATTTTCTCCATACAATAATCTTCCTCCACAATAAAATCGTCTCCAATAATAAGTCTTTTCAATTCTACTAGTAACAGTGAATAAATTTGAAATAATAACGCGAATTATTATATCATTTTTCCTCTTTTCACTTCATCGCAAAAAAACAAAAAAAGCCGTGCGAACACGACCTTTTACGGATCTTTCTATCTATCAAATCTTGGTCAATACAGTCGCTGTATCTGGCGAAGTATCATAAATTTGAAAATCTGTACCAACACCTAAATCAGCTTGTGCCAATTGGTTAACCATAGTCATATGTGCCAGTTCCTTGATATTATTTTCCTTTGATAGATGCCCTAGGTAAATCTTATTGGTCCGATTTCCGAGCGAACGAATCATGGCATCTGCACCATCTTCGTTACAAAGATGCCCTTTATCCGACAAAATCCGTTGCTTCAAATTCCAAGAATAAGAACCCGAACGAAGGATTTCAACATCATGATTGGATTCAATCAAATAGGCATCTGCATTTTCCACAATACCCACCATTCGGTCACTAACATAACCAGTATCCGTCAACATAACAAAGGATTTATCATCTTTCATAAAGCGGTAGAACTGCGGACAAGCAGCATCGTGGCTGACACCAAATGACTCAATATCCAGGTCTCCAAAAGTTTTCATTGAGCCCAATTCAAAAATGTGTTTTTGGGCGACATCAATTTTGCCCAGCTTGCTTTCCATTGCCTGCCAGGTCAATTCATTGGCATAAATATCCATACCATATTTACGAGCTAACACTCCTATACCATGGATATGATCGCTATGTTCATGGGTGACTAAAATGGCATCAATATCATCTGGTTTTCGGTCAATTTCTGCCAAAAGACTAGTGATTTTTTTTCCCGATAAACCTGCATCCACTAAAATTTTCTTTTTATCCGTTTCCAAATAAAAACAATTTCCACTAGACCCGGATGCTAAAATACTATAATTAAAACCAGTTCCGATCATACTCCCCTATTCTTCCTCAGCAACCTCTTCCCACTCATCCAGTGCAATATCCTTACTATATGGTAAGACAATCGTAAATGTCGAACCATGTCCATACTCACTTTTAGCCCAAATGAAACCTTTGTGTTGCTTTACAATCTCTTTTGCAATCGCCAAACCTAAACCTGTGCCTCCTTGGGCTCTCGAACGCGCTTTATCAACTCGATAGAAACGGTCAAATATTTTAGGTAAATCAGCTTTAGGAATTCCCAAACCTTCATCTGAAATAGAAAGAATAAGCTGACTATCTGTCGTTTTCATACTAAAGGTAATGTTTCCCCCATCTGGAGAATACTTGATAGCATTATTCAAAATATTATCCAGTACCTGCGTCATCTTATCGGTATCAATTTCAACCCAAATTGGACTAATCTGGTAATCACGAATAATAGCGTAGGTCTTACCAACATCAGAATTCTTCATCTGATCAAAGCGATTCAAGATAAAAGTGATAAAGGCTGTAAAATTGATTAACTCTACATCCATCTCTCCAACCTGATTATCAATGCGAGATAAACTTAAAAGATCTGTAATCATCCGCATCATCCGGTTGGTTTCATCTAAGGATACCTTGACAAAACTTGGGGCAACCGATTCGGTCAGAGCTCCCTCATCCAAGGCTTCCAAATATGATTTAACCGAGGTCAACGGTGTACGCAATTCGTGACTGACATTAGAAACAAACAGTCTGCGCTCACGTTCCTCCTTGGCCTGCTCCGTCATATCATGTAGGACAACAACCAACCCTGATATGAGCCCACTTTCACTCCTAATCGTTGCAAAATTAGCTCGTAAGGTCAGTAATTCTTGATTCTCATTAACTTTTTCTAAGACGATTTCAGGTGTTTGAGATAACAACTCACGCAGACTATATTGGTCTTGAAGTTCTAGAACATCAAGTAAAAAATATTGCTCCTGTTCATGATCTTTTAACCCCAGTTGTTTCTGCGCCATATCATTGACCATGATAATTCGGCCAATACGATCTGTAGCAATGACTCCATCACTCATGTAGGAAAGAATGGAACTGAGCCGGATTTTTTCTTGTTCTAGGTGATCGTGCGTTAAACGGATTACTTCTGACAAATCATTCAGTGAATTTGCCATTTCAGTAATCTCTGGACTTCCTCGCAAATCCAATACATCAGAGTAATTACCATCTATCAAGGCGCCAACTTTTTTATTGAGTAATTGAATCTGCTTATTGTCACGATAGTTTTCTATCAACAATACTGTCAACGCAATTAGAAAGCCGACCAAAATAACAACAAACCAAAATTCAGCTGTTGTAATTAGATAGCGTAATTGATTAATCATAAGCTTTTATAAAATAACCTACTCCCCTGCGTGTCAAGATGTATTCCGGACGACTTGGAGTGTCTTCAATTTTTTCGCGCAAGCGTCGAACCGTCACGTCCACAGTACGTACATCTCCAAAATAATCATATCCCCAAACAGTCTCAAGTAGATGCTCTCGCGTCATGACTTGCCCAATGTGCTTGGCCAAATGATACAATAATTCAAATTCACGGTGTGTTAGTTCAAGTTCTTTTCCATGTTTCTTAGCTACAAAAGCATCTGGAACAATTACCAAATCACCGATTACCAATTCTGGAGTACCAGATGATTCAACTGCTCCTTGCGTCTCAGCCAATTCACTTCGACGAAGAAGAGCTTTTACACGCGCCTGTAATTCACGGTTTGAGAATGGCTTTGTCACATAGTCATCCGCACCAATTTCAAGCCCAATAACTTTATCAAACTCACTATCTTTAGCTGACAACATTAAAATAGGAACATTACTTGTTTTTCGAATCGTCCGTGCTACTTCTAATCCATCTATTTCTGGAAGCATTAAATCTAAAATAACAATATCTGGAAACTCTGCTTCAAAAATATCAAGCGCCTCACGTCCATCAAACGCAGTGACTACCTCATATCCTTCACGTGTCATATTGAACTTAATAATATCCGAGATTGGTTTCTCATCATCAACAATTAAAATTTTCTTCATTTTTTATTACCTTTATTATCTTTTATCTATTATATCAAACTTATTTAAAAATTTCATTTTACAAGATGTGCACATAATCTTATGTTATATTTTATGATATGCTAATTATTAAATTGTCTGAATTTACTTGACATTTAATGATTGCAATGATATGATGCTAATACCCTATTTTTTCTTGAAGGAGACACTTATGGCATTAGTAGATTTTAAAAATGTAAATAAATACTACGGCGACTACCACGCCTTACGCAATATAAACTTGGAATTTGAACCTGGACAGGTTGTCGTATTGCTCGGACCATCTGGTTCAGGAAAATCGACACTCATCCGAACTATCATTGGTTTAGAAGCAATCGATGAAGGTCAATTGGTCGTCAATGGTCATGATATTTCTTCTACGTCCATCAAAGAATTAGTTGCCTTACGTAAAGAAGTTGGTATGGTCTTCCAGCATTTTAATCTCTATCCACACAAGACAGTTTTAGAAAATGTTACCCTAGCTCCGACAAAGGTCTTAGGTATTGATAAGGCAACTGCTGAAAAAACTGCTCAAAAATACCTCGAGTTTGTTAACCTTTGGGATAGAAAAGATTCCTATCCTGCTATGCTATCTGGCGGACAAAAACAACGTGTCGCAATTGCACGTGGATTGGCTATGCAACCTGAACTTTTGTTGTTTGATGAACCAACTTCTGCCCTCGATCCAGAAACCATCGGTGATGTTTTAGCGGTAATGCAAAAATTAGCGCGAGATGGGATGAACATGATTGTTGTAACGCATGAAATGAGCTTTGCACGTGAGGTTGCTGACCGTATTATCTTTATGGCTGAGGGAGAGGTTTTGGTAGACACGACCGATGTCAATGGATTCTTTGAAAACCCAACCGAACCAAGAGCTAAGCAATTCCTCAGTAAGATCATCAACCACGAATCTGATAACGTAAAGTTATAGGAGGTACCTATGAAAAAGAAGAATCGTACTCTCTTTCTGACATTTCCACTACTAGTCCTAGTAGCCATACTCCTATTCGTAGTTAAACAGCCCATTGCGCAAACAGATACCCCTACAGAATTATCGAACAGTGACCAAGTTCAGGCAATAATCGAGAGAGGTGTTCTCCGAGTTGGTGTCAAACAGGATGTTCCAAACTTTGGCTACAAGAACCCAGATTCTGGTGAATTTGAAGGATTGGAGATTGACATTGCTCGCAAAATCGCAGACGAATTAGGTGTAGATATTGAATTCACTCCGGTTACTGCCCAAACACGTGGACCACTTCTCGATAATGGTCAAGTGGATTTGGTCATCGCAACCTTCACCATCACAGAAGAACGCAAGTTACTCTACAATTTCACAACTCCTTACTACACAGATGCCGTTGGCTTCTTGGTCAATAAGGATAGTGGAATTAAGACCTTTACCGACCTAAATGGAAAGACAATCGGAGTAGCTCAGGGTTCCATTACACGTACCCTCATCTCTGAATTGGCAGATAAGTATGGCATTGCAGTAAACTTTGCTGAACTCGGTTCCTATCCGGAACTCTCCGTATCCCTTAGAGCACATAGAACTGATGCCTTCTCTGTTGACCAATCCATTCTATCCGGTTACATTGGCTCAAAATCAGAACTAATGGACTTTAGCTTCTCAGCTTCTGATTATGGAATTGTTACTAAATTATCTAACAAAGACCTTAACAACTACTTAAACAGCCTTGTTGAAAAATGGACTTCCGATGGTAGTCTTCAGGCCATCTATGATGCCAATGGTCTAGAACCAGTGACAGAAACTGACGAATAGAAAGGTGAAACAATATGACAGTTTTAACAACTAGTCCTTACGCTTGGGAGAATTGGGTCAGTTATTTCAAGGATTTTCCAACTTTTTTCCAAGGATTTCTCTTTACCTTAGCCATTTCTGTCGGAGCCTTTATCATGGCCATGTTTTTAGGAATTGTCTTTGGTAGTCTCTCTTCAAGTAAAAATAAAGTTTTAAAAATCATCGCACGTGTCTATGTTGAATACTATCAGAATACGCCGCTTTTGGTTCAGTTCATGATTGTTTATTATGGACTTCCGCTGATTTCAAATTATGTTCTCATGCCGTCCATCTACTGGACAGCTGTTATCTGCGTGGGACTCTATCACGGTGCCTATATTGCAGAGGTCATTCGTGCAGGGATTGAAGCTGTGCCAACTGGTCAAACAGAAGCTGCACTTTCACAAGGATTTACTCAAGCTGAAACCATGTGGATTATCATTTTGCCACAGGCCATTCCGACCATTCTGCCACCTTTGACCAACCAAGTCGTGAACTTGATTAAGAATACTGCCACTGTTGCCATCATCTCAGGAGCTGATATTATGTTTATGACAAAATCTTGGTCTGCCATGAATGCTAACTACATCCCAGCCTTTGCTGGTGCTGCTTTCCTTTACTTCATCATGTGCTTCCCTGTTGCAAGCTGGGGCCGACGCATTGAGGAAAAGAATAAGTCAGCCTTTTCACACTAAAAGGAGGTTGAACGATGAATTATGTTTTAGAATTACTCAAACCTTCAACCTTCCAACTCTTGTGGAGTGGTTTGAAGTTAACAGTCTATATTTCAAGTATTTCGGTAATCCTATCCATTCTTTTCGGAATGGTTTTAGCCATCATGCGTAATGGGAAAAATCCAATTTTCAAGTGGATTGCAACCATCTATATTGAATTTGTGCGTAATGTCCCAAACTTGCTGTGGATTTTCACAGTTTTCCTAGTCTTCCAAATGAAGTCAACGCCTGCTGGTATTACTGCTTTTACTATTTTTACCACGGCAGCCATGGCCGAGATTATCCGCGGTGGTCTAAACGCCATCGGACCGGGCCAGACCGAAGCTGGTTTGTCACAGGGTTTTACCCCTGTACAAATCATGGTCTATATCATTATGCCTCAGGCTATTCGCAAAATGCTGCCAGCCATCATCTCGCAGATTGTAACGGTCATCAAGGACACTAGTTTTCTCTATTCCGTTATCGCCCTGCAAGAACTCTTTGGTTCTAGTCAAATCCTCATGGGACGCTACTTTGAGGCAGAACAAGTTTTTGCCCTTTACCTCATGGTTGCTCTCATCTACTTTGTTATCAATTTTGCCATTTCAAGTCTGTCACGTTATGTGGCTAAGTCTTGGGCGAGCAGCATAGAGTAAGATTTCTCCCAGCCAGTTGGTTGGGATTTTTTTGCTGTCAAAAAAGAAGCCCATTCGGACTTCTTGCTTTATTTATTCTTCTTCAGCTGGTCTTGACTTACGAGCAATATCTGCTAGGATATGGTCCACAAATTCTGCAACAGACTGAGTTTGCGTTGCCTTACTTCCGTAGCGACGAACGTTGACAGCATTATCTTCCATTTCCTTGTCACCAACGATGAGCTGGTATGGAATCTTGCTGGTCTGACTCTGACGAATCTTGTACTGCATCTTCTCGTTACGTTCATCTACGTGTACGCGAACACCACGGTCTTGCAATTCTTTTGCAACCTTCCAAGCGTAATCCAAGTGAGCTTCCACAGAGATTGGAATCATAGTCACTTGGGTTGGAGCTAACCAAGTTGGGAAGGCGCCCTTGTAGGTTTCAATCAAAATGGCTGTGAAGCGTTCCATAGTTGAGATAACACCACGGTGAATCATAACTGGGCGGTGTTCTTCACCATCAGCACCAATGTAGGTCAAAGCAAAACGTTCTGGCAAGAGGAAGTCCAACTGAATGGTTGACAGTGTCTCCTCATTACCTAAGGCAGTTCTCACCTGGATATCTAATTTTGGACCGTAAAAGGCTGCTTCCCCCTCTGCCTCGAAGTAGTCCACGCCCATTTCATCCATAGCATCTTTCAACATACGCTGGGCATTTTCCCACATCTCATCGTTGTCATAGTACTTCTCTTTGTCCTCTGGGTCACGATATGACAGACGGAAACGGTAGTCGTTTAAGTTGAAATCTGCGTACACTTCGATAATCAACTGAAGTGCTTTTTTGAACTCTTCTTGGATTTGCTCAGGTGTCACGAAAATATGACCGTCGTTAAGAGTCATCTCACGTACCCGTTGCAAACCTGTAAGAGCACCAGATTTCTCATAGCGGTGCATCATCCCAAGCTCAGCGATACGCACTGGCAATTCGCGGTAAGAACGCACATGATTTTTATAAACTTGAATGTGGTGCGGACAGTTCATCGGACGAAGCACAAACTCCTCACCGTCACCCATGTCCATAGTTGGAAACATGTCTTCTGAATAATGATCCCAGTGACCTGAGGTCTTGTAGAGTTCGACAGAAGCCAAAGGTGGCGTATAAACGTGCTGGTAACCTGAAGCCAATTCCTTGTCTGTGATGTAACGCTCCAAGGTACGACGGATAGTCGCTCCATTTGGCAACCAGAATGGCAAACCTTGACCAACTTCTTGGCTAATCATGAAAAGATCCAATTCCTTACCAAGTTTACGGTGGTCACGTTCTTTGGCCTCTTCACGCATTTGCAGGTATGCTTTGAGATCTTTTTTGTCAAACCAAGCTGTACCATACACACGTTGCATCATTGGATTTTCGCTCTTACCACGCCAGTATGCACCAGCCACGTTGAGCAATTCAAAAATCTGGATACGGCCTGTTGACGGAACGTGTGGGCCACGGCAGAGGTCAACGTATTCACCCTGGGTATAAATGGTCAAACCGCCCTCATCATCAGAATGTTCCTGAATCAATTCCAACTTGTATGGATCATTTTTGAAAATTTCAAGAGCTTCTTCCTTAGTCACCTCACGACGTTCTGAAGGGAAGTTTTCCTTGACAATCTTCATCATTTCTTCCTGAATGCGTGGCAGGTCATCATTTGAAATCTGACCAGCCGCATTGTCCGTATCATAGTAGAAACCATCCTGAATAGCTGGACCAACCCCCAACTTGATTTCAGGGAAAAGACGCCGAGACGCCTGGGCAAACAAGTGGGCAGCTGAGTGACGCAAGATGTCCAAGGCATCCTCATGATCGGGCGTTACGATTTCAAGCGTACCTTCCTCTTCAATGGCACGAGTTGTGTCAATCAATTTACCATTAAACTTACCAGCAAGAGCCTTTTTCGCCAAAGACTTGCTGATGCTCTCCGCAATTTCAAAAGTAGTCACACCAGCTTGGTACTCACGAACAGCACCATCTGGGAAAGTAATGTTAATCATAATATAAGATATAAAGGGTGTTAAGCGGACACAGACAAAA
>OBID01000302.1_pt1 | contig 21322 bp, 19 predicted proteins | sample 1519781 | NCBI WGS metagenome assembly OBID01 (sample SAMEA3991478, study PRJEB22521) | metagenome | biome: anthropogenic terrestrial biome; feature: sewage plant; material: sludge | place: Sweden | collected 2012-09-26 | reverse complement strand
TATAAATCCTGGGGATATATCGAAAATGATAGTTTTAAATCATCCAAATACCTTGTCAATAATCTGGTAGACATCGTCAGTAAAAATGGACATTTATTATTGAATATCGGACCCAGAGCTGATGGTAGTATTCCGGATACAGTGCAAAAAATTTTATTGGAAGTCGGAGCCTGGTTAACCATCAACGGTGAAGCTATCTATGGTACGAGACCATGGAAGATATTTGGAGAAGGACCTACCCAGGTAGCGGGGGGATCTTTTAGTGATGCCAAAGACCAACCATTTACAGCTGACGATATCCGATTTACTAAGAAAGGGGATGATCTGTATATGATCTCCTTAGACAATCCTGTGCATGATTTGAATATAAAAAGCCTGGCTACAGGAGCCGGTCAAAAAATAAAATCCATTCAAATGTTAGGCAGCTCCGGTAAAGTTGTGTGGACTCAATCCTCCTACGGCCTCCTCATCAAGTCGAATGCGGCCTATCCTGCCAAACAAGCAGTGGCGTATAAGCTGAGGTTTGAATAAATATTGGATCATCAAGGTTGGTTTGAAGGCCAATCTGTTAGTTTTTCCATATTGACGGTAGAAGTGTAGAATATGAAGTATTATTTTGAATTACAATTCAGAATGCTCCAAAGAAATTTGAGTGAATTTGGTCTCCAGCCGCTAATTGCATTTATTGTTTTACCGCTACTGTTTATTGGTGGTTCAGCCGTTTTATTCAGCCGTACTCCGTATGCTGCCTATTTTATTGTCCTGGTATCGCTGTATGTAATCTCCCTGTTAGGGCATTCAAAGCGCAATACTTTTCTAAAAACCATATTTTCCTTTGAAAAATATAGGGTGCTGAGACTGGTAGAAAATCTCATTCTGGCCTTGCCTTTTAGTTTGATTTTATTATGGTATCGAGCATATTGGTCAGCGCTACTCGTATTGATCCTGGCCAGCCTGATTTCAGTCGTCACATTGTCTGCAAAGGAGTCGCGTACACTGATAACTCCTTTTTCGGCCTACCCCTTTGAATTCACCGTTGGATTCAGGAACTCGTTTCTGATCATTGTATTGGCTTATTTTTTAACCATTATGGGTATTAAGGTCGATAATTTTAATCTTGGTGTGTTTTCTTTGATGCTTATTATAATGATATGCTCAAGTTATTATTTTGAGCTGGAGGATGATTTTTATATTTGGATACACCGGTTAGATTCAAAAGGATTTTTGTTGCACAAATTAAAAGTGGCGATGGCCAGTTGCAGTTTACTTTGTCTTCCTATTTTCACCAGTCTTATTTTATTTTATCCTAAAAATTTGAACGCTTTGGTAGCCTTTCAGATTTTGGGGCTTTTATATCTCATACTCATATTGATGGGCAAATACGCCTTGTATCCTCTAAAACCAAATGTTCCGCAAGCTGTTTTGATTGGCATGACTTTGGTTTTGCCCCCTTTACTGATATTCATCATACCATATTTCTTCCTTCAATCTGTCAAACGACTTAAAGCAATCCTGCCTTGATCTCTATCCAACATCTGTACAAAACCTATGGATCTAAAGAGGTCTTGAATAATATATCTATTGAGTTCCAGCCAGGAGTGATCCATGGTATTGTAGGCAAAAACGGCGCTGGAAAAACAACTTTTTTTAAATGTATTGCCGGGCTGGAAGCCTACAGGGGTACGATACAAAGTGATCTCCATCCATTAAAAGATTACCTGGGTTATCTACCCACAGACCCTTACTTTTTGTCAAAAATCACAGGAAGAGAATATCTGCGATTATTATTAAACGCACGAGATCTGAAGGTGGCGGATTTTGATGTAAAAAACATTTTTGAACTACCCTTAGATCAATATGCAGATACTTATTCTACCGGGATGAAAAAAAAATTGGCTTTATCTGCACTATTAATGCAAAACAATCAGGTATTTATTCTTGATGAGCCATTTAATGGGGTGGACATCCAGAGTAATATCCTCATCAATGAAATTATACTGCGATTGAGGTCTTTAGGCAAAACGGTGATTCTATCATCGCATATTTTTAGTTCTTTGGAGGATACTTGTGATCATATTCACCTTTTGGATGAAGGACGATTCTTGAAATCTGTTGATAAAGATGACTTTCATCTGTTGGAGCAAGAACTCAAACACGTGATGGTCGGTAAGTCCATTGACTGGATTTGATCTGTTGGTAGGCTGATAATAATCGCTTCAGCAGTTAGAAATTACCTTTTTGGGTCGGTTGAATATAAATATGTGTGAATTATGTAACATATATCTGGTTTGATGTAACACTTGGTCGGTTTAAAAGCTGCAACTTTGCTTTTCTGCATCGTTCGATCGTTGGTAAATTTTTTAACCAAAATGTCAAGAGATAATGGAATCAAGAAGAAAAAAGGCGCTGGGGCAGTTAAAGTAGCCTCTGATTATCAATCCGGTAAGAAGGGTAGCAGAAATAACGTTACACCTCTAAATGCGATTAATCCCGCCAAACCTGTTGCCCCGAAAAAAGGCAAATCATAACACGCAACCTGACTTACATCGAATAGTCTCCAGGAGGTGATTATTTATTCGGTCAGGATTAATTTTTAAATATATATCAGTAAAATATGAAGTCACGTAAAAGATTAGGAATTTGGATGGATAATGCTCATGCTCATTTGAAAGAATATCATCGCGAAGTCGTCGAGATCGCGAATGTTGATTCTGACGAAATCGAGAAACCTGCTAAATCGCATCTCGTAAAAGGAGAAAGCAGTTTGCACAATATGGAACAGCCTTTACAAACTGAGTTTTACAAAAGTATTGCTCGGGAAATTCTCGAGTTCAATGATGTTTTGTTATTTGGGCCTGCTGAAGCAAAGACTGAATTATTTAATTTATTGAAAGATGACCAGCTCTATGCTAATATCAAATTCAATATACAAAATTCAGGTCCTTTATCGGACAAACAAGAGAGAGCTGTGATAAAGACTTATTTTAAATAGCAGGTAGAGTAGCAACTCATCGTTATTTTAAGAGGCGATGGATCGTGTCGTTTTCTATTTCTTTTTAGGGAGATAGATGACCAGCTTGGAGAACTCGGCTCAGTAAACTGTCAATTTTTTATTTTAAAATAGGTTTTTTTATGAAGGTAGTTAGAATCAAAGGCAATTGGATCGAACAGAAGAGTAAGCTTAAGAAGAAATATTCAAACCTGACGGAGGCAGATTTTGAATTTGTGGATGGCAAAAAAAGTGAAATGTTTACAAAGCTTCAAGTAACCCTGGGCATGGAAAAAGAGGAAATGCATAAAATGATAGATGCGCTCTAATTTTTGAACTGATTTCCCCTTTTTTGAATCCTTTAATCTTTGAGGTTAAGGGCTGGATTCGTGTTACCTTTTGTACACAAGTATATGCTCAAGGTATATGGGTGGTTGATATCACCCTTTTCGATTCATTACTTAGATGTTGATTGAATTGGACTCAAGATTTATTACAAACAATGCAATATTGAAACCTCTCAAATAAGGTCAATTAATATAGATGACCGATATGAACGAAATATTGAAGGCGCAAGAGTATATAACAAGTGAAATTCTCGAATATGTTCCTAATGATGTGGTGACGAAAACCATATTAAAAAAACATCCGCCACTGTAAGGTATCATGGCTTTTGATCAGGGGCAAGGTTTGTTAGAAAAATCTTCTCCTTTTGATCATTTTATGAAATTTATAGATGGAAGTGCAGAAACTTGTCATTTCAGGTGCATCTATTCTTCTGAAAACTGGTCAGTCCATTCTGGTACCAGCCCATGCACCTTTCCACATTAAGCCAAATAGACGATTTAAAATAATACTTACTTTGATTAAAAGCGGATATGAATAAGGTTGTCACCCTATATTTTCCAGGTTGTTTTTCCTTTTTTTTCCTAGATTTTTAAAATAGGTGGGTGTGAGTCCGGTGATTTTCTTAAACTGGTTGGAGAGATGAGCTACGCTACTATAGTGTAGCTGATAGGCAATCTCTGTTAAAGTCAACTCTTCGTATAACAATAATTCTTTGACGCGCTCGATCTTGTGAATGATGATAAATTGTTGGATAGTGATGCCTTTGACTTCAGAAAATGTATTGGCCAGGTAGGTATAGTCGTATCCAAGTTTTTCGCTGATATAATTTGAATAATTGACCTGGGGTATCTCATCAGAATAATGAATCATTTCGATGATGACATTTTTTATCTTTTCGATCAGAATGCTTTTTTTGTCATCAAGCAATTCGAGTCCTGATCGCAACAGATTTGTTTTTAGCAATTCATTTTGTGGCTCCGTCAGATCTTTCAATAATTCTACCGTGCCAAGATCCACGATAGCATGGGGCAACCCTATTTTTGTCAATTCATCTTTTACGAGCAGTTTACATCGAAGGCTGACCATATATTTGATGTAAAGCGTCATAATTTATTTTAAGAACATGTCCTGGTTAAAAGTCAGGCAATTTCAGTGTAATCTTAACCTATACATCTAGTTGCCATCCACCATAAAGTTAGTGTTTAAAATCATATAAGCATGCCCCCGCACTTGCCCTTCGGTTAAAAAAGGACATAAAAGGAGTTTAGATCTGCAAAGAAATTCTCTTCAAACTGATGCAAGATGTAGGATTTTACTTTAATCTTCCAGGTCTTCAATGCCCATGTCTCCCAATAGGTCGCTGAATTCGATCCTGGTCTGATGCAATTCTTTGTTCAAAATATTAAAGGATGCCAATCCATGTAAGACCAATTCTTTGTACACATATTTTTCTTCATCAGCTACCTCGGCTGCTTTCGCCAGCAATCTTTCTAAGCCTGATACCTGCGCTAATGAATCTTCATACTCGTGTTGAGTAGCATCTACTGCCATTTTGAGATCGTGTTCGCCGGCAAACCAGGCTTTGATGATTCCATAGGGGTCCCTGTCATTTTTCTTCAATTTCTCCGGATGAGGGAAGTATTTGAGAAATTCCGTTTTAATAGCTTTGTTTAAAAGTTCGAAGGCTACTTTGTATGGGCCGAGTTGTTCTCCTTCGTATACCAGTTCTACTTTTCCGGTGATGGCAGGGAGCACTCCCACAAAATCGGAGATGCGGGCTACTCCGGAGGACTCATTGTTTTTTAGCATGCGTAGCTCTACTGCACTCACCAGGTTTTCATAGGCGCTGATACCAAGCCTGGCAGATACACCACTATTGATATCCACCAACTCGCTGGTCCGTGCTTCGAAAGAGATTTGCTCGAGCAGTACTTTGAGCATCTGGGGTACAATGATATTTTTTTCTTCAGGTTTTACTCTCGATTCCTGAGCGGTGATTTTCATAGCCGTCTCCATATCCAGTGGGTAATGGGTGATGATCTGGCTATCGATACGATCTTTAAGTGGAGTGATGATACTGCCCCGATTAGTATAGTCCTCAGGATTGGCAGTGAATAAGAACAGAATGTCCAGGGGAAGCCGCACTTTAAATCCCCGGATCTGGAGGTCACCTTCCTGCAGGATATTGAAAAGAGATACCTGGATGCGGGGCTGCAAGTCAGGGAGCTCATTGATCACGAAGATCGATCGATTGGCTCTCGGGATCATACCGTAATGGATCACTCTTTCATCTGCATAAGGTAGTTTGAGGGTGGCAGCTTTGATCGGATCCACATCTCCAATGATGTCGGCTACACTCACATCCGGCGTAGCTAATTTTTCCACATATCGTTCATCCCGATGCAGCCATTCTATCAGAGTCTCATCACCGAGGACTTTGATTCTTTCCTTTGCATGTGGGGAGAGAGGCATCAGCGGGTCGTCATTGATCTCACTGCCTTCTACTACGGGGATATATTCATCCAATAGCCTGACCAATAGCCTGGCCAATCGGGTTTTAGCCTGTCCTCTCAGTCCCAAAAGTAAAATATGGTGCCTCGACAGAATCGCCCGCTCCAAATCCGGTATCACCGTATCATCAAATCCGTGGATACCTTCAAAGATATTGACTTTGTTTTTTAAGGCAGCGATGAGATTGTCACGCATTTCATCTTTGATGTGCTTGGTCTTGTAACCAGACTTTTTAAGATCTCCTAGTGTTTTTATAGTCTCTATTTGCATGTTAGCAGTTTATAGGTTTTTAGTCTTTCTTTAATTATTTCGCGCAAAGGCGCAAAGGCACAACGATTTACTTTAGTATAACCTGCCTCACCTCTTCCTCTTTTTACTCTTTTTATAATCCATAAATATAAATTCCCCCAGTGTATCCAACGTGCTGTAAAATGCTTTACCATTATTGGCACGAGTGAAGGTATCTACAAACTGAGCCAGGTAGGGATCCCGTGCTACCATAAAAGTCGTGACCGGTATATGCAGTTTCCTGCACGCTAGCGCGAGCGCGAGCGTACGATTGACGATTTTGCGATCCATGCCAAAGGCATTTTTATAATATTTTTTGCCGATCTTGATACAGGTGGGTTTGCCATCGGTGATCATCATGATCTGTTTGTTAGGGTTTTTGCGCCTTCTTAAGATCGCCATAGCCAGTTCAAGTCCGGCTACGGTATTGGTATGATAGGGCCCCACTTTGAGATAGGGAAGATCTTTCATCTGGATCTCCTGGGCATCATCGCCAAACGTGATGATATCTAAAGTATCCTTGGGATATCGGGTGGTGATGAGCTCAGCCAGGGCCATAGCTACTTTTTTGGCCGGGGTGATCCTGTCTTCACCATAAAGTATCATGGAGTGAGAGATATCAATCATCAGGACGGTACTGGTCTGAGACTGAAAATAGGTCTCATACACCTCCAGGTTGTCTTCCTGCAGGATGAGATCCTCTACACCATGTGCTATCTGGGCGTTTTTGATAGACTCTGTGAGGGCTATCTGATCCAGCCGATCACCAAATTCATATGGCCTGATCTCAGAGGTATATTCATCACCAAATCCCGATTTAGGGGTATTATGATCACCTTTTTTACTTTTTTTGAGTTGATCAAATATGTCATCCAGAGCAGTTCTGCGGAGGGCTATCTCTAACTTGGCACTGGGATTATGATCTATAAAGCCTTGCCTGTTTTCATTGATATATCCTTTGTCGATCAGGTCCCGGATAAAATCAGCTATACCATAATCTTCCTGGGTTAGTTTGTATCGTTTGTCCAGCTCGGTAAGCCAGGACAGGGCCTCGGTGACATCGCCCGAAGTATGCAACAATAATTCTTTGAATAACTTAAAGAGCTTATCGAAAGGGGTGTCTCCCTCCAGATTAGGATCTTTTTTTCCAAAAAACCAGTGCATCATAGATTATAGATATTGACAAAGATAAAGGAATGTACCATCGCAGAACTTATTCCAATAACTTTGATCTGCTTTACGTTGATTTTTAAACAATGTCGAAGGTGAAAAGTTGATTTTATAGATTAACAAAGTTAACTCACAAGAGGTCGTTTATGCTTGCGTTTACCACTATCAGCCTGTTAACCCATGAAGATCAGTTGTTTATTGCTTAAAATGTATAATCTTCACGCCTCAGATATTGGCACTATATTACATTTCGAATGAACCCAATTCCACCTCCGCTCACGTTCAATAACCAGATCAAGCAGTTAATGATTCTCATGGTGCTGCTGGTGATGATCTATCTGGTGACCAGGGAGCTGTATGTCTTTCTGCCCGGATTGTTTGGCGCACTGACCTTATATATAATCAGCAGAGGCAGTTATTTTCAATTAATCTATCATTTTAAATGGAAAAAAGGGTGGACAGCCGGACTGTATCTTTTATTTTATCTGTTACTCGTGCTCTTGCTTGTACTCATTACGTATAACATGCTGAAACCCCAGATACAACCCTTGTTGAGCGACCCGGCCACGATGGTGAGTAAAGCAAAAACTGCAATTGAAACTATACAGGTTAAGGCTGGTTTTACCATGATATCTGAGGAGACTTTGTCCAATCTGCAGGATAAACTTAATGTCATCATTCCCTCCATGCTCAATGATACAGCCAACCTGCTGGCCAACCTGGCCTTAATGTTTTTTGTATTGTATTATATGTTAGTGCATGGCAAAGCCATAGAGTCTTATTTGAGCAATATACTGCCCTTAAAGCCTGAAAATATACATTTACTTGCTGTAGAGACCAAGCGTCTCGTCAAAGTGAGTGCTTTGGGCATACCCTTGATATCCATCATCCAGGGAGTCACTGGTGCTATCGGATACTACTTATTTGGAGTGCAGGAGTATGGTCTGTGGGGATTTCTAACGGCTATTTTTGCTTTTTTCCCCGTTGTCGGTACGATGATCATCTGGATACCTTTGGTGCTATATATGTATATGAGTGGAGACACTTTAAATGCTTTCGGGCTGGGATTGTACAGCCTGGTGATCACGGGCAATGTGGATTATCTTTTCAGAATTACTTTTCTCAATAAAGTAGGTCATGTACATCCTATCATCACCGTATTGGGTGTAATCGCAGGACTGAATTTGTTTGGATTTATAGGACTTATATTTGGGCCTTTGCTGCTGAGTTATATCATCCTGTTGTTTAGGATCTATGCCAATGAGTTTTTGATGAAAAAGCCGGACGATGTCAAAGAAAATACACCGTAAGTGGCTATATTAAATTTATACCCTTCCCTCCGTCTGCAACAGATTGGTCTGTTTTGACAAATATTTTAAAACAAGGTAAGCGACCAGAGAAATGATGATACCCACCAACCAGAAATAATGGTTGATGCCATAGGTAGCAGTTTTTAGATAATGCAATGTCATATCAAAGACCGCAAACACGATAAATATATTCATCAAACCATTGACTTCCCTAAGAAGCACTTTTCTTAGGCTAAAGGAATAGGCAGGTTTTTGTACAAACCGTAAAGAAGGGATAAATGCGGGTGTATGATCAGCCCAATTGGTATAGGTGCTTCCAAATTTTTTTCTCAAAAACTGTTCTTCGGCAAACATGATCCTTTCATAATATATCCAGTAGAATCCTATAAAAAAAAGAATAAACCAGGCATGTTGGGTGAGCAGGGCGGCTCCCAGCCACATAAAAAAATTGCCCAGGTACAATGGGTGCCTGACCATAGAATAAATCCCTGTAGTGTTCAGTTCGTCAGCCAACTGACCTTTTGTATTGCGCCCTGAGGTATTTTTAGGAGTATGGCCTACCGTATATATTCTGATCAGGAGGCCCAGTACACTCACTGCAAAACAGAGATAAAAATAAGCCGGAGTGATCAAGCGAACGGACTCATTTGTCGTAAATACCCAGAGTGCCAGGGCAAGGACTGCCAGGGGTATAGTCCCTCTGTATTTGAATAAAAAATTGCCCTGGCGCTCAAATTCTTCTAAAAGTGGCATGGATGATAATGAACTGATTTCGACGCGAAGATAGGATATTGGGGATTAGTAAAATTCATCAAAATGTTTTCAACTATTTCATTATTTCCTTATCATTACTGCCAGGATGCTATCATCGCTTTAATTGTAGACATTAATGACAAGACTTCAGGTTTTTTTGATATTATTTGCTGGCAATTTGAATCTAGCTGCCCAGGTCTATCCAACCATCCTTGATCAGCGCCAACGTGCCCAGGTGATCAATGAAGTGCTGGCGGATAGATTTGAACATCTTTTGCCACAGCTCATGCGGCGGGAGGGTTTTGATATGTGGATATTGATCTCCAGAGAATACAATGAAGACCCTGTGATGAAGACGATGCTGCCGGCTGAATGGATCTCTGCGCGCAGGCGTACGGTGATGGTGTTTTCTGACAATGGGGTAGAAGTGGAGCAATTGGCGATCGCCCGATATGATGTGGGGTTGCTCAAAGCATCCTGGAATCTCAATGTCTATCCTGATCAATGGGATGCATTGATCGAAACCATCACGAAACGTAATCCTAAGAAGATAGGCATCAATTACTCGCCCAATTACGCCCATGCCGATGGTCTGAGCCATTATGAATATGATCAGTTGATCACGCGGATACCGGATCCATTTAAAGCAAAAATACACTCTGCAGAAAAGCTCGCTGTAGCCTGGCTGGAGACCCGAACTACCAAAGAAATGATCTTGTATGAGCATATAGCCAGTATCTCACACCGGATCCTTCGGGAAGGGCTCAGTGATAAAGTGATCCAGCCCGGAGTCACCACGACAGATGATGTAGTGTGGTGGTATCGTCAGCGGATTACGGAGTTGGGTCTGGACACCTGGTTTCATCCGACGGTCGACATTCAGCGGCCGGATACGGGCAAGTTCGATCACCTGCGCACTTTCTCCAAGCGGCCCGATATCGAAATCATTCAACCAGGCGATCTGCTCCATGTAGATTTTGGCATCAATTATCTGAGACTGAATACCGATATGCAGGAACATGCTTATGTACTCAAGCCTGGAGAAAATGAAGTACCTGAATATCTGCAAAAGGCTTTCCAGCAAGCTCATAGGCTTGCAGGATATTCTCACAGAAAATTTTAAGGCTAATTTAAGTGGAAATCAAATTCTGGCAAATGCCCTGGCCCAGGCAAAATCTGAAGGCATCACAGGAGCTATCTATACACACCCCATTGGATCCCACGGTCATGCTGCCGGCCCGACCATCGGCATGTGGGATAATCAGGGTGTGACCAAAGGTCCGGGAGATTACCCTTTGCACCCACACACTGCTTACTCCATAGAATTAAATGCTTCAGTATCCTTACCTGATTGGAATGGTAAGGTGATCAGGATGATGCTTGAACAAGATGGTTATTTTGATGGTACCGGGTTCAGATATATCGATGGACGACAAGAGGCTGTCTATGCAGTTCAGCGATAAATTCTAAAAAAAAACTAACACACTCTATTCAATTATTACCACTAATAGTTCATTAAAAGCCAAAACTTTCAGATTGCCGGGCGAAATCTATTGGTCAATGAAGGATAAATTGTAAATTGGTTATTCATAAATTTAACCTGGCAATAAAAACTTTTGACATGAAATCATTTAATATCAATAGAAGAGAATTTCTCAAAGGGGCTACAGCTACCATGGCCTATACTGCTCTTGGGCCTCTTGGTCTGGAGCTGATCAATCCGGTCAATCCACTCAAAGTCGGTCTCATCGGTACCGGGTGGTATGGCAAAAGTGACTTGTTTCGATTGATGCAGGTCGCACCGGTAGAAGTGATGGCTTTATGTGATGTAGACAAAAATATGCTGGGTGCTGCTGCTGATCTGGTGACTAAACGCTCAAAATCAGGCAAGACACCCCGACTTTATGGCGATTATAGAAAGTTATTGTCAGAGAATGAACTAGATATCGTTTTAATCGGCACACCGGATCACTGGCATGCACTGCAAATGATCGATGCAGTCAAATCCGGTGCTCACGTATATGTACAAAAACCAATCAGTGTGGATGTGATGGAGGGAGAAGCCATGGTCGCTGCGGCCCGCAAATACAACAAAGTAGTCCAGGTAGGTACCCAAAGAAAAAGCACGCCGCACCTCATCGATGTAAAAAAGAACATAGTAGATGCAGGACTTTTAGGCAAGATATCTCATGTAGAAATGTGTTGTTATCTCCATATGCGCAATGGAAGCAACCCACCCTTAGAACCTATACCTGACTTTTTGGATTATGAGATGTGGACAGGTCCTGCTCCGCTGCGACCGTATGATGGGTTGCCTCACCTCCGGTGGTGGAGGGCTTTTATGGAGTATGGCAATGGCATCACCGGCGATATGTGCGTGCATATGTTTGATACCGTGCGCTGGATGCTCAACCTGGGCTGGCCCAAGAGCATTGTATCTACCGGAGGCATCTATGTACAAAAGGATGCCAAGTCCAATATCTCTGATACCCAATCTGCGATATTTGAATACGATGGACTCAACTGTGTCTGGCAACACAGGACCTGGGGCACGCCTGCAGATCCGGATTATCCATGGTCATTTACTCTATTTGGAGAAAAAGGAACTTTAAAAGCCAGTACGATGCGGGCAGACTTTACGCCTGTCGGCGATGGAGAAAAAATACATAAAGATGTCGTCTACGAAAGAGAAAAATATCCTGAGGACCTGACGGAAGACAGGATAGAGCTCAATGCTGCTCCGGCGACACGCTTGCATATGCTTGATCTGCTTAAATCTATAGACGATCACTCCCGACCAGTAGCAGATATCCAGGAAGGTCATATCTCTACTGCAAGTTGTATCCTAGCCAATCTATCTATGAAACTCAACAGACCACTGAAGTATGATCCTAAAAAAAGGATAGTCACCGGCGACGCAGAAGCAACAGCCTTGCTTAAACGAGCCTACCGAAAACCCTGGATACATCCTGATCCATTAAAAGTCTGATCAGCGAAGCGTACAGGTTAAAAAGTCGATGAATTGAATACTAAAAAATTGTCAATTGGGATCTGGCTAGCCTATTTGTTTTTCAATATAGGGTGCCAGCAGTCTGCAGTTAAAAATACCGGTGACGAAACTACTCCTGTGCTTGCTCCGGAGGAGGAATTAAAATCATTTGCCTTAGAACAAGATTTAGAAATTCGATTGGTCGCCTCGGAGCCATTGGTACAAGATCCTGTGGTGATCCAGTTTGATGAACAAGGCAGAATCTGGGTGGTGGAGATGCGAGGTTTTATGCCGGATATCGATGGCAAAGGTGAAAAAGATCGGGTAGGAAGGATCAATATCTTACTGGACAGGGATGGGGATGGGATGATGGACTCTTCGATCGTCTACCTGGATAGCCTGGTTTTGCCCCGGGCTCTGGCCCTGGTAGCAGATGGAGCTTTGGTAGTTGAAAACGCAGCTTTGTGGTGGACGAGGGACCTCGATCATGATCTGCATGCAGATAGTAAAGTGTTGATCGACTCGACCTACGCAGGCAATATGTTGCCCGAACACTCTGGCAATGGATTGTGGCGCGGACTGGACAATTGGTATTACAATGCAAAGTCAAGATTGCGATATAAATTAGAGGACGGGCATTGGGTCCGGGACAGTACAGAATTTAGAGGCCAGTGGGGCATCAGCCACGACGATGAAGGCCGCCTCTATTATAATTACAATTGGTCCCAACTACATGCCGATCTGGTGCCACCAAATTATTTTTCAAGAAACAAAAATCATCTAACCACTACAGGTATAGACCATGGGCTTACCCTGGACCGACGGGTATATCCGATCCGTGAGAATATTGCAGTCAATCGAGGCTATATACCCGGTACGCTGGATGAGAACAATCGATTGTTGGAGTTCACTGCAGCCTGCTCACCACTTTATTATAGGGGAGCAGCTATGCCGGCAGCCTATTATGGAAATGTATTTGTATGTGAGCCTTCGGGCAACCTCGTCAAAAGAAATGTAATTGAAAAACATGGGTACATGGTATCAGCCCGTGACCTACATCCCGGACGGGAATTTCTGGCCTCTACCGACGAACGATTCAGGCCGGTGTATCTCTCCAATAGCCCGGATGGCGCCATGTATATCGTAGATATGTATCGTGGACTGATCCAACATGGGGCTTATGTGACCCCTTATCTAAGAGAGCAGACTGTAAAAAGGAAAATGGTTTTGCCCATACACTGTGGTCGCATCTGGAAAGTAGTTGGTAAAACCTCGCAAACCGGGCAAAAAATAGATCTATCAACTGCTTCTAATCAAGCGCTGGTACCATATCTGTCCCATCGGGAGGGGTGGTATCGGGATTTGGCACAAAGACTTTTGGTAGAAAGGAAGGCCGAAGATATTGGTGCTCAACTGTTAGATTCGATTATGCGTGGACGGAATACCATTGGCAGGATCCATGCCCTGTGGACAGCAAAAGACCTGGGCCTCTTGAAGGCAAATGATTTGATCGTGCTTTCCTCAGACACTGAGGAGGCAATCAGATCTACTGCAATAAGGTTATTGGAGCACTTTGCTGAAAATAATGGTGTGGTGAAATCTCAACTTGCAGTTGCTTTGGAGCGAAATTCAAAAAAAGCCGGAGATAAAGAATTGCTTCAGATAGCTTTAAGTGCAGGGGCAGTTGATTTTAATAGAGCAAGTACTACGTTGCTCTTTATACTTAATCGACAGGATACTTCCGCTTTAATGCGGGACGCCATTTTAAGTAGCTTGTATAAAAATGAATATTCTTTTTTAAAAAATCTACAGCAATCTCCCTGGTGGGGGCAATCAACTCCGGCCAAACAGGTCTTTCTGGAAATGTTGGCCACAGCGGTTTTGAAAAATGGTGATGGCGCTGAAATGAATAATCTGTTGGCCAATCTGTCATCAGCTGATGATCAATTGTGGCAATCAAAAACTATCCTCACTGCGCTCTCCATTCAAGGAAGAAGCAATGCGTTCAAGCCAATCAAATTATCAAAAGCCCCTCCTGTGCTGAATGCTGCCAATTTGCTGGATGACCAACGAATGAAGATCTTGAATCAGATGTTTGAATGGCCCGGACATATCCCTGATAAAAAAACAACGCAGTCCTCCGCCATGACCGGTGAAATAGATCAAAAACAGTTTTCATTGGGGCGGCAGTTTTTTCTGACTACCTGTGCGGGATGTCATGGCAGCGATGGCGCCGGAGTGACTCGGTTTGCGCCAACCTTGATTGGATCTGACTGGGTATTGGGTGACCCAAAAAGACTTGCCCTTTTAATCTTGCATGGTATAGAAGGACCCATAGAAGTGAATGAAAAAAAATATGATGTGCCTGATATTTTACCTGTGATGCCCGCGCACTCGGTCATGGATGATGGTCAGATTACGGCCATCATGAATTATATCAGAAATGAATGGGGCAATGCCGCCGAGCCAGTCAGCAATAGAGTGGTCGGTGGAGCCAGGCATCTCACGCAGGGTAGAGTGATGCCCTGGACAGCCATTGAGCTCAATCAACGAATTCAAAAAGATTTACAAACTAATCCACCTAAATAAATTCTGTCAAGATGAACAAAATACCAGTGCCTACTCAAAGTCCTACGACCAGAAGATCATTTATGCAAAAAACTTCGCTGGCAGCGCTGGCATTTGCTACCCCTTCGTTTCAACATTTTGCCAGGGAGATGCGCATGGGCGTGGTGGTCTATTCCTATGCAAGCCGATGGAACTCTAAGGCAGGTAGTCAAAAATATCCGGGGTTTGTGGATGCTTTGGATCTACTGACCCATTGCCATCAGGTGGGAGCAGGAGGCGTGCAGGTAGGCGTCAATAACTGGTCTGCAGATTTTGCAAAAAAAGTAAGGGACAAAAGAGAACAGCTAGGGCTCTACCTGGAAGGTTCTATTGGGTCACCAAAGGACAGCGAGGATGTGGCGCGATTTGAAAATGAGGTGGTCCAGGCCAAAGAAGCCGGCGTCTCGGTAGTGCGGACCGTGCTGACCTCCGGAAGGAGATACGAAGTATATCATTCTGCTCCCGAGTTTCAAGAAGCCAGAAAAAAAGCCCTGAATATGCTGAGGCTGGCTGAGCCTGTACTCAAAAAACATAAAATGAAACTCGCTGTAGAAAATCATAAGGATTGGAAAGCAGCAGAATTGGTAGAAAATATTAAAACGATCGACAGTGAATGGATTGGGGTGACACTGGACTTTGGCAATAATATCGCTCTGCTGGAAGATCCTATGTATGTGGTAGAGACCCTGGCACCATATATCTTCACGACCCATGTGAAAGATATGGCTGTAGATGAGTTTGAAGATGGAATTCTTTTGTCAGAAGTACCGCTGGGCGAAGGCATTTTGGATCTGACCAGGATGGTATCTGTCTGCAAACAACATAATCCCAAGGTCACGTTTAATCTCGAGATGATCACTCGAGACCCACTGCAAATACCTTGCTTAAAAGAAGACTATTGGTCTACTTTTGGTGATGGGTCAGGAAGAGCGCTTGCTGCTAATCTTCGAATGGTGAGACAGCGCAAATTCAAACCCGCACTACCAACTGTTTCCCAACTCAGTGCCGAAGATAAACTGGCCGTAGAAGAAAAAAATGTAGTGTCTAGTTTCGAATACAGCACTTCTCGTCTTGGCCTCAAATAAAAATATATAATCGTATGAACCTACATTCCAGTATCAATCTACCCGGCGTAAAATTATTTGACCTGACCGGCAGGGTCGCCATCATCACAGGAGGATCCAAAGGGTTGGGCCTGGCTATGGCAGCTGCGTTAGCTTCAGCAGGAGCTTCTATCTTATTAGTGAATCGTAATGCGGAGGAAGGGGAGGCAGCTGCCCGGGCACTCGCTGCACAATTTAATATAAAGGCTGAAGCTTTTAATACTGACATCACGCTTCCTGAACAGACAAAAAGCATGGCTGCTTATGCATTGGATCTTTTTGGTCAAATCGATATCCTCATCAATAGTGCGGGCATTAATATCAGGGGGGCCATCGATGAATTATCATATGAAGATTTTAATAAGGTGATGGAAGTCAATGTCAATGGTACCTGGCTGGCAAGCAAAGCCGTCGTGCCTACCATGAAGTCGCAAGGTTCTGGTAAAATAATCAACCTGGCCAGTACCCTTGGCCTGGTAGGACTGAGCAATCGTACACCCTATACCTCCAGCAAAGGAGCAGTGGTCCAGATGACCAGAGCCCTTGCTTTAGAACTTGCACCGTTCAATATCAATGTCAATGCCATTTGTCCGGGGCCTTTCCTCACAGATATGAACCTCCCGATCGCAGATACCGATGATGGCAAAAAATTTGTGGTTGGTGCTACTGCTCTTGGTCGGTGGGCCAGACTCGAAGAGATTCAAGGTGCTGCCCTCTTATTGGCGAGTGATGCCGGAAGTTATATGGTAGGGTCGATGCTTACTGTAGATGGGGGTTGGACTGCAAGATAAACCGGGGGGCTTTTTTAAGCTGCTTCTTGTTTGATTTAAGAGGTTAAAATTAAAAAAGCCTGATTGAACGGAGCTCCAATCAGGCTTGTGTTAGTTATTGTTTTTTATAAAAAGTATCCTCATTAACCTCCACCAGGTCCGCCCACCCAACAATGGCTGTTCCATGAACCTCCATCATTAAAGTGTGCTTCGATACCGTATTCACCCGGATTGCTTTCCCATGGACTGCCATTATATCGTGACATGGACCCATTGACCCCAGATTGGTATCTTAGGTTTTGCATGTAGGCAGATTTTTTCCACCCCTGGTCGGGCCAATGACCGCTACCCATATCGGTCCAGCTGGATATCGAGTCGTTGCCTGAATCGACAATCTCACCATAAAAAGCTACTTTATCTGCTTTGTTACGAAGCCCCGTAGCATTAAATAAAGAAGCAGGATAATATCCGATCCATCGTCCATTGCAACAGAACCACCAATTACCTTTATACAATTGATATTTGATTTGCATGATATACTGGGCACCACCCCGTACGCTGTTAGGGCTGGAGGTTGCTTCCGGATATACTACATTAGAATACTGTATCCAGCCGTCTACATCCCTGTTATAACCGCCTTTATTGTCTCCAGATTTCGTGTAGCCATTCGTTGTGTAGAATACAAATAGGTGAGGTACCCAGTCACCATAGAGATCACGGTATTCCTGCCATCCGGCTTCAATGGTTTGTTTGGAAGATCCCGTGCCCCGGGCCAGTGCTACCTGGAGTAAAGAGAACTCGTCGGATCTATGGACATAAGGATCAAAAGCAGACAAATTGCCATCTGCGCCGTAACAGGTCACTAATTGTGAAGAATAACCATATTCATGTGCAGTACCATCAGCAGGGACATGGATACTGTCACGATCATTGATATACATTTCATAGGTTTTATGACCATGCTTGCTTAGATGCTCATTGAGGGTCTTGAGTGATCCGATTTTGCTGAGGTCGCGTCTGACTATTGGCACAGTACCTTCAGGTCCAAGCTCAGCACCTTTATATTCTAATTCAAATTCGACGGCTTTTACTTTTTGCCTTCCTGAGCCGAGATCCAATGTAAATGATTCAGATGGAGGCGTAGCAAGTTTTTGGCCTTTGGGTAGCTGTGATTCTATAGGGACCCAATCCAGGATCTGACCACTCGGAGTTTTAGTCGTTTTGACTATTTCAAGCTTGGTCCGACGGCTTCTAAAATACTCCAGGATTTCTGCCTTGTTTTTCTTTGTATCCACCGTAATGCGGCCGGATTTGCGCAAGGTGCGACGCAGGTTTTCTTTTTTTTCGTCATTTTCAGGTGACTTTTTGAGTGTACTCATAATTTTTTGGGTTTAGTGTTAAAATGATACGATGGCATGAATGAATCAATGACTGCATTCATCAGCCTACATACTATAATGTTACCACCACAAAATATGTTACCCCTGGAGTATGATTTTAATTTTTTTTATAGGGAAGATTTTATTCGCCTTCCTTAATCTAACGGTGTAAACTCTGAAAACATATTATTGATTTCCGGTACTGCATTGGTGGGTAAAAAAGTGCATACGGCTCCAAATTCACTCCACATAGCCAAGACCTCCGGATGGCTGTGAGCAGCCTGGATAGCTTCCGGAGAAAGCCATTCGAAGACTTCCAGGACTGTGCCGTCAGCAGATTGCATGATGATAGGCTCGCGACTGGTGACCAGATCGAGTTTTAAGAGCCTTTGATGATGGGTTAGTACCAGTTGGTGCAGTGCTGCCTGCTTACCGTCCAGCGGTTTATAGACGGCTATAGTGATTCTTGGATTCATAATTAAAGTTATCAGAAAATGGTTATTCAACAAAATGCTGGTGGCGCTGGATCATATCAAGGATAATGGGCATCTGGAGCATGGCTCCTTCATAACCTGCCTTGTACAGTTGCTCGGCCTGGCTAAAATTAAACCGGCTATAGAGATGAATTTCTGTGGGTTCGATGATGATGTCGCAAAGGTCCATCTCAGGTTTGACATTGTTGTATACGGAGAGGTCAAATACTCGGGACATGATCTCCTTCCAGCTGCTTAGATATTTGTCAGACAAGGGGTGATGATTGATCAGGTTGACTCCTAGGATGATATCGCATTTGCCGATTAGGCACCGTACAGGCATATTCATACCGATACCACCATCCAGGTATTGGCTATCACCGATTTGTATTGGACGGAACAGTAAGGGTACAGAACTGGAGGCACATACGATATCAAATAAATTTCCTTTGCTTTTTATTTCTACCTGGCCGGTATTCAGATTCATGACAGGGACATAGAGTGGCTTGGATAATGCCTCAAAGGAATCGTCTTTGAGGAGCTTTTCTAATAATTGTTTTAAATAACTCATATCACCCAGCCCTTTGTCCGGCCAGTTTAATCCAAATATCCTCAGAAAATTAGTGTTGCGAATCGAGGAGAGCATATCCTTCGCTGGAATTCCGGCTGCAAACAAGGCACCAATGATCGCGCCGGCACTGGTGCCTGCGATCATATCGATCTGAATGTCATGATCCATCAAAGCTTGAAGTACTCCTATATGGGCAATGCCTTTTGCACCCCCTCCACTCAATGATATTCCTGTTTTCATTTTGATTTATTTAGTGGATCATTACTTCTATGAGAACACTGGATGTTAAAAATTATTATATGATTTTATTTTATTGGTGAGATTGTATGTGAGTGCAGCAGTTTTGTATCAGGGTCGACCAGCAAATCTATTGGTTTTTCATTGGCATCAAAACTAAAGGTAGTCATGGAAGTATTGATAGGAAGTGTATGCCTGATGTTTTCTTTTTTATTCATGACCAGGGATAAATCCAAAGGAAAAGAATATGGATCTTCCTGGGTTTGTAGGATGGTGCCGGTGACAAGTTTGGCAGCAGGGTCAAACTTCCAGGTGATGGTCAGAATAGGATGTCCTGCAGTGTACAGCCACTGTTTAAAAAATTGATGGAGATTTTGACCGGACACTGATTCGAAAACCTCTTGAAGATCTTCCGTACCTGCAGTATGACCTGCATAGCGTACATAATATTGTCGGATAGCTTGATGAAAAATCGAATCGCCCAATTCCATGCGTAGCATATGAAGTACCCAGCCACCTTTTTGATAGGTATTGGGATTGAGCAGCTTCATATAATCCCTGGTGGTAGTATCTATGACAGGTGCGTTTTTTTTCCTGGAGTAATCGACGATAAGATTTCTGCTTTTCGAAAGCAGCTCGATCATTTTTTCTTTGCCGTATTTTTCTTCTTCATACAGCATGGCAAAATAGGTAGCAAACCCTTCGCTAAGCCACAGATGCCCAAAGCTTTTTTCAGTCGCCATATTGCCAAACCACTGGTGTGCGATCTCATGCGCGATCATGTTTTCATTGCTGCGATCACCCTTGATGCTTTTTTCGGAATAAAAAATCGTGTTGGCATTTTCCAGACCGCCGAACCTGGTTTTAGACTCTACATTGGCTAGTTTTTTATATGCATAAGGTCCAATATATTGTATGTAGAATGGGAGGATCTCTTTGGCCAAAGCATAGTCATAAAAACCTTTTTCCTTGTCTTCGGGGTATACCCAACTGTAAATAGGTATACAGTCATGCACGTAGCCCGCAAGATTCACAGCAAAGTCTGCCACTCCAATGACCATGACCTTAGTAGATAATGGAACCTCCTCCTTCCAAACAGTCAATTTTGAATTAGAAGGAAGGTTTGTTTCTTCCATCCGGATGCCATTGGCCACCACCTGGTAATGGTCGGGGGCAATGATCTTAAATTCAAGTGAAGCTTTATCTGATGGATCATCATGACAGACCAACCAATGATGCCCTCTATCCGGCCAATTATCGGCAAAAAATGTACGATGACCATATTTGTTTTTAGAGATGATGAGGCCGTCCTTTGGGACTCCTTTGTATTGGATATGCACCCGTACAGTATCATTTTTAGATAATGGTCTATGGATCAAAATCCGATCATTTTGATGCAGGTAATCAAGGGGTGATTCTGTTTTATTTTCATCTTGGCTGAGCCAGGAAAGCTGAGTGATTTGCATGCCCAGGCCGTTGTCAGCCTGCAGTGTACCTAAGTCTAATTTGATCGCTTCGGTGGATTCGTTCGTGGTGAGCAGGATAGTTGCATCAGTTAGGATAGTATCATTTTGATCGTTGAGTTCTATTTGAAAGCCATAGTGTAAGACATCCGGATAGATGGCATGTTGTGGCGTATGGTTAGCAAAGAAAAAAGACAAAAAGTATAGCAGGTACTCCATGGTCTTTGAAGGTAAAGTTTAAAATCGAGGACAGAAAAAACTAGCATTGTCATAATTGCCAATAAGGGCAATCGAAAGCTCGAATACACTTTGTTGAAAGTAGGATGGGGCAAAACGCCTTAGATTGGCGTCATAACTCAGA
>OBID01000296.1_pt1 | contig 21635 bp, 32 predicted proteins | sample 1519781 | NCBI WGS metagenome assembly OBID01 (sample SAMEA3991478, study PRJEB22521) | metagenome | biome: anthropogenic terrestrial biome; feature: sewage plant; material: sludge | place: Sweden | collected 2012-09-26 | reverse complement strand
ATATGACAAAGCCCAACATGCCGTACAGACCACTGCCAACTCCCCCGAAGATAACTTCGCCCAGCTGCATAAGCATCATAAGCACCATACCGCCAAGAGGGGTGTAGCTGTCATGCATAGAGTTGACGGACCCGCTTGACGCGGCAGTGGTGAACGCAGCCCAGGCGCTGCTCGTTGCCACGCCAAAACGAGTCTCTTTCCCCTCCATATTTCCTTGCGCTTGAGCCGGCGTTTTGGTGCTCAAGGTTGCGGCGGTACTCCTCGATTCAAGAGCAACCGCGCCCTTTTGCGCCAACTGCGGTGTCGCGTGAATCTCAGCCGAAGCAAGAACGCCCATCGCGATGACGAGCACGACAAGCATCGCGGCAAAGAGTGCCCGCCCTTGCTTTTTGGCTCCCACGCTTCTTCCAAAGGCAAAACACAGAGCGACCGGTATTAGCAAAATCGAAAGCATTTCTAAAAGATTGCTTAAAATTGTCGGATTTTCTTGCGGACTGGCCGAGTTGGTGCCCATAAAGCCACCACCATTGGTGCCCAACTGCTTAATAGCAATTTGGCTTGCTTGGGGGCCCATCGGCTCAACGCGGTGGGTAATTTTTTCGCCCTGTGCTGTCACTGTCACTTCAAGCAGATGAGTCTTTTTATAGGGATTGAGGTTTTGGACGACTCCCTGCGACACCAAGAGCAGCGACAGCACAAGAGCGAGCGGAATGAGCACGTATACGATGCTACGGGTGAAGTCCACCCAAAACGAGCCAAGGCCATTTTTCTTAACTCGTTTGAAGCCTCGTATCAGTGCGAACAAAACCGAGATTCCGACCGCGGTTGATACGAAGTTTTGCACCGTGAGCCCAAACGCCTGCGCGAAATAACTCAGCGAACTCTCCCCAGAATACGACTGCCAGTTTGTGTTTGTCACAAAGCTGATGGCCGTATTGAATGCCTGGTCCCAGTTCATACCGAGATAGTGCTGCGGATTTAAGGGCAAATGCCCTTGAAGCATCAGCATACCCATGAGTACCGCGATGCTCATAACACTCAAAAATAAAACGCACTTTGCGTATTTCTTCCAGCCCATTTCTTCGTCTGGATTTATAGCTAAGATTTTGTAAAGCGCACGCTCGCACGGCGCAAGAATTGGCGTGAGAAAAACACGCTCACCATCCATGACTTTGCTGATGTAGATGCCAAGAGGCACCGCGAGCGCAATTAAAATCGCGAGATATCCACTATATTGCAGGGCGATGTACACTAACGATCGCCACCCATTAATTTGCATCCCAAATACGTCAAAAGGGCTAGCACGACGCAGCCGAGAGCCAATTTGATAAATTCCATTTGCATGTGTTGTCTCCTAATCTCCACCTTAAGATTAGAAAAAAACAAATTAGAACGCCGTTAATATTCGCGCCTTGATGTTAAGACCGTGTTAAAAAAGCACGCCCGCGTTACACGGACGTGCTCAATGAATCTTGGCTTATACGCGCGCACTGTTTATGCTTGGTGCTCAGCCTGAAATAGGTGCAGAGCATAGCGCACGAGCGCGTAGAGAATACCCGCCCACGCAAGCACCATAATAGTGGGAGCGAGGTAAGGCAAAACGGGGCAATGGAATCCCTGCTTCGTTAAAAATTTACCAGCGCCTGCGGTTGCGAGGGCTGAAATAGTGAGCGGGAACGTGAAGGCCGCAAAGGTTGGCGTAAATGAATCTTTCAAAGTCTTAAAAGAAAGGAAGAGCGCAAGCAGAAGCAGCACAACAGCACACGCGCCCAGCGCGATAACCATCCCTACCGCTTTCGCCTCAAAAGCATTGAGGTAGCCCACGAGCAACAGCGCGGAGGGCGCCGCAAAAATCATAGCGGTTGGACGTGCTGGCTGAGGAATCGCGATGCCGCCAAAGACGCGATAAAGAGCTACGGGCAAACATGCGATAAACGCAACAAGTCCAAACCAGAAGATAGCCTGACCAAGCGCTTCCTGGCCAACAGCGGGAGAAGAAACACTCGCACAGACAACTCCCACAAAAGGAATGAAGAGCGTCGGGAAGATTTTTTTCATGTCAAAAGGCATGAGAACACGGACGATAAAGAACCCCATGAAAAAGATATGGAGCGCGAGGGCTATCCACCACAAGGCGACAGCAGCCGGTTTTGAAAACGGAACAAGATACGTCACGCTAATGAGTAGCGCCATAGAAAGCGTTGGCAGCACGCTTATGACAATCGGATTTTTAAGTTCTTCGCCTACTGCGGCGCGTGCAAAAACGAGCTTAAGCAATACGGCGGCAAACAGCACAACCGCGACAAAACCGATAATGCTGCGCATCTGTGGTGCGCTGTCTTTGTAGAGATTGCCCATTGAGAAGAGCGCAAGAATAATGCCTGTAAGCGGAAGCGGCAGGCGCTTCAAAAAAGTATTAAACATGTCTTGTTCCTTAGTTATCGAGGTTAGTGAGGCCGAGTTCACGCACAATCACATCGGCCGTATGCGCGGCCATCTCACCGGTGAAACTGATGCACTGTGATTTATGCTCACCACTGGCCATATCCATGCCCTGTGTATGAATTTTGCAGCACAGGACGTGACGCGAACGCGCATCACGAAAACGCTGCTGCACCTCGTTAGCAAGTTCAAGACATTTTACTGAAGTAGGGTCTTGGGGGTTTGTTGGTTCGCTACGACCGAAGAAGTAGCCGATGGCAAGAATGGCGCCTGAAACAGCTCCGCAGACACACTTTGATTTGCCGATGCCCACCGGAAATCCAGAAGCTGCTCGAACGAGCGCTTCAGGCATATCAGGGTCAATATTTTTGCGGATGGAATACACAAGAGCCTCTGAACAGTAGAAGCCTCCCGAGCGAAAAAGTTCCTCGGCATCTTGGCGCACTTGCTTAATCGACACTTCGGTTTTCATATAAGTCCTATCTTATTGAAAGAATAAATACAACTTATGTTAAAAGAAAACCGAAAGACTCGTCAAGCACTTGGCACAAAAAATCGGCAAGCACTACTGCTCGCCGATTTCATCTTGGCTTGTTATCTTTTTTGAAACGCTCTCTTATTCTTGCGTCAGGATAAGCGGCCCATCCTCGGTAATCGCAATAGTGTGTTCAATCTGAGCTGAACGCTGCTTATCGCGCGTAATGACTGTCCAGCCATCATGAAGCGTGCGAACGTCATCGCCGCCAAGGTTAAACATGGGCTCAATAGCAAGACACATGCCCGCGCGCAGTGTTGGCCCCATGCCAACGTGCGGATCGAAATAGTTAGGAATATTAGGATCCTCGTGCATATTCTGCCCGATGCCGTGACCCACATACTCACGCACGATGCCGAGTCCGGCGGCATCTCCCACCGCACCAATTGCAGCACTCACATCACCGAGGTGATTGCCGATAACCGCTTGCTCGATGCCAGCATAGAGCGCGCGGCGCGTAGTATCGATGAGGCGCTGCGATTCAGAGTCGATAGAGCCGACTCCCACCGTATTGGCGTTGTCGCCATTGTAGCCGTCGTAGATAGCGCCCACGTCAATAGTGACGATATCGCCCTCATTTAATTTTGCACGCTTCGAGGGAATGCCGTGCACAACCTCGTGGTTAACGCTCGCGCAAATGCTACCCGGAAAACCACCGTAGCCCAAAAACGAAGGCACGGCGCCCTCCTTGCGAATAGTCTCTTCCGCAAGTTCATCAAGCTCAGCTGTTGTCACGCCAGGCGCAACTGCTTCGCAGGCAACACGAAGAGCGAGGGCACTGATGCGCCCCGCCTCCTTCATTACTTCAAGTTCACTTTTTGATTTGATAATAATCAAAACGAAATTAAGCCTCCAAGACGCTCTTAACGTCAGCCCATACTGTGTCTACCGGACGGTCCCCATCGATGGTATTGAGAACACCTTTGCCGCCATAGTAGTCGATGAGAGGTGCCGTTGATTTTGCATAGACGTCAAGACGATTGCGTACGGTTTTTTCGTTGTCGTCGTCGCGCTGGTAGAGCTCGCCTCCACATACGCTGCAGGTGTCGCCCTCACTTGCCGAAGTAATACGGCCGCATTCTTTACAGGTGCGACGTGAAGTCAGACGATTGACAATAACCTCAGGGTCAACATCGATAGCAAGAGCCGCGTCAATTGCTTTACCCAAGTCAGAGAGTTCCTCATCAAGCGCAACAGCCTGAGCCGTCGTACGAGGAAAGCCATCAAGAATGAATCCCTTATCAGTATCAGGTTGAGCAAGGCGGTCCTTTACGAGGCCAATAACAACCTCGTCAGGAACAAGGTCACCCGCATCCATAAACTTCTTTGCTTCAAGACCAAGAGGAGTTTTGTTCGCAACAGCCGCGCGCAAAATGTCGCCTGTTGAGATGTGAGGGAGCTGGTACTCATTAATGATGTTCTGTGCCTGTGTACCCTTGCCTGCCCCTGGCGCACCGAGCAAAACGATATTCATAGAAAGTCCTTTCAACTTGTGTTTAAAGCGCTCAATAACAAAACAAGACCCGCCGCGTGGTACGCCGCCAGTCTCGCGTTACTTACATAATACAACAAACCATCAGACCCGACAGAACTCTTATGCGAATGGAAGCAGGTTTCACATCACTGCCACAACTTTCCACTTGACTTGTGTCCGACCCCCATTAGATAATATACGAACAAATGTTCGCCATTATCAAGAAAGGAACGCCGTGAGCGATCGCGTCATTTTGCACTCAGACATGAACTGCTTTTACGCTAATGTTGAGTGTTTTCATCGCCCCGAAATTCGGGATAAGCCGGTCGTGGTTGGTGGCCATGAAGAGTCACGCCACGGCATTGTTCTGGCGAAAAATGAGATCGCAAAACGTTTCATGGTTAAAACGGGCGAAGCCTTATGGCAAGCGCGCCAGAAGTGTCCAGGGCTCATAGTCATTCCTCCCGACTACCAGCTTTATATGAAATTCTCACGGATGGCGCGCGACATTTACTACGACTACACCAACCAAGTTGAGCCCTTTGGCCCCGACGAATGTTGGCTTGACGTAACGGACAGTATGAACCTCTGGTGCCACGATCCGCTTATTATCGCACGAGAAATTAGCGAGCGCGTTAAGGCGGAACTTGGCATTACCGTTTCGATTGGGGTCAGTTGGAACAAGATTTTCGCAAAGTTTGGGAGCGACTACAAAAAGCCCGATGCCATCACGGTTATCTCACGAGAAAACTATCGCGACATCGTCTGGAATGCGCCCGTTGAGGATTTGCTCTATGTGGGACGAGCCACCAAACGAAAACTCAACGCTGCCGCCATCTTTACCATCGGCGAGTTGGCCTGCGCTCCGCGCGGCATGCTCGTTGGTCGCCTGGGAAAGATGGGGGCGGTGTTGCAGGACTTTGCTCTGGGGCAAGACCAAACGCCTGTTAAAGTGCTTGATCCCCAAAGTTCCAGCGTGGAATACCTCATCAAGAGCATGGGCAATGGGCTCACCGCACCACATGACATCGTGCACGAGCAAGACGCAAAAGCACTCGTCTACCTGCTGAGCGAATCAGTCGCCCAGCGTTTACGCGAGCATCACTACAGGGCGCAAACTGTCAGTATTGGCGCGCGCCGTGGTGACAACGATCTCACCGGCTATATGCGTCAGGCAGCTTTGCCCGCTCCTTCATGTATCACGCGCGAAATTGCCGACTGCGCCTTCGAATTGCTCGCCACCGCGCAGCCTTTCAATGAGCAATTTCCTCTGCGTTCAATTAGTGTGCGCGCAAGCAAACTTGTTGCCGACTATACTCCCGTGCAACTCGATTTATTTCTTGACGAAGAGCAGCGTTACAAGCGTGAACAACTCGATCACACCATCGATGAAGTGCGCCGACGCTTTGGCAATACCTCCGTGCAGCGCGTCGTATCGCTGCAAGATGAGAGTTTACGCGACACCGACATCAAGCGCGATAACATCGTGCACCCTATTGGATTTTTTGCCCGTTAGTAAGTGAGTATCATGATTTCTGGAATTAATCGTCGCCATAAAAAATATGTAGAGGTCGCCGTTGAGTTTGGCACCGATGGCCAGATGACGCCTACTGCTATCAAGTGGGATGATGGTCGCACCTTTGAAATTACGCGCGTCATCGAATCACGCCGTGCGGCATCGCTCAAAGTCGGAGGCACAGGGCTACGCTATCTCTGCGAAATTGGAGACAACCGAACCTTTCTCTACTTTGAAGATCCGGCTTGGTTTGTGGAAGAGAAAGAGATGCAGTGAGGGCGGAGTGCGAGTGTTTTTCGCTCACGTCCTCGCTGGCGCTGCGGAGTGTTCGCGAAAGACGCTCGCGCCCCGCATCCCCGCCTCGTGCATCAAAATTTAAAACTGGTGCGCAATAAGCAAAAGGAAGGGCTACTGTTATAGATCCAATGTTTCAAAGCTGCGGGCACTTTTCTTGTAGGCGAGATACGTCATAGCGCTAAAAACGAAAAGTCCAACAACGAGCGTTATGAGCTTAACCGCCGTATGCTCCGCATTAGGGCCATCGAGCACATTGACAACAAAGGGAACGGCGTGCGCAGTAGATTCTGCAACAATCATGAACAAAGTAATTCCCAACGAACCCCACGCAAACGCAGTCCCTACTTTTTGCGGATGCTTATAGTAATACGTGAAATATATGAGATTAAATAAGCCCAGCATTATGAACGAAAGACCAAGCAACGACCAATTAGCGTCCATACCCACTTGATTGCCGGGAATAGGAAACAGCCCCCGAATGAGCATGAAAGGAATCGCGAAAATCATCTGTGCAAGCTCAACGAGCACAACGGCACTGATACGAGCTTTCACAATATCTTTCTTCTCTATGGGCAGCAACAGAGAGTAAAAAATATCATGGTTCTCCCTACCCTGCAGACACATGAAAAAGACGCCAAGGCATGCATAGAAGAAAACAACATAATAGGGATAGTTAGGGATGAGCAGCATAGCCGACAAAGCAAAAAAGATAAGCGATGTTGGATGAAGTGACAACTTAAACTCTTTATACAGAAGATTTTTAAACGTGCGTCTCAGCTTCCTTCTCGGCTTCAAGGTGCACCATTATCTGCTCAAGCGTCGCGGCACTCTCGTCAACCGGCTGCTTATCAGCGCCACTTTGCTTTTCAATAAGCGCAGTAAAACCTTCCTTGGCGCGCCGTATTCCCTTAATATTCAAACTGCACTCGTCGATATCCGCCTGATGGGCAAAATGCGCTATCTTATAGCGATTTTGAAATTCCGCTACAGGACAAGAAGCAAGGATTCGCCCCCTTTGGATATAGGTTATGGAGTCCGCGCATTTTTCAAGATCGCTGATGATATGCGTGGAAAATAATATCGTCTTGCCCTGCTCAACAAGCGATAAGAAAATCTCAAGCACTTCCTCACGCGAAACAGGATCAAGACCACTCGTAGGCTCATCAAGTATGAGCAGCTCAGCATTGTGCGAGAGCGCGAGACACAGCGAATACTTAACCTTCATGCCCTCAGACAACTCTGCAGGTGTTTTATTCTCATCAAGTCCAAACTTTTTGAGGTACGCCGCATATACCGCGTCATCCCATTTTTCGTAAAAACGACGCGTCACTTCGGTTATGCTCTTTAACGTTTTGTTTTGATAATACTCAAATGCTCCCGCCGAAAAAGCCGTTTGATTCTTAATCGCCCGCTCATTGCCCACATAAGGCAAACCGAAAAAAGACACATCTCCAGAATCGGGGTGAACGATATTGAACAAAGCTTTAAGCGTGGTGGATTTGCCCGCACCGTTACGCCCAATAAAGCCCATAATGGTGCCTCTTTCGAGGGAGAATGACACATCATCTAAAGAAAAGAGGGGGTACCTCTTACTTAAATGAAAGATCTCGAGAGCATTCTCTGGTTCCATTATTGCTCATCCCCAAAGAGACGCTCAAAAAGCGCCGAAAATGTGGACTTTGGAGGAATTGCCAGTCCGCGTTTTTCGTCCCCGAGCAAAACGAGCGAATCTCCTGGCCTTATATCAAATAGGTCGCGCGCTTGCTTTGGTATGACAATTTGACCTTTTTCGCCCACGGTCACTGTCCAGGCATATTTTCCTTTGGGATGTTTCTTTGGCTTTTTGTCCGGAGACATCTGCTCGCTCCTTGCGCATTTATACATGGGATAGCATCTTTCACAAATCATAGCACCGTAAGTATGATTTGTATAACTTTTCATACTTATTATGTCTAATTTTTATCTTTACTTAAGCAGAAAATCCGTATATCATATCCCCAAATAGGCGAGCCAACGCTTTCCTTAGGCAGGCCCCCTAAAAATAGGTGGACCGCCGATGAAAATCGGCGGTCTCAATTATTTCTTCAATAACGAAATAACGGCAGCAACAGCTACAACAGAGTTTACAAGCAAGATCAGGATATCCAGTTTGCTCATAAAACCTCCTTTCCGGAGGCACCGCCAAGCATTGGCTCTTGAAGTAAAGATACAGGAAGGGCCTTAACGGGCCCTTTCTTATTGCTTTTCTATTACTTAATAATTCGACCGATACTTCTGGCAACAACTGACCACATGTTTTAAAGTGGTGCTATGAGAATTGTAAGTTATAACATTAAGCGTGGATTCGAGTCATCCATAACACAGGTGGCTGATGCGATACGTGGTCTTGAGCCAGACATTTGCCTTGTTCAAGAGGTTGATCGTTATGTGTCCCGTTCGGGATTTGTTGACCAGCATCGTCGCTTAATGAAACGTTGTGGTTTTGACAAAGGCTACTTCTTTAAAACAAAGTCTTACAACGGTTTTGGGAGGTATGGCAACGCGCTTTACTTTAATAAGGTGTCCCATACGAAACCAGAAATCATAACACTTTCGAACGACGCTAGCGGTGAGAAACGAACTGGTTTTATAACAAATATACATTCAGATGAGGGACAAGACTTTGTCCTCGCAGGCACTCATCTTACTGCAAATCGCTCACAAGCCGAAGGACAACTTCACAAACTTATCGACGAGATTCAATTCCGTATTTCCCCCGAATCAAAATTTATACTTGGGGGTGATCTGAACTTGAAACCACACATACTCGAGAAATACGGCTTCAAGATAGAGGATGTTGAATTTAGTTGCGGAATCCCGGCACGAAACGTCCGCTTTGATTACATCGTTGGACGAAGAATAGAATTTCAAGCACACGTTGTTCATCTTCCAGGAATCTCTGACCATGATCCGATTGTTGCAGATCTGAGATAAACTCTAATCGTCTTTGCTCAACAAAAAGCGCCCCCATGAAGGAGGCGCTTTCATATGTACTTATCTGTCAGTTCTTACTTGAAGAATCCGTCATAGTGACGCATCTTAAGCTGGCTCTCAATCTGAGTCATGGTTTCAAGCGCAACGCTTACCATAATCAGGATTGAAGTACCACCAAACTGACGAACCATCGTATTGTTGGTCAATGTAAACAATATTGAAGTTCCAACCGCGATGATACCAAGGAACAAAGCTCCAGGCAAAGTAATGCGGTTCATAATACGCTCAATGTACGCAGTAGTTGTTGTGCCAGGACGAACGCCAGGAACAAAGCCACCCTGCTTACGCAAGTTATCAGAAATCTCCGTCGGATTGAATACGAGAGCCGTATAGAAGTATGAGAAAAATACAATCAATACAAACTGAACAATCCAGTTAATCCAACCTGAAGAAACCGCGTTTGAGAACACACCCAACCATGCAGCCTTAGGAAAGATAGTTGAGAGCTGAGCAGGCACTGCCAAAATCGCTGAAGCGAAGATGATGGGCACAACGTTTGCGCCATTAACTTTCAGCGGAATGTAGGTACCTGAACCACCCATAACACGACGGCCCACAATACGCTTAGCGGATTGAACGGGAATACGACGCTGGCCGCGGTCAACGAAGATGATCAAAGCAATAACGGCCAAAACAATAACCAAAATTAAGATGGTCGTAAGAATATTGCCCAAATTCATCGACTGAACAAGTGCTGACGGGAAGCGTGCAACGATGTTGACGAAGATGAGCAAAGACATACCATTACCAATGCCGCGCTGAGTAATCAATTCAGCGAGCCACATGATAAGGGCCGTACCAGCGAGCAAGGTTACAACGATCATGATGTTAGTAACCGCTGCTGGAATACCGGTGCCAGTAGTGATTGAGCCCTGGAACATACTCAAATATCCAATAGCTTCAATAGCACCAATACCCAACGTCATATAACGAGTGTACTGAGTAATCTTGCGCTGTCCGCTCTCGCCCTCTTTAGCCAAACGCTCCAAAGCAGGAATTGCCGCCTGAAGCAATTGCATAATAATCGAGGCCGTGATGTATGGCATAACGCCCATAGCAAACACCGCGAAGGTTTCGAGTGCGCCACCAGTAAACAAATTAAGCATGCCGAGTGCAGCATTTTGGTCTACGGTGCTTTTGATGATATTGATATCAACACCGGGGACCGGGATAAAACAACCAATTCGATAAAGAGCAACAATAAACAAGGTAAAGAGAATCTTCTTGCGAAGATCAGGTACCTTGAATGCGTTTGCAATAGCGCTCAGCACGATTAACCGACCGTCCCTCCTGCGGCTTCAATTTTAGCCTGTGCAGACTTTGAAACCTTATCCACCTTAACAGTGAGCTTCTTTGTGATTTCGCCATCGCCAAGAATCTTAACAGGAGCCTTAAGCGCGCTACGAATTGCGCCCTTCTCCTCGAGAGTCTCAGCGGTTACTACATCGCCATCTTCAAATAAATCATTGAGACGACCGAGGTTTACTACTGCATACTCAACACGGTTGCGGTTAGTAAAGCCACCCAATTTTGGAAGACGCATGTAGAGAGGAAGTTGTCCACCCTCGAACCCTGGGCCCTTACCGCCACCAGCGCGTGACAATTGTCCGTTGCTACCACGGCCTGAAGTTCCACCGTGACCTGAACCATGTCCACGGCCTACGCGCTTGCGGCCCTTTCGTGAACCTGGTGCTGGGAATAAATCGTGAAGTTCCATTGCTATTTCTCCTTGTGTGCGCTCTTCGAGCACAACTGCTCGAGCCAGCAGCTCGCCGCTGGCAACTACTTACACTTCGAAGTCATGCGATTAAACACAACCCTCTTACATACCGAAAACCCGACGCGGACGTCGGGCCGGTTAGTAACCAATTGTACCTTAAAGTTCTTCAACCTTGACGAGGTGCTTAACTTTAAAGATCATTCCGCGAATTACAGGATTGTCTTCCTGCTCGACGGTGTCGTTGATTCGCTTCAAACCAAGAGCGCGAACGGTGCGGCCCTGGTCATACTTGCAACCAATGGTGCTGCGAATCTGAGTAATCCTAAGGGTCTTAGCTGCTTTGTTAGCCATGATTAACCCTCCCTGCCGTAAATCTCTTCAACTGAAAGGCCGCGACGATCAGCAACGTCTTGTGCTGACTGAAGGCTACGAAGGCCTTCTGCTGCTGCCTTAACAATGTTGAGTGCGTTATCTGAACCGAGCGACTTGCTCAAAACGTCAGTTACACCAGCAAGCTCAAGAATTGCACGAACTGGACCACCAGCGATAATACCGGTACCAGGTGCAGCTGGCTTGAGGAGAACGCGCCCTGCGCCAAACTCGCCAATTACCTCGTGTGGGAGCGTACCGTTAACCAAAGGAACACTGAACATGTTCTTCTTGGCATCTTCGATACCCTTCTTAATAGCGTTAGGTACCTCGGCTGATTTGCCCATACCTACGCCTACCTTGCCCTCGCCATCGCCAACGACTACGAGAGCGCTCAGAGAGAAGCGACGTCCACCTTTAACAACCTTTGAAACACGGTTGATGTTGACGACCTTCTCTTGGAGCTCAGAAACCTGTGCTTCTTTACGCGCCATGAGTCCTCCTAGAATTTCAGGCCGGCACCACGAGCGCCGTCCGCGAGAGCTTGTACCCTACCATGATAGATGCGACCACCGCGGTCAAAAATGACCTCAGAAATGCCAGCCTCTACCGCACGCTTGCCGATGGTCTCACCAACGAGCTTTGCAGCTTCGATGTTTGAACCATTCTTGAGCGTCTTTGAAAGCTCTGCTTCGTTTGAAGCAGCTGCTGCCAAAGTCTTTCCTGCAACATCATCAATAATCTGAGCTGAGATGTTGTTGTTGCTGCGCATGATGCGGAGACGCGGACGAGCCGCCGTTCCGGTAATCTTTGCGCGCACACGACGCTGGCGACGAGCCAGTGAGATGTGCTTAGCTTTTGTCTTTTCCATTTAAGCTCTTCTCCTCGACTTCCCGGGACTGTAACCCCGGACGGGTGCTTACTACTTAGCTGCCTTACCAAGCTTACGACGGACATGCTCGCCCTCATAGCGAATACCCTTGCCCTTATAAGGCTCAGGCTTACGCCATGCGCGAATCTCCGCAGCTACTTGGCCAACGCGCTGCTTGCTAATACCTTTAACAGTGATTTTGGTTGCCTCAGGAGCCTCAAAGGTGATTCCCTCTTCTGGCTCGATAATTACAGGGTGGCTGTAACCGAGAGAAAGCTCAAGGTTTGTGCCCTTAAGCAATGCGCGGTAACCAACACCAACGATTTCAAGCTTGCGCTCGTAACCTTCTGAAACACCAACAACCATGTTGTGGATGAGTGTACGAGTAAGGCCGTGCATTGAGCGAGCCTCACGCGAATCATCGATGCGAGTAACGATAACCTCGTCACCCTCAACAGCTATGTTTACGTACTCGTTAAAAGTCTCGTTGAGTTCACCGAGCTTACCCTTAACGGTAACGGTATGACCGTCAATTTTAACCTCTACGCCGGCTGGGACCGGAATAGGCATCTTACCAATACGTGACATAAGTGCTCTCCTTTCCGGACTCGATTACCAAACGTAAGCGATAACTTCGCCGCCGATGCCAGCTTTTCGAGCGGCACGATCGGTCATTACGCCTTGTGAGGTAGAGATAATTGCAATACCAAGACCGCCTAAAACGCGAGGCATGTCATCTTTCTTCGCATATACACGCAAACCTGGCTTTGAGATACGGCGAATACCAGTGATGGTACGCTCCTTCTTGAAGCCATACTTGAGTGTGATCTCGAGAGTATTAAAAGGAGTACCCTCGGTAACTTGGAAGGCTGCGATGTAACCTTCGTTCTTCAATACGTTTGCAATGTCAACAAGCTTCTTGCTTGATGGCATCGAGCAGGTTGCCTTCATCGCTGAGTTCGCGTTACGAACACGCGTAAGCATATCGGCGATAGGATCTGTCATGCTCATATGTTTTTCCTCCTATGGTTCGGGATGATACCGTGCTGAGGTTCGCGCAAACCCGTGGAATACGCGCTACTCACATACGAATCTCTCTAGAGAACGCTCGAATAAGCGTGCTTTAAAAAACTCGCAACGGTGCGGGTTTCTACCAGCTTGCTTTGCGTACTCCAGGGAGCTCGCCACGACTTGCCATTTCGCGCAAGCAGATACGACAAAGTCCAAATTTGCGATAGACGCTGTGTGGACGGCCGCAACGTGTGCAACGATTCTGGCGACGGGTCGAGAACTTAGGTGTTCTCGCAGCCTTAGCGATCATCGATTTCTTAGCCACTTTCTAACCTCCAATTTCACGACAAAGTTGTCGGGAATTACGAATTAATGTTTAGTTGTTGTCTTTGAAAGGGAATCCAAAGGCATCAAGCAAGGCCTTAGCGCCCTCGTCGGTCTTTGCGGTCGTTACAAAAGTAACGTCCATACCACGAGTGCGGTCTACCTTATCGTATTCAATTTCAGGGAAGATGAGCTGCTCGGTAACACCCATTGAGTAGTTACCACGGCCATCGAAGCTACGAGCTGAAAGACCACGGAAGTCGCGGATACGAGGGATAGCGGTCGCCAAAAGGCGGTCGAAAAACTCCCACATACGGTCGCCACGAAGGGTAACTTTGCAGCCGATAGGCATGCCCTGACGAATTTTGAAACCTGCGATTGACTTCTTCGCACGAGTAACCATTGGCTGCTGGCCAGTGATGATGCGAAGGTCATTCATTGCAGCATCGAGCTGCTTTGACTCTGAGACTGCTGCGCCAACACCCATGTTGACAACAATCTTCTCGAGACGAGGAATTTCCATGGCATTGTTAATGCCAAGTTGTTCCTTAATAGCGGGTGCAACTTCTTTGTTGTACTTCTCTTTTAGCCTTGGGGCCATTGTAATACCTTCCTTTTGGGGTTTTCAGTACAGGAGTTCTGACCCTGCACCTCCCTGCATTCACGCAAGGAGCCATTGTACCAAATCGACATTAATTAGTCGATATCGTTGCCACACTTCTTGCATACGCGAACACGAGCACCGTCTTCGCGCTTAACAGCAACGCGAGTAGCTTGTGAGCACTTTGGGCAAATCAGCTTAACGTTGCTTACATGGATTGGCTTCTCCATTTCGATGATGCCACCCTGTGGGTTTTGCTGAGTTGGGCGAGATGCCTTCTTAGCAATCGCAACATGCTCAACGAGAACACGCTCGTTGTGAGGATACGTTGCGAGAACGCGGCCCTCTTTACCCTTGTCTTTACCAGCAATAACTGCAACCTTATCGCCCTTGCGGATTTTGAGCTTAGCCATTATCCGGGCCTCCTTTAAAGAACTTCAGGGGCCAACGATACGATCTTCATGAACTTCTTGTCGCGGAGTTCGCGAGCAACAGGTCCGAAGATACGAGTACCGCGTGGGTTACCCTGATCATCAACAACAACAGCAGCGTTCTCATCAAACTTGATGTAGCTACCATCTGCACGGCGTACCTCTTTAACGGTACGAACAACAACAGCGCGTACGACTTCACCCTTTTTAACAGTGCCGTTTGGCAATGCTTCTTTAACTGAGCAAATAATCGTATCGCCTACGAATGCATAACGACGCTTTGAGCCGCCGAGAACCTTGATGCAAGAAAGCTTGCGAGCACCTGAGTTATCTGCGACCTTAAGCCTGGTCTCTGCTTGGATCATTGTAAATCCTTCCAAAATGCAAGCTGCCAGCGGTGCCTTTTAAGCACATTCGCAACTCACTACATTCCAACGAACTAACTTACTTTGCCTTCTCAATAATCTCGATGAGGCGCCAGCGCTTCATCTTCGAGAGAGGACGAGTTTCCATAATAAGAACGGTATCGCCTACACCGGCAAGGTTCTCTTCATCATGTGCGTGAAGCTTTGCAGAGCGAGTGATCATCTTGTTGTACATAGGATGCTTCTTGCGCTCTTCAATCATAACAACGCACGTCTTGTCGCCAGCAGCTGAAACTACTACGCCCTGACGAACTTTGCGGCTATTACGCTCGGTAGTCATATTCTTCCTCACTTCCCTTAACCCTCGACGCTTTTAGCAGCGGCGATCTGGCGGGAACGAATTTCTGTCTGAAGGCGCGCAATATCCTTCTTCACTACACTGATCTTGTTGGTGTCATCTAACTGACCCGTTGCAAGACGGAAACGAAGGTTGAACAACTCTGCGCGAGAATCCTTCAATTTGCTTTCTAATGCGGCTTGATCAAGCTCGCGAATTTCTGTTGCTTTCATTTAGGCCTCCCCGTCTGTCGTCTCACGGGTAACGAATTTTGTCTTGATGGGGAGCTTGTGTGCAGCAAGACGCATAGCCTCGCGAGCAACTTCTTCGCTCACTCCATCGATTTCAAACATGATGCGACCTGGTTTAACAACAGCAACCCACTGCTCTGGATTACCCTTACCAGAACCCATGCGGGTTTCAGCTGGCTTTTGGGTAACAGGCTTGTCTGGGAAGATATTGATAAATACCTTACCGCCACGCTTCATGTAACGAGTCATTGCAATACGAGCAGCCTCAATTTGGCGGTTCGTAATCCAAGCACACTCAAGAGCTTGCAAACCAAACTGACCATAGGTCACTCTGGTTCCGCCCTTTGCCTGGCCCTTCATTGAGCCACGCTGCACCTTACGGTGCTTAACACGCTTTGGCATCAACATTATTTATCCCTCCTATTGCCGCCACGACGGTTACCGCGAGGTGCGCGGGTACCCTCGATAGCAGGGTTTGGAGCTTTCTGACCAGGGAGAACTTCACCGTGGTAGATCCAGACTTTAATACCGATGATTCCCATAGTGGTGTTCGCCTCTGCGAAGCCATAGTCAATCTTTGCGCGAAGAGTATGCAGAGGTACACGACCTTCGTGATACCACTCGCGACGTCCCATTTCTGCGCCGCCGAGACGACCGCTGCACTGAATCTTAATTCCGAGAGCGCCGCTCTTCATAGCAGCAGAAACAGCCTTGCGCATTGCGCGGCGGAAAGCCACACGACCGATAAGTTGGTCGCCGATTGACTGAGCCACGAGGTTTGCGTCAAGTTCTGGACGAGTTACTTCAACGATTTTGATGTCAACGATACCGCCAGCGATAGCTTCAAGCTCACCGCGGAGAACGTCAACTTCAGAACCCTTTTTACCGATAACGATACCTGGACGAGCGGTCCAAATCTCAATCTCAGTCTTCTCGCCTTTGCGCTCAATAATCACGTTAGAAACAGCTGCGCGCTCAAGACGCTTGCCGAGGAAGCGACGAAGCTTAATGTCGTTCTCAAGAGTCTGAGCATAATCTTTACCAGCGAACCAGCGTGAACGGTGGCTCTCAGTAATTCCCAGGCGCAATCCGGTTGGGCATACTTTCTGACCCATCTTTATGCCTCCTTCGTTGCTACAACCACTGTGATGTGGCTGGTACGCTTTTTGATTTGAAAAGCGCGACCCTGTGCACGAGCCTGAATGCGCTTCATTGTTGGACCTTCGTTGACAAACGCTTCCTTGATGTAGAGCTCGTCAGCCTTAGCTCCGTGGAGCTGCTCAGCGTTAGCTGCTGCGCTGTTGACTACCTTCTCTACAATCTCTGAAGCATCACGCGTCGAGAAGCGAAGGATTCCGCGAGCCTCTTCAACTGACTTACCGCGAACAAGATCGACAACAAGACGAGCTTTACGAGGTGCAACACGCTGAAAACGTGCGATTGCTTTTGCTTGCATACGTCAATCTCTCCTTAATCTTTCTTATGGCCACGGAAGGTACGGCTTGGTGAGAACTCACCCAACTTGTGTCCAACCATTGACTCGGTTACATAAACTGGTACGTGCTTGCGGCCATCATAAACCGCGATTGTGTGACCAACCATCTCTGGGAAGATAGTTGAGCTACGCGACCAAGTCTTGATGACTTGTTTGTCGCCAGCCTCGTTCATAGCCTGAATGCGTCCAAGAAGACGAGGCTCGACGAACGGTCCTTTTTTGAGGCTTCTGCTCATCTTTAATACTCCTCTCGTCTCTATTTCTTACGACGTCTGATAATGAGGCTGCTTGAGGCCTTCTTCTTATTACGAGTGCGGTGACCCTTAGTTGGAACACCCCATGGTGATACTGGGTGACGACCGGCAGATTTATTCTTACCTTCACCACCACCATGTGGATGGTCTACTGGGTTCATAACCGTACCACGAACAGTTGGGCGAACGCCCATGTGACGTTTACGTCCTGCCTTACCAATAACGATGTTGGCGTGATCTGAGTTACCAACTTCGCCGATGGTAGCACGGCAAGTTACGAGAACGCGACGCATTTCTGAACTTGGCATACGGAGGATTGCATACTTGCCTTCCTTACCCATAAGCTGGATTGAAGTACCAGCTGAGCGCGCAAGCGCTGCGCCCTTACCAGGCTGCATCTCTACAGCATGGATGATGGTACCTACAGGAATAGCAGAAAGTGGCAATGCGTTGCCTGGCTTAATGTCTGCCTCAACACCGCTCTCAACGAGTTGTCCTACTTCAAGGCCCTTAGGGCAAAGAATGTAGCGCTTCTCGCCATCTACGTAGTGCAAAAGAGCAATACGAGCTGAACGATTTGGGTCGTATTCGATAGTAGCAACCTTGGCTGGAATACCATCCTTGTTGCGCTTAAAGTCGATTACGCGGTAACGACGCTTGTGGCCGCCACCTTGGTGACGAACGGTAATACGTCCGTTGTTGTTACGTCCACCTTTTTTAGAAAGTGGCTCGAGTAGCGACTTCTCAGGTGTCGTTGAGGTAATCTCAGCAAAGTCTGAAACAGACATGCCACGACGACCAGGTGAGGTCGGCTTATACTTCTTAAGTCCCATTTCAACTCCTTCCGTCCGATAGCCAAACCGTAAGGGACATATGCGGTTCAACGCCGGACTTTACACGGTGCCGGGTGTGTCCATTTAAGGACGCGCAAGCACCTCCATCGCCTTATTCTTTGAAGGCGATTTTGACTTAAGCGCCTGGGAAGATTTCGATGGTATCGCCAGCCTTAAGCGAGACGATAGCCTTCTTCCAGTTGCGCGTTTTACCCATCTGATAACGAACACGGCGTGGTTTGCCGGTGACGTTCATGGTGTTAACTTTAACAACCTTAACATCGAAAATCGCTTCGATAGCTTGTGCAATCTGAGGCTTAGACGCAGTCTTTGCAACCTCAAATGTATAGCGGTTCTGCTCCTCGATCATGCCAAAAGTTTTCTCTGACACGATAGGGCGAATGATGATCTGACGTGGATCGTACATTACTTGAGCACCTCCCCAACCCAGTTAAGTGAGTCGGCGCAGAAAAGAACTGCCTTGTTATCAACGAGATCGTAAGTGTTTGCTTCGCAAGCGAAGATAGCACGAACGCCTTCGATGTTGCGGAATGAAAGGAACGCAGCGTAGTTATCGTTGTCAATAACAACGGTAGTCTTGCGTCCTTCAAGCTCGAGGGCCTTCAAAATTGCTGCAGCAGCTTTGGTTGATGGCTTCTCAAAAGTGAAGTTCTCAACAACAAAGAGTGCCTTGTCAGCGAGCTTTGAAGAAAGAGCTGATCGCATAGCAAGCTTAACAAGCTTGTTGTTTACCTTGAAAGCATAGCTGCGTGGGTGGGGTCCGAAGACAACGCCACCGCCTGCCCACTGTGGTGCACGAATGGTACCCTGACGAGCACGACCGGTGCCCTTCTGGCGCCATGGTTTCTTGCCGCCGCCGCTTACAAAGCCGCGAGTTTTTGTTTGGTGCGTACCAGCACGCAATGCTGCCTGCTGTGAGCGAACTACCTCGTGTACTGCGAAAGCGTTTGGCTCAATAGCGAATACTGAGTCCTCAACCTTCTTTTTGCGAGATGAGTCTGCTGCTACATCTGTAATGTTAATAAATGCCATTGTAAATCTCCTTGTGTCTCTGGCTTAGGCGCTACGCCATCTTGATGGTGAGTAGAGCACCTTTGCCGCCAGGGACGGCGCCCTTGACGATGAGCAAGTTCTGCTCGGCATCGATTGATACGACGTCGAGGTTACGCACGGTAACCTTATCGGTTCCCATATGACCAGGAAGCTTCTTACCCTTGAAAACACGTGAAGGAGTTGAAGCCTGACCTACTGAACCAGGTGCACGATGGAAGTGTGAACCGTGTCCACCAGGACCACCCTGGAAGTTATGACGCTTCATTACACCAGCAAAACCTTTACCCTTGCTGACACCAGAAACGGTAACGTGCTGAGCCTCGGCGAGAGCTGAAACGTCGATGACGTCGCCTGCCTTGAACTCAGGAGTTTCATCCATGCGGACTTCGGTGAGGTGCTTAAGAGCATCTACACCAGCTTTTGCGAAGTGACCAGCCATAGGCTTGGTTACCTTCTTCTCGGCGATTTCGCCGAAACCGATTTGGATAGCATTATAGCCATCGGTATCGGTCGTCTTTACCTGTGTAACAACACAGGGGCCAGCTTGAACAACGGTAACAGGAAGAAGATTGCCATCTTCAGTCCATACCTGTGTCATTCCGAGCTTACGGCCAAGAATAGTCGTACCCATAACACATCCTTTTACCTCGTGCAGTCATGAGACCCTCAGTACCCTCTTGGTACTGCCCTCAGAGGACCACCTTTATCACATACATGCGCGCTTTGCGTTGATGCGGTGATCCCGCAAAAACGCGCAAGTGTATATGTTACCACAAAGAGCTAAGCGGAGAAACTAAGCTTTGATCTCAATCTCTACGCCTGCTGGAAGATCGAGACGACCCAATGCGTCTGCGGTCTTTGGCTTAGCGTCAACAATCTCGATGAGGCGCTTGTGTGTGCGCATCTCGAACTGCTCACGTGAATCTTTGTTTACGTGTGGTGAGCGAATTACGCAATAAAGGTTACGAGAAGTTGGCAGAGGAATAGGTCCTACTACCTTAGCACCAGTGCTGATTGCGGTATCCACAATCTTCTTGGTTGACTGATCAACAATCTCGTGATCGTAACCCTTAAGGCGAATCCTAATCTTTTGGTTCGACACTTTTACTTACCTTTCGTTTATCCAGACACTCGCAAGAAGCCGTCTGGGATTAATAACAATTACTCCGCGTTGTTAACGCCCATTTTGGCTGCAATTTCTTCTGCGATTGACTTTGGCACTGCCTCATAGGCCTTAAATGTCATAGTGTAAACCGCACGACCCTGCGTCTTTGAACGAAGGTCAGTTGAGTAACCGAACATCTCTGATAGAGGCACCTTAGCATGAACCACCTGAGCGTTGCCCTGAGGCTCCATGCCCTCGATGTGTCCACGACGTGAGCTCAAGTCGCCCATTACATCGCCCATGTACTCTTCTGGAGTAGTAACTTCTACTGCCATCATAGGCTCGAGCAATACAGGGTGAGACTTGCGCATTGCTTCCTTGATTGCCATTGAACCAGCAATCTTAAATGCCATTTCTGAAGAGTCAACTTCGTGATATGAACCATCAACAAGCTCGACTTTAACGTCAACAGTTGGGAATCCTGAAAGAACACCCGACTGGAGAGCCTCTTGGATACCCTTATCAACTGAAGGGATGTACTCCTTAGGAATTGAACCACCAACAACCTTGTTGTCGAACTCGTAGCCAGCGCCTGGCTCTTGTGGGATAAGGTTGATGATAACGTGACCGTACTGACCACGACCACCAGACTGACGAGCATACTTGGTGTTCTGGTTGTCAACGCGCTGACCAGCGGTCTCACGATAAGCAACCTGTGGTTTACCAACGTTTGCCTGTACGTTGAACTCGCGAAGGAGTCGGTCAACGATAACCTCGAGGTGAAGCTCGCCCATACCAGCAATAATGGTCTGGCCGGTTTCCTCATCGGTGCGAACGCGGAATGTAGGATCTTCTTCAGCAAGACGAGCAAGACCGATGCCGAGTTTATCCTGCTCAGCCTTGGTCTTAGGCTCGATAGCAATATCGATAACGGGGTCAGGGAACTCCATTGACTCGAGCTGTACAGGATGACCTTCATCGCAGAGGGTGTCACCAGTAGTGGTGTTCTTAAGACCTACTGCTGCAACGATGTCACCGGCCATAGCTACGTCAACGTCCTGACGAGTATTAGCATGCATCTGGAGCAAACGACCTACGCGCTCCTTGTTATCCTTGGTGCTGTTGAGGCAGTATGAACCTGACTCGAGCTTTCCAGAATAAACACGGAAGTAGGTAAGTTTACCTACGAATGGGTCGGTCATAACTTTAAATGCGAGTGCCGCGAATGGCTCTTTAATGTCTGCCTTGCGCTCAGTCTCCTCGCCCGTCTTAAGGTCGATACCCTTAATAGCAGGAA
>OBID01000295.1_pt1 | contig 21653 bp, 20 predicted proteins | sample 1519781 | NCBI WGS metagenome assembly OBID01 (sample SAMEA3991478, study PRJEB22521) | metagenome | biome: anthropogenic terrestrial biome; feature: sewage plant; material: sludge | place: Sweden | collected 2012-09-26 | reverse complement strand
ATGAGTATCATCGGCGCCGTCTTACCGTTAAGCCGGGCTGCGGAGGACTGTGGCAGACTACCGTGAGGTCGGACGGAAGCTTTAATGAGATGGTTAAACTCGACCATTGACGAGGCAATAAGGCGCAAAATCCGAGACGACTATTTGCGAGATACGACTGTAACCGTACTTCTTGTTGGTACCGAGACGATTAATCGAAAACATATTGATTGGGAAATCTATTCCAGTATGTTTGATGGAACTGTCAACAAAAAGTCTGGCGTTCTTGTCATCAACCTCCCTAGTACCTCTTGCACGCTTTGCACATCGGGTCATCCGGCTGTAAAAGACAGACTATATCGTGATGTTTCTTCATGGACTACCATCAACGATAGAAATGAATATGAGCGCCGTTATCCGCTGATGCCAGCAAGAATAATCGACAATCTTCTTGCCTCTGATGCAAAAATATCCGTTGTTGAATGGGATCGGATTATATCTGACTGGGAGGGATTCGGACTCCTTTTGGATGAAGTATATTCAAGCAGGTCTAGCTGTACATATGACTTAAGAAGACCGCTAAGGAGACGGAACTCATGAGGTAGAATCAACTTATAAAGCCGCAGCGGTGCGGATTCAATCTTGGGACGGAGATACACTGAGGAGACAGTTCGACCACTTCAAGAAAGTACCGTATCGGGTTTTCGCTCTTGGGACTTGCTGCAGTTCTCTTAGTTATGATTCCAAACATTATCTGGGCAATTTTCCCTCCAGGGAACAACCCTCTCGCAACAGATGTATTAAGTTTGCCCCTTCTAGATATCCTCGAGAACGTTTTTAGGACAGCCCTAATTATCCTGCTCTTGTTGCTGACTGTACGAGACCCTGACCTAAATCCCAGAAATGAAGCCTGGCTTATTTCGTCAGTTGCTCTTCTTGTCGCATATTATTTTTGCTGGATTATATACTTCTGTGGAAATACTGACCCTGCAATTCTCCTTGGGCTAGCAATAGCTCCATCTGCGTTCTTTTGCCTCTACGCTCTTTGGCTCAAAAATGTTCCGGCATTTTTTGTAAGTGTTCTGTTTGCAGCTACGCATATCATAATCACTTCTATAAACTACTTGTGAGTTAGCGTTGAGCTAGAGTGGATTACAACTGGACGAAGGGTATCTAACAAAGATTTCAAGCCGACACGCGTGAGGTAGAATCAGCAAGAGAAGTCGCACGGACGCGGCTTAAATCTTTAGATGTGAGATCTATCAAGAGCGCGTACTTGGGTTGTACAACATTTTGTACAATAAGAAGAGAAGCGCTTGTGAATACGCTAAGACTAAACAAAAACATAATTCCGCTTTCAGAGTTTCGGGCATCACTTTCTCCTTTAATCGAAAAACTCAATGAGACGCGTGATCCCCTACTTTTGACTCAGCACGGCAAGGGAGTTGCTATGGTTGTTGATGTGGATGAGTTTGAAGAAATGCGTGAGCGACTTGAGGTACTTGAAGACATTGAGGCTGTTCGAGGTGATATAGCCCAGGGCAGAGTTTATTCGCAGGAAGAAGCCAAAGCACGCCTTCTCTCTAGGCTGTCGTAAATGAGGGCCATCTGGACCGAGCGGGCCCTTGTTCGTCTCGAAGAAATCTCTGACTTTATTGCTGAAGATAGTCCGCAGATTGTCCGCAGTCTCATTGAGCGCATTTTTTCAGCAACTGAGCAACTTGAAGAATCCCCAAATAGCGGCGATGCTGCTCCTGAAAAGGGGGATGATTCAGTCCGACAATTAATCTGTGAGCCCTATAGGATTATCTATCAGGTGGGGGAAGTGGTTGAAATTTTGACCGTCCGACATTCCAGAAGACTATTTGATTCTCAAGAGGTTGACGGGCAGTCCTAACTAAGAACGGGTATTCCTGTGGTACAATTAGTTGTACTTTTAGGAGGTATGTTAAATGAATTCTATCCCAAATATCATTCCCATTTCAGATTTAAGGCAAGATGCTGCTGATGTAATAAAGTCTGTAAATACCCAAGATGAGCCCGTGGTCATCACGCAACGTGGGCGTGCATCGGCTGTGCTTCTTGGTATGAGTTCTTATGAGGAATTTCAAAAGAAGCTTGAAATACTGAATCTTCTTTTGCGTGGTGAGCAGGAGATCCAGGCGGGTGTGGGGTATGACCTAGATGACGTAATCACTGATTCACGCAAACTGACGCAGTCATGATCGTCCGTTTTACTCCGCTAGCACGAAAAGAATATCTTGAAGCCGTTTCCTCTATAGCTCAAGGTGGAGAATTGGCGGCGAATAGGTTTATCGACAAAGTTGAGACAGCGTTGTCTCAGTTAGGCCAGTTTCCTCAGTCGGGGCGTAGTGTTCCTGAGTTTGGGTCCCTTGTGCCTTATCGGGAAGTGCTTATCCTACCTTTTCGGTTCTTCTATAGAGTTGTGGGAGATACGGTGTGGATTGTGGCTCTTTGGCATGAGCGTCAGATGCCAGCAAATCCTGAAGATGCATAGCTAGCAAAGAATTCAAGCCGCCACCTGTGCAGCTAAGCTAATCCCAAGAGTCGTTACAGTGTGGCCTAAATCTTGAGATGTTGGATGGTCTGGGCTACTTCTTCTCCAAGTGTTCGGAAATCCAAACCGCAAGGTTCTCTTCTGTGAGATCTCCCGCTGCGAGCAAAAGAATTGTCTTGACCACTTCACCTTGCTCCGCTTTGATTCGTGCTCCATTGATCAATAAAAAGACGTTTGCGACGGTAAAGGCAGCTCTTTTGTTGCCATCATTGAAGGGATGGCTTGTTGCTATTGCGAAGCAATAAGCGGCAGCCAAAACTGATAGGGGGAGAGTATCCTCGTAATGAACTTTCTGCTGAGCCCGCATAAGGGCGGATTCTAAGGCGGACTCGTCACGTGTTCCATTCAGCCCACCATGGGCATTTAATAGTTCAGCGTGGATTGTCTCTGCTTCAGCCGTCTCAATCCACAGGCAATCCTCAATTGAGCCGATGGCGCAATCATTTAGAGAGCTCATGAAGCGCCTCCCTGTACTCGCGCAAGGTCTCTCGAGTTGCTGCGAGAACCGCTTCTGTTTTTGGGTTATTGGGTGCGAGTATTATGCGCCCATTTTCAACGGTCACATATACTGAGTCGCCAACCTCAAGGTGGAGGGCGTTAGTAAATTCACGTGGAAGGGTGGCGCTTACCGAGCCACCAGATTGCCTCAACTTGATCTCAGTCATAACTCCTCCAAACTCGATGCTAAAATGTAGTACAAATATACTACATTAGATTTCCCTCGGCAATGCTAGGCAAACTCCTAACAAAGATTTCAAGCCGACGCGGGGCAGGCCAACTTTCTTCGATTAGGATTTATCCTTTAATGGTATAATTTCTATACATAGTTCGAGGGAGCCATCTATGAAAGCTAAAGACTTTGACAAGAAATTTGATGCTGGCGAAGACATTACGGCACACCTTGATCTTTCAGGGGTAAAGCGCCCCAAGCAAGAAGCCAAACGCGTGAATGTGGACTTTCCCTCTTGGATGGTGGAGTCGCTCGATCGCGAGGCAAAACGCATGGGCGTGACTCGTCAATCTGTCATTAAAGTTTGGATTGCAGAACGTCTTGAGGACACCACGCGAAACATCGCTTTGTGATGTCAGAGCTACCGAATCTTGCGGCAATGCTATGTATATAGAAGACTTTATATATCGCAATGATAGGAGTCTTATATGAATCTTTCCAATCTGAGTGTCCCAAACGTCAGACCATCTTCCGCAATCCGAACGGACTACAAAGCTTTTTCTGAGTTTTGTCACTCTACGATGGCGCCTGTCATTGTGACCAACAACGAGGAAAGATTTTGTACATTCCCAGTTCGAAAAGGCTCGAGTATCTGTGCATGATTCACAAGGGCGCTGTGGCGCCAAAGAGAATCAAGAAGTAAAAGAAAACCTAGAGTCAAAAAAGAGTTCTTCAACACCTTCTGATGAAGTTCAAGAAGCGCAAGATCCTGAAATTGTTGAAGAGGATGCCTCAAATGTTAATGATGAGAACTCTTATTATGATGCAGATGCTTTTGAGGAAAAGACGATTTTAGATATGCAATCACAGAGCGTTTCTGCTGTGTTAAATTCTCAGGATGCGGTTGCTGTCATTGGGAATCTTGTATCAGTGGCTGCCGAAGTGAGAAAGTTCGAAGAGGCTCAAATTACAGTGAGAACAGACATTGCCGCTCAACGCGACATTGCGCTTGCAAAGATTGAGGCACAAAAAGAAGCACTCATGGTTTATCTCGAGAAGTCTTTTGACGAGCGGAAAGAAGGTTTTCAGCAACTATTCTCTGTTGTTGACAATGCGCTTAAGACCGACAATATGCAGTCATTAGCATTGGGACTTGAGGGTATCATTAAACTTGCCGACTCATCTCCGTTCAAAAATTTGCAGAGTGTTGAGCAAGCTGCTTCGGCTTTTGCAGACCCCGACCATGAATGGGACTTCTAATTCGCTTACCAAAGGGAAGTTTCACGATCAAGCGGAGAAATAGTTCGCACTTAGACAGCAGGGACAAATCTCACGCTGTGTACTTGCGTTTGCTTGCGAATACGCTTGAGCGTTGTCGCATCGGGCTTTGCGTCACACTCAATGAGCATCAAGGCATTGGCGCCGCGCATTTCTCTCGAGACATCCATGGCGGCGATATTGATGCCAGCCTCGTTAAGGATGCCAGTAACCGCATGAATCACGCCCGGCTGATCCGTGTGCTCGATAACAAGCAACGGCAAATCGCCCGTTGCATTAATTGCAAAATTCTCGATTTGTGTCACGACAACATTTCCGCCGCCCACAGATGATCCGGTAATAGTGAGTGGAGCTACGCCCAATTGTGCATCCTGCAGGTCCTCTTTGCGCGGCTCAAGGTGAAAAATGGCCGTGTTGGGATGTGCTTCATCGAGCTCGATATCTTCGAAGATCACGGTCATGTCGCTGTCGCGCGCAACATCGAACGCGTGAGATATGCGCTCGTCATCGGGCTTCATTCCCAGCAAACCAGCCACAAGAGCCAGCTTGGTTCCGTGCCCATCGCCTGTTGCGGCAAATGAACCGTGAAGTACGATGCGGGCCGAAGCGGGCTGTGCTCCGAAAATGGCGCGCGCGAGTTCTCCCAACCGTACTGCTCCTGCAGTATGGCTAGAACTGGGGCCGACCATAATGGGGCCGACAATATCAAATATTGAACGATTGTTTGACATGTGCGTAAGTGTAGCATCTTGTGGGTTATATGAAAAACTCATATTTTGCTTGCGCAACCGTAGGTGTTTTGATTTATAACAGCACAAAAACTGATACGCCAAAGGCAGCAACCACGTCGCAGACGTCGACCAACGCAGCCTCATCTGCAAGTTCTGCTATGCAGCAGGCATTGAGCAGCGCCGCTGATTTCGACGAGAAGACAGCAACCAAGCTGGACAAGAATGTTATTCCTGACCAGTGGGTTAAGGCATACTACGATGCATGCGACAAAAAGGATTGGAAAACCGCTTGGGAGCACCTCCCCGCGGCCAAGAAAGCAGCTACGTCAGCTACCGCTTTGGGAGACCAGCTTTCAGGCTACGGCATCACAGGCTACAAAGTTGTGAGCTCACAGAAGAACGCAACGGGTGACCTCGAGATTACCGTTACCCAGAGCACCTCTCAGTACGGTGACTTCACCAGCGTTTGGACGTTCATGCCAAAGGACGGCACTTACCTCGTTAAGGGTAAGGCAGTTGCGGGCATGACCAACTAAACGCCAACGCATATCTTTGGTCTTTTAATAGAGAGCTCCCATTATTTTGGGAGCTCTTTTCACGGGCTACAGGGGAGGGTCATGGTATCTTAACTATATGACCAAAAAGACGACATACGCGCCCCGGACGCATCCTCTTGACGCGCTGCTTCCCGCAGACACCGCGCCCGATGTGAGAAAGCTCTACGAGGAGATTCCCGAGCTTATTGGCGCCGTGTCGTTTGGTATAGAAGACGAGGTGGTGTTGCTCGACCTCGAAACAACGGGCCTTCACGCGACGAGCGACCAGATTACCGAAATCGCGCTCATGAAAATGCGCGGCCCCGAAATAGTTGAGCGCTGGTCGTCGCTTGTTAATCCCGGGTGGCCCATCCCCGAGCATGTCGTCAACATTACAGGCATTACCAACGAGATGGTCGCGTCTGCGCCTTCTTTTGATGAAATTGCAGGCGAGGTGCGCACGTTTCTGGGGGAGCGAGACCTCGTCGCACACAACGCACATTTTGATAAAGGCTTCCTGGATAAGGCGTACCAGGGAGCGTTGAAAAACCGCTGGGTCGACACGCTCTATCTGGCGCAAATTGGCCTGCCGCGTCTGTTGCGTTACTCGCAACCAACGCTTGCCTCGTGGTTAAATCCCGAAGCGGGCAAAAACGCGCACCGCGCAGCGGCCGATGTGGAGGTACTCAGCTGTGTCTGGCGTGCATCGCTCTGCGGCATGCAGGGGCTCGATTACCAAACACTGAATGTGATTTCAGAGCTGCCCTGTTTGGGGTGCGGCGCTGAGCACGCTTGGATGAAGCAGGTCCTGGGGGCGCGAAGCGACGGCACCGACAAGGCGTTTAACTTGCGGGCGTTGCGCCACCACTGGGTGAAGATGGACCAAGCCGATCCGCTCAACGATGCCGACCATATCCGCATGAACTTCAGCTATGAAGGCGATGTTATGGATGTGGTCAATCCGCCTGCGTCTTCTACGAGTGCGCGCTCTCATAAGTCGTCAAAAGCGGCGTCTCGGATGTATGATGATTTCGAATTGCGACCTGCACAAACAGAGATGGCCAACGCAATCTATCACGCCTTTTTGCGCGGGCATTTTCTTGCGATAGAGGCGGGCACAGGTGTGGGCAAATCGCTCGCGTATTTGCTCCCCGCCGCGCTTGTTGCGCTCGAAAATCAGGTGTCCATCGGTATCGCGCCGCGCTCAAACAACCTCACTGATCAGCTGCTCATGCGCGAGATTCCGCGCCTCAACGAACTGTTTGAGGGCAAGTTGCGCTACACGGCCGTCAAGGGCTATGACAACTACGTATGTTTGCGCAAAATTGACGCGCTGCTGCACTCGCAAGAAAATGTGCGCAACCTCGGCCATATTTTAGCGTGGATTTCGCAGTCGGCGTGGGGCGACATTGGGCGCATGAGCATGGCGTCGCGCAGTGACAAGTCCTACGTGGCCACGCAGCAGGAATGCACCAACAAAAAATGTCGCTTTTATCCCAATTTGTGCTATTTGCACGGCACGCGCAAGCGAGCGCAGTCGTCGCATCTGGTGGTAACAAACCACTCGCTATTGTTTCGTGACGCGATGTCTCCAAAACGTATCTTGCCGCCTATTCGCTATTGGATCGTTGACGAGGCCCACGGCATCGAAAAAGAGGCGCGCGATCAGCTGTCATCGGTCTTTGATTTTTATCGGACGTCGCAGCTTTTGCGCAATTTCACCAATCGCCATGGCGGGCTCGCGCAGAGTCTCGACGTGTTGCTGCGAAAATCGGCCGGCAACGAGGGAGAGAAGTCATCGATAGCGCAGACGCTCGTGACGCTTGCAGGCATCATCGACCAAGCGCAGACCGTCTTTGAGTCGATGAAGGCAGATGCCGATGCGGTGGTCGAGGCTTTTGACGCGCAAAGTTCAGGGCGCGAAGTGTGGATTAGCCAAGAGATTCGCGCGAGTGCACCGTGGGCAGCGCTTGCTGCAACTGGCCGTTCGCTCTTTAATAAACTGGAAAAGGCGGCCGGCAAAGGGCGCGTGCTCTGTAATGAAATGAGCCTCATCGATGACGTGAAAGATGACGACTTGGCGGTGGAAGCGAGCGGATATTTCTACGATGTTGTCTCCGTTGTTTCTGCTCTGGGAGTGGTTATCGACAACCCGGTCGACAATCTCGTTTACTCGATTGAGCGCATGGGAGGTCGCGGAGTCAGCCGTTTGGTAGCGGCCCCTCTCGAAGTTGGCCCCATTATTGAGCGCGAAATTTACGGCTCCGTAAGAAGCCTTGTGTACACCTCGGCAACGATGACCGTGGCCGAAAAGTTCAAGTACTTTGCGCAGTCGGTCGGACTTGATTTGGTGGAGCCTTCGCGCGTTGAAGAAAAGCAACTCACGTCGAGTTACTCGCTTCATGAGCAGATGCGCATTTTTGTCGTGAGCGATTTGCCCGACCCCCGCGAGCCGCGCTACCAAAACCATCTCGCTCAGTTCAGCGAGGAGCTGCACCTGGCACTGGGAGGCGGCGTGCTTTCGCTTTTCACCAACAGGCGCGATATGGAAAGCGTGTTTGAGAGTATGAGCCGCAATCTCGCGCACGCCGATATGAAGGTGTTGTTGCAGCGTGAGGGCTCGTCGAGCATGGCGCTTGCCAAAGAGTTCATCGAAAACAAAGACATCTCGCTTATGGCGCTGCGCAGTTTTTGGGAGGGTTTTGACGCCAAGGGAGACACGCTCAAATGCGTCTTTATCCCGAAGCTCCCCTTTGCGTTGCCGGGCACTCCATTGGCCCTTGAACGCACGCTGCGCGAAGGCGCAAAGGCCTGGAACCGCTATGACTTGCCCGAGGCAATCATCGATTTGCGCCAAGCCATCGGCCGCCTTATCCGCTCGTCACACGACACAGGATTTGTGGTGCTGGGCGACTCGCGCCTCGTCAATAAAGCGTACGGAAAACGCGTGCTCAAATCGCTTCCCGTCGAGGCAGAAATTCTTACCAGCGCAGAGATAATTGCAGCACTATCAAAGCAGTAAGCCCCGCCCACTTTGCGAGGGGGATAGAGGGCGCTCCGGCTGCGCACAGGCCAACAAAAGATGTGTTGAATTGCTCTCGGCGGTTGCAATTGCTACCGCTGCCATGATAGAGTTAAAAGCGGCGTGACGTATGACATGTGGAGGCTTTGTGTTTTGCAAAACAAGAAGTCTTTCAGGGATGGAGAGATACAGCAGTGAGTGTTGATAACGGTTCTCAAGAACAGCAGCAGACCGGCGCGGTCGCCTCTGGTGTGAATGACGATCAAGAAGCTCTTCAAACTGAAACCCCAGAAATCATTAGAATCAAAAAGAAGAAGCGCAAACCGAGCAAGCTCAAAAAGGCTGCTTGGATTACGTTTGTCACGCTGACCGTGCTGCTTGGAATCGGCGTAGGCGCCTCGGCGCTGTTCTTAAATTCCCTCAATCACAGCATGTCTTATGGCCCAAAAGACACCAAACTCAAAGACAGTTTGGTCGTGCCTCAAAAGCAAGACCCCTACTATGCCTTGCTTCTCGGTTCTGATGCTCGTCACGAAGGCGCCAGCTCCCGCTCAGACGTTATCATCCTTGTGCGCGTCGATGCTCCTAAGGGCACGGTGACCATGGTGGGCATTCCGCGTGATACTAAAGTTGAAATCAAAGGTCACGGAACTCAAAAAATCAACGCAGCTTACGCGTTCGGCGGCGCTTCGGGTGCGGTTGATGCCGTGTCGAAGTTCGCCGGTGTTGATATTTCGCACTGTGCAGAAATACATTTCAAGGAGCTTGAACAGCTCGTCGATATGCTCGATGGTGTATGGGTTAACGTACCTATCTCAAATAACCAAACAGGCAGAACCAATACCGGCGTCACCCTCAGCGCGGGTAACCATTTGCTCAACGGCAAGCAGGCGCTGGCCTTCAGCCGCGAGCGTTATGGCTACCTCCGCGGCGATTATCAGCGCAACGACAACCAGCGCATCCTTCTTGAGGCGATTGTTAAAAAAGTATTAGCGGCGCCTCCGATGGCTTTGCCTGGCCTTGCTCAAAAGATGGCTACCTGCGTGAGCACCGATTACTCTTTGAAGGATTTGATTAACCTTGCCAATGAATTTCGGGGAGGGAGTGGGCTCAAGGTTTATTCCTGCATGGCTCCCTCTCATTCAAAGACCATCAACGGGGCGTCGTATGCAATTACTCAGCGCGCTGAATGGACTGAGATGATGCGTCGCGTTGACGCGGGCGGTGACCCCAATGCAGGCGTTGCTCCCAAGACGGACGCGGGCTCCAATGCAGGCGCTGGCTCCTCCAACGCAGGCGCTGCTCCCAAGACGATGTAAACGATGTAAGAGGATTTAAGAGGGTACATGACACTACTCGAACTGCTTCACCTCATGCGCAAGCACCTTGGGCTGATGATTGGCCTGCCGCTCGCCGCCGCGCTCGCAATGGGCTTGATTGCGTGGCTCGTTTTGCCGAACACCTATACGGCCAATGTCTCTATGTACGTACTGACTCAGACATCAGACCAGACGGGGAGCAATCTCAGCAATAGTGGTCTGAGCAATAACGATCTTGCGGCAAGTCAGATGCTCGCCAGCGACGTGGCAACGCTTATTAAGAGCGACCGCGTTATCAGTGATACCGAAAAAGCACTCAACATGAGTAGTCTCGCCGATTACTCGATATCGGTTGAAAGTGCAGCAACGACTCGCGTGCTTACCTTATCGGTAACGGGAAAATCGGCTCAGTCGGTCGCTATTATTGCTAACAAACTGGCAGAAACGACCGATGACGTGGCCCGCGAAGTTATGGAAGTTAAAAGTATCAACGTTATTGATACCGCAACAGAACCAGGTTCGCCGTCAGGCCCGCCGCGGGCAATGTATACCGCGGTAGCCTTTTTGGCAGGCATCTTTGTGGCCATCGCCCTCATCGTTTTGATGGATGCCCTTAATACTCGCGTTCGTACTCCCGAAGAAATCGAAGAGCTGTTGGATCTGCCCATTATTGGTCGCGTTCCCGAGATTACTAATTAGAAAGAATACGATTTATGGCGAAGAAAAAGAAAAAGGATTCCAATCTCCTCAACGTAAAAAATGCGACTAAAACCCTTTATGCCAATATTCGGTTTATGTCTCCTGATGAACCTATCAAGACCATGTTGGTGACGAGCGCGGTTCCCAATGAGGGAAAAACCACTACCTCGGTTCACCTTGCGCAGGCCATTGCGACCTCAGGTAAAACGGTTGTTTTAGTTGACGCCGATATGCGCCGGGGCTCGGTCGCGGGGATTTTGCGAATCCAGCCAAAGGCGGGAGCCTACGCGGTTATGTCAGAATCGGCCACTCTTTTAGAGGCGGTCACCAAGACGAGTGTTCCCAATCTGTACTTTTTAGATATCGAACCAAACATTCCCAACCCTGTTGACCTGCTTATTTCAAAAAAGTACTTACAGCTGGTTGAAGATTTAAAGAGCAAATTTGATTATGTCATCTTTGATACCCCTCCAACGGGGACCTTTGTTGACGCGGCAGTTTTGTCAACGCTTGTTGATGGGGTCGTACTGGTTGCTCGCTCCAATTTTGTGAAGAGAACCGAGGTTGTTAACGCCTTTGAGCAGTTAAACAAGGCCAATGCCAACATCTTGGGAGTCTGCGCAACGTTCTGCGAAGATGAGAGTTCTGAATACTACTACGCCTACTACAACCAACGAGGCTCGCGCGTTGAGTCTTCTCGGACTGCGAGGCGCAAGAATCGGTAGTATGTTCGATATCCATTCGCATATTTTACCGGGGGTCGACGACGGCGCGCGCGACCTCGAAGAATCCCTTGCCATGCTTGAGGCCGCTAAGGCTGTGGGAGTAACGGCGATTGCCTGTACACCGCACTGTCGCGATCCTTACTTTGATTACGGAGCAATGTGCGAGGCCTTTGAGCTCCTTGAGCGCCATGCGGAGGGGTTTCCGCTCGTTATGGGCTTTGAGGTAAACCACGCAAAGCTTATGGAGTTGGGCGACGAGTGGATTGACCGCTTGGCGTTTCGGGGGAGAAAAGAATTCCTGCTTGAGCTTTCTACCCGCGCGGGTAAGGCAACGTTTGATGAGTACGAACGAACCATCTTTGAGATAAAAGCAAAGGGCTATCGGGTGATAATCGCTCATCCAGAGCGTTACCTTGCCATCCAGAAAGATTTTGACCGGGCAAAGCGTCTTGTTGATATTGGCTGCGAGCTTCAGGTTTCGGCTAATTTTGTCGCAGGTGGACGTTTTGGGCGCGAAAAAAAGCCTGCCAAAAAACTTTTTGATGGCGAACTGGTGAGCTATATAGCAAGCGATGCCCATTGCGCCGAGGATTATAAGTACCTATTGCAAGCAAGGAGGGGGAAATCATCGAAGAAAGCAGTGTAATTCTTCCTGACGCTGAGGCGATAAGAATGCTCGAAAGCAGCAACTCGGGGCTAGAGCCCGAGCTGTCTCGCCATGGATATCGCTTTGTTAAGCGAGTTTTTGACTTAAGCCTTTCGTCGGTGGTCCTTACTGTTGGGCTGGTCCCATCTCTGGTGCTTTGTGCGGTGATTTATGCAAAAAGCCCGGGAGCGAGCCCGATATACTCGCAATACCGAGTAGGGCGCTTAAAAAAAGATGGTTCTTATAAAGTTTTTAAAATGTATAAGTTTAGGAGCATGAGGCCTGGCGCTGATGCGATGCTTGAAAGCTTACGTGACGCCAATGAAGCCGATGGCCCCCTGTTTAAAATCAAGGATGATCCGCGGGTTATTCCGGGCGTGGGGACCTTTATTCGCAAGCACTCCATTGACGAGCTTGGTCAGATGCTCAACGTGTGGTTAGGCGACATGAGTTTTATAGGTCCGCGCCCCCCGTTTGCGCGGGAAGTTCTTGAGTACAATGAGTATCATCGGCGCCGTCTTACCGTTAAGCCGGGCTGCGGAGGACTGTGGCAGACTACCGTGAGGTCGGACGGAAGCTTTAATGAGATGGTTAAACTCGACCATTGACGAGGCAATAAGGCGCAAAATCCGAGACGACTATTTGCGAGATACGACTGTAACCGTACTTCTTGTTGGTACCGAGACGATTAATCGAAAACATATTGATTGGGAAATCTATTCCAGTATGTTTGATGGAACTGTCAACAAAAAGTCTGGCGTTCTTGTCATCAACCTCCCTAGTACCTCTTGCACGCTTTGCACATCGGGTCATCCGGCTGTAAAAGACAGACTATATCGTGATGTTTCTTCATGGACTACCATCAACGATAGAAATGAATATGAGCGCCGTTATCCGCTGATGCCAGCAAGAATAATCGACAATCTTCTTGCCTCTGATGCAAAAATATCCGTTGTTGAATGGGATCGGATTATATCTGACTGGGAGGGATTCGGACTCCTTTTGGATGAAGTATATTCAAGCAGGTCTAGCTGTACATATGACTTAAGAAGACCGCTAAGGAGACGGAACTCATGAGGTAGAATCAACTTATAAAGCCGCAGCGGTGCGGATTCAATCTTGGGACGGAGATACACTGAGGAGACAGTTCGACCACTTCAAGAAAGTACCGTATCGGGTTTTCGCTCTTGGGACTTGCTGCAGTTCTCTTAGTTATGATTCCAAACATTATCTGGGCAATTTTCCCTCCAGGGAACAACCCTCTCGCAACAGATGTATTAAGTTTGCCCCTTCTAGATATCCTCGAGAACGTTTTTAGGACAGCCCTAATTATCCTGCTCTTGTTGCTGACTGTACGAGACCCTGACCTAAATCCCAGAAATGAAGCCTGGCTTATTTCGTCAGTTGCTCTTCTTGTCGCATATTATTTTTGCTGGATTATATACTTCTGTGGAAATACTGACCCTGCAATTCTCCTTGGGCTAGCAATAGCTCCATCTGCGTTCTTTTGCCTCTACGCTCTTTGGCTCAAAAATGTTCCGGCATTTTTTGTAAGTGTTCTGTTTGCAGCTACGCATATCATAATCACTTCTATAAACTACTTGTGAGTTAGCGTTGAGCTAGAGTGGATTACAACTGGACGAAGGGTATCTAACAAAGATTTCAAGCCGACACGCGTGAGGTAGAATCAGCAAGAGAAGTCGCACGGACGCGGCTTAAATCTTTAGATGTGAGATCTATCAAGAGCGCGTACTTGGGTTGTACAACATTTTGTACAATAAGAAGAGAAGCGCTTGTGAATACGCTAAGACTAAACAAAAACATAATTCCGCTTTCAGAGTTTCGGGCATCACTTTCTCCTTTAATCGAAAAACTCAATGAGACGCGTGATCCCCTACTTTTGACTCAGCACGGCAAGGGAGTTGCTATGGTTGTTGATGTGGATGAGTTTGAAGAAATGCGTGAGCGACTTGAGGTACTTGAAGACATTGAGGCTGTTCGAGGTGATATAGCCCAGGGCAGAGTTTATTCGCAGGAAGAAGCCAAAGCACGCCTTCTCTCTAGGCTGTCGTAAATGAGGGCCATCTGGACCGAGCGGGCCCTTGTTCGTCTCGAAGAAATCTCTGACTTTATTGCTGAAGATAGTCCGCAGATTGTCCGCAGTCTCATTGAGCGCATTTTTTCAGCAACTGAGCAACTTGAAGAATCCCCAAATAGCGGCGATGCTGCTCCTGAAAAGGGGGATGATTCAGTCCGACAATTAATCTGTGAGCCCTATAGGATTATCTATCAGGTGGGGGAAGTGGTTGAAATTTTGACCGTCCGACATTCCAGAAGACTATTTGATTCTCAAGAGGTTGACGGGCAGTCCTAACTAAGAACGGGTATTCCTGTGGTACAATTAGTTGTACTTTTAGGAGGTATGTTAAATGAATTCTATCCCAAATATCATTCCCATTTCAGATTTAAGGCAAGATGCTGCTGATGTAATAAAGTCTGTAAATACCCAAGATGAGCCCGTGGTCATCACGCAACGTGGGCGTGCATCGGCTGTGCTTCTTGGTATGAGTTCTTATGAGGAATTTCAAAAGAAGCTTGAAATACTGAATCTTCTTTTGCGTGGTGAGCAGGAGATCCAGGCGGGTGTGGGGTATGACCTAGATGACGTAATCACTGATTCACGCAAACTGACGCAGTCATGATCGTCCGTTTTACTCCGCTAGCACGAAAAGAATATCTTGAAGCCGTTTCCTCTATAGCTCAAGGTGGAGAATTGGCGGCGAATAGGTTTATCGACAAAGTTGAGACAGCGTTGTCTCAGTTAGGCCAGTTTCCTCAGTCGGGGCGTAGTGTTCCTGAGTTTGGGTCCCTTGTGCCTTATCGGGAAGTGCTTATCCTACCTTTTCGGTTCTTCTATAGAGTTGTGGGAGATACGGTGTGGATTGTGGCTCTTTGGCATGAGCGTCAGATGCCAGCAAATCCTGAAGATGCATAGCTAGCAAAGAATTCAAGCCGCCACCTGTGCAGCTAAGCTAATCCCAAGAGTCGTTACAGTGTGGCCTAAATCTTGAGATGTTGGATGGTCTGGGCTACTTCTTCTCCAAGTGTTCGGAAATCCAAACCGCAAGGTTCTCTTCTGTGAGATCTCCCGCTGCGAGCAAAAGAATTGTCTTGACCACTTCACCTTGCTCCGCTTTGATTCGTGCTCCATTGATCAATAAAAAGACGTTTGCGACGGTAAAGGCAGCTCTTTTGTTGCCATCATTGAAGGGATGGCTTGTTGCTATTGCGAAGCAATAAGCGGCAGCCAAAACTGATAGGGGGAGAGTATCCTCGTAATGAACTTTCTGCTGAGCCCGCATAAGGGCGGATTCTAAGGCGGACTCGTCACGTGTTCCATTCAGCCCACCATGGGCATTTAATAGTTCAGCGTGGATTGTCTCTGCTTCAGCCGTCTCAATCCACAGGCAATCCTCAATTGAGCCGATGGCGCAATCATTTAGAGAGCTCATGAAGCGCCTCCCTGTACTCGCGCAAGGTCTCTCGAGTTGCTGCGAGAACCGCTTCTGTTTTTGGGTTATTGGGTGCGAGTATTATGCGCCCATTTTCAACGGTCACATATACTGAGTCGCCAACCTCAAGGTGGAGGGCGTTAGTAAATTCACGTGGAAGGGTGGCGCTTACCGAGCCACCAGATTGCCTCAACTTGATCTCAGTCATAACTCCTCCAAACTCGATGCTAAAATGTAGTACAAATATACTACATTAGATTTCCCTCGGCAATGCTAGGCAAACTCCTAACAAAGATTTCAAGCCGACGCGGGGCAGGCCAACTTTCTTCGATTAGGATTTATCCTTTAATGGTATAATTTCTATACATAGTTCGAGGGAGCCATCTATGAAAGCTAAAGACTTTGACAAGAAATTTGATGCTGGCGAAGACATTACGGCACACCTTGATCTTTCAGGGGTAAAGCGCCCCAAGCAAGAAGCCAAACGCGTGAATGTGGACTTTCCCTCTTGGATGGTGGAGTCGCTCGATCGCGAGGCAAAACGCATGGGCGTGACTCGTCAATCTGTCATTAAAGTTTGGATTGCAGAACGTCTTGAGGACACCACGCGAAACATCGCTTTGTGATGTCAGAGCTACCGAATCTTGCGGCAATGCTATGTATATAGAAGACTTTATATATCGCAATGATAGGAGTCTTATATGAATCTTTCCAATCTGAGTGTCCCAAACGTCAGACCATCTTCCGCAATCCGAACGGACTACAAAGCTTTTTCTGAGTTTTGTCACTCTACGATGGCGCCTGTCATTGTGACCAACAACGAGGAAAGATTTTGTACATTCCCAGTTCGAAAAGGCTCGAGTATCTGTGCATGATTCACAAGGGCGCTGTGGCGCCAAAGAGAATCAAGAAGTAAAAGAAAACCTAGAGTCAAAAAAGAGTTCTTCAACACCTTCTGATGAAGTTCAAGAAGCGCAAGATCCTGAAATTGTTGAAGAGGATGCCTCAAATGTTAATGATGAGAACTCTTATTATGATGCAGATGCTTTTGAGGAAAAGACGATTTTAGATATGCAATCACAGAGCGTTTCTGCTGTGTTAAATTCTCAGGATGCGGTTGCTGTCATTGGGAATCTTGTATCAGTGGCTGCCGAAGTGAGAAAGTTCGAAGAGGCTCAAATTACAGTGAGAACAGACATTGCCGCTCAACGCGACATTGCGCTTGCAAAGATTGAGGCACAAAAAGAAGCACTCATGGTTTATCTCGAGAAGTCTTTTGACGAGCGGAAAGAAGGTTTTCAGCAACTATTCTCTGTTGTTGACAATGCGCTTAAGACCGACAATATGCAGTCATTAGCATTGGGACTTGAGGGTATCATTAAACTTGCCGACTCATCTCCGTTCAAAAATTTGCAGAGTGTTGAGCAAGCTGCTTCGGCTTTTGCAGACCCCGACCATGAATGGGACTTCTAATTCGCTTACCAAAGGGAAGTTTCACGATCAAGCGGAGAAATAGTTCGCACTTAGACAGCAGGGACAAATCTCACGCTGTGTACTTGCGTTTGCTTGCGAATACGCTTGAGCGTTGTCGCATCGGGCTTTGCGTCACACTCAATGAGCATCAAGGCATTGGCGCCGCGCATTTCTCTCGAGACATCCATGGCGGCGATATTGATGCCAGCCTCGTTAAGGATGCCAGTAACCGCATGAATCACGCCCGGCTGATCCGTGTGCTCGATAACAAGCAACGGCAAATCGCCCGTTGCATTAATTGCAAAATTCTCGATTTGTGTCACGACAACATTTCCGCCGCCCACAGATGATCCGGTAATAGTGAGTGGAGCTACGCCCAATTGTGCATCCTGCAGGTCCTCTTTGCGCGGCTCAAGGTGAAAAATGGCCGTGTTGGGATGTGCTTCATCGAGCTCGATATCTTCGAAGATCACGGTCATGTCGCTGTCGCGCGCAACATCGAACGCGTGAGATATGCGCTCGTCATCGGGCTTCATTCCCAGCAAACCAGCCACAAGAGCCAGCTTGGTTCCGTGCCCATCGCCTGTTGCGGCAAATGAACCGTGAAGTACGATGCGGGCCGAAGCGGGCTGTGCTCCGAAAATGGCGCGCGCGAGTTCTCCCAACCGTACTGCTCCTGCAGTATGGCTAGAACTGGGGCCGACCATAATGGGGCCGACAATATCAAATATTGAGCGATTGTTTGACATGTTCGTTAGTGTAGCATCTTGTGGGTTATATGAAAAACTCATATTTTGCTTGCGCAACCGCCCAGAATCGTCAACAATAAACGGGTGCGATAATTGACCATGGATACATGCACGACATGGAAAGGGATTAAAGATGAGCAATACGGGTACTGGTACTAACCAAAAGCCACTAATCATCGGTCTTGCTGTAGTAATTATTTTGCTTGCAGCAATCGTAGGTGTTTTGATTTTTAACAGCACGAAAACTGACACAACAAAGACGGCAACCACGCAGAGCACGGATACTGGTGCTTCTTCAGCAAGTACTGCAATGCAGCAGGCTATGAGCAGCGCAGCAGATTTTGATGAGAAAACTGCGACAAAGCTCGATAAGAAAACTACTCCAGAAGAGTGGGTTAAAGCTTACTACGATGCTTGCGATAAAAAGGATTGGGAGACCGCTTATAAGCATCTTCCAGCAGCAAAGAAAGAAGCAACAACTGCAAAGGCTCTTGGTGAGCAGCTTGCAAGTTACGGAATCTCGGGCTACAAGATTGATAGTTCAAAGGAGAACTCAAGCGGCGACCTCGAGATTACGGTTACACAGAGCACTTCTTCATATGGTGACTTCACCAGTGTTTGGACGTTTATGCCAAAGGACGGCACTTACCTCGTAAAGGGTAAAGCAGTTGCAGGTATGACCAACTAAAGCACAAACGCATATCTTTGGTCTCTTAATAGGGAGCCCCCAATAATTTGGGGGCTCTTTTTGTAAGTCACAGGGGAGGGTCATGGTATCTTAACTATATGAACAAAAAGCATACATACCATGCGCCACATCAGCCACTAGATTCGCTTCTGCCTATAGATACCGCTCCAGAAATTCGGAAGCTTTATGAAGAGATACCAGAACTGGTAAAAACACTCTCATTTGGTATAGAAGATGAGGTGGTTTTGCTCGATCTCGAGACTACAGGGCTTCATGAGTCGACTGATCGCATAACCGAAATCGCACTCATGAAAATGCGTGGTCCTGAAGTCGTTGAACGCTGGTCAACACTAGTCAACCCAGGGCAATCAATTCCAAGTTATATCGAAAACATTACGGGAATTAGCGATGAGATGGTGGCCGATGCTCCAACGTTTGACGAGATAGCTGATGAGGTTCGTCAGTTTATTGGGTCATGCGATTTGATTGCTCACAATGCTCATTTTGACCGTGGTTTTCTCAAGAGGGCGTTTGGTACTCCCCTTAAAAATCGATGGATGGATACTATATATCTCGCGCAAATTGGGCTGCCTCGTTTATTGCGCTATTCTCAGCCGACGCTCGCTTCTTGGCTTAATCCAGAGGCGGGGGCAAACGCTCATCGTGCTGTTGCGGATGTTGAAGTACTCAGTTGCGTGTGGCGTGCTTCGCTCTGCGGCATGTATGGCTTGGATTACCTGACGCTTCAGGCTATCGCTGACTTGCCTTGTATGGGCTGTGGCGCCGAGCATATTTGGATGAAACAGGTTCTTGGCGCTCGCAGTGACGAAAGCGACAAAGCATTTAGTTTGCGCGCGTTGCGTCACCGTTGGGTTAAATCCGACCAGGCTGACCCGCTCAACGACGCGGATCATATTCGCATGAACTTTAGTTATGAGGGAGATGTCATGGATGTGGTGAATCCTTCACCAGATTCTGTGTCCCCCTCTGAAAAAATGGGCGTGCCGCGGATGTATGAAGATTTTGAATTGCGTCCAGCACAAACAGAGATGGCGAATGCGATATATTGGGCATTTTTGCAGAGTCATTTTCTTGCGATAGAGGCCGGTACGGGCGTAGGCAAGTCGCTTGCTTATTTGCTTCCCGCGGCACTAGTGGCGCTCGAGAACCAAGTCCCCATCGGCATTGCGACGCGATCAAACAATCTCACAGACCAACTGCTTACACGCGAAATTCCGCGTCTCAATGAATTGTTTGGGGGCAAGCTTCGCTATACCGCCGTTAAGGGATACGACAACTACGTATGTCTCAGAAAAATTGACGCGCTGCTCCACAATAATGAAAACGCTCGAAACCTTGGTCATATTTTGGCATGGATTTCTCAATCTGCTTGGGGCGATATCGGCCGCATTAGCATGGCATCACGCAACGACAAAACCTATATTGCGACACAGCAGGAGTGCACCAACAAGAAGTGCCGTTTTTATCCGAACCTGTGCTATCTGCACGGAACGCGCAAGCGAGCACAGTCATCGCATCTCGTGGTGACTAATCATTCGCTTCTCTTTCGTGATGCGATGTCTCCCAAGCGAATTTTGCCGCCTATCCGCTACTGGATAGTTGACGAGGCCCATGGCATCGAAAAAGAAGCGCGTGACCAGCTTTCATTTATTTTTGACTTTTATCGCACCTCGCAATTATTAAAAAATTTCACCAATAGACACGGCGGACTTGCTCAGCGCCTCGATGGTTTGCTGAGAAAATCTGCGGGCAATGAAGGTGAAAAGTCTTCTATCGCTCAAACGCTCGTAAGCCTAGCTGGTTTTTTGGAGCAAGCCCAGACAATATTTGAATCGTTGAGAGCAGACGCTGATGCGGTTATCAGCCAGTTTAATCAGCAGAGTTCAGGGCGCGAACTATGGATAAGCCAAGAAATCCGGATGAGTACGCAGTGGGCAGCGCTCGCGGCAACAGGACGCTCGCTCTATGGCAAACTCGAAAAAGCGGTAGGCAAGGGCCGGACCTTGTCAAACGAAATGTCGCTTATCGAAGACATCAAAGATGACGATTTGGCCATTGAAGCAAGCGGTTATTTCTATGACATAGCCTCAATTATTACGGCTTTGGGCGTGGTTATCGATGAGCCTGAAGATAACCTCGTGTATTCAATTGAAAAGATGGGCAATAGAGGCGTAACTCGTCTTGTAGCGGCGCCCCTTGAAGTCGGACCCATTATCGAAAACGAAATTTATGGTTCTGTCCGTAGCCTTGTATATACTTCGGCGACGATGACGGTGGCTGATAAATTTAAATATTTCGCGCAATCGGTTGGGCTCGACCTCGTGGAACCCTCACGTGTTGAGGAAAAACAACTCAAATCAAGTTATCGTTTGCATGAACAAATGCGGATTTTTGTCGTCAGCGACTTACCAGATCCACGCGAGGCACGGTACCAGAACCATCTCGCGCAGTTTAGTGAAGAACTTCATCTCGCTCTGGGTGGTGGCGTTTTATCCCTCTACACCAACAGACGTGATATGGAGAGCGTATACGAGAGTATGAATCGCAACCTTTCCCACAACGACTTGAAGGTTTTGCTTCAGCGTGAAGGTGCTTCAAATATGGCGCTGGCAAAAGAGTTCATTGAAAATAAGGATGTCTCACTCATGGCACTGCGCAGTTTCTGGGAGGGCTTCGACGCAAAAGGTGACACGCTTAAATGTGTGTTTATTCCGAAGCTACCTTTCGCAATGCCCGGCACACCGCTTGCCCTAGAGCGCAATTTGAGAGAGGGCGCTAAGGCATGGAACCGTTATGACCTGCCAGAGGCCATTATCGATTTGCGACAAGCCATCGGGCGACTTATCAGGTCCTCGCAGGATAGCGGTTTTGTGGTTCTCGGCGACTCTCGTCTCATCAATAAAGCGTATGGCAAGCGTGTTTTGAAGTCGCTGCCCGTTGATGCAGAAATCTTAACGAGTGCCGAAATTATTCAAATTCTTTCTGAAAAGCGGTAGCTTTTGCATGAATGCAATCTCTGAGTTCTTG
>OBID01000293.1_pt1 | contig 21765 bp, 26 predicted proteins | sample 1519781 | NCBI WGS metagenome assembly OBID01 (sample SAMEA3991478, study PRJEB22521) | metagenome | biome: anthropogenic terrestrial biome; feature: sewage plant; material: sludge | place: Sweden | collected 2012-09-26 | reverse complement strand
GCAAAGCCCTGCTCGACTCCGCAGAGTCGAAATCCTCTATTATTTTATCAAAACATCTTGACATTCTCCATCATACATGTTAAAATTAAATTACCTCTTTGTGAGGTATATTTTTTGTTCTGATTTTGAAATAAAAAAATATACATCTCATCTTTGGAGGGAGGCCGACAGACCGTATTATCGGTCTGTGTATCAGAAGAAGTACAAATTCATTCAGGAGGTGCCGACACGTGAGAGTTAAGGTAACATTGGCTTGTACAGAATGCAAGCAGCGTAATTACAACACAAAGAAAAATAAGAAAAACGACCCTGACAGAATTGAAATGATGAAACATTGTAAGTTCTGCAGAAAACATACTCTGCACAGGGAAACAAAGTAAACCGGAGGTCAATCTTATGCCAAAAGACGAATTAAAAACAGAGAAGGCTTCAAAGAAGGAAGCTTCTGACAAGTCTGATAAGAAAAAAGCAAAGACCCCGGCGAAATCATCTGGTAAGTCCAAAGACCAGAAAAAGCAGCCTAACAAGGTTGTAAAATACTTTAAGGATCTAAAAAGCGAATTCAAAAAAGTCGTATGGCCTACTAAGCAGCAGGTTATAAACAACACATCTGTAGTACTTGTTACTATTCTTATTATAGGTGTTTTTGTAGGCGGATTTGATACACTTCTTGGTTATCTCTTAAAGCTTGTTCTTAACAAATAGCAGTAACATACTTGAACAGGGAGGAACCATAATGTCAGAAGCAGCAAAATGGTATGTAATTCACACTTATTCAGGCTATGAGAATAAGGTAGCACAAAATATTGAAAAAGTTGTGGAAAACAGAAAGCTTCACGACTTAATCCTTGAAGTAAGGGTACCTACTGAAAAGGTAACCGAAATTACTGACGGCAAAACAAAAGAAGTGGAAAGAAAAACATTTCCGGGTTATGTTCTGCTGAAAATGGTTTATACTGACGATTCATGGTATGTAGTTAAAAACACCAGAGGCGTTACAGGATTTGTCGGTCCTGCTTCAGAACCTACTCCGTTATCGGAAGAGGAAGTAGAAGCACTTGGCGTAAATCTTAACTTAAAATCAGTTGAAGTTAATATAAGTGCGGGCGACAGTGTTCGTGTTTCCGGTACTGCAATGGATGGTTTTGTCGGGGTAGTACAAAAGGTCGATGTAGAAAACAGTACTGTTGATTTACTCGTTTCAATGTTCGGCCGTGAAACTCCGGCTACTCTGAGTCTTACTCAGGTTATAAAGCTGGACGGCATGTAAAAATTATTAAACGTATTTTTTTATGACTGTATACTCAGTCAAAGTGGGAGAGATAAAATTTCTGATCTATTATCTCGTCGTTACCACATTATGGAGGTGCAAAAAGCATGGCACAGAAAGTTGTTGGCTATATAAAATTACAGATCGCTGCAGGTAAAGCAACACCTGCACCACCAGTTGGTCCTGCTTTAGGACAGCATGGCGTTAACATAATGTCCTTTACTAAGGAATTTAACGAAAGAACAAAGAATGATATCGGTCTTATTATCCCTGTTGTTATAACAGTTTTTGCTGACCGTACATTTACATTTATTACAAAGACTCCGCCGGCTGCAGTTCTCATCAAAAAGGCATGCGGAATTGAAAGCGGTTCAAAGGTCCCTAACAAGACAAAAGTAGCAAGCCTTACAAAGGAACAGCTCCAGAAGATTGCTGAACAGAAAATGCCTGATCTCAATGCAGGAAGCCTCGAAGCAGCTATGAGCATGGTTGCCGGTACAGCTCGTTCAATGGGTGTTACAATAGTTGACTAATAAATTTATTATACAGTCAAAATTTTATTGACTGTATGTTATCTAATGGTGGGAGGAAACTTTCCGCTAACTGAAGTTGCGTTTAGCGTTTCAGTATTACCACTTTATAGGAGGATAAATATGAAACATGGCAAGAAATATGTAGACAGTAAGAAAACTGTTGAAATTGATAAATTTTATGATTCTGTAGAAGCCCTTGATTTAGTTTGCAAAAATGCAAAAGCTAAATTTGATGAAACGATTGAGGTTCACGTACGTCTTGGTGTTGACTCAAGACATGCTGACCAACAGGTTCGTGGCGCAGTTGTATTACCTAATGGAACAGGTAAAAAGGTTCGTGTATGTGTTTTCTGCAAAGAGGACAAGTATGAAGCTGCTAAAGCCGTAGGTGCTGAATTCGTAGGCGGACAGGATCTTGTTGACAAAATCGTAAAAGAAAACTGGATGGATTTTGATGTTGTAATTGCTTCACCTGATATGATGGGTCTTGTAGGACGTCTTGGCAAGGTACTCGGACCTAGAGGTCTTATGCCTAACCCGAAGGCAGGTACAGTTACTCCTGACGTAGCTAAGGCTGTCACAGAAGCTAAAGCAGGTAAAATTGAATACCGTCTTGATAAAACAAATATTATTCACTGCCCTATCGGAAAAGCATCATTCGGTGCTCAGAAGCTTGATGAAAACTTCTCAACATTGATAGAAGCTATCGTTAAGGCTAAGCCAGCAGCTGCTAAGGGTACTTTCCTTAAGTCATGTGTAGTAACATCTACAATGGGAATTGGTATCCCTGTTTCAACTGCTAAATACGGTGCTTAATATTTATAGATAAATACAAACGCTGAATGTTTTTAGACATTCAGCGTTTTTTATTTTTGTAGCATTTAGTAAGAGACAATCTCATGCATGAATGCAAATGTGTATTTATATTGTATCCGGTCAATAATGTACATATCCACATTATAAATTTATTGATTCAGATAAGATTTTCTCTCAGTTATATTATTCATGGAAGAAGTATGGAAGTGCATCATAAATATAATGAACAACATTTCCCCACCAATGAGTTGCATCAGGACATGTTAAGAAATAGAAATTCCCTTTTGAGAAATCTGAGGTATAGTCAAACTGGTCAGGTAATTTTTTCATTTCATCTACCTGAGCTGAAAGTGCGTCATATGCAATATCCTTCGTTCCTGTTGCACACATAACAAAGAAATCTCTTGTAGTATATCCCGATTTCTTAACTACATCAGCAACAACTTTTGCCTTATCAGCAGGTGTATTGCCTGCCCAGCAGTCGCCGCTCAGAGGCATATAGTATGCAACATAATCAAGAGTATTGAGGAAACAGTACCATGTTGTAAGACCACCCATAGAGAAACCGCCGAATGCCCTGTGCTTTCTTGAAGCTTTTATTGCATCTGCTGACGTAGACTCTGCATATGTACTGTATTTACCTTCTACAGCCGGAATAAGATCACTTACAAGCTCCTTGTAGAATGTCTGTGCATTCTGTGTCATATCAGAACCGGCACCGTTATTGAATGTAGGAGTTACAACTATCATAGGCTCAATATCACCATTCATGATCATATTGTCAAGAATCCTCTTGAAATTTACATCATCACTGAATATTGTATCCTGGTTCTCCCCGCCTCCGTGCATAAGATAGAATACATTATATTTTTTGTTTTCATCATATCCGTATGGCAGATATACGTTTGCATATTTGCTTACCTGTGAATAGTTTTTGTAATCAAGTTTTACTACCTTACCTGCCTGCGAACAATCTGATTTGTATGAACCCGGCATTGCCTTATACTGAAGATTTGCATTATAGTTAAACGCAGGTTTTTCCGGTTCTTGAGGTTTAGGTGGTGTCTGTTTTTCAGGGAATTCATTTACTGTTCCAAACATATATTTATTCAGAAGAATACAATCTTCAATATTAAATTTCAGATTTCCATCAACATCAGCTCCCTCAGGTGCTGAGAGTTTTGTATCAAGAAGATAATATTTTATCAGTACAAAATCTGCAATATTTATCTTTCCGTCTCCGTTAAGGTCTCCCTGTTCTTTGCCGGAACCAAGTGAAGGCGTAACAGAACCCGACTTGCCTATTATTATTTCATCAACATAAAAATCATCTGTTCCCTTTTCAGTTTCAACATACAGTATCGGATCAACTGCATCTTCCGGAATTGTATATCCAGGATTTGAGATTACTGACCACTTTCCTCCGGCAACAATACCAGAAGCAATATGATCATATACAGCTTCATCACCAACACTGTACTGAAGTGACAGCATTATCTCGGCTGATGAACTTCCGGCTGGTGAAACCGCTGCACTGAACGCAAACAGCTGACCTGACTTAAGAACTGATGAATCAAGAGTTATCTGACATCCGTTCCATGAGTCAGTACGACCACTTACTGAAAGTGATTTTGTTCCATCAAATGAAGATGTTCCACTCTGTGCTGCTTCTGCACCTCCTCTTCCTTCCCATCCGTCCTCGCCGCTTTCAAACGTAAAATGATGATAATACTCATCATCTGCTGCAGATACACCAGAAACGGATCTGTTGATTATACCTGCTGTTGCAGACTCTGTACACAATGTCAGAGCTGCAATAAATCCAATTATTTTTTTAAACTTCATATCACACATTTTCCTCCTATTTTACCAACATAAATAAAACACAATTAGATATTTTTATTATACAATACAGTAATTGTATTGTCAATTAACTTTTATGCTGATTTTATCTATAAAAAATCATATATTGTTACCATTTAGTCTCAGAAACTATATCTTTGAGAACCTTTTCACAACAGGTGACGATAAATAATATTATTTTTTAAGAGCAGTTTAATTTTTTTCAGTTGCTCTTAATATTTTGTAGCTTTTGTAGGAATTGTATGGTATAATATTAACAGCGTTAGACAGAGGTATTATATGAATATATTACACATGAAATACGTTATAGAAATTGCAAAAACAAATTCGTTGAATAAAGCAGCACAAATTTTATATGTGGGACAGCACCCATATGAAAAAAGGCAATTCCCAATACCAATGTGATTTGTTATAATAATATCACTTAATAAGTAACACAATTTATTAAAAATTATTTTTTGGAGGATTTTGTATATGGCACGTTTTACATTACCAAGAGATCTCTATCACGGAACAGGTTCTCTCGAAGCACTTAAAACATTTGAGGGAAAAAGAGCTATAATCTGTTTAGGCGGCAGCTCAATGAAGAAGTTCGGTTTCCTTGACAAGGCTGTTTCATACCTTAAAGAAGCAGGCATGGAAGTAGAATTATTTGAGGGTATTGAACCAGATCCTTCAGTTGAAACTGTTATGCGTGGTGCAGAAGTCATGTTAAAATTCCAGCCTGACTGGATTATTGCAATGGGCGGCGGTTCACCGATCGATGCAGCAAAGGCTATGTGGATAAAATACGAATATCCTGAGACAACATTTGAAGACATGTGCAAAGTATTCGGACTTCCTAAGCTTCGTAAAAAAGCTCATTTCTGTGCTATCCCATCTACATCAGGTACAGCAACAGAAGTAACAGCTTTCTCAATTATCACCGATTACTCAAAGGGAATTAAATACCCTATTGCTGACTTTGAAATTACTCCTGACGTAGCAATCGTTGATCCTGATCTGGCTAAAACAATGCCAGAGAAGCTTGTTGCTCATACAGGTATGGATGCTATGGCACATTCTATTGAAGCTTATGTTTCAACAGCTAATTCAGATTTCAGTGACTCTGTAGCAATTTATTCTATCTGTATGATCCAGAACGATCTTATTGATTCATATAACGGAGACATGAATAAACGTGAAAGCATGCATAATGCTCAGTGCCTCGCAGGTATGGCATTTTCAAATGCATTGCTCGGCATCGTTCATTCAATGGCTCATAAGACCGGAGCTGCATTTGCAGACTTTGGTGCACATATTATTCATGGTGCAGCAAATGCCATGTATCTTCCAAAGGTAATTGCATTCAATGCCAAGGATGAAACAGCTGCAAAGCGTTATGCGGCTATTGCAGACTATATGAAGCTCGGTGGAAATACTGTTTCAGAAAAAATTGACCTTCTTATAAAGGCTCTCCGCAAAATGAACGATGAGCTGAACATTCCTCACTGCATAAAGAACTATGGTGCAGACAGCTTCCCTGTTGAAAACGGTTTTTTACCTGAAAATGTATTTCTTGAAAGACTTCATGACATTGCAGTAAATGCTATAGCTGATGCATGTACAGGCTCTAACCCGCGCCAGCCAAGCGTAGAAGAAATGGAAAAACTGCTCAAGTGCTGCTACTATGACACTGAAGTAGATTTCTGATTTAATTAATAGTTTAAAGGCAGTGATAAAAATATTCCGGTGCTTTGTCACTGCCTTTTTTATTTTATTAAATTGTCTGAAAATAGCATATAAATTGTGAGATTATAGAAAATCATAGGATGCGTTATAAGATGCATTCTATGCTCATGCAAAAACCGTCTCAACTGTAAAAGCTGAGACGGTTTTATTTTATTATATTTTCGGTCTTCACCAGAAAATTAATTTAATCTATGATTTGCGTTTATGGTGAATCAATTACTGCATTTTATATGAGTCAATCATTTTCTTTACCATCTGACCGCCGATTGAGCCTGCTTCTCTTGCTGTAAGATCGCCGTTATATCCCTGCTTAAGGTTTACGCCTACTTCACTAGCTGACTCCATCTTAAAACGTTCCATTGCATCTTTTCCCTTTTGAGTAAATTCGCCCTTCATAATCAAGACTCCTTTAAAATAATTTTTTTAATATTCTATTATTAAATTTTATTGTTGATTGGTGCCGTGATATTATTATAGGATCTATTTCATAAAATATTAAAAGTAAATTATTGATATTTTGTCATTTTTTATATATTGTTTAATATTTTTTGAAATTATATAATAATTCCTTTACAATGGTCGATTTCATGCTGAATTACCTGAGCTTCAAATCCGTTATACGTTTTAACACGGCTCTGCATATTCTCATTATAGTACTCAACCTTTATGCTCTTATATCTTTTAGCAGGACGTACTCCTGAAAGTGACAGGCAGCCTTCCCTGGCATCGTATTCGCCACTGCATTTTACTATCTGAGGATTTATCATAACATGATACTTTCCCTGTGACTTGAATACTATTATTGATTTATTCACGCCTATCATATTTGCAGCCATTCCGATACATTCTTCGTCATGTTCTTTGAGCGTATCCAAAATATCTGTAACTGTCTGTGCATCGGATTCATCTGCCCTGAGTGCTTTCTGTGAAAGAAAAATAATGTCTTTTACTATAGGCTTTATCATAACTGCGTCCTTTCATGGTATATAAGAACTATACCGACAAATATATTTATTATTTAATCTGAATTATAGCATTTTCCAATCTGTAAGTCAATAATCTTCCTCATGTCCTTTTTTATATTTATATGACAATATTCTGCATATCTATAACAATTTTTTTAAATAATTTTTTAGTTATATATTTACAAATAATAATAAATGGTGTAAAATGTAGTATAATACAGATAAAAGGAGAATCACTATGAATTTAAATAAAAAAATATATTTCATTACCGCTGGTGCTGCCGCATTTATATTATCGGTTATAATAATTTCTCGTGATATTCCGGATAAAACGCCACAAATAATACATAATGAAGTAACAACAGTATGTGAAACTTTTACGGTAACATCCACACATAATGAGTCTCCGCCAGATATATCATTGACATTTACATCATGTTTAACAGAGCCCTCAGTTTCTGCTGCAATATCTCCGGAACAATCTGACAAAATCAATATAAACACTGCAGATGTCAAGGAACTTATATTACTCAAGGGTATAGGAGAAAAGAAAGCACAGAGAATTATTGACTATCGTCAGACAAACAATGGTTTTAAAAAAATTGAAGAGATTATGGAAGTAAAGGGTATAGGGCAGAAAACATATGATTCCATAAAAGATAAATTATGTGTGTAGTATTTTCACATATACTTAATTTATCTCGGATATTATGTTATTCGACGATAAAGCACATTATTTAATTATGTTTTTTATTATATTAAGATAATTGACAAGTAATAAAAATTAGTGATATACTAAGATATAGTAGTGTTCAGAGACTGATGTTTTAACTTGTAAACATTTTTATTACTAATTTATCTTGAAAGGATCTGGTTAAATGACAGGAAGTTCTGCAAACGAGGTATTGTTTAATCCCCAGACAAGGGTTGCTCCTCTTGGTGTTATTGCGTTGGAGGGAGCTACAGAGCTTGGAAACAAGATAGATCATTATTTAGTTGAGTGGTCTAAGGAAGGCGGTTATGATACAGACTCATTCCTTATTGAAAACCAATGCCCGCGTTTTGCATCCGGTGACGGCAAGGGTCTTATAAGATCAACAGTAAGAGGAAATGACCTTTTTATTATTGTTGATGTCGGAAATTACAACTGCAAATATAAGATGTTCGGTAATGAAAACTCAATGTCACCTGACGATCATTATCAGGATCTCAAAAGAGTTATACAGGCAGCCGGAGGTAAAGCTCACAGAATTAATGTAATCATGCCTATTTTATACGGTGGACGTCAGCATAGAAGAAATTACCGTGAATCACTGGACTGTGCATGTGCACTTCAGGAACTCCAGAGCATGGGCGTTTCAAACATCGTAACATTTGACGCACATGATCCGCGTGTTCATAACGCTATTCCTCTTATGGGATTTGACAATGTTATGCCGACATATCAGGTTCTTAAAGCAATGTTCAGAGAAATAAAGAATATTCACATTACAAAAGACAACTTCATGATCGTAAGTCCTGATGAAGGTGCTCTTAACAGAAATATGTACTATGCATCAGTACTTGGCGTAGAGCTCGGTATGTTCTACAAAAGACGTGATTACTCAAAAATCATAAATGGACGCAATCCTATCATAGCTCATGAATATCTCGGAAATTCAGTTGAAGGCATGGATGTTTTCATTGCAGATGATATTATTTCTTCAGGTGAATCTGTTCTTGATATTGCTTATGCATTAAAGGAAAAGAAAGCAAATAAGATTTATGCATATGCAACATACGGTCTTTTCACAGATGGTTTTGAGAAATTTGACAAGGCATATAATGACGGTTATATTGACGGAATACTTGGAACAAATCTGACATACAGATCAGACGAGCTTCTAAAAAAAGAGTGGTTCATGGAAGTTGATGTTTCAAAATACATTGCTTATTTTATTGCTGCAATAAACCATGATGTTTCAATAAGTACTGTTATTGACCCACATGAAAAAATACACCAGTTACTAAAAAAATACAACCAGAAATAGTATACCTTAAAAAACCGAAGCAATAACATTATACAGCTTCGGTTTTTTTCATATTGATATTGAGCTTAAAGCTCAGATATTTCCTCAAATAAACCTTTTATGGTTTAATAGTAACTATATTTATTTCATAAATTTATCGGGGTGAATGATATAATGAGATTTACAGACGGACGTTGTCCTGAATGTGGACACAAATTTTTTATTATAACGGTAGGCAATGGAATTACGGAAGTCCGATAAGAACCTGTAAAAAATGCGGTAAACAATATGCCGATACGCGATATCACGAAATTGAAATTGATGGATTTGCAAGAGGCAGTATGTCCATAGCAGGCGGATTAATAGTAGCAGTAATAGGTGGATTGTGTATTTACAGAGGAATATCTCTTTCAAAAGGATACATGCTTGGTACTCCTGAAGAGGCTCAGTGGTTTATGCCGACATTAATCTTCCTGATGGGATGTGCAGTAGTGATATTTGGCATTACTGATATAATAAAAATACTGACAGGGTTAAAAACAAAAAAGTTTGAAAAATTAAGAATGGAATCAGAAGAAAGGCTGCAGGATTATAATTATGCCCATATGCTCAAGGACCTCGGTTATCCTGTTCCTGAAAAATATTTACAGGGGGTTATGAAATGAAAAAAATGCTCTCGAATATCTTCAGCATTTTAATATGTCTACTGATTATTTTTTATCCTTTAGTCACTGGAGTAATAAGTCTTGCGGATAAAAAAAATCATCATAGTGAAAAAATTTATGCAGCTACTTCAATTTTAGAAATAGAACACTCAATAAACGGACTCATACCAACAGGAAAGGATTACTATTATATCGGTGTTGCTGATGATGGAAAAACCGGCTACATAATCAGCGGTCCGAAGAACTGGCTTGAGAAAAATTTTGACAGTAACGGCATTGCAAATTCAGATGACGGAGTTGAAATCACCGGTCATGCAAAACAGATTTCAGACTACAAGATTGAAACAGAATTATCAAACAGATTACAGCAACTTGATAAAATTGATTTTACTCTTGGAGAAGATGTATGTTTAGATGTTGCATATAAATTTAAAGCTATAAAAAGTATATTAGCAGGAGTTCTCTTACTTATATCTTCAGTTATTGGTATTCTCTGTTTTAAAGCCAAACTGTTTACCAACAATAAAATTATCCTTTTTATCTTTATTGCGTCACTTCTTGGTGGTCTCGTATTAATGATTAATTCCATCACTTAAAAATATTTTAAAATTATCTATTGACTTTTTAAAAATAATAATGTATAATAGAAAACGTGTTGTGGACATATTGTCTTCATCATTCGTATTCTAAAGACAGTTGGTGGTTTATCCGTAAATCCAACCGAGGAATGTGGCGGTCATTATTAATTATGATTAGATCCTTTCTCGTAGACTTATGAGAAAGTTTTTTTATTGCCATTTCTTTGATACGATATTATATCTTTCGGAGGTGAAATTCATGGCAAGTGAACAGATTTTATCAGCTAAGAAGGCTAAGGTAGATAAGGTTACAGAGCTTTTAAAGAACTCATGTGCAGGCGTAATCGTTGATTACAAAGGTATATCAGTTGAAGATGACACAAAGCTTCGTAAGGAATTACGTGAAGCAGGCGTTACTTACTTCGTAGAAAAGAACTCTATACTCCGCTTTGCTCTTCATAATGCAGGTATTGCAGGTCTTGAAAACGTTCTTGAAGGATCAAGTGCTATCGCACTTTCAACGGACGATCAGACAGCTCCTGCAAGAATACTTGGTAAATTTGCGGAAAAGCAACAAGACAAATTCAACCTTAAAGCAGGATTTATCGGCGAAGAAATCTATGACGAAGAAGGTGTTATAGCACTTTCAAAAATTCCGTCAAGGGATGTTCTTCTTTCACAGCTCGTTGGTTCTCTTCAGGGTCCTATCCAGAAGCTCGCAGCATTGCTTAAAGCAGTTGCAGACAAGAACAGTGAAGCAGCATAAGGGTGCATAACGATTAAAAAATCAATCAAAAAATATTAAGGAGAATAATTATCATGGCTTCAGAAAAAAGTTTAAAGTTTATTGAAGATATTAAAGCTCTTTCAGTTTTAGAGCTCGCTGAATTAGTTGAGGCTATTCAGGAAGAATTTGGTGTAACAGCTGCTGTAGCTGCTGCTCCTGCAGCTGGTGCTGCTGCTCCTGCTGAACAGACTGAATTTGATGTTATCATGACATCATTCGGTGACAGCAAGATGAACGTTATCAAGGTTGTTAAGGACGTTATGAGTCTTGGCCTTAAAGAGTCCAAGGAATTCGTTGAAGGACTTCCAAAGCCAGTTAAAGAAGGCGCTTCAAAGTCTGATGCTGAAGAAATCAAGGCAAAGTTCGAAGCTGCTGGTGCAACAATCGAGATCAAGTAATTTCATTAAAAAAAACCGCATGAATTTATTCATGCGGTTTTTTTATTATTAGAAATTATAAATCACAGTTTTTTCAAGGTTTTACAGAAATCCTGCTTTTGTTTTTTTATTATTTTCTTATTACATAACCTGCACCGTCTGTAAAAGTATTGCTTGCAATTTTTAATACATCAATTAAAGTTCCCAATCCAAACATTCCGAACGTAAACAAATATACTAACCCGGATAATATCTTTCCCGCATACAAACGATGTAATCCGCCTATTCCGGCAAATCCCACAAGTGCGAGTACCAACGCTGTTGTTTTGCTCTTTTCACTTGTTGGAATCTGATAGCCCTGCGGCTGTTGATTAATATTTATCTGATTTGCAACATTTGGTTGTACCGGTATTCCACCCTGAACAGTTTCAAGCCTCTCTACCTGTCTGCCGCACAAAGTACATACTACTGCATCATTTGGTATGCGCCCACCACAATATTTACAGTATTTCATCATTTGCTGAACTGGTTGTACAGGAGGCTGAGTAGTTTGATTTCCATAATCATAATAATGACTAAGATCACCATTGGATGATTGATTATAGTTTACCGGTGGTTGACTTACCTGCGGTTGAACAGGCGGTATATTTTGATAATGAGTCCTTGATGAGGACATTTCTTTATATGGTGCATCAGTCTTACCACTGTTTGAAACGTTTCTGTATTCCTTTTGCTGAAGATTCTGAGGTTCATTACTGTATCTCGGATATGCTTCTCTTATCGGCACACTGTTTCCGGAATCACATCGTTCTTTGGATAAATTAATACTTTTCCTATCTGTCTGATTATTATCCATTTTTTTCATTCCTTTCTTGCCTACCAATTTAATATTATATTTAATATTATATAATGAAATCGCTCTGCACTTATTAACAAATTATGTACTAAGCATTAAAATTTTTGGCTTTTGTAATATTCTAATGAATTTTTAAGAAAATAATCAGTCTATTTTAATTTTATGATTAATTATTGTTCAAATAAATGCATTCACAGCATAGATAAGCAGTACTCCAGGTGCCCCCAATATTAATGCTGTAAGTATGTTAAAAACATTTATTTGTACAGTATACCCTATTTTATACCCATATGTATTAAGAATCGCAAGCGACACTAATCCGAAAAAAATTCCGAAAGCAATAAACCTGATTGGTTTTCTTTTCTTTATATAATAACGAAGCATTATAAACAGCAGAACAAGGTATATCAGAAGCGTTATTTTTCCTTCCATTTTTCACATTCAGTCCTTTCATTACATCAGAATGTATCCAAGTGCAAGTAAAAGCTTTTTATCAGCGCCATCTCTTGCAAGAATTATTAAAAACAGAATAATTATCAGCATATCACTATCAATTTTATTGTTTTTACCAGAGAATGAAGAAATGATATTGTTGATAATATCCTGTATTCCGTTTTGATAATTCGGCTTTTGATGATATTGATCTGCATTGGCCGTGTTGGAATTTGTATTCTGATTTTTCTGATTATAAATACATTCTTCTTCATTCCGACAGTTTTTGCCGCTGCATGTATTTTCATTGCATCCATTACATTGAGAACGTGAGTGCATTTCTTTTGTGCGGCGGACTGCGTCATTTTTTTTGTATCTAAATGTATCACGTGTCATACCGCTCATAATACATCCTCCTGAAAATTAAAGCATTTTATCAATATCTTTAAGTAACCCGCTTTCCTTAAGCACACTATATATCTCAAGCAGATGCATTATTTTTACAGCTTTATCTACCTTGTATTGTTTTTCCTCACTTAAATGTGGCTTAAGTGCAGTCAGAAGAGCTATATTTTTATCATCAGAGCCTGAGGTGTTTCCGAACAGGCTCTGAAGCTTTAACAATGTACTGAAATCGAACCCCATATCATCTCCTGATGAAAATGGTTCTCCATTACTTTCCACATTATCTGATTCTGCACATTCAGGTCCTGTATTCTCATGCTCACACTCTGATTTACTTTGCACTTCATCACTCTTTCCTGAAGATGATCCGTTGGAAAGCATTTCATACAACTTTTGTATCTGCTTGAGGCTATCTTCATCGGCAAGCAAGGTTTGTATTTTATCTATGACATTTTCCAAATACCCTCGCCTCTTTTATAAAAAAATTGTTTTTTATTTACCACCTGTAATCTTATTATACATTGATTGTGCCTGAGATCCTGACATCATCTTTTCAGCCATTGAAGGATTCTTTAATGCTTGCTGGAATTTTGCTGCATCATTAGGATTCATATTCTTTATTGCTGCGTCAAATTTTCCTTCCTCCAGTTGTTTTCTAAGTACCTCTGGCTTCATGTTAAGTTTTTTTGCAACAATTTTTACAAGATTATCAATACTTGCATTATTAAATTTTTGATCCATAATACAATAACTCCTCTCAAATTTTATTGTTTTTTTATATTAATTATGCTATAATTTATTAAGTCAGGTTTAATGCCGGACCAATTTTAAATTATAACATGAAGGGAGATAAAATCGCATGCGCGTCATCGTAATGTCTGATTCACACGGATCTTATCGCGCTGTTGAAAAAATTGTAACTGCACAGCACAATGCAGATATTTTTATACATCTTGGTGACGGAGAAGCAGAATGCAGCAAGCTCAGATCAAACTATCCTGACAAAACATTTTATTGTCTGAAGGGAAACTGCGACTGTAACTCCACCCTTCCCCAACAGCTTATAATTCCTGTAGGCAGCAATCATAAGATTTTTGCATCACACGGCCACAATTTCAATGTAAAATATTCTATTTCCATGCTATTATCAATGGCTAAGGAAAATTCCTGTGACATTATATTATTCGGTCATACACATTTCAGATACTCAGGATATGAGGACGGAATATACATAATAAACCCGGGAAGCTGCATTATTCCACGTGACGGAAATCCTCCCTCATATGCATTTATTGACGTAACAGACAAAGGTATTTTCACGAACACTGTATCTATATAGCTTTAAATACTGCTTCTATAAACATTATATGTAGCAGTATTCAATATCGTTCACATTTGGGGGAGATTTTTTATATGAAAAAGAAAAAAACAAATATTATTGACCAAAACAATCCAAATTATACTTATTTGAAAGTCTTTTTTCTTGCCTTCATTACATTTGCTGTCATAATAATTCCTATGGTTATTTATAACAAAGGGTACATAACATTTTTCGGAGACTTTAATTCTCAGCAGATACCGTTTTATTATCATGCTCATGAAGCAGTAAAAGGCGGGAATATTCTATGGGACTGGGGAACTGATCTGGGTTCAAGCTTTATAGGATCTTATTCATTCTACCTTCTTGGCAGCCCTTTCTTCTGGCTTACTGTTCTTTTCCCTACTAAATGCGTTCTGTATTTTATTCCTTGGCTGCTATGTCTTAAATACGCAACAGCAGCACTTACGGCATATGCATACATACGTCGTTTTGTAAAATATAACACATCAGCTGTAATTGGTGGGTTTTTATACGCATTTTCCGGGTTTCAGGCATATAATATATTCTTCAACCACTTTCATGACGTTACGGCTTTTTTCCCACTCATGCTTATCGGACTTGAAGAAAACATTACAAATAACAAACGTGGTCTTTTTGCTGTAACTGTAGCACTGATGGCAACTATCAACTATTTCTTTTTTAGCGGTCAGGTTGTATTTATAATTATTTACTTTATCCTGCGTTCACGCTGCTCTGACTTTAAGATAACAAAAAAGAAATTTCTTATTCTTGCATTTGAAGCCATTATAGGTACAGGTGTAGCAGCAGCACTTCTTATTCCTTCAGCACTCTCCATACTTGACAATTACAGAGTCGGTGAACGTCTGTACGGAAATGATCTTATAACTTATTCAGACAGCACACGTATCTGGCGTATAGTCCAGAGCTTCTTCATGATCCCTGACCCACCGGCAAATCCTAACCTTTTCAATTCTGAAAGTGCAAAATGGGCATCTATCGGTGGATATCTGCCATTGTTCTCAATGATAGGAGTAATATCATTCTTAAAAAGCAAACCTGATAAATGGTCATCAAAGCTTATTAAAACATGCATCGTTTGTGCATTTGTTCCGTTACTCAACTCTGCATTCTATATGTTCAATGCATCATATTATGCAAGATGGTATTACATGCCTGTTCTTATAATGGCTCTTATCACCGTTCAGGTATTTGAAAGTAAGGACATTTCTCCAAAGCCGGGAATAAAGGGCTGCATATATTTTTTTACAGCTGTACTCCTGATATCATTCCTGCCTGTAAAAGAAAATATGAAGGTAAAATGGTTCGGACTTGCAGATAATCTACCGTTTTTCTATGCATGTCTAGGTGTAACAGTTGCATTCTTTATTATTGCTGTTGTTCTGTTCAAAAAGAAAAATGCCGGAAAAGATTATCTGAAAAAGGGTGTTATATTTACTGTAATTGCATCGTTTGTGTGCACTGCAGTAATGTTTTACTACGGTGTATGTGCCGGCACAAATCCGCATCCTTATATTAACACTGCTATTAAGGGTGGAGAAAAAATATCACTTGAACAGGATGACACATCATTTTACCGTATTGATACTTCAGAAAATTACGATAACTTCCCTATGCTTTGGGGATTTTCAACAATGAGGTGTTTCCAGAGCATTGTATCCCCTTCAATAATGGAATTTTACGACTCAATGGATATTGACAGGGATGTTGCTTCACGTGCTGATACATCATATTATGCTCTCAGAGGATTATTCTCAGTAAAATATTATTTCAGCAAACTTGCAGAAGACGGAACAGAACAAAAAAAGCCCGATCTTCCTGGTTTTACACTAAAAAATGAGCAGAATGGCTTTAATGTATATGAAAATGAATACTACGTTCCTATGGGCTTTACATATGATTATTATGTATCAGATGAAAAGCTGAGCAAAATACCAAAAAAGCTCCATGCAAATGTGTTTATGAAAGCAATTGAATTAAACAGCGATCAGATAGAAAAATACGGTAATCTTCTTAAACCAACCGAAAATTCATTTGCAAATAATCTTAACGATTCAACATATCTTAAAAACTGTACTGACAGAATAAATTCATCATGCTATGAATTTAAACATAATACCGGGGGATTTACAGCAAAAATCAAAACTGACAAACGCAATCTTGTATTTTTCAGTGTGCCGTATGACAAAGGATTTACAGCATATGTAAACGGACAGAAAACTGAAATTGAAAAGGTAAGTAATGGATTCATGGCTGTATGTGTGCCTGAAGGAGATAATACTATTGTCTTCAGATATGCCACTTACGGACTTAAAACGGGAATACAGGTTGCAGCAGCATCAATACTTATGCTGATAATGTATATAATAATATGCAGATTATATAAAGTAAAATCAAAAAGATACAGCAGCTATCTGCAGTCAACATTTGAAGAAATCAAACCGGATGATAATACATCATCGCTTGCTATGGATGAACAAAGTGTTATTGATGTTGATATTGACGATGATATAAACTGGCCTTAATGCTTTGTGATTATATCTGTATCATCAAAATATTATGACTGATCTAATTAAAATATGGAGGAACAATAAAAAATGCATTTATTTGAAAAAACTATAAGCAGTAAACCTGTTTATGAAGGTAAAATAATTAAAATTAAAAGTGATACTGTTCTGCTTGAAGATAACACAGAAGCAATAAGAGAAGTTATTATGCATCATGGTGGTGTATGCGTTGTTCCTGTTACTGATAAAAATGAAATAATAATGGTCAGACAGTACAGATATCCTTTTGCTGAGATCATTACAGAAATTCCGGCAGGAAAATTAAATCCCGGTGAAGATCATCTTGAATGCGGCAGACGTGAGCTGCTTGAAGAAACAGGAATGACTGCTGAAAGTATGACGTATATAGGTCACACAGTTCCTCTTCCTGCATATTGTACTGAAAAAATCCACATGTATATTGCAGAAGGACTGACATTCAGCAGTCAGAAGCTTGACGAAGATGAATTCCTTGATGTTATCAGAATACCATTTGAAAAAGCAGTTGACATGGTAATTAATAATGAACTTACTGATGCAAAAACTCAAGTTGCCATAATGAAAGCATGGATTATGAGCAATAATAAAAAAAGCGGGTTAAATTAACCCGCTTGATGCTAAGCATTAATATTCGCCTGTTTCCTCTGCTTCCATGAGAACCAGATGTTTTTCATATGCGTCCAGTATTTCGTCCTCAATAAATTTTCTTGATTGAGGAGAAATAGGATGAACTATATCGCGGAAAATTCCACCCTCATCTTTTCTGCTTGGCATTGCAACAAATAATCTTTCATCACCCTGAACGACTTTAATATCATGAATAGCGAGCTGATTATTAATAGTTATTGATACAACTGCTCTGAGTCGTCCCTCGGTTATGATTTTACGAATTTTAATATCTGTAATTTCCATATTGACCTCCTAATGTTTAATATTTTTATTATTGCTTTGTATGGTTAATTTATACAAAACGTTTAAAGGAAATTTATAGATTTAATCCAGAATATTTTTTACAAATACTGATAAGGACTGATTTAATTGAAAGAAAGCATTTTAGACGGAAAGAAACACATTCATTTTATAGGTATAGGCGGTTCTGGAATGTATCCGCTCGCACAGATACTGCATTCAAAGGGCTTCTATCTTACAGGCTCGGATAATAATGAAACCGAGACTCTTGATGCAGTGCGCAAAATGGGCATACCTGTATTTCTGGGACAGCGTGCAGAAAATATAGAAGGTGCTGACCTTATAGTACACACCGCAGCGATAATGGCAGACAACCCGGAGCTTATAGCCTCAAAAGCAAGCGGTATACCTGTACTTGAGAGAAGCGAACTTCTCGGAATAGTAACAAGCTGGTACGAAAATGCCATATGCGTATCTGGAACTCACGGAAAAACAACGACCTCATCAATGATAACCCAGATTCTCTATACTCAGAAAATTGATATTTCGGCATTTATAGGCGGTAAGCTTCCATGCATAGGCGGAAGTGGACTTGCAGGAGAAAAAAATGACATACTTGTATGTGAAGCCTGCGAATTTGTAGATACATTTTTAAAGCTTTATCCTGATACATCAGTTATTCTTAACGTTGACGCAGACCACCTTGATTATTTCAAGACACTTGACAATATAATCCGTTCGTTCAGAAAATTTGCCGAAAAGACAACAAAGACACTTATTATAAATGCAGATGACGCAAATACAATGAAGGCTATAGACGGAATAACCGGTAAAAATATTATTACTTTCGGAACAGCAAGCAGCTGTAACTACTATCCTGCTGACATTGAAAAGATAAACGGAACTGAAACAAAATACACCCTTATGCACGACGGCAAGCCACTTACCCGGATAGTTCTTAATGTTCCGGGCACACACAATGTTCTTAACTCTGTAGCAGCAGCTGCTGCCGCTCACAATGCAGGAGCAGCTCCTGAGTTTATTGCACAGGGACTTAATGAATTCAGAGGAGCAAAAAGAAGATTTGAGATCGTGGGAAAAATAAATGATATTACAATTGCAGACGATTACGCACATCATCCGGCAGAACTTACTGTAACCCTCAATGCTGCTATGCAGATGGGTTATAAACGTGTATGGGCAGTTTTTCAGCCATTTACATTTTCAAGAACATCAATGCTTCTTGATGATTTCGTAAAGGCACTCTCAATTGCCGACAAGGTGGTTGTGACAAATATCATGGGTTCACGTGAAAAAAACACATTAAATATATTTACAAAAGATCTTGGAGATAAAATTGATAACTGCATATATTTTGACAAGGATAAATCAGCCGAACAGACAAACGAAAATAAGCAGGCAGACTTTGATAAGATAACTGATTACATCTGCCAGAACGCCTCAGCCGGTGATCTTGTAATAACATTGGGCTGCGGTGATGTTTACAAGATAGCGAGAGCTATATGTAATAAACTGAAGTGATATATAACGAGTCAATGAAGTAAAGTTATTCAGGACTTACTGATTCTTAATTCATAAAACCAAGAAAGTATGTATTTTAAGATACAGAATTCAAAAAATAAATATGTATTTTATATAAAATCGCCGTAGCCTTCAGAAAAACAACTGAAAAAGGTAACGGCGATTATTTTTATATATAAATCTATTTACTCATCCTGCAAAGCATCATATCCCCTTTCCCCTGTACGCACCTTGACTACATCCTCAACATCATAGATAAATATCTTTCCGTCTCCGATGCAGCCTGTATACAATGCCTCTCTGACTGCCTTAACTACTGTTTCAACAGGAACCTTTGATACAACGACTTCGACCTTTAATTTTGGAAGCAGAATCGTAGCATCTTTTTTAATACCTCTGTAAAATCCCTGATGTCCCTTTTGTATTCCGTATCCCATAACATTTGTAACAGTAATACCTGTAACATTGATGGCATTAAGCGCGTCCTGAAGCTCCTGGATCCTGTTCTGTCTGCATATAACAGAAATCTTGGTGTATTTATTTGTTCCATCAGATTTTTGTTTTTCAGCAGAAACATTGTGTACTGTAACTGCTTTTTCAACGCTTACTTTTTCCTGTTTTATTATACCGGCTTTTGCCTCGGCTCTTGCCATTGAATCGCTTACAGGTGCAGTGACAAAATCCGCGTATGATGATTCAAGTCCATGCTCTGTTGTATCAAGGCCAAGTATTTCTTCCTCTGCTGATGCTCGGAGTCCGACAGTTTTCTTTATTACTGTAAATGTTATAGTCATTATAACCGCTGTCCATGCTGCAACTGAAAATGCTCCTATCACCTGTTTCCCTAGAAGTTCAGCGCCTCCGCCATAGAAAAGTCCTGCTGTATCTGTTCCTGAGCCATCAGAAAGAAGTCCTACAAGAATTGTTCCGAGAAATCCGTTTACACAGTGAACACCTACAGCTCCTACAGGATCATCTATTTTAAGCTTCTGATCAACAAATTCTACACCGATTACTATTGCAATTCCTGCAATAATGCCTATTATAGCAGCACCGACAGGGGTTACAGTATCACATCCGGCTGTAACTGCTACAAGTCCTGCAAGAGAGCCGTTAAGGGTCATTGAAACATCTGGTTTTCCGTATTTTATCCATGTAAATGCCATTGTAACCGTTGTTGCAACTGTTGCTGAAATATTAGTTGTTACAAATATTTTTGATGCATTCTCAATTGCTTCACCTGTCATTGAAGCTGTGGATCCTCCGTTGAATCCGAACCAGCAAAACCAGAGTATAAAGCACCCCAAAGCACCAAGCGTAAGTGAATGTCCCGGAATTGCTCTTGCTTCTCCGTTTTTGCCATACTTTCCGATACGTGGTCCTAATATTTTTGCACCAATCAGTGCGGCAATTCCGCCTGTCATGTGTACTGCTGTTGAGCCTGCAAAATCATGAAAGCCCATGTCTGAAAGCCAGCCGCCGCCCCATATCCAGTGTGCCTCTACAGGATATACTACTGCACTTATTACAGCACTGTATATGAGATATGATGAAAATTTTGTTCTCTCTGCCATTGCACCTGAAACTATTGTTGCAGCTGTTGCACAGAACACCGTCTGGAAAATAAGAAATGCCCAGAACGGTACTCCTTCCGGCGAGACTCCTGTATAATTTTCGGGAGATGCTATACCTGAATATGAACCTATCAGTTTTCCGCTCCCGAACATAAGTCCGAATCCAAGAAGCCAGAATATAGGCGTACCTATAGAAAAATCCATCAGGTTTTTCATAATAATATTTCCTGCATTTTTGGCTCTTGTAAAGCCTGTTTCTACCATTGCAAATCCAGCCTGCATAAAAAACACCAATGCTGTACCAAGCAATACCCAGATTGTATCTACTGCTGAAAATTCCATAATAATGCCCCCTGTTGTAATATTTTATAATGTTATCCTGACGGCCGTATGCAGAAATAACAAAAAAACAGCAAGGGTAGTATGAGCCTTATGACTCACAGCACCCTTGCTGTTTTTTATAATCACAGTATAAACCATAATATTTATTTTGTCAAGGGATTTTTATAAAAAAAAATTATTATGAATTTGGCGTATTAATATAATT
>OBID01000292.1_pt1 | contig 21773 bp, 20 predicted proteins | sample 1519781 | NCBI WGS metagenome assembly OBID01 (sample SAMEA3991478, study PRJEB22521) | metagenome | biome: anthropogenic terrestrial biome; feature: sewage plant; material: sludge | place: Sweden | collected 2012-09-26 | reverse complement strand
TGGGCCGCGTGCTCGAAATCGGCACCGGCTGCGGCTACCAGGCCGCGGTGCTTGGTCGTCTAGCGCGCGAGGTGTATTCGATCGAGCGCTTGCGCGGCCTGCACGAGAAGGCGCGCGACAATCTGCGCCATCTGCGGCTGGCCAATGTGCACCTGTTGTTTGGCGATGGCATGCAAGGTTATGCCAAGGGCGCACCCTATGCGGCCATCATCGCGGCGGCCGGTGGCGAAGCCGTACCGCAGGCCTGGTGCGATCAATTGGCCTTGGGCGGGCGCCTCGTGGCGCCCATGGCGCTTGCTGGCGGGCAGCAAGTGTTGCTTGTCATCGACAAAACCGCGCACGGATTGAAACAAAGCGTTCTCGAACCGGTTCATTTTGTCCCTCTAAAATCGGGGATTGCCTGAAGGGAATGCTTATGTTGGTATCACGTAGTCTTGTCGTTGGGGTTTCCGTCACGTTGACGGCGCTGGTGCTTGCTGGCTGCGGAACCCGTATGACGAAGGCTCCCGTGGAGGACCGTGGAACGTCTTCTGCATCGTCGTCGCCTTCGTCAGTGCCTGGCGTGGTGGTGACACCCATCAAGCCCTTGCCGGGGGCTGAGAATGCAGGAAAACCGGGTTACTACACTGTCAAGGCCGGAGATACGCTGATTCGCATTGGCCTTGAAAATGGCCAAGGCTGGAAGGACATTGCGCGCTGGAACAACCTGGACAATGCCAACCTGATCGAGGTGGGGCAGGTGCTGCGAGTGGCGCCCCCCTCGGCCACGGCGGCCACCGAAACGGGCGTGGTGGCGCGTCCTGTTGCCTCTTCGGCTGTTGTTCCTGCTTCGGCTGCCAGCACGCCCAAGCCTGCCGCCAGTGCTGCGGTGGCTGTGCCTGCGCCAATCCCAGCCCCTACCTCCGCTGCGGCAGCAGCCTCATCGGAAGACGACGTTCCTTTCATCTGGCCTGCTTCTGGCACTCTGCTGGCAGGTTTTGATGAGGCCCGTAACAAGGGCTACGATATTTCCGGTAAAGCCGGAGACCCGGTTCTTGCGGCGGCTGACGGGCGGGTGGTGTATGCGGGCGCCGGTCTGCGGGGCTATGGCAATCTCGTTATTTTGAAGCACAACAACACCTTTTTGACCGCCTATGCGCACAACCAGGCATTGCTGGTCAAGGAAGACCAGACGGTGCGGCGCGGCCAAAAAATTGCGGAAATGGGCAGTACGGATGCTGACCGCGTCAAGCTGCACTTCGAAATTCGGCGCCAGGGCAAACCCGTGGACCCTGTCCGCTACTTGCCAGCGCGTTGAGTTTGACTTCTGTCGCACTGTCTGCCGTGCCTGATGCAGCCCCAACGGGCCGTCTCGACGAAATAACAGCCGGTAGGGCCGTGTCTGCCGCGGGTTCGGCCGAAACCCCGGATGAACTCGGCTTATCGGATGAGTTTACTGGCCTTGCCGAGGCTGAATCCGAGTTGCGGCAAGTGGTGGTGGGTGTGGCCCAGCATGGCACGCGCCTGGACCGCGCGCTGGTCGAGCTGGTGCCCGAGTTTTCCCGCAGCTATCTGCAGCAGCTTCTGTCGCAGGGTCTTGTTTCACTGAACGGTCGTCCGGCCACCAAGGCGGCTGTGCGGGTGAAGGCCGGCGACCCGGTCTCGGTCGAGATGCGCCCGACGCTGCAGAGCCAGGCATTTCGCCCGGAGTCGCTGCCCATCGATGTGGTTTACGAAGACGAGCACCTGCTGGTAATTAACAAGCCGGCGGGCCTGGTCGTTCATCCCGCCCCGGGAAACTGGGGTGGAACGCTGCTGAACGGGCTTCTTGCGCGCGATGAAAAGGCGCAATGGGTGCCCCGCGCGGGCATCGTGCACCGCCTTGACAAGGACACCAGTGGCCTGATGGTGGTTGCCAAGGATCGGGCCACTATGGATGCGCTCGTGTGCATGATCGCCGAGCGGGCAGTGCATCGGCAATACCTGGCCTTGGCGCACCGGCCCTGGACGGGGCCCCACAGCCGGACGGTGCAAGCCCCCATCGGGCGCGATCCACGCAACCGTTTGCGCATGGCTGTAGTCAACCTGGACAGTCATCCCGGCAAAACTGCGCGCACGGATGTGCGATGGCTTGCAGGCAATGACCTCGGTTGCTGGGTGGAGTGCACCTTGCACACTGGGCGCACCCATCAGATTCGGGTGCACATGGCATCCATCGGGCACCCGCTGGTTGCCGACAGTCTTTATGGAGGGGCTTATGCTGCGGGAATGGAGCGCCAGGCGCTTCATGCCTATCGGCTGTGTTTTGCGCATCCGGTCTCAGGGCGGGCGCTCGAGTTTCGCGCACCATTGCCGGACGATCTGGCGCAGGCGTTGTCGCAGTGGGGCCTGGGCTACAATCCGCCCTGACGGTCTGCCAGGCCGTGTTCGCCCGAAGGCGGTCTCCCGCCAAGTGGTGCGTCGCTCCAGAGTTTCTTCCTGGTGCGCTCTTGATTGACTCCTGCAGTTGGTGTGGTGCCTGCTATCGGCACATGGCCAAATTTTCCCGGAATCGCTGAACCATGAATACGGTGGATGCCAAACGGGTCCTCGAAACCGCCCTGATCTGCGCTGCGCAGCCCATGGCTGTGCGAGAGCTGCGTGTACTTTTTGATGATGCGCTGGGGTCGGACACACTGAAAGTCCTCTTGCAGGAGCTTCAGCAGGACTGGGCCCTGCGAGGGGTCGAGCTGGTGCAGGTGGCTTCTGGTTGGCGATTCCAAAGCCGCCCCGAAATGCGGGAGTACCTGGACAAGCTTCACCCGGAGAAGCCCCCGCGCTATTCCCGTGCCACGCTGGAGACATTGGCCATCATTGCCTACCGCCAGCCGGTGACGCGCGGAGATATCGAAGATATCCGGGGTGTCACAGTCAATAGTCTGATCGTGAAGCAACTGGAGGATCGAGGTTGGGTGGAGGTCATTGGGCATCGGGAAACCGTAGGCCGCCCTGCGCTGTTTGCCACCACACGCCAGTTTCTGGACGACTTGGGGCTGCAGTCGCTGGACCAGTTGCCGGTGCTGGATGACCCCACCGGTAGCTCCAATGTCCTGGAGGCAATGGCCTCGTTGGGAAACCTGCAGGGCACCTTGGAGATGGATGGAGACGATGTTCCAAACCGCCTTCCTTTGGGCGATGAAGGGTTGTCCGGGATGGATTTGCAAGAGGCGCAGCAGCAGACGCAGGCCAAGCCAAGTGCGGAGACGGATCTCCGTGATGAACAAGTTGGCGCCCCAGGGGGCGTCACGGGAAATAATTTATGAACGATTCCACTTCAGATCCTCAGGACATGTCTCAAGAGACGGAGAGTTCTGACGTCGCAGTGCCTGCCAAAAAAGCTGTAGCACGCAAAAACACCCGCAAAAAAGCGGAGCCAATGGCTGGCGTCGCTGGGGATGTGGTGCTTGAGGCTCCAGCCGGGTTCTCCGGCGAGGGCGATGCACTGCACCTGTCGGCGAATCTTGCCGCGGAACATGAGCCCGCAGTGGCGTCAGCAGCTCCATTGAGCAATGCCGATGTTCCATCTGACGGCGGAATTACCACGTCGCAGTCGACCGCTGGCAAGCGCGAGGCCGGTGCCAGGCGCCAGGCGACGCCGCGCCCAGCTGGCCTCACCGGGTCTGGAAAGCGATCTACGGCTGCCGCGGTCGATGGTTACCAGTTTGAAGATGTCATTTCGGGTCGTTTCGATGCCGATGAGGTCGGTGGCGAGGCCGTAGCAACCAAGCGCGTGCTGTTGCCTCAGGTGGAAACGCCCAAACTTCACAAGGTGCTTGCGCAGGCCGGGCTGGGCTCTCGTCTGGAGATGGAGCAGTTGATTCTTGAAGGCAGGATCTCGGTGAACAACGAGCCTGCACACATTGGTCAACGCGTGCAGTTTGGCGATCAGGTGAAGGTGAATGGCAAGCCGATCCGCTATCGCATTGATCCTCCACCTGCGCGTGTTATTGCTTACCACAAGCCTGTTGGCGAGGTGGTTTCCCACGATGACCCGCAAAACCGGCCGACGGTGTTTCGCAAGCTTCCTCGTTTGCAACAAGGCAAATGGCAGTCCGTCGGTCGCCTGGATCTGAACACTGAGGGTCTGCTTCTGTTCACCAGCTCGGGTGAGTTGGCCAACAAGCTGATGCACCCCCGGTTTGGACTGGAGCGGGAATATGCCGTGCGCGTCCTGGGAGCCCTGAGCAACGAAGAAAAACAGCACCTGCTGGACGGCGTTCGGCTGGACGACGGCATGGCTGCGTTTGGTTCGATCGAGGATGGAGGTGGTGAAGGCTCCAATTGCTGGTATCGCGTCACCATCTCGGAAGGGCGCAATCGCGAGGTTCGTCGCATGCTGGAGGCGGTGGGCCACGCTGTCAGTCGCCTGATCCGGATCCGCTACGGCGCAATGGTCTTGCCCCGGGGGCTGAAACGGGGGGCCTGGCTGGAGCTCGATGAGAGCGATATTCGGGCCCTGGTTCAGGCCGCCTCGGCTGGACGCCCGGAAGCCCCCGAGGCCCGCAGCAACGAAGTGCCCACTGGTGGAGACCGGGGGAATCGGAGCCGTGGAGGCGGCGGTAAACGCATGGGTGATGGCCGAAAGCGTCCGCCAGGAGCCAACGGCGGTGCAGGTGGACCGCGTGGACAGGCACCTCGCAGGTCTGATGATCCGAGTGCACGAGGTGGAAACCCGGATCGCCAGCGAGGCAGTGCACAACCCGATCCCATGAAAACGTCGGTCGGATACATTGGCGTGGACAGTTTGTCACGCCACCGTCAGGATCAGCGCCGCACGGGCGGCGGTGGGCGTACTGGCGGCGGCGGGCAGCGTCGCGGCGGAAATCGCTAATTCTTTGGGGATTCCTTGCCCGGTTAGAATCGAAAGCTTTGCCCGACGGGCGAAAAAATTACAGCAACATCACATCAGGAAATCAAAATGGCCATCGAACGTACTCTTTCCATCATCAAGCCCGACGCAGTTGCCAAGAATGTCATCGGCCAGATCTATGCCCGCTTTGAAGCCGCTGGCCTCAAGGTCGTTGCTGCCCGCATGGCGCACCTCTCGCGCCTGGAGGCTGAGCAGTTCTATGCGGTGCACAAGGCACGTCCTTTCTTCAAGGATCTGGTTGATTTCATGATTTCCGGCCCCGTCATGATTCAGGCGCTGGAAGGCGAGAACGCGATTTTGAAGAACCGCGAACTGATGGGTGCAACGGATCCCAAGAAGGCTGAGGCCGGTACCATTCGTGCTGACTTTGCAGACAGCATTGATGCCAACGCCGTGCACGGTTCCGATGCGCCTGAAACTGCTCAGGTGGAGATCGCGTTCTTCTTCCCAGGCATGAACGTCTACTCGCGCTGACATGATCGTCCCCACGCTCGTTCCAATGCTGTTGGATAAAGCAAGCGCTGGGGGCAGCTGCGACCGATTTTGGACGCGGCAACCATGAAAACCAATCTTCTTGAATTTGACCTCGACGGGTTAGCCGACTTTTGTGGGCAGCTCGGAGAAAAGCGGTTTCGTGCCACGCAGCTTTTCCGCTGGATTCACCAGCGGGGGGCTGATGATTTTGATGCCATGAGCGACTTGGCTGCTGCCTTGCGCGCCAAGCTCAAGGGCTGTGCGCATGTGCAGGCCCTGCCTGTCATCAGTGAGCATGTCTCGGCCGATGGCACCGTCAAATGGCTATTTGACGTGGGCGGTGGCAATGCTGTCGAATCCGTTTTTATTCCTGAGGATGACCGGGGAACCCTTTGCATATCGTCGCAGGCCGGCTGTGCGGTTGGGTGCCGGTTTTGCTCGACCGGGCACCAAGGCTTCAGTCGCAATCTCACCACGGGTGAAATTGTTGCGCAGCTGTGGTTCGCCGAGCACGCCTTGCGCAGACGCCTGGGATCATCTTCCCGCATTATTTCGAATGTGGTGATGATGGGCATGGGCGAGCCGCTGCAAAACTATGCTGCCCTTGTGCCCGCGCTGAAGGTTATGCTGGACGACCATGCTTACGGACTGTCGCGCCGGCGGGTCACAGTGTCTACGTCGGGCGTTGTCCCCATGATGGATCGCTTGTCGCAGGACTGTCCGGTGGCCCTTGCAGTTTCGTTGCATGCGCCCAATGATGCGCTGCGGGATTTTCTGGTTCCGCTGAACCGAAAATACCCGATCCAGGAGTTGCTGGAAGCTTGCCACCGCTACCTTGAACATGCGCCAAGGGATTTCATCACATTTGAATACTGCATGCTCGATGGCGTGAACGATCAGATTGAGCATGCCCATCAATTGATTGAGTTGGTCAAACCAGTTCGTGGCCACGCGATCCGCTGCAAATTCAACCTGATTCCGTTCAACCCATTTCCTGCCTCAGGACTCTTGCGTTCTTCTCAGGCACAGGTCGCCGCTTTTGCAAAAGTACTAAGTGGCGCGGGAATTGTCACGACAGTGCGCAAGACGCGCGGGGATGATATTGATGCCGCATGCGGCCAACTGGCCGGCGATGTCAAAGACCGTACGCATGCGGCTGCGCGCATGGCAAAGCAACGCACAATCGTGCTCAAACAGGTGACTTAAGTCGCTACTTATTTAGGAGGCGCTACATGGTGGGATCGATTGGACGCTGGCAGCAATATTGCCGCTGGACGCTCATGGCTTGTGGTGCCTTGACCTGTTTTTTTGCGCTTGGAGGATGTGCGACCAATGGCGGGACATCGGCGCCTGAATCCTCTGCGGATCTGGTGACGCCGTCCGACGAACCTGAAGCGCGCCGCCGTGCCCGAATCCGCTTGGAGCTGGCATCCAATTATTTCGAGATGGGGCAAACTGCCGTCGCTTTGGATGAGGTCAAGCAATCGCTTGCATCTGATCCGACCTATGCCGATGCCTACAACTTGCGCGGTCTCATCTATTTGCGCCTCAACGATTTTCCGCAGGCAGAAGAGAGTTTTCGCCGGGCACTGGCTTTGCGCCCTGGCGACGCCAATCTCTCGCACAACTTTGGCTGGCTTCTGTGTCAGCAGAAAAAATACGCAGAAGCTGATCAGAACTTTTCCCGTGCACTGAACAATCCTGCCTACGCTGCGCGCAGCAAAACATTGATGGCGAAGGGACTTTGTCAAGTTGGCGCTGAGCGCTATGCAGAGGCCGAGCAGTCGCTGATCAAGGCCTACGAACTGGATGCTGCCAACCCTGTGGTTGGCTATCACTTGTCGGCACTCCTTTTGCGTCGCAATGATCTGAGTCGTGCGCAGTTTTACATCCGACGTCTCAATAACAGCGAATACGCCAACGCAGAATCGCTGTGGCTGGGGATCAAGGTAGAGCGTGCTTTGGGCGACACCGTGGCTATGAGGCAACTCGCTGATCAGCTGCGCAAGCGGTTCCTTGATTCGCGTGAGTGGGGTGCTTTTGAACGCGGGGCATTCAATGAGTGAGTTGTTGGTTGCGTCGTCTGCAGCTGACACGCCTGGCCAAGGTATGTCAGTGACGGCGGGTGCATTGCTGCGAGATGCCCGTGAGGCGGCAGGGCTGCACATTGCCGCATTGGCCGTTGCCCTGAAGGTGCCTGTTGCCAAGCTTGAAGCACTGGAGGCGGATAATTTTTCTGCATTGCCGGACATGGTGTTCGTCCGTGCACTGGCGTCCAGTGTCTGTCGCACCCTCAAGATAGATCCTCAAGCTGTTCTGGCGCTTCTGCCCCAGGGGGAGGGACCTAGACTCTCTGCCGGAGATGTGGGTTTGAACGCGCCCGTCAAGGGATTCGCCGGTAGATCGTCTGCGGCTCCGTTCAAGGGGGCCGGCTCCAGATCCTTCGTATGGGCTGTTGGCTTGTTGTTGATCGGCGCGGCTTTGATGATGTTCCTGCCCCGGGGCCTGGATGCGGATTTATCGGCTTTGCTCAAGCAACCGGAAACAACTACAAAAATTCCGATGCCTACAGGGAACGTCGCGCAGGAAATTTCGGTTGCAGTGGGTGCAGAACAGCGCGTCCCTTCCGCTGCCCCTGCCCCTGCCCCTGCAGCTGCAGCTGGTGTGGGTGTCGAATTGCCTGCTGGGGAATCGATCAAGCCTGCTGGAATCGCTTCACATCCCATCGTCTTGCCGTCGGTGGAAGCATCTGCCCCCAGCAGCGCGCCTGCCGCCGATGCACCCTCCGGTGTTCTCGCTTTCAAAGCACGTAGCGAGTCGTGGATACAGGTTCGTGATGCGGCAGGTGCACTGGTCTTGCAGCGCAATTTGGCGCCCAATGAGCTGGTTTCTGTGTCCGGCGTGTTGCCGCTGGCTGTTGTGATCGGGCGGGCAGATGCCACGGAAGTTTTTGTTCGCGGCAAGCCCTACGATATCGGGCCCGTTTCCCGTGAAAATGTCGCTCGCTTCGAGGTGAAATAGTGGAAAAAATGGTCAGCGATACTGCAGCGATCAACGTGGCGGCACCGTCTCCTCGCCGTTCCAGGCAGGCGCAGGTGGTGTGGGGCTCTCGCATAGTCACGGTGGGTGGTGATGCGCCTGTGCGCATCCAGTCCATGACCAACACGGACACCGTAGATGCCATCGGCACGGCAATCCAGGTGAAAGAGCTCGCTCAGGCAGGGTCTGAGTTTGTTCGTATTACCGTCAACACACCGGAAGCGGCAGCAGCGGTTCCGTATATCCGGGAGCAACTCGACCGTATGGGGGAAAGCGTTCCTTTGGTCGGGGATTTTCATTACAACGGGCATCGGCTCCTGACGGATTTTCCGGATTGTGCACAGGCACTGTCGAAGTACCGTATCAATCCGGGCAATGTTGGCAAAGGTGACAAGCGTGATCGCCAGTTTGGCCAGATGATCGAAGCTGCGATGCGGTGGAACAAGGCGGTTCGCATCGGTGTCAACTGGGGGAGTCTTGATCAAGAGCTTCTTGCCAGCCTGATGGATGCCAATAGCCGCCGACCCCTCCCCTGGGATGCGCGCCAGGTGATGTATGAAGCGCTGATCACCTCGGCAGTGGAATCGGCTCGTCGTGCTGAAGACATGGGTCTGGACGGCAACCAGATCATCCTGTCGTGCAAGGTCAGCGGCGTTCAGGATTTGATCTCGGTTTACCGTGAGCTGGCACGCCGTTGCGACTATGCGCTCCATCTGGGGCTGACAGAAGCAGGTATGGGCACCAAGGGAACTGTCGCCTCTGCCACCGCCTTGTCGATCCTGCTGCAAGAGGGTATCGGCGATACGATCCGGGTTTCGCTCACGCCCCAGCCGGGGGAGGCCCGGACGCAGGAAGTTGTGGTGGCATCTGAGATTCTGCAGTCGTTGGGATTGCGGATGTTCGTGCCCAGCGTGACAGCCTGTCCCGGCTGTGGTCGCACCACCAGCACAACGTTTCAGGATCTGGCCAAACAGATTGATGATTTCCTTCGTGCGCAGATGCCCGTGTGGCGTGTGCGTTATCCCGGTGTGGAAAGTCTCAAGGTTGCGGTCATGGGGTGCATCGTGAACGGCCCTGGTGAAAGCAAGCATGCGGATGTCGGAATCAGCCTTCCAGGAACCGGCGAGGTGCCCGCGGCTCCGGTGTTTATCGATGGTGAAAAAGCCCTCACGCTACGTGGTGACAACATTGCCAATGAATTTCACCAGATTGTCGAAAACTACATTGAAAAACGGTTTGGTGCCGGATCCTCGGCTGCATAGCCGTAAGCCGGTCACCGCAGGGTTGAACTGCCAGTTGTTGGCAAGCCCTGTTTCTCGTTTTCCCATTTCCAAAAGAAAAATATTGCTGTGAGCATAGAAAAAGGAACCCTTGTGTCGAAGCTTGAAAAGCTGACCGCTGTCAAAGGCATGAACGACATCCTGCCACCCGAATCCGCACGGTGGGAATGGCTGGAGAGCAAGGTTAGAGCACTCATGGAGCGGTATGCGTATCGCAACATTCGTACTCCCATTGTGGAGCCGACTTCGCTCTTTGTGCGCGGCCTGGGTGAGGTCACTGACATTGTCGAGAAGGAGATGTACTCTTTTGAGGACCGCTTGAACGGCGAGCAATTGACTTTGCGGCCGGAGGCAACGGCGGGAGTGGTGCGTGCGGTCGCTGAACACTCCATGTTGTATGACGGTGGAAAACGTTTGTATTACATGGGTCCGATGTTTCGCCATGAACGCCCGCAGCGGGGACGATACCGTCAATTTCATCAGATCGGTGCAGAAGCGCTTGGGTTTCCTGGTGCGGAACTGGATGCTGAATTGATTTTGCTTGCCAATGCGTTGTGGAAAGAGCTTGGCCTGCAAAACGTGCGCCTTGAACTCAATAGTCTGGGACAGCCAGACGAACGCAAGGCGCACCGAGCTGCTTTGATCGGCTACCTGGAGCACCATACAGATGCTCTGGATGAGGAGGCTCGCCGTCGCTTGCACAGCAATCCCCTGCGAATTCTGGACACGAAGAATCCTGCCATGCAGTCGATTGTCGAGGCGGCACCTCGATTGATTGATTTTCTCGGCGAAGCGTCCCTCAGCCATTTCAATGCAGTGAAGGCCATTCTGGATGCCAACGGAGTGTCTTGGCGGGTCAATCCTCGCTTGGTGCGTGGGATGGATTACTACAATCTCACCGTGTTTGAGTTTGTTACCGACCAGTTGGGCTCACAGGGCACCATTTGCGGTGGGGGACGCTATGACTATCTTGTCGAGCAGATTGGTGGCAAGGCCGCTCCTGCGGTTGGCTGGGCGCTTGGAGTAGAGCGCGTTCTGGAGCTCCTGAAAGAGCAAGGTGGAGCCATTCCCCCGGTATGTCCGGATGTATATGCTGTTATCCCGGATATGACGACCTTGCCTATTGCCATTACAACCCTTGAGCGTTTGCGTGGGCACGGTGTCCGCGTGCAGATGCATGGTGCCCCTGTGTCGGGTGAGGGCATGGGTAGCATGAAATCCCAGTTTAAGAAAGCAGATGCCAGCGGTGCACGGTATGCGCTTGTTTTTGGATCAGATGAGTTGGCGCGTGGCGTGGTGCTGTGCAAGTCATTGCGAGATGGCAGTGGCATGCAGACCGAACACCGCCTCGATAGCGTTTCCGAGTGGGCCAGCGCCCTGCAATTTTCCCGTTAATTCCAAATATATTCATGGCTAATCACCTCGATCTCGAAGAACAAGAGCAGCTTGATCAACTCAAGCATTTTTGGAATACCTGGGGGACATTGATCAGTGCCTTGGCAATCTTGATTTTTGGCTCTGTAGCAGCCTGGAATGGGTACCAGTATTGGCAGAATCGCCAGGCAATTCAGGCGGCAGCACTTTTTGACGCCGTGGATGTAGCCGCTCGTGCCGGTGACCAGGCTCGCATGGAGCAGGCATTCGGCGATCTGCGCGCCAGCTATGCGGGAACAACGCAGACAGCCCAAGCTGGGCTGATGCTTGCAAAATCCATGCTGGATGTCGGCAACATCAAAGGCGCCAGTGAAGCATTGACTTGGGTTGCAGAAAAGGCCAGTGATGACGGCTACAAGGCGCTTGCCAGATTGCGTCTTTCCAGTGTACTGATGGATCAGAAGGAACTGGACGAAGCGCTCAAGCAGGTCTCGGGTTCATTTCCAGCCGAGTTCGAGGCGGTTGTCGCGGATCGCAAGGGGGACATCTTGATTCTGCAGGGGAAACAGGATCAAGCCGTTACTGAGTACAACCGCGCATTCAAGGCGTTTGATGACCGCGTGGAATATCGCCGTTTGGTGGAAGTCAAGCTCAACGCACTGGGTGTCCGTCCACAAGGTGCTGATGTGACTGCTGGTGCAACACCTGAGAACAAAAAATGAGATTCGCTCTAACCTCGTGTTCCTCGCCTTGGATCTCGCACGCCAGGCATGTCGCGTCCGTGCTTTTGGTCGGGGCAGTTTTGAGTGGTTGCTCTCTCTGGGGCGGGAGCTCCAAGCCTGTGCCTGCAGATCTTGGGCCCAATGTGCCCGTGCTGGGGGTCAACCATGTATGGACCGCGCGGATCGGAAGCGTCGCGGGCCTTCCTTTGGATATGCATGTCAGCGGCCATGTGGTGACACTCGCATCGGCGGACGGCGTTGTGGTTGCTTTGGATGCTCGCTCAGGGGCAGATCTTTGGCGCACGGCGCTGGGGGAGCCTCTTTCGGCCGGTGTGGGAAGCGACGGAAAATGGACTGCCGTAGTTTCCCGCAGCAATGCTTTGGTGGTGATGGAGTCTGGTCGTGAGCTTTGGCGTCAGCCTCTGCAGACGCAGACATTCACAGCCCCCTTGGTTGCAGGAAACCGCATTTTCGTCCTTTCTGCTGACCGGTCGGTTTCTGCCTACGATGCAATGACGGGGCGACGTTTGTGGATTCAATCCCGCCCGGGTGAGCCTTTGGTGTTGCGCCAATCCGGGGTGCTTCTGGCTGTGGGCGACACGCTGGTGGTCGGGTTGTCAGGACGACTCGTTGGGTTCAATCCTGACAATGGCAGTGTACGGTGGGAGGCCCCTCTCGCCAGTGCCCGTGGCACCAACGACGTGGAGCGTTTGGTTGAACTGGTAGGCCGCGTTTCTCGTGTCGGCGACAGTGTCTGCGCACGCTCATTTCAAGCGACGGTGGGCTGTGTGAACACTTCACGGGGAACCGTGGCCTGGACACAACTTGCTGCTGGAAGCGATGGCATCCATGGTGACGGCGAACTTGTCTTTGGGTCTGAGAGCAATGGCTCAATGATTGCCTGGAGAAGAGCCGATGGTACGCGTGCGTGGACATCGGATAGGCTCAAATTTCGAAAGTTAACGGCTCCGCTGCTCCTTGGGCGGTCGGTTGTTGTAGGGGACGATGCCGGGCTCGTGCATCTGCTGTCTCGCAACGACGGCAGTCCCTTGAATCGCTTGACCACGGATGCCTCCGGCATCGCCGCCGCGCCGGTTGTCGCTGCGGATACCTTGGTGGCCGTAACCCGCAATGGCGGGATATACGGCTTCCGTCCTGATTAATGGATTGCATTCAATGAAGCCAGTTATCGCCCTCGTGGGGCGTCCGAACGTCGGAAAATCCACGTTGTTCAACCGTCTTACAAAGTCGCGGGATGCCATCGTGGCCGACTTTGCTGGATTGACGCGCGACAGGCACTACGGCAACGGCAAGCAAGGCAAGCACGAGTACATCGTTATCGACACAGGGGGATTCGAGCCAGACGCATCGAGCGGCATCTACCGCGAGATGGCCAAGCAAACGCAGCAGGCAGTGGCGGAGGCCGATGTGGTGATCTTTGTAGTGGATGCCCGCGCGGGTGTTTCGGCACAGGATCACGATATTGCGAACTATCTGCGTCGCCTTGGCAAACCGTGCATTCTGGTGGCAAACAAAGCCGAGGGCATGCTGCAGGGCATTCAGCTGGCAGAGTTCTATGAACTAGGCCTTGGAGACGTCTACCCTGTGTCAGCCGCCCACGGACAGGGTATCCGGGGGCTGGTCGATCTTGCTCTTGAGCCGCTTCATTTGCCGGATCCGGACGACACCGAAGAAAGCGTCGATAAAGGCGTGATCAAGTTGGCGGTTGCCGGTCGTCCCAATGTGGGCAAGTCCACCCTGATCAACACGTGGCTGGGTGAAGAGCGGCTGGTGGCATTTGATATGCCGGGCACCACGCGCGACGCCATCACGGTGCCTTTTGAGCGCAACGGGCAACGATTTGAGTTGGTAGACACTGCCGGTCTGCGCCGCAAGGGGAAGGTGTTTGAAGCAATCGAAAAGTTCTCGGTGGTTAAAACCCTGCAGGCGATCGAGTCAGCGAATGTAGTGTTGCTGTTGCTGGACGCCACCCAGGGTGTGACAGACCAGGACGCACACATTGCGGGCTACATTCTTGAGAGCGGGCGCGCTGTGGTTCTGGCCGTCAACAAGTGGGACGCCGTCGATGACTATCAGCGCCAACTACTTGAGCGCTCCATTGAGACACGGCTGGCATTCTTGAAATTTGCAGCAATGCATTTCATTTCGGCGAAAAAGAGGCAGGGTCTTGGCCCCCTGTGGGTTTCCATTGCCCAGGCGCACAAGGCGGCTACCTGCAAGATGTCGACACCGGTGCTTACACGAGTGCTTTTGGAGGCGGTGCAATTTCAGGCGCCCAAGCGCGCAGGCATGTTCCGCCCCAAGATGCGTTACGCCCACCAAGGCGGCATGAATCCACCGGTTATTGTGATCCACGGTAATTCCCTGGAGCATGTGACAGATGCTTTCAAGCGGTTTCTGGAGGGGCGGTTCCGCAAAGAATTCGATCTTGTGGGGACGCCGCTGCGCATTGAAATGAAGACTTCTCACAATCCCTTTGCCGACAAAGACGCCAGTTAGAGCAAGAGCGTGAACTGCGGAGGGGTTTGACGCAGGTCTATGCTTGGCTGCGGTGCGCGCTGTGGTAAGGTGCTGGTTTACAACAACACTTGAACACGGAGCATATCGTGAGCAATAAAGGCCAACTTCTGCAAGATCCTTTCCTGAACGCCTTGCGCAAGGAGCATGTGCCGGTCTCCATTTATCTGGTGAACGGTATCAAGCTGCAGGGACAAATCGAATCATTTGACCAATATGTGGTGTTGCTGCGCAACACAGTGACCCAGATGGTTTATAAGCACGCCATATCCACAATTGTGCCGGGACGTGCAGTCAATTTCTTGACACCAGACGCCGCCCCGGATGCCGACAACAGCGGCGTCTGATTGGGGATGGCGTCGCACAGCCGACCATCAAAGGTCGGCCCCGCAGATGGGCCGGTTCGTTTGAGTTCCACTGATTCCACTCGCACTCCCAGCGCTCCAGTACTTTTGGTGGGCGTCGATTTCGGGCTTCCCCATTTCGATTCAAACCTCGAAGAGCTGGGGTTGCTGGCGCAAACTGCTGGTCTTGAGCCCGTTGCGCGCATCACGTGCAAGCGCAAGGCGCCGGATGCTGCGCTTTTTGTCGGCTCGGGCAAGGCGGATGAGATCCGTATGCTTGCCCAAATGCACGGTGCCGTAGAAGTGCTTTTTGACCAATCGCTGAGTCCCGCACAGCAGCGCAATCTCGAGCGTCATCTTGAATTGCCGGTGAATGATCGAACGTTGCTGATTCTGGAGATTTTTGCGCAGCGAGCACGCAGCCACGAAGGCAAACTGCAGGTCGAATTGGCTCGTCTGCAGTACCTGAGTACTCGCCTCGTTCGTCGATGGTCGCACCTGGAGCGTCAGCGGGGCGGAATCGGTGCGCGTGGGGGGCCGGGCGAAACTCAGATTGAGCTTGATCGCCGCATGATCAGCGACGCTGTCAAACGGACCAAGGAACGCCTTGTCAAGGTGAAGCGCCAGCGCTCGACCCAACGGCGCCAGCGTGAGCGGCGTGAAACCTTCAATATTTCCCTGGTGGGCTATACCAACGCCGGTAAATCGACCTTGTTCAATGCCTTGGTAAAGGCCAGGGCGTATGCTGCTGATCAGCTGTTTGCAACACTGGATACAACAACGCGGCAACTGTATTTGGGGGAGGCCGATAGATCCGTGTCGCTATCCGACACCGTCGGCTTTATCCGAGATTTGCCGCACGGCCTGGTAGATGCCTTCCAGGCCACGCTGCAGGAGGCGGTGGATGCGGATTTGCTGCTGCATGTCGTCGATGCATCCAACCCCAACTTTCCTGAGCAGATCGATCAAGTTCAACGGGTGTTGCGCGAGATCGGTGCGGCCGATATTGCCCAACTGCTGGTGTTCAACAAACTTGATGCGGTGCCGCCTGAGCAGCGCCCCGCCTTGTTGCAGGATATGTACGACCTGGACGGTCGACCAGTAGACCGTCTGTTTGTCAGTGCGAAGACTGGTGAGGGTCTAGGTGCGCTGCGGCAGAAATTGGCCCAGACCCTACTTGCGGCCCAGACTGACATGACCCCAGGCGATCTCGCTGAATTCCCGACCGAAGCGTCTTGATTGGGCACAATGCCGGTTGAAACAATGTCATCAGAGAACCAGAGATTTTGCGCATGAATTTCCAAGACCGTAACCCACGCTGGGCCATGCTGCCGGAACGCATCCGTGGGATGTTCAATTTGAACGATCCACGATGGGGGCGCGGCGAGGACAAGGCAGAGGATGGCAGTCGCCCTGAGCCTGAGCGCCCACCAGCACCGGCTGCTGGGGGGCGTGGGCGTGATTCCGGCCCCACCGGGCAACCGCCTGATCTGGATGAATTGTGGCGCGACCTCAACCGTAAGCTGGGCGGGCTGTTCGGCAACAAGAACGGTGGCTCGCGCGGTCCTGGTGGGGGCAATGGAGGTGGGTTTCAACCAGACATGAAGAGTGCTGGCGTGGGCATCGGGCTCATTGCCGGTATTGTTTTTGTGATCTGGATGGGGACCGGTATTTTTATCGTCCAGGAAGGTCAGCAGGCAGTCATTACGCAATTTGGCAAATACCAGAGTACGAAAGGGGCTGGTTTCAACTGGCGTCTTCCTTATCCGATCGAGCGTCACGAACTGGTTTTTGTGACCCAGATACGATCTGCTGACGTGGGGCGGGACAATGTCATCAAAAGCACCGGGCTGCGCGAGTCGGCCATGTTGACCGAAGATGAAAACATTGTCGAAATCAAGTTTGCTGTCCAGTACCGCTTGAGCGATGCCCGGGCTTGGCTTTTTGAAAGCAAGAATCCAGCAGATGCCGTGGTGCAGGCTGCAGAGACTGCGGTGCGCGAGGTGGTTGGCAAGATGCGTATGGACACAGCTTTGGCTGAAGAGCGCGATCAGATTGCACCAAGGGTGCGCACGTTGATGCAGACAATCCTGGATCGCTACAAAGTGGGCGTGGAGGTGGTTGGCATCAATTTGCAGCAAGGAGGCGTGCGCCCACCTGAGCAGGTTCAGGCATCTTTTGACGATGTATTGAAGGCTGGGCAGGAGAGGGAGCGGGCAAAGAACGAAGCGGAGGCCTATGCCAACGATGTGATTCCACGTGCTGTTGGCTCTGCTTCGCGCCTGAAGGAAGAGGCGGCCGCTTACAAGGCCCGCATCGTGGCCCAAGCCCAAGGTGATGCACAACGTTTCACTTCCGTTCTGGCGGAATACCAGAAGGCCCCTCAGGTTACGCGTGACCGGATGTACCTGGAGTCCATGCAGCAGATTTATGGCAACGTCACCAAGGTGTTGGTGGAGTCCCGGCAGGGTTCGAACCTACTCTATCTGCCGCTGGACAAGATCATGCAGGGAGTTGCGCAGTCGTCCGGCGCTGTTGAAGTACCCGCCAGTGGCGGGGCGGTTGCGGTGCCGTCATCGGCTGCGGCCGGTAGTTTGTCGAACGATTCCCGTGCGCGTGACAGCAGTCGCACGCGTGACCGTGAAACCCGATAGGAGCATTTTGTGAACCGAGTTGGATTTATTGCTTCTACCGTTCTGGTAGTTCTCGCATTGATGAGCTCCATGCTCTTCGTGGTGGATCAGCGCCAGTTTGGTGTGCTGTACGCCCTCGGGCAGATCAAGGAGGTCATCACGGAACCGGGGCTGAACTTCAAGCTGCCGCCCCCATTTCAGAATGTGTCCTATATCGACAAGCGGTTGTTGACGCTCGACAGCACGGATACCGAGCCCATGCTGACGGCGGAAAAACAACGCGTGGTGATCGATTGGTATGTGCGCTGGCGCATTTCCGAGCCGACCGAATACATACGTAATGTCGGACTGGATGAGACTGCTGGCGCAATGCAGCTCAATCGGGTGGTGCGCAATGCGTTTCAGGAAGAAATCAACAAGCGAACCGTCAAGGAACTCTTGTCACTCAAGCGAGAGGACTTGATGGCGGACGTGAAGCGCGAGGTTCTGGAAACCGTCCGCGGTGCCAAGCCTTGGGGTGTAGACGTTGTCGATGTTCGCATTACCCGGGTGGACTATGTTGAGGCGATCACGGAATCCGTCTATCGCCGTATGGAGGCAGAGCGCAAGCGCGTGGCCAATGAGTTGCGTTCCACGGGCGGAGCTGAAGGGGAGAAGATCCGTGCCGATGCGGATCGTCAGCGCGAGATCACCATTGCCAATGCTTATCGCGATGCGCAAAAAGTGAAGGGTGAAGGGGATGCCGAGGCCGCGCGCATTTATGCTGAATCTTTTGGCCGCGACCCTCAATTTGCTCAGTTCTATCGCAGTCTTGAGGCTTACAAGGCAAGCTTCAGCAAGAAGAGCGACGTTATGGTGCTGGACCCTTCTTCGTCTGAGTTTTTCAAGGTCTTTCGAGGTGGCTCGAGTTCCCCCGCTGTGCAGCCGGCCCGCAAATGATGCCATTGGCTGCATTACATGGAGTTGACCGATAGTCTCTGGACGGCGTTCGCTTTGGTGTTGGTGATCGAGGGGCTCTTGCCGTTCCTGTCACCTGCCAGCTGGCGCCGTGTATTTACGCAAATGGTGCAGTTGCGTGATGGCCAAATTCGGTTCTTTGCATTGCTTTGCATTCTGTCTGGCATCGTGATGCTGCTTTTCTGATTCTGCCGAGCGCGACTCCCAAGCCTGCGGGGGCTTTCGGGATGCTTCGTCCCTGCCGGTAGAATCGCGTTTTTAACAGCCTTCCAATTTCCATGTCTGCTTGGGTCCTGCCGGATCACATTGCCGATGTCTTGCCGTCTGAAGCACGGCACATCGAAGAATTGCGTCGCGGGCTGCTTGATACAGCCCGCTGCTATGGCTATGAGCTTGTCATGCCGCCCTTGCTGGAGCACCTGGAGTCTTTGCTGACGGGAACCGGCGAGGCGCTGGATCTGCAGACCTTCAAGTTGGTCGACCAGCTCTCTGGTCGGTCACTAGGTTTGCGCGCCGACACCACACCCCAAGTCGCCCGCATTGATGCCCATTTGTTGAATCGCAAGGGCGTAACCCGGCTGTGTTACTGCGGCCCGGTGGTGCACACGCGCCCTGACCGTCCTCATGCGACGCGTGAGCCTCTGCAGTTTGGCGCAGAAATTTATGGCCATGCCGGGTTGGAAGCTGACCTTGAGGCTGTGCAGCTATCCCTGGATTGCCTGCGGGTTGCGAATGTGCAGGACACCAGCGTGGACCTTGCTGACGTGCGTATTGTTCGTAGTTTGCTTGCCGGCGTGCCGGTGGATGCCCCTTTGCTTCAGTCCATCCACACTGCTTTGGCAAACAAGGACGCCAGTGAGTTGGCCTTCCTGTCACGCGATTTCCCCGTGGCATCGCGCGAGGGCTTGCTGGCGTTGTTGCAGATGTATGGCGACGAAGAGGTTCTTGTTGAAGCAGAAAAAGCACTGCAGCGCACGCCTGGCGTGCGCGAAGTGCTATTGAATTTGAAGTGGCTGGCCTCCCGTGTTCAAGGCGTCCGTGTCAGTTTTGATCTGGCCGATTTGAGGGGCTACGCCTATTACAGCGGAATGCGCTTTGCCATCTATGCCCCTGGCGCCAGCGATGCGCTGGTGCGAGGTGGGCGCTACGACGAAGTCGGTGCCGTGTTTGGTCGCAATCGGCCCGCCGCTGGCTTCAGCCTTGACATCAAGCAGGTGGTGAGCGTGGTGTCACCGCGCGTACTCAAGGCTGCCATCCGGGCACCGTGGGGCGATTCGGAAGACGTCCATGCGGCCATTGCGGCGTTACGCAGCTGCGGCGAAACCGTTGTCTGCGTGTTGCCGGGGCATGAAAGTGAAGTCGATGAGTTCCATTGTGACCGAGAACTAGTATCAGTCTCTGGCCAGTGGATCGTGCAAGCTATTGAAGCAACTGACAATGAATTGGGTTTGAGATGAAAGTTACCAAAGGTCGCAATGTGGTCGTGGTCGGCACCCAGTGGGGTGACGAGGGAAAAGGCAAGCTGGTGGACTGGTTGACGGAGAGCGCGCAGGGCGTTGTCCGTTTCCAGGGCGGCCACAACGCCGGGCATACGTTGGTTATCAATGGCGTGAAGACCGCGCTGCATCTGATTCCGAGTGGCATCATGCGACCCGGCGTCAAGTGCTACATTGGCAACGGGGTGGTGCTGTCTGCAGCCAAGCTTTTCGAGGAAATTGAGGGACTTGAGAAAGCCGGTGTGGAGGTGCGTTCACGCCTGCGCATCAGCGAGGCCTGCCCTTTGATCCTTCCATTCCATGCAGCGCTTGACGTTGCTCGGGAGGCCGCCCGTGAGCAAGGCGGCACGGAAAAGATTGGCACCACCGGCCGGGGGATTGGTCCAGCTTATGAGGACAAGATTGCCCGCCGTGCGTTGCGGGTTCAGGACCTCAAGTATCCCGAACGGTTTGCAGCGAAGTTGCGCGAACTCCTCGCCTTGCACAACCATGTGCTGACAACTTTTTTGGGGTCTGGCAAGTTCGTTTTTGGTGACGCCCTCACTCCTTACATCCGCGATGGCGAGGTGCAGTTCGATGCGGTCTACACCGAGGCCATGCACCACGCAGAACTTCTCAAGCCCATGATGGCAGACGTTTCGCGGGAACTCAACGACGCGCACCAAGCGGGTGATAATCTCCTGTTCGAAGGTGCGCAGGGCACCCTGCTGGATGTGGACCATGGCACCTATCCTTACGTAACCTCCAGCAACTGTGTCGCAGGCAACGCCGCCGCGGGTTCGGGTGTTGGCCCCGGCATGCTCCATTACATTCTTGGTATTACCAAAGCCTACTGCACACGCGTGGGTGGCGGACCATTTCCTACCGAGCTGGATTGGGAAAAACCCGGAACGCCTGGCTATCACATGAGCACGGTGGGTGCCGAGAAGGGTGTAACGACTGGACGCAGTCGCCGTTGTGGCTGGTTTGATGCAGCTTTGCTCAAGCGCAGTGCTCAGGTCAACGGTCTGTCAGGACTGTGCATCACCAAGCTTGATGTGCTCGACGGGCTGGATGAACTGAAGCTGTGCACCGGCTACAAGCTCGACGGTGAGCTGATTGACCTGTTGCCGATGGGCGCAGACGATATTGCCCGTTGCCAACCCATTTATGAAACGATGCCGGGCTGGAGCGATTCAACGGTCGGTGTGACGGACTACTCCAAGCTGCCCCTTGGTGCAAGGCAATATCTGGAACGCATTGCGGAAGTTACCGGTGTTCCGATTGCCATGGTTTCTACAAGCCCGGATCGTGATCACACCATCCTGATGCGCCATCCCTACGTGGCATAACACTCTAGGCGCTTATTTTTGAGCGCTACCAGCTATCAAATCAGGAGCGAACATGTTGACGGAAGACGGCAAACATCTCTACGTGAGCTATGACGAGTATCACAGCCTTATCGAAAAACTTGCTCTAAAAGTGTATCAGTCGGGATGGGAGTTCGACACCATCCTTTGTCTTGCTCGAGGTGGATTGCGTCCAGGAGATATCCTGAGCCGCATCTTTGACAAACCTTTGGCAATCATGTCGACGAGTTCCTACCGTGCTGAAGCCGGTACGGTTCAAGGTCACCTGGACATCGCACGCTTCATCACAACCCCCAAGGGTGAAATTGCAGGGCGTGTGTTGTTGGTAGATGATCTGGCAGACTCCGGTCATACGCTGCATGCGGTGATCGACATGCTCAAGACGAGCTACGCTCCCATATCGGAGTTGCGAAGCGCGGTTATCTGGACGAAGGGGCAGTCAACTTTCACGCCTGACTATTCGGTGGAGTTCTTGTCCACCAATCCTTGGATCCACCAGCCGTTCGAGGGCTATGACAGCTTGGGACCCGACAAGTTGCTTGAGAAGTGGAAAGTTTGAGGGCCGCTGGTATGGTATTCCAAAAATGCAGATGACGTGTCCCCGCATTTCCGGTTTTCCTCATTTTTCCATGCTATAGTCGCAGGCTTCGCTGTTCAGAGGTGTCCCTGTTGGGAAGAT